>VYKN01000060.1_pt1 | contig 25108 bp, 20 predicted proteins | sample 5114581 | NCBI WGS metagenome assembly VYKN01 (sample SAMN12291810, study PRJNA351875) | freshwater metagenome | isolation source: freshwater lake | place: USA: Michigan, Baker Lake | collected 2011-08-08
CTACCGCAGTGACGGGGACGATTAATAATGATGATACCAATGTCACCCTAGCAGTTTCTCCCGCAAGCGTCACCGAAAACGGGACAACAAATCTGATTTATACCTTCACCCGTACTGGTGTAACAACAAATGCTTTAACAGTCAATTACACCCTCGGAGGGACAGCTACTCTCAATACCGACTACACTCGTACAGGGACTAACAATACTGTCACCTTCGCAGCTAATTCATCCACTGCGACTGTAATAGTTGACCCCACTGCTGACACTACAGTTGAACCCGATGAAACCGTCATTTTAACTCTTGCGACCGGGACAGGTTATACAGTTGGGACAACTACTCCAGTGACGGGGACTATTAATAATGACGACTTTTCCCAACTCTCCATCAACGACATCACCGTAGTCGAAGGTAAAGATAATAATGCCATCCTCACCGTCACTGTCGATAATCCAAATTCACAACAAATTAGTGTTAATTATGCTACTGAACCCATTGATGCTACCTCTAATGTAGATTCTCATCATTCCGGCTAATGCTTCCACCGCTACTATTAGCATTCCCATCCTCAATGATAACCTCAACGAAGCCGATGAAGCTTTTACAATAACCCTGTCAAATCCAGTTAATGCTACCATTAACCCCGAAGGAGGAATAGGAGAAGTTATCATTACTGATACTTGGCAAAGCAGTCTCACTCGCACCCTACCCAATAATGTCGAAAACCTGAGACTAATTGGCAGTAATAATATTAACGGTACAGGTAACGCTGGTAACAATAATATCACCGGAAATAGTGGCAATAATCAAATTAATGGTGCTAATGGCGCTGATATTCTAACTGGTGGTCCAGGTGCAGATACTTTTATCTTCCAATTTGGCCAATCCACCATATCAACAAGCGATCGTATCACCGATTTTGCCATCAATAGTGATAAAATCGACTTATTAACTCAAGGCGGACTCGCCACCAATGCACCGATTAGTTTCAGTCGCGCTGCTGATAGCACTGTCACCACTTTAGACAATTTAGTCAATCAGGTATTTACTGATGCCAATGGAGCGACTACAGGTAATCAAGGATTAGCACTTAATAGTGCTGCCTTAGTGCAAGTAACAACTGGTGCGATCGCTGGAACTTATCTAATTATTAATGATAGCACAGATGGCTTCCAATCCAGCAATGATTTATTAGTAAATATCACCGGATTTACTGGTAGTTTACCAGCTTTAGGGAGCATTCCGGTGGGTAATTTCTTTATCTAAGTGTCTAAGCTCTCCTTCTAAGTCACCTAGAAAACGGGTTTCTTCAAGAAACTATTTAGAAACCCGTTTTCTTTCTATTTAGAAACCCGTTTTCTGTCCGTTAGGCAGCTATCAATTCCGTCAAAAAACCAAAATTAACAAGCCGCCGTAACGCACCAACTCTATTATTAGATTGGTGCGTTACGCTATCACTAACACACCCTACAGGCTAGACAACCGATGAATACACAACTATCAACTCCCAATACTAATCAATCTATCCCCGTAGAAATAATTGCTTCCCGTAACTTCATTGATTGGTTAGAGTCTCAGCAGATTAGTCTGGCTTTTACTACCTATCAAAGTTCTCGACTGATGTTTTTAGGAGTTAACCCTCAAAGGGGGATGTCGGGATTTGAGCGGATATTTGACCGCGCCATGGGTTTATATGCTACCCCAGAAAGGATTTATCTTAGTTCCCGCTATCAAATCTGGCAACTAGATAATGTGCTATTATCCGAACAGCTTTATGATGGTTACGATAAACTTTATATCCCCCGCATTAGTTATACTACTGGGGATTTAGATATTCACGATTTGGCAATAGAAAATCTATCTGAAAGAATTATATTTATCAGTACCATGTTAAATTGTCTGGCAACAGTCAGCGATCGCCATAGTTGTATTCCCCTATGGAAACCATCGTTTATTTCCGCTTTAGTCAATGAAGATCGTTGTCATCTCAATGGTTTAGCTTTGGTAGATGGGAAGGCGCGTTATGTTACCGCTTGTAGTCAATCAGATGTGGTGGATGGGTGGAGAGATAGAAGACAAACTGGCGGTTGTGTCATTGATATTCAGTCTAATGAAGTGATTGCTACTGGTTTATCTATGCCTCATTCTCCCCGATTTTATCAGGGTAAGTTATGGTTATTAAATGCGGGTACGGGTTACTTTGGTTATATTGATCAAGACAAAGGCATTTTTGAGCCTGTTACTTTTTGTCCTGGTTTTCTGCGTGGTTTAGCATTTGTCGGAAATTATGCCATTGTTGGATTATCTAAAAGTCGTGGGGGAGATAAGACTTTTTCGGGGTTAATCTTAGATGATAATTTAATGGCTAAAGAAGCAGAACCTCGCTGTGGTCTGCTAATTATTGATTTGAAAACAGGTGAAGTTATTCACTGGATACGCTTAGAAGGTGAAGTTACCGAACTTTATGATATACAAATCTTAGAAGGAGTTAAACGTCCCCAAGCTTTAGGATTTCAAAATGATGACATCAGTAAAATTATTACTCTCGATCCTATTTCTCCTTTAGTTGGAGGAAATATAGCAAATAATCAGCTTGATACTTCGCCAGCAGATACCCTTTATCAGCAAGCATACACCTTGCAAAAACAGGTTAAGCTTGAAGAAGCGATCGCTCTCTATCAACAATTAATTAATCAATCTCCCCAATATGCACCTGCTTGGCATCAGTTGGGGGTGATCATGGATAGTTTAGGACAAATTAATCAAGCTATTTTGGCTTATAAGCAAGCTTTATTGATTAATCCTAATTATGCAGAAGCTCACAATAATTTGGGAATAATAGCAGTTAGCAAGGGAAATTTAGACGAGGCAATTATTTGCTTTAACAAAGCTATTTGTGGCAATCAAAACTATGCTTTTGCTGATAATAATTTAGGTTTAGTCTTACAAATGCAGGATAAGTTAGGGGATGCCAGGGTCAAGTTTCAAGAAGCAATCAGGAAAAACCCTAATTATCCAGAAGCACACTTTAATTTAGGCAATGTGTTACAACTACAGGGAAAGACTGAAGAAGCGATCGCTTATTTTCAAGCAGCAATTAAGCTTAATCCTAAATACATTAAAGCTTATAATAGTTTGGCTTTAGCTTTAGGAAGACAGGACAAAGTAGAAGCAGCTATGAGCGTATTTAAGCAAGCTTTAGCCATTCAACCTAATTCATTAGAGGCTTTTGCTTGCTTATTTTCTATGAAGGAAATGACTTGTAATTGGAACACAAGAGAAGCTGATTTAATCCAACTTTGGCAATTAACCGAAAAACAGTTACAAGAGGGAAAATCTACCGCAGTAACTCCCTTTGATACCTTATATAAACCTTGGTCTGCTAGTCAACAGTTGAAAGTAGCTTGTAACTATGCTCAAGAGGTTAAAAGACAATTAGCCTTAGGGACTAAATCCCTCAACTTTAACCATTCCCACACCCGATCTGGACGATTAAAAATAGGTTATTTATGCCATGATTTTCGTAACCATCCCACCAGTCATTTGATGCAAAGTGTGTTTGGTTTACATGATCGCAATAACTTTGAAATAATTGCCTATTCCTATGGTCCTGATGATGGTAGTGAATATCGTCGTCGCATTGCTAATGATTGCGATCGCTTTTATGATATTGCTACTTTATCAATTACGGAATCTGCACAACGGATTTTTAATGATGGGGTGCATATTTTAGTTGATTTGATGGGGTATATTGATAAGGCGCGGACGCAAATATTGGCTTTAAAACCTGCACCGATTCAAGTTAATTATTTGGTTTATCCGGGGACAATGGGAGCAGATTTTATCGACTATATTATTAGTGATGCCATAGTTACCCCACCGGAATCTGCTGATAATTTTACTGAAAAATTAGTAATTTTACCGGATAGTTATCAGGCTAATGATTATCAACAAATTATATCATCTAAACCTGTTACTCGTTCCCAGTATGGTCTTCCTGAATCGGGTTTTGTCTTTTGTTGTTTCAACCATACCTATAAAATTGAGCCGCAAATATTCACTGTATGGATGCAAATTTTGGCTAATGTTCCCGGTAGTGTGTTATGGTTATTTTCGAGAGTAGCTGAAGCTGAAGCAAATCTACGTCGGGAAGCACAAGCGCGAGGAATTGAGGGTGATCGCTTAATTTTTGCCCATCTCGAACCTAAGCCGGAACATTTGGCGCGACATCAACTAGCTGATTTATTTCTTGATACTTTATACTATAATGCTCATACTACTGGGAGTGATGCTTTATGGGCAGGTTTACCGATTATAACTTGTCCAGGTACAACTTTTCCTTCCCGTGTTGGTGCTAGTTTACTGACAGCTATTGGCCTACCTGAATTAATTACTAAGAATTTAGAGAAGTATAAAAATTTAGCGATTAATTTAGCAAAATCTCCTGATAAATTGCAGGAAATTAAACAGAAACTAGCCCAAAATCGTCTTACTTATCCGTTATTTGATACCCTTCGTTTTAACCGCAATTTAGAAAAAGCTTATAGGACAATGTGGGATATTTATGCTGCGGGAAAATCACCAGAGATGATCAGGATAGCCAATTGATCACTGGAATTATTAGGGTAAGCGCATCTTATGAGGAATTAAAGCTTATTTTCATAGATTAAATTTACTTGACAAAATGACTTATATGTGTTAGTAAATTAAGTCCTAAAATTGAATTACCTTGCTCATTTAACAGCGGACTATAACAAGCAATAACGCCCTGTTCCGGTACAATTGATAATAACGCCCCACTGACTCCCGATTTAGTGGGAAAACCCACCTCAAGGGCGAATTGTTGGGAAGCTTCGTAGAGTCCACAATTAGTCATAATTTCTAGAATAATTTCACCAAAAGGAGCAGCTAAAATCAACTTACCTAAATTAGCAAGATCGGCAATTTTTCCAGATAAACAACAGATTCGATTGTAGGTTTCTAGGGCTAAATAACGATGACTAATATAACCATTTTTTTCTAATTCTAAGCTTAAAGCTTGATTGTGTGCCTTAGGATAGGAGTGAACAGACTCAAGCACAGAGTGATCGAGAAATAATTGACAATTACCCATTTCATTTAACCATAAAAGCAAATTTTCACAGCGAGATTCTGGCGTTTCTCCTGCTAATAAATCCGCCAAGGCGATCGCGCCACTGTTAATCATAGGATTACGGGGAAAACCGCGATCCTCTTGCAGTTGAGTTAAGGAATTAAAAGGATAACTAGAAGCTTCTTTTCCCACGCGACGAAAAACAGCATCTTCCCCTAAATGAGTTAAAAGATATAATAACAAAAAAGGTTTAATCACACTCATCAAAGGAAAAGTTACAGTTTCATCTCCCCAAGACAAAATCTCCCCCTCAAGACAGTGAATCTGGAGAGCGAAAACCTCGGTATTAACTTGGTTCAAAACCGGTATATAATAGGGAGTCTGACCCTTCAGATACGATAAATGCACTTCCCCGACCCAAGCTTGTATATCTTCCACCCTTAATCTAGCTAATCGGTTCATTTTTTTAATCCATGTACTCAGTCAAAGAAGCAGAATCTATAATTTTAACTCAAATTCAACCCCGACAAGAAACAGAAAAAGTTTCTCTAGAGGCAGCTTTTGGGCGCATTTTAGCCGAAGATATCAGCAGTGATTTAGACTTTCCCTATTGGGATAATTCTGCTATGGATGGCTATGCTGTCCGCTACGAAGATGTCAAAGACACTAATCCAGAAAATCCCGTTACTTTAAAGATTATCGCCGAAATACCCGCCGGCAAAGTCCCCGAAAAAATTATTCAACCCGGAGAAACAGCCCGAATATTTACAGGAGCAATGTTACCCGCCGGCAGTGATACGATTATTATGCAGGAAAATACTGACAAAAAAGGCGAGCGAGTGGCGATTCTTATCCCTCCCGAAAAAATAGGTCTTTTCGTGCGTCAACGCGGCACATTCTATCGAGCGGGAAATACCTTATTAAAAGCTGGTATTGCCCTTAATTCCCCAGAAATAGCGGTTTTAGCCACGGCACAAGCTACCGAATTAACAGTGTTTTCCCGTCCCCAAGTGGCAATTTTCTCCACGGGAGATGAATTAATTAATCCCGATGAAACCCTCCAAAAAGGTCAAATTATTGACTCGAATCGCTACGCTTTAACCGCATTTGTCGCCAGTTTAGGGGCAATTCCCAGACCCTTAGGTATAATCAAAGATAATCCCGATCTTCTCAGAGAAGCGATCAGAAAAGCAATTAATTCTAGTGCTATCGTCCTTTCCACCGGCGGTGTTTCCGTAGGAGATTACGATTATATCGAGGGAATTTTAGGGGAATTAGGGGGAAAAATTCTGATTAGCAGCGTTGCTATTCAACCGGGTAAACCCCTAACCTTTGCTACTTTTCCTAACGGTTGTATTTACTTTGGTATCCCCGGTAATCCCGTCTCTGCTTTAGTTTGCTGTTGGCGCTTCGTGCAAATGGCCATTAAAAAATTATCGGGATTGACAGATTATCAGAACAAATTTCTGCGAGTTGTCACCCGCGATACTCTCAAATCTAAGGGACAAAGAGAAGTTTATCTCTGGGGAAAAATAGAAATTATCGAGGGAGTTTATCAATTTCAACTCGCTTCCGGACAACACAATTCGGCTAATTTAATTAATTTAGCGGGTACTAATGCTTTAGCCATAATTCCCCAGGGTAAAACTACTATACAAGCGGGAGAAACAGTAGAAGTTTTGACTGGACTTCCCCTTTGAGAGCCAGTTTCAGATTTATTCAGCAAACCCTAATTATATATTGGCTTCAAAAACGGGACAATAGCCTTCGGCAACCACTTTAAAACCGTAGAGGGGAGAAGCGGGATTCCAACAGCGCTGACTTTTGTAGTGGACACAGACACGACAGCAATCCATCTCCTCTAAAGCTTTGGTGATGCGATTGGGACTCTCGCTTAATAATTCCCGTTGGGAGACTCCCCGTAATAATAATTCTTCCCCTTGCCAGCGCGCTTCCACCAGTCCCGTATCGGCGAAATTACTCCACCGGGGATCCCGGGTGATCGGCTCTGGTAAGGTGATAGTGACGATCAAATCCGATTCATTTAATTCTCCCTCATAGTGACTGGGGGCCGGGGGTGTCGGTTGCATAAAGCGATCGCCAATAGGCAATTCCACCAGAGTTCCCACGGCCGGAGAATGGAGTTGATAACGGCTTTGTAATTCTTCTAAACTGGTCAAATCCGCTAGATATAGGGGCGAGCCATGGACGAACATGATATGCTGTGGTCGCAGGTTATGGATCAGTTGGGTGGTGTTGCGACTATCGCTATGTTCGGCCAGTAGATAGGTTTCTTGGCTAATTAATCGCGAACGCTGTGCCGCTTTTAATCGGGGATTCTCCAGGTTGATATCGTGCAGGTGTTGGGGAGCTAACATTAACCAAGGTTTATCCCCTTGCAGATATTTACTCACCTCCTCTAGGCGATCGATTAGTAAAATTATCGGAGTGGTTCCCCCTAGAGGTGTCGGTTTTTCTGGCAACCTTCGCAACCGGGGACAGATGCGCTCATCCCAAAATAAGGGCTGATGTTTGGCAAAATTCTGGACAGATGCGGGAAATTGTGGTAAAATTTCTAGGTAGGCATCGCAAGCTTTAGCGATCTTGCCCCCAACCCAGATATCAATGTCGCGGCCTGTGAATTGGTGGTGCGACCGCAGTAATTTTAAAATTTCCTGACCCAATCCCAAAGCGGGGACGGGTAGTAAGACATTTTGCCCCTCAGCGATCGCCTGATAGATGCGATTCATCAACTGTTTTTCCTGCTGTCGTCGGTGGGGATGGCGTTCTGTGCCGTAACTGCCTTCAATAATCAGCACATCGGGGGACACTCCCCGCAGCAGATCGATCGATAATCCTTCCACCAGTTGAAAATTAGACAGGGAAAAATCGCCGGTATAGAGGACTTTATAGGTGCGTTTGGGGGTTTTGTAGGTGAATAGGACCACGGCGGCCCCAGGGAGGTGGCCAGCTGGAAAAATCTCGACGGTGAGATCATCAAAGAGAGCGATCGGCGATCGCCATGGCCAACCCTGACAGAAACTGCCGATTTCCTCGGCAGCATCCGGCCATTGTAGGGGCAGCAGTTGTACTGTCACCTCACTGGCATAAACTGGCAATTGGGGATAGGTCTGATGGAGAGCCATTAACCCACGGATGTGATCGCTGTGGGCATGACTACAGAACACCAGATCCACGGGGGGTTTTTTGTTTTGGGTCAGGGGTTGCATATCGGCCAAACCGCAATCTAAAAGTATGCGATAGGGACCGATTTTCAGTAGGAGACAAACCCCTTCTGATGCGTGACCGACACCAAAAGGCAAACAGGATAAAAGGGATTTTGACCCCCAGACGGCAGTAGAGCGTTGAACCATGGCAACCCTGATCATGATGACTGGTTAGTGAGCGGAACCATTGCCATCGTAGTTATCGCTATCGTAAAAACCGTTGCGGGTGCCGAAAAAGAGACAAGAGACAGTGAATACGGCCGTCAATGCCAACAAGATTAATTTGATGTCCATATAATTAGTGCAACTCCTCAGAGGGTATCTCCCTCATAGTAACCTAACTTTTTCGGTTGTTAGCAGCTAGGTTTCGGATTTGTCCCTGGGCGCTCACCCTCTTTTAATAGTTAAACTTGCCAGTAATTTGTGATAATTTCACCAAAAAATACTGATAATTATCTGAAAAACTAGCATCTTTTGTCATAATAGTCAAGAAAATTTCACAAAAATTTAGCCTGACTTTAAATTCGCCTTTGCTAAAGTGCGACGTAATGATAGGTGTAAATTGTCTCTTTTAGACCTAAGGCAAAAGCAAACAAGTTATTCATTTTGACTCAGATTAGCTCAATTCAATTATAGTGGAATTTTACTATGAGTTTTCGATTAGAGTTGAAGGCTATTTAATCAGATTATAAACTTAATTAAAGTTTATTAAAATTAAAATTTGTTAAACTCTGCTAAGTCATTGGTCTTTTCAAGAAGAGGATAACGAAGTGCTGTTTCATCGACTAGGCTAGATAAATACTCATAAGTGTGACGAAGTTCATAGGCATTATCATCACTTTTTGCTTGGTTACACTGCCAGCAGACCAGTTGTAAGTTGTCAAAATCAAACATTTTTTCGGGACAGCGAGCTTTATTAATTATATGATCGATAGTGACATAATTGGGATGAAAAATATCTGATTGATTTGATTAATAACTTTTTCCCCTTGAGAATTATTATATTCGTAACCCCTTTTGACCGCTTCTGACTGAGAAGAAGTTTTAAATTCTTCGCCATGTTTCATCTTTTTGCCACAAAAAGGACAGGGTTTTTCTTTGGCCATTGTTCGATATTGATTCGGGCTAATTAATCCTTTTTGGGGATGTTCGATAACTGCTAGATGTTGATTAGCATTCCAGATTTCTGCAATTTCATCGGAGCTATATAATTTAGACAACTTTGATTTTGATATTTTAGTCATGGCAGTACAGAATAATCATAATAAAGGATATTTAGCCAAAGCTTTATCTGCTATTTCATGCAAATTTTTAGAGATTTTTTCTAACTCTTGTTTTCCTTCTTCAGACATTTTTTTGGCATTTTCAGACTCAATAATTGCTAAATCAATGGCTTTGACAAGACTTCCCTTATTTAATTCATGCTCAAATAAACTGACAACTTTATAAGTATTATTTTTAAAATCCTGAAGAAGCTCCAAAGAGCTTTTAACCTTTCCCCAGCCGATATTATAATAGCCCTTTTTTCTCGCTTGTCTTTGTTGCTCTGGGGAAAGACCATGAAATACTTCACTATTTCTTTTTTGCCATTGGCGATAGCTCATTTCTTCTAGTAAATTCATTGCTTCAGTTCCTGGTCATCTGCAAAGTAACGAGTGATTTCTTGCCACTTTTTATCGCCATAGTTATTAATAATATATTTTTTAATATCCCCCAGTTGTCTTCGTAGTTTATCATTAGTTTTTTCCAGAGATTCAACTGTAGAGATTGCTCGATCTTTTATTTGTGTAATCCCATTCTGTTGTTGCTGAATAGTATTTTTTAGATCGCTCACCGCTAGATTATAACTGTCTTTATGAACTAATTCCTTTTCCAGTAAAGCCTGTTGACGTTCCCGGGCAGTTTTAGATAGACTAGCCTTTAACCATTGACCTAAACGATAAATCTCAGATTGATCAAAGTCTAATAAATCTTGACGTAACTGCTCTAATTTTTGTAGCAATTCATTAACTTTTTCTTGCCAATAACTGACTTCTTGTTTAAGCTCAACATTCTCGTTGTATAAATTCTGATTACTTTTTCCTAACTGTTCAATTTTGCCCTCGTGTCTGGATATTTGCAAGGACTGATTTGAATTAACTTTGGCTCTATCATTTCGTTCTTGTATGATAATCTGGAACAATTCCGCCGCTACAGGATCATCAAGATGTTCTACAATCCATTCTAGATGACGTGCTTTTAACCTATCGATCAAATAGCCCTTAATTTCTATGTGTTGTTCTTTCAATATAGCTAGATTAGATTGAATGGTCATGACCGTAATTCTGACTTTAGTAACTTAATCTATAGTTATTTTAATACAAGTATAAGCTTTTGGAAAAAAGCAATCTTATTCGGTCATAGTAGTTTTGCCTGTTTCTGGGAATCAACTCGGACTGGGTGAAGAAACAAAGGAAAACGGAAATTTTGCCGATCTAGGGCTGGCCTTTGCTATAAGTGAGCTATATAGCGCCTCCTTGGCTAGTGAGGAAATTCTCAAACGCTAAAGCACAGAGCTTACCGCTATAACTAAGCACACGAATCACCTAGACTGAGAAAATATCATGCGTATCGCTCACGATGTTACCGAATTGGTTGGCCGCACACCTTTAGTACAATTGAATCGGATTCCCCAAGCGGAGGGCTGTCTTGGCCGAATTGTGATGAAATTAGAAGGGATGAATCCCGCTGCTTCCGTCAAAGACCGGATTGGCACTCACATGATTAATAGCGCCGAAAAAGCGGGTTTAATCAATCCAGAAACCACAGTTTTAGTGGAACCCACCTCTGGCAATACGGGAATTGCCCTAGCGATGACTGCGGCAGCTAAGGGTTATCGCTTAATTTTAACTATGCCGGAAACGATGAGTTTAGAGCGCCGGGCGATGTTAAAAGCCTACGGTGCTACCCTAGAACTTACCCCCGGTTCCCAAGGTATGAAAGGGGCAATTTTACGCGCTCAGGAAATCGTTGATAGTATCCCCAGCGCTTATATGTTGCAACAATTTCGCAACCCTTCTAACCCGGAAATTCACCGTCTCACCACTGCTGAGGAAATTTGGCAAGATACGGAGGGACAGGTAGATTTTATTGTTGCAGGTGTGGGTACTGGAGGCACGATTACGGGAGTCGCTGAGGCAATTAAACCCCGTAAACCTAGTTTTCAAGTAGTCGCGGTGGAACCTTTCAATAGTCCAGTGATTTCTGGTGGTAATCCCGGTCCCCATAAAATTCAAGGTATCGGTGCGGGTTTTATTCCGGAAGTTTTACGCACAGATCTGATTGATGAGGTAATTACTGTCAGTGATGAGGAAGCTTTTCAATTTGGTCGTCGTCTGGCAAAAGAAGAAGGTTTGCTTTCGGGGATTTCTTCCGGTGCTAATCTTTGTGCGGCGATTCAATTGGCCCAACGACCGGAAAATGAGGGTAAATTAATTGTGGTGATTCAGCCTAGTTTCGGGGAACGTTATCTGAGTACGCTGATGTTCCAAAATATCGAGGAGCGCGAGTTAACTTTGGTGTAAAAAAAATATCGTCTTCAGCCTCTAGCAGTCAGCATTTAGCCTTAGCTTTAACTATAGCAGTTATCTTCATGGTGGGGTAGCATTCAGTTATCAGTTATCAGTTATCATACTAAATCCGGTTATTAAAAACTGATTATTTATTCTCCCTTTTGCCTCTCCTCATAAGTAGCCTATACTTAACGGATTTAGTATCAGATGTGAGTTTTCAGTTCACTGATTACTGTTTACTGTTCACTGATTTGAGGACGGATTTTCTCACCGATAGCGGCATTTGTAGAGGTTGCGGTTTGGTTGCTTCTTTGCTGGCAAAATTATCGAGTAAAGCCGATCGCACTTGCGTATCGGTTTCTCGCGAGAGAAGATAACGGAAGTATTCTTGGCATTGTTCTCGACGACTGGGGGAAAGTTGCATTTCACTTAAACGTCGGACTGCCATTAAGCGCATTAAGGGATCATTGACTGTTAATTTTTCTAACCAGCGATCAAAGTTTTTTGACTCATTTTGACCGCGATGGTCGAGAAAATGCCATCCTAGCAGGATTAAAGTCAAAACCGTGCCAAATCCTTGCAAAATTGAGGCCAGGGCCAACCAGCGATTTTCGGCATAAGTCCAAATTGCCAGAGCGAGATAGGTGGCTAAACTGCCCAAACCGCCACAGACTACCGCTAAAGTTAACTTACCGCTATCGGCACTGAAAAAAGCACGCCCCCACAGCCACAGCGAGCGCCAGTTTTGACCCTGGAGATGGTAAACTCCGATCATCGCCCCCACCCCGGTTAAAGTGGCCAAAACTAACTGCCAATTCCACGCCCAGAGGATCAAAAAACTAGCACAAGCTGCCGCCCATGTCAAGAGTTGACGGTTTTTTTTTGCCGCGAGAGTTTTGATGACTCGACGCTGCAGAGCGGGGGAAAAATAGGGACGAAGACGGAATACTGAAGACACGGGAAGTTTTTCACTGAGGGTTTGATGATTACTATAGCCTGTTCTCAGGCAGACAGATCATTTTTCTTGGTAAAAATCCTCCCAAGGAAAAGAGCGCAGTGCTAGGGTGGGCTAAAATTGCGATCGAGAATCAGCTAAACTTCAGGTTGGCGAGCTTAGGTATTAAGATGGTTGGCAATCAAACTCAACTTTTTTTATTAATAAATAGCTCAACAATATTCTGTAAACTTATATACATAAATCTAAAGAAATGTATTAATTTGCCGTCTTTAGGGCAGCAAGTTCTGATAGACGATCTAAAGTAGTAAGTATAAATACCGCATCTAATTTTACCTAGTCACGCCAGCTATCTAACTCATCTATATCACTTCCGAACAGAGTTAGAACTTCCTTTGTCTTGGTTGAGTCTTGCGGAAATTTTACCTTAAGGAAAATCTCGATAATTTTGAGTCATGATTCACTAGAATCCTCAAATATTCCATAAACTGGCGAGTTTTAAGAAACCTAGGAGGTTCATCGCTATGAAAAGCCGTCTTATTGTTTGTTGTGATGGAACTTGGCAAGATTTAGGACAAGGTTATCCTACCAATGTTGTCAAAATGGTGCAAGCTATCACACCACTTGATGATAGTAAGGGCAACCCCATCCGTCAAATCATCTACTATGACGAAGGGATTGGGACAAAACAATCTAATGCCGAGGTAACTGATACTTTAATTAAAATTGCTGGAGGTGCTTTAGGCATTGGCATGGATCATAAGATTGAGGATGCCTATCGTTTTCTGTGCTTAAACTATCAACCTGAAGATGAAATTTATCTCTTTGGGTTTAGTCGGGGAGCTTACACTGTACGCTGTTTAGCTGGGTTAATTTATAATTGTGGTTTGTTGTATCGAGAATTTATCCGACAAATCCCCAAAGCCTACGAAATTTACCGAGAAAAACAAGACCCAAATAACGCACCTAACGGTAAAAATGCCATTGATTTCCGTAATCAGTATGGACGACGAGTTCCCATTAAAGCCTTATGCTGTTGGGATACGGTTGCTTCTTTAGGTATCCCTGATATCGTCCATTCTCTGCACTTGGATGAAAAGTTCAACGAACGTTATCGCTTTTATGATTCGACCATCAATCCTACAATTGAAAAGGCGTTTCATGCAGTTGCCATTGATGAAATTCGTAAAGTATTTGATGTAACACTAATCCGTCCCCATTCTACCCACATCAGACAACAAAAAGAACAAGTGGTTCAGGTTTGGTTTCCAGGGGGTCATGGTTGTGTTGGTGGAGGTTCTCAGAAAGAATCTGGCCTATCCGATGGAGCTTTATTGTGGATGATGGAACAAGTCGAAGCCTTGGGTTTGGCCTTAGATAAAAGTTATATTCAACATGAAGTTCATCCCAATTGTAGTGCGAGTTTTGATAATACGTCAAAATGGCCATTTAATGTAGCGGGAACAGCACCTCGTCAGTTTGAAGGGGATGTTAGCAATTTACATGAAAGTGTTAAAAATCGCTGGACAGACCTGAATATTAATCCCCCTTATAAACCCCCTATTCCCGAAATTCAAATGATGCTTGAGCAAGAGCTTGGTGCTTTGAGAAAGAAAGAAATAGTCTCTGTTTAGCACTTCTCTCCCTCAAAAATGTCGCTTTCACTTTACTTACATAAACACTAAATGGGGATGGATGCTATGAAAAACTTGATGAGAAGTATTATTTCAGTTAGTTTAAGTCTGGCTGTTCTTCCCATTAATAGCCCCCATCTCCTATCTCAATTAAGCGAAGAAAGCTATGTCAAAATCATACAAAATTTATTGATAACGGATAACCTAGAATCCGATCCTTTTGCTTTGATGAGAGAGGAAAGCTTAGGGGAACTAAAACTTGATCTTTCTGCTCAACAAGTTATTCAATTACTCGGAAATCCTACACAAAAAGGACAAGTAGAATTTTGGGGAGGAGATGCACTTTATCATCAATATTGGTATTATTCTAATCAAGGTATTACCCTCAGCATGGCATCAGAAAATGAAAAAGGACAGCAAAATATTGCCTTTATTAAATTAGTTTCCCCTTCAATAATTCCAACCAAACGAGGCATAAAAATTGGTAGTTCAATAGAGGAGGTTAGCCTTGCCTATGCCAAAGAAAAAGATCAAGAGATGTCAATACCTGATCAAACTTTTATTGCAGGTTCAATCTATGGAGGATTAATTTTTACCTTTGATCAAGGCCGTGTTAGTGAGATTTTCTTAGGGGCTGCGGCTGAATAAATGCCATTCAGTTAAGTCTCCTTGTCTGTTGTTAAAACTTGTAATTTCAGGGATAGAAATTATGTCTTACTTTATCTTTCCACTTCGTCAAAGACCCAGTTTAAGCTATAAGGACGGCGGACGGCAATTCGGTGCAGATCGTCCCGGTGGTCGAAAACACGCAGGTTGTGACTTAATCGCACCAAAAGGAACAGAAATTTTAGCAATGGCAGATGGGAAAGTTATCGTCGGTCCCTATGCTTTTTTCTCGGGAACGAATGCTATAGAAGTGAAGCATGATAACGGAATGGTTGTTCGTTATTGTGAAATTGGACAGATGCTTCCTCGTGGCATTCAAGTGGGAGCAAGAGTATCAAAAGGTCAAGTGATTGCCTATGTTGGTCGTCTTCATTCTGGCAGTTCAATGTTGCACTTAGAAATGTATCAAGGAACTCAAAATGGTGCATTAACACAAGCCGGAAATCGTCCTTATCAACGTCGCTCTGACTTATTAGACCCCACGGATATTTTAGATCATGCACCTTTAGTCGGACAAACACCCCCACCCGATGGCGATATCGGCACAGTTAATGCTCAAGTTACTACGAGTCTTAATGTCAGAAATGATGCCAAATTATCCGCACCTGTGCAGTTTACCTTACGCTTTGGGGAAACTTGTATTGTCTTAGAAAAAGTCACAGGAGATACCTATTCCCGTGACCAAAATCAATGGTACAAAATTTACAAAGACGAAAAAATAGGATTTGCGGCGGCAGTTTATATTGATGTCGCCGAGAAACCCGAAGAACCCAGTAATCTGGCAAAAGGCCGAGTTAATAATCATGTACAGACTGTCCTAAATGTTCGCAGTCAGGCATCCACAACCGCCTCCATTCTCTTTGAATTAAGCCCCGGTGCTACCTGTACCATTCTGCAAGGCGTGACAGGTTCTCCTTATCCTCCTAATCATCAAACCCAATGGTATCAAATCCGACACGGGGGACAAACGGGATATGCCGCCGCCTACTACATTGATAAATTTGATGCGGACAATCCTCCTCAAGTCCTGGAAATTGAGAGTGCTGAAGGACGAGTGAATCATCGGGTATCGAGTACCCTTAACGTCAGAAGCCAACCCAATACCAATTCAAACATTTTATTCACCTTAAGCACAGGAACAACCTTCAAAGTACTAGAAGAAGTTTCTGGCAGTGAATATGACTTTGGGCGCACAGATTGGTTAAAAATTGATTACAACAATCAACAAGGCTATGTGGCCGCCCATTACGTTGATATTAACCTCGATCCACCACCGGCCAGCCGTTGGGATAAAGCCTTAATGCAAGCCCCGACAATAGGTGCGTCCGCAGCGACGGCTTCTCAGGATGGACTGTCAGCAGGGGTGCAATCTTCCCACAAAATGGCACAAACTGACCTACAACGGGTAAAAGCCATGGCCGATTGTTTCTGTACTGCTGCGGCTAAATTCGGTGTTCCAGCGGCTTTATTGGCGGCTATTACCAGTCGAGAATCACGCGGGGGCAATATTTTAAATGCTCAAGGATGGGGAGATTGCCACGGAGGTCAATGTTATGGTTTTGGCATTATGCAAGTGGACAAACGCTCCCATTCCATTGAAGGATTACCCGATCCTAAGAGTTTAGAACACATTGAACAAGCGACGGGCATTTTTGCTAATTGCCTCCAACAAGTCCAACAAAAACATCCTAATTGGGAAGATCGTTACGTCATTAAAGGCGCAGCAGTTGCCTATAATTCAGGACTTCGTAATGTCCAGACAAAAGAAGGGATGGATATTGGGACAACAGGCAATGACTACGGTTCTGATGTCCTGGCACGGGCGCAATATTACGCTAATCATGCGGATTTAAGTGTCTTCCGAATTAGCCTTTAAACTGCTACCGATCCTAGTAGTCAGCCCCCATAAGGGATTTATCTGGCTACTAAGGGATTATCAAAAATTTAGGAGGAATTACCATCATGTCTTCGCTTCCCAGAATTCGTTATCAGGTTGAAACCAAAGTGATCCGTCATCGAAGTCCAGGCGGAACTTGGCAAAGAACGGTTACTTTACCCCTGTCGGGAAAATTTGTTGAAGAAAGTCATTATGCGACGGTTCAAGATCATTTTCCTAACAACCCCAAACCTAATTTTCCCAGTTCACAAACAGAGAAAATTGAAGAACACTTGAGAAGATCCCTCACGCTCTATCAAAAATATCAGGAAAATGTTAATTTTAACACTTTGTATCAAAGCTCTTGGCATAAAGTTTGGACTCCCTCTGAAGGAGGCCATCCCGGTCAAGGATCTGTAGGCAATCTTAAGCCAACTGTAGAAGAAGAAATGTGGTTGATGACCATGATGTGGGCAAGTGGTCAGGAAAAACCAGAACCAGGGACTAAATTTTTAATTAGTGCCAATAACCGCTATGTGGTGGTAGTTGCAGGATATGAAACCGGCCCTGGATCTCAAGAGTTTTTAGGCGGCGTGACGCGAGAAGTTCATGCTTGGCTAGGGACAAACAACTCATCAAAACTCACTCTTGAGTATCTTAAAGATCAAAGTGTTCCTATCGGTCCGGTTGAACTAGAAGAAAATGAAGTCAAATTTTATCGAGTGACAGCCCAGAGCTTGAATGTTCGTCGCGAACCTTCAATCAGTTCCACAGTTATCGGTTCTCTAGAGAAAAATCAAGTTATCCCTGATGCGCCTAAACAAGCCGATCAAGATCAAAGAACTTGGATGAAAGTCACTTTACCGAATCTTAATGGTTGGGTTTCTATGAAGTTTCTAGAACCAACTCAATCAGAGAAAAAACGTTATCGGGTGACGGCTAATGGGTTAAATGTTCGAGATATTCCTTCCTTAGAAAATTCTACCATTCTCGGTACGTTAAAACGGGATGAAATTGTTGAGATTCAAGATAATAATTCAGAAGCATACTGGCTGAATATCCAACAAATTAACGGCAATTTAAAGGGATATGCTTCTCGTAAATATCTAGAGCCACTAGGTTTAGAGTTGGAAGATTTTCCCTGGTTTACCATTGCTTTATGGGAAAAAGGCATTCGAGAAATTGCAGGATCACAGGCTAATCCTCGAATTGTCGAGTATTTAAAAAGTACAAATTTACCCGAACCTGACGCATCTAGTGACGAAACAGCTTGGTGTAGTGCCTTTGTTAATTGGTGTATGGAAAAAGCGGGATATGCGGGAACGGATAGTGCTTGGGCGAAAAGTTGGCTAACTTGGGGAAAATCACTGCCAACCCCTCAAAAGGGCTGTGTTGTTGTTTTTGAACGCCGAATGTCTAACGGTACGATTGGTGGTCATGTGGGCTTTTATTTAGGAGAAAACACTGACACAGTGGAAGTTTTTGGAGGCAATCAATCTAATTCTGTTATATCTTCTCACTACCCTAAAGATGGATTTTTAGGAAGTACGAAATATCGTCTATTGGGCTATCGAGTGGCATCTTCCTAAATCACAAGATTGATTTAATTCAGTTTAATTAAAATCAGGAGTCTAATCATGAAATTTGGCATTGATATCGGACACAATTGCCCCCCTTCAGATACCGGTGCAGTTGGATTTAAAAAGGAAGATGAGTTGGCGAAAGATGTAGGAACTAGGTTGATCAAGAAATTATCCGCCGCAGGTCACAGCGTTATTAATTGTACACCGAGTCAAGCAGCAAGCCACACAGAGTCTCTGCAAAAACGAGTCAATAAAGCTAATGCCAATCAAGTGGATACTTTTGTTTCTATTCACTTTAATAAAGCTGATGGGAAAGCTTTTCGTACAGATAAGCCAATTGGAACGGAGATTTTTGCAATCAGTAATACAGGGAAAGCGATAGCTCAATCGGTTCTCACTGAAATCATTAAGCTTGGCTTTAAAAACCGAGGAGTCAAAAATGCTCAATTCTTTGTCCTTAAACATACCTCAATGCCAGCCATTTTAATTGAATGTTGTTTTGTTGATTCTCAGGCGGATATGAATCTCTTTGATGCTGAAAAAATGGCAGATGCGATTAAAGTCGGTTTAATTGGGGATGCTCAAGATACATCAGAATCTCAACCCGGTATCTTAAAAGTTACCCAAAAAACCATTCTTAAACCCTCTACTTTACAGTCATCTGACTTACCGCCAGAAACTTTGATAGATATCGATTTGGGAGAATATCCTGTATTAGATTTTCGCCGTGAAGAACGACACTATTGGCTGAAATGGCCAGATAAAAGTCAAGGTGATCGAGATGTTCATTTTGTCTTTGACGAATACGCAGAAGTCAAAGAAACTTAAACTTTTTGTTAGGTAGGGCAAAATCAATCTAATCCCCTCCTAGTTTTAATAATTATGATCACTTATTTGAGGACTTAATTATGATATCAATTCCTGAAGAACTCAATCCCAATCAAGGCATACCGGGATGGTTAGAACTCGATGATTTAAGCCTTCATGGAGACATGGTAGCACGCATCCCTAAAGGTGCTTATGTCAAAGGAATGATCGGTGGAGAAAAACCTTTTTTTCCCATCTCTGAAATGCTTGGTACAGCTATCTCTAAACCTGAAGGAGTAAATAGCAATCATGGATGGGTTGAATTAGAAACTCTGACCTTTCATCGTGACATAGAAGCTGTTGCACCCATTCCTCCTTATGTACGGGGAGAGATGGATGAAAACAACAACTTTTATCCCGATAAACCTTATACTATTGTGCGATCAAATGATTTTATTGGCAATGGAGAAGAACAGTTTATGACTACTCAAGCCATCGAAGCATTGGTAAATACTGTCATTAAAAAATACCCCATTGATAGTACCCAAATAACCGATCCAAGACAAAAATTTACTTTATTAGCTGGATCGAAACTTGAGATTCAACAGTATGACAGGGTGGATCATAATCATTGGAAATTGGTTTTATCTTCTCCTGTGAATGGTTCGGTTACATGGTTTGCTTATAGTCCCCATGTCAATATCCTTCGCCCCAATATTAACCGAAGCACGATGATTACTTACCAAATTTTAAACGATGAAAATGGGAAGCTGAAAGCATCGGCTAAATTGGCCTGTAACTTTTGGAATCGTTTTGTCATTCCTCAGCACAATATTGTGATCCGACTAGGAACATTTTATAGTCCTGGTTCTGTGATTGCCAGAGCCTATAAACCTTACAAAGAGTACAATGCTGTCTATGGCAAGATCGAGTTTAATACTAAGTATCTTGGAACGTTTACTAATTATGATGCTGCTGGCACAATTATTCACGAAATTGGACATACATTAGGATTTGGTTGGGATCAATGGATGAATTTATTTCATCAAAATACGGGTGCTTTTAAACCAGAATCGATCAAGAAGATTCCCGAACTACAATATATGTTTGTTGAAACCGATTATGGTCCTGGCACCATTTATTCTCACTGGGATGAAGAACGATTTGATCAGGAATTAATGACGGGATTTAAAGATACCTATGAATATGTCTTACCTGTGACGATTAAAGTCATGGCACTTCTCGGTCATGTGATTGCTGAGGAATTAACACAAAAGACGGCTCTAGAAACCTTAATCCGTGAGATTGAAGATGTTCTGTTCACCATGACAGAAACAGTCCAAGAAATTAACTTTCAATACGATAAAGATACCGAAATATCGGAGGAAATTTACACCACATTAACCTAGAATTGTCAACAAGAATAAGGGGGAAGTTGTTATAACATTTTCATAAATCAGGCTTCCCCTGATCAAGTGTTTCATAATTTAATGACTGTTTCTCTGAAAATTACTCACCTCCTCATTAGATTATGTCCTCAAATTTTGCCAGCTTTAAGACTTAGATAATCCTCTCATATTGAAAAAAGGAGAATCGATGATGACTACCCAAAAACTGAAAGCTCTAGTCAATACTGTTATCAAACAATCTACCCTAGATAGCAGTCAGATTACTGATCTTACTCAAAAATTTTCCTTGACAGCAGGAGATGAACTTGAGATTAATGATTACAAATCTGCAGCCAATAACCACTGGGAATTAGAATTAACAACCCCTGTTAATGAGATGGCGAAATGGTTCGCTTATATTCCCCATGTCGAAATTAAAAGTAATGACCCTATGGCCAAGATATTACAAGATATTAAGCTGTCTCAATTTAAGGTGTATCATCGACCAACAGAACAAGATGGAGATGGAGTGGGGATTCCCACTAATGGACAAGACAACCGTTCTGAACGGATTTGCCCTGTTTACGTTCTTAGTCCAAGAAGACAAACAGATTCTTTAGTCAGACAACTGATTACACTGCTTCGGGTCAAGGATACAGCGTTCATTATTGCAGAACGATTGGTACAATATCCCGAAGATTATCTCCCCACTATTTCTCAATTTCAAAAAGCGGTTATTGTCCAATCTTTTGTTGGTGTCGGTCCTCCTCAACCGGATGCAACTCCTTATCCAGATTGGGCAAAAGAAAGACACGACAAAGAGTTGTGGAGACTCGAACAATCTATCCGTCTATTACAGTCGATGAATCGAAAAATCTCAGCTGTCGTTTGTGCGATGGGAGATTCTCAAAAACATTCATCCAAAGATGTGCGAGAAACAATGCAAACAAGATTATACAATCTTCTGGATAAGTATAATCTCTCGGATCTCAAACAGCCAATTACTTGGGGAGCAGATGAATTAGTAGCAATGGGAATCGCTCAAACTCTTCCTAAAACTAAAGTGCGTGTCCCCATCTCTAATGAGAAAACTGAAATGTGGTACGACGGGCGACGACCACCACGAGAACTTGTGACTGAAAAATTACAAGCAGTTGGTTTAGAGGAATCAGAAACTAATTGGGATTTCGAGGTCGCTATCCTAACTCGTCGTCAAAATGGTAGTATTGATGATTATCAAAAAGACGACACAGAACAAGCGAAATTAGATACTCATTTTTTATCAAAGTACAACAACTATTCTCCTGAACAACGCCGTAAATTAGTTATCATTGATGGCCGACTTTTTAATGGGGCTTGGAATGCCACTTCTGTGTTACCTTATGATGATTTATTGGCCTTTGGTAGCTGGGGAACATTTGGCAATTGTGTTGGCTCAACTTTGGCAGTGGCTAAGATTCTCTTCCATGCTCAAAATCCCGTCGCTCAGAAACAACTTTACCTAGAGGCAATTGCTCATGATGTTTTTGCTAATGGCTATAAAGAAGTTCAACGACCCGAAGAACCTAAAAGCTTCTGTAATCAGCTAAAAAATCAAACAGGAATCACTTTCAATCATTACGAAGGATATGATAATCCTGCTACGGTCAAAAAAGTCTTTGAGGTCTTAAATCGGCAAGTTAATACCAGAATGCAGGAACATTTTACCGGACTTCCCCTTGTTAATAACCGAGTCTTCCGAATTACCCCGCAATTTTGGCGCACTTTTGAGAGTGAAGTCCACATCTGGCCACGATTACCAGAGGAAATTCATAAAGTTGGTATCTATCGTACTGATCTGGAAGCGATCGCTTTTAATCCTTCATTGGGTGATCAATTCGTCTAACAGTAAATTTTTCAACAATCTCATAGGAGAAATATCATGACTTCCTTACAAATTCTTAGCCCCACTAATGATGCTCGCTTTGAATGTCTAAAACCTGTTACTTTTACAGGCAAAGTAAATTCTAGAATAGTCACTGTAGAACTCAAAGCAGATGATCAACACCCCCTTGGCAGTGGTCAGGTTAAAACGGATGGTTCTTGGTCGATTACCTATTCAGGATTCACGAATCTTGGGAAGCGCAAAATTACTGCCTTTGGCTATGATCAAGCTAATCATAAAGAAGAAACCAGCATTATAATTTATGTGGCAGCTCCCTCAGATTATACTAAAACTATTTATCAGGGTTTAGTTTTAGATGCCTATAAAAACCTTGAACACACCAATTTCCTAGCAACATATCACAAGTTAAGTGAAGAAGAAGGATGCAAGCTATTTGAAGAAGGAATCCTGCCTATTCTTCAGTCCAAAACAACCTTTATGGAAGCAACGGAGGAAGGTCATAAGAAACTAGAGAAATTAGTTGAACAAAACAAAGATAAATACGGTATTCATCATGCACCCTGTGCTTATTCTGTCTCCTGTGTGATGAAATATCTGGCTGAAAAGTTAGGATTAGCCACCGTCAAAGCACTTTTCCAAGACCCCTGTTTAATTGATAATGTTCAAGTTACAGGCGTTGAGACAAAACTGCGTCGTCTCGGTTTTCTCTACTTTTTGAAAAAAGATTACCTAGCACCTCGTGGGGCAATAGGAGCAAGATGGCCTCGAAATAATCAGGATCAATCGGGTCACATTTATTACATCACCAAAGATGGAGCAAAACGGACTCAGTTTCCTAACCCAGAGAATGATTGGGATGATCAACAGGGCAAACACGAAACCGGAATAAACGGGCCTAAATGGCAAATTAAAGACCTTCATGCTGAAAACCTCGATTTCTTCGATCATGTTTTTATGCAATGGGAGAATGGCTATACCGAAGGATTTTGGTTGCCACCGGGTATTTATCCTTTAAATCGTGGTTTCAATCTGTCGAATCTTTAGTTCCGTATTCTAACAATGCCCATGGGCCGACCGTTTAAAGTAAGTGGCACTTCGGTAATAGCTCAGTTTCTAATGGCAATTGGTCAGTCTCTTATCGTTTTACTGACAACGGCAAACGTCAAATTGAAGCGAGAGGATTTGATCAAGATAATCATTCTGTTGCTAGTGAAAAGATTACTTTAGAAATTAAAGCGTCTCCCATAAGCTGTGAACCAAGAACGAAACTCTTTGAAATTGGCGGTCATTCTGTTTGGCAAATTTCAGGACAAACCGCTTTTTTCTATCAATCAAAAATGAGTATTGATGCCGATGGTGCGCCTAATGCTTATCACCCAGACAATATTGGCTTAGATGATCTGAAAAATGCCGGTTATCCAAATACGTCTTGATGGAAGAATATTCTTGTCCCTGACCCTCAAAATCCTAATCGAGCTTATGAGCAACCCTCTGGACCCTATCAAGGTTATTTTGTCTCTATATGATCCCATGTTTATTTGTGCGAACAATGAGCTGCTTAGAAAAAAGACTGATTGGACACAAAAATATAATTTAACGACGGGATTAAAAAATACAATTGAATGGTATAAAGACCATTTAAATATCAATAAATTTGAGGAAACTTAAGATGAGTAAAAAATCAATTAGTATTGTCACTCCCTGTTACAATGAACAGGATAATGTTGAGCTTATATATACTCAAGTAAAAGAAATTTTTGACGGACTAGAAAATTATGAATATGAACACATTTTTATCGACAACGATTCTCAGGACAAAACTCTCAGTTTATTAGAAAATATGGCTCGAAAGAATTTGAGGGTCAAGATTATAGTCAATGCTAGGACTTTTGGGTTTGTCCGTTCATTATATCACGGACTTCTTCAGGGGACTGGGGATGCAGTTGTTTTAATTTTTGCTGATTTACAAGATACACCTGCATTAATTATAGATTTTCTCCAAAGATGGGAACAGGGTTATCAAGTTGTCAAAGGAATCAAAATATCAAGCCAAGAAAACCCCCTAGTATATAGCATCAGAAGACTTTACTATTATTTGGTTAGTGTTCTTGCTGAGGAGGTTGAATTAACTTCCAATTTTACGGGATTCGGTTTATATGACAAGCAAGTTATAGAAGCATTGCGTTTGATCGATGATCCTTATCCGTACTTAAAGGGCCTTATTTCAGAAGTCGGTTTTAAGAGTGCTAAAATCGAGTATCATCAGAAAGTTCGTAAACGAGGTAAGAGTAGTTTCAATTTTTATCGAATGTACGATCTGGCAATGCTAGCTGAGAGGGGGACAAGCGAGCTAGAAGGTAGATAGGGCAAGCGATATAGCTCTTTGTCCCTTGATGTAATCCTTCAACCGATAGCGGCTAATTTGCATTAGCTCTTCTATATTT
>VYKN01000112.1_pt1 | contig 25031 bp, 30 predicted proteins | sample 5114581 | NCBI WGS metagenome assembly VYKN01 (sample SAMN12291810, study PRJNA351875) | freshwater metagenome | isolation source: freshwater lake | place: USA: Michigan, Baker Lake | collected 2011-08-08
TTGTGCCTTAAGTCCTTCCCTGTATAGATTTCAGCTATTTTTGAGCGTAGGCACTCTCATCGAATTTTATTTTAAGTTAATTATTTGCATAGCAATTACCGAAGAGCCAGAAAATTGCGGAAGAAACGTAATCTGAGTCAAGAAGCTTTAGGGTATAGGGCTAATCTTGACAGAACCTACATATCTGGAGTTGAAAGGGGAGTAAGAAACATTACTTTAGACTCCTTAGAACAAATTATTTCAGCTCTGGACATGGATATTGTTACTTTTGTCAATACTGTTGCGGAAGAAATTAATGAGTTATATCATAAATAAACATTCTGATACCAGCTTTTTCTCAAAACAAGGTCAGAAAATAACTATCGATAAAGTCATATTTGAGCATTCATTAGTTGAATGTCATTCTGTTGTTAAAAAAATCGTCCAAGATATACCAGTAGATATATTTAGAATTCTAGGTATGAGGAATCTTTCCGCATTTATTGGTGAGCTATTTGCCATAGAATTTGCCAATAAATCCCAGGGATTATTTATCAACAATCCGCATCAAGACGGCTATCCAGATTTGCTGTTAATGGATAAAAATGGCAAAGTTTTTTTGAACAACTTTCCCAAGAAAGACGAATGCGAGATAAGTCTCCATTTAGTCCATTTGCTAATGGGGGAGTAGAGGTTAAAGCCACTTGTGGCAGTGTTCCTACACCAAGAGAATTAAAGAAGACTGGAAAAGAAAAACCCGATATGGGAGACACAAGAATCGAGGTAATGAAAAGCTATGATTGGAAGGCTCACCATAGAGAAACTAACAATCTTATTGGCATTCTCTGGGATTTTGAGAAGACTATACCTCAAATAGTTGCTGTATTTTTTGGCAACAACTTAACTGACAATGATTGGGGGAAAATTGTTCAGCCAAAAGAAGGCGGTGGAAGAACAACTAGCGTCTCAATTATGTCACGACAAGGCGTTAAGAAAATGTATAAAAACTGGATTATGATCAAGAATGACGATAGATATATTAATTTTGTCAACAAATATAACAAAGACAATTTAATTTCAAAATAGACAGAGCTGCTCATATTTTTCCTTGATTTGCTCCTCAAGAGAACAATCATCATTGAGGATGGATACTAAATGATCAAATATTTTTTGTAATCCAGCAGGTGGGATACTTTCGCCAATTAACTCTCTAATTAGTTTATCACTAACTCTTTTGTCATCTGCCCGTTTCCATGAAAATGGGTATTCGGTAATTGTATGAAGAATCATTGCTTCATACAGAGATAATACTCTATTTTGAATAGGATGTAGTTTATTGTCACTACAAGCATAGGAGAGATTTCGTGTAATTGTACTGGCTGGTGCGTCCCAACTCATTCTTTTATAGGCACTGGTATAACCTTTCATCAACCTGTATTTTCCATCTTCTTTAACCCATGGACGAGGAAGAATGTGTCCACATTTAAGGCAGTAAAGGGGGGTTTCTGTACTAGCTCTATTAATTCCTTCATTATTTTTGCGTGCGCTGTGTGTTGGATTACCATTATATCTACAAACAGGGTTAATACATTGATTATCAAATGAACTTTTTTCTTCTGGTGTATTACTGATCCAAAAATATTTTTCTTCATCTAATAGGGGTACATAGTGATATGGTATATCATCGGATTTAGCAGTTTCTGTTCGTTGAGAGTCAAGCGGTGGTAAATGATATATTGCGTCTCGAACAGTTTTCCATCTAGGAAGTTCTAATCCTTCTTTACTATGAGTTGGTTTAGGAAAAAGAGAATTGTTCTTTTTTAAATAATTCTTCAGTTTCTCATTTTTAGTAAATATTGAAATAAGTCGTTGACGATTCTGCGGGACTCCATAATCAGCAAAATCTATAATGCTAATCGAACTCAAAAATTTATCACCAATACGCTGTTTTATATAATATAAAATATTTACTAAATAACCGTCTTTCTCGGGAAAGGGTATATAAGTATTTTGCATTTCTGGCACATTTTCCATGACCAGTGTTTCTGCTCCACTAGCCAGAAAAACTTCTAGGGTGGGAATGATTAATAAATTTCTCTGGTCGATTTCATTTTTTGAGCCTTTACGAATAGAATTAAGCAGCTTACCTCTGCCATTTTTAGACATACCTTGGCAGGGAGGAGTCGCAAAAACAATGTCTAAATTTTGTCCAGAGAGTCGCTGCTTTGTTTCTGCAACTATCTCATTTTTTTTATCCCATATATCTCCAATAATCATTAATGATTCTGGGTGGTTAAATTTAAATACTTCTGCACGATCTTTCAATAATTCATTCGCCACTACAACTTCAAATCCCCCAGAGCGAAGAGCCATATCTCCAATTCCACCACAGGCAAATAGACTGATTGCTTTCCTCATCGATTTTCTTACTCCATGTAACTTATAGTCTATAATAACAATTGGCTGAAGGCAACTTTTAAAAATGAGTATCCCCAGCAAACCTGAAAGCGATCTTTCCTGCTGTCAACCCTAAATCATTGACTACCCACGGTTTACAATAGTTAAGAACCAACGGCAAGCAAGAATTAACGATGCGGATTTCGATCAACTGGTTACGAGAATTAGTCAAAATCGCCCAATCTCCCCAAGAATTAGCCGAATTATTGACAATTGCGGGAATAGAAGTGGAAGACATTGAGGATCGCCGAGAATGGGCAAAGGGCGTGGTTATTGGTAAAATTATCGATCGCCAACCTCATCCAAACGCAGATAAATTAAGTGTCTGTCAGGTGGATATCGGTCAGTCAAACCCTAGTACAATTGTCTGTGGTGCGCCCAATGCTAGGGCTGATATTCTAGTTCCCGTGGCTACTTTGGGAACCTATTTACCCAAAATCAATTTAACGATTAAACCGGCTAAATTGCGCGGGGTAAAATCGGAAGGGATGATCTGTTCCCTCGCAGAATTAGGATTAACTAAAGATTCTGAAGGAATCCACATTTTTAGCCAGGAAAATCTCCCTTTAGGTACAGATGTTCGTCCCCTTTTAGGACTCGATGAGGTGATTTTAGATATTTCTCCCACCGCTAACCGCGCCGATGCTTTGAGTATGATCGGAGTCGCGCGAGAAGTGGCGGCTTTGACAGGAGGAGAATTAAGCCTACCAAAAGTGAAATTAGGGGAATTTTCCCCTAAAAAAGATTTATCTCTGGAAATAACCGAAAATAAAGCTTGTCCTGCTTATATTGGTACGGTGATCGAGGGGGTAAAAATTAGCCCATCTCCGCTATGGTTGCAACAGCGTTTACAGGCTGCCGGACTGCGATCGATCAATAATGTGGTCGATATTACTAATTATGTCCTCTTGGAGTGGGGACAACCTTTACACGCTTTCGATCGCGATCGTTTACAGAGTTTTGCCGGAGGTAAATCCGTTACTATTGGGGTACGTTTTGCCGAGGAAGGGGAAAAAATCATTACCCTTGATGGTCAGGAAAGAAGCTTAAAAGAGCTTAATTTGTTAATTACTGCCAATAATAAGCCGGTAGCTTTAGCGGGAGTGATGGGAGGTCAAGATACGGAAGTTAACGAGGAAACCGTTCATCTTGTGCTAGAGTCAGCTTTATTCGATCCGATCGCCATCCGTCGTTCCTCAAAAGCGCAGGGTTTACGCAGCGAATCTTCCGGACGCTATGAACGCGGTGTTAATCCCGCCGCTTTGGAATATGCTTGTCAAAGGGCGATCGATTTGATTCTAGAGTTAGCTGGGGGAACTGTCAGCAGTCAGGTTAAAGCTGATGATCGCGCTGATCAGTCCAGTCGTTCGATCGAATTGCGTTTACAACGTTTGCAGCAGCTACTGGGTCAAGTTACCCTAGATAATGGTGCGATCGGTGAAATTCTCGCCGAAGATGTGGAACGGATTTTAGGCAATTTGGGCTGTGAATTGCAGTTAACCTCGAAAAATCCTGTTCTGTGGACCGTGACAGTGCCAGACTACCGTTATCGGGATTTAGAACGAGAAATTGACTTAATTGAAGAAGTGGCGCGACTGTACGGATACGATCGCTTTGTCGATACTTTGCCAGCAAAAACCGCAGCTGGAGGATTATCCTTTGAGGAAACTATCCAGCGTCGGGTACGGGAAGCTTTTCGAGCAGTCGGTTTGACGGAATTAGTCCAGTATTCCCTAGTTAAACCGGAATTAGCGGAAGTTGTCCTCGCTAATCCCCTTTTTGTCGAGTATTCTGCTTTGCGGACTAATCTCCTCGACGGTTTAATCGAAGCGTTTGAGTATAATCAGTCTCAGGGTAACGGTTCCTTAAATGGCTTCGAGATCGGGCGAGTTTTCCGCTTAGAATCGGATAATATCAACGAATACGATGCAATTGCCGGTATTTTCGGTGGGGATTTCTTCCCGGCCGGACGTTGGCTGCGATCGGGTAAAGAGGTAGCCATGACCTGGTATGAAGCAAAAGGCATTTTAGAAGCAGTATTCGATCGCCTTTCGCTGACAGTAAGCTACGAAAAATATGCCGAAGATGCGCGTTTTCATCCCGGACGAACAGCATCTTTATGGATTGGTAAACAACGCCTAGGTATATTCGGTCAACTACACCCGCAATTGCGTCAGCAAAAGGGATTAATTGAGGCAGTTTATGCCTTTGAAATCCAGTTCCCGATCCTGTTAGCAACTCTTAGCGATAGTGCCAAAATTACCCCGCGTTTACAGGTCTATTCTACCTATCCGGGAGCGGCACGAGATATCGCCTTCTTTGTTTCCACAGATATACCCGTAGATAGATTGACAAAAACTATCAAAAATGCTGGAGGTAATCTCTTAGAAAAAGTCGAATTATTCGATCGCTATCAGGGGCAGAATGTGCCAGAAAATCATTGTAGTTTGGCCTTTAGTTTAGTCTATCGTGCCAGCGATCGAACTTTAACCGATGAAGATGTGGAACCCTTAATGACAAAAGTGCGAGAAGCTTTAGTTAAACAGTTCCAAGTTTCTTTAAGAAGTTAAATTCAGCGATCAATTATCAGTTATCAGACATCGACCTTATATTATCTCAAGACTAATCTCATACATCGCTATCAATATCGCTGATTGCTTCTAATCGTTTACGGATACATTTAATATTAACAATTCTAGAATAATTTCTGGTAACTTATCATTAAGATTCTCTAATGTATCTGCTTCTGTTGCTAATCCTGAAACATCTTCGCTAGTCGCCACCCCATCTTGTAGGCTGTATTAACGAGTGTATAATAGGCCTTATTTGTTGTCTATTGATCAAGTTATCCAAAGACGTTAATTTAAAAAATTGAGGTCAGGGGAGTTGGCTGGGTTGGTTTTGTGTTAAAATCGGGTCAGGTGTGTCTTAATTAATAAAACTTAACAAGACAATGAATACTTCGACCACTTTTCAAGAAATCGCCGCCGAAATTCAATTATTTGATAATATTGAACAAAAAGAACAATTTATTTTTGTAGTGGGTGCTTTAGTTTCTCGTAGAATTAATCGGAATCGATTTTTCTTATCTTATTAGGGAAGACATAGATAGAGAAAAAAATTGTTAATCTCTATGAAAATTGTTTTTAATTCTTCTCCTTTACTATATACCAGTAAACAAAAACCCACGAAACGAAAAATTCTAAATAACTGAAAATGCTTCAAGAAATCCATCTTAAAAATGTTAGCCCTGCCTCAGAGATTGACCTAGACTGTGCCTCTCGACTTAATATATTAACAGGAGACAACGGACTCGGTAAAACTTTTTTGCTGGATATTATTTGGTGGTGTATTAACAATAAACAAGGACAAAACCCGGTTAGTAGTTATCACAAAAGAAATCGAACAATAGAAATAGAACCTCATATTTCAGACAGAAACAATAGTTTAAATATTTATTGTCGTGTTGATGGTGGCTTTTCTATCTATGTACCCTACAAACAAAAAGCTTTTAAACTTTCTTCAACAGAAGTTTGGTATGGTCGAAAAGTAAAAAATAAAATTATTTCCTATGGTTTGCTTGAAGATTGGATTAAGTGGCAAAATCAACCCAACCAATCAAATATTAAATTATTAGCTGAAATTATTCAAAAACTTTCTGCAAAAAATGAGCAGATAAAAATTGGTGAACCCACACGAATGTCTTTAGATGATATTCGAGTTATTCCAACGATAGAACTTCCTTATGAAACAATTCCTGTTACTGAAGCATCGGCGGGAATTCAACGGATTCTAAGCCTAGCTTATATGTTAGTTTGGATGCAGTCAGAAAATTTAATTACTGCTCAACTATTTGGAAGAATTCCAGCCCGTCAACTGATTTTTTTAATGGATGAAACCGAAGCGCATTTACACCCTCGTTGGCAACGATCAATCCTACCCGCAATTTTGACTGTCTTAAAAGAATTAGAACCGATTATTGATATTCAACTCTTTATTACTACCCATTCTCCTCTGGTCTTGGCTTCAGTTGAACCCTTATTTGATCAAGAAAAAGATAAATTATTTCTATTTGAACTTAATGACAATCAAGTAACCTTAAATGAAATTACCTGGGCAAAACAAGGTGATGTGATTGGTTGGTTAACTTCAGAGGTTTTTGGACTTAAACAAGCCCGTTCTCAAGAAGCAGAACAAGCAATAGAAGCCGCCCAAGCTTGGATGAGAAAAGACGATATGACCCAATTTCCAGAAAACTTAAGAACCAAAGAAAAAATTCATCAACAATTACTTAAACTATTACCGGGTCATGATCCCTTTTTCCCCCGTTGGATAGTCAGAATGGAGGCTGATGATTAAATGCAGAAATTTATTCCGATTCCTGAACCCACCGAGTTTGATCAAAAATGTCGTCAAAAAGGAAATACTTGGTTAGCCAAAAATCCTGCTGCAAAACGCCCCAGAGATTACTGGTCTCCTTTTAGGGCAGATTTAGCACAAGGATTTAATAACTTATGTGGCTATTCCGTTATGTATGACCCTACCGCCACTGTTGATCACTTTTTATCTTTTCATAATTACCGTCATTTAAGCTATGAATGGTCTAATTATCGCTATGTAGCAAATTGGATTAATAGTAGAAAAAAAAACCTAGATGATTGCCTACTTGATCCCTTTGAAGTTGAAGATAATTGGTTTGAAATTTTGTTACCATCGTTACAATTAGTGTTAACCGAGAGCGTTCCTGATAATCAACGCCAAAAAGCTGAATTTACTCTGAAACGTCTAGGCTTAAATTACAATGAAAGAATACTACGCCAACGGGAAGAATGGTTTAGAATGTACGAACAAGGTGAAATCACCCTAGAGGGATTAGCAAAAAAAGCTCCTCTCATTGCCCGTGCTATTGAAAAGCAACAGGAAATCTCTTAAATCCTAGACAAACAGAAAAACATTAGTGCGATGCCGAAGGCACTGCGTAGCAGCACGCCGCTCTGGTAGATTGGGTTGAGGCACGAAACCCAACATGATCAACTATTAATTTATTTGGTTGATGTTGGGTTGCACTTTGTTTAACTACATTTTGGCAATAAAGGGGCGATTAGGGTTGATAAACGGCGAACGCTAATCTTGTAAGCTTTAAAAAGTGCTATATAAAAAACTAAACAAACTATAATTAAAATTACTGCAAAAATTTAGAGAGTCAAGAAGGAAATATGACAGAAATAGTTTTTTTAGTGGAAGATGCACCGGAAGGGGGATATACAGCAAGGGCATTAGGTGAGTCTATTTTTACCGAAGCCGATGATTTACAATCTTTACGAGAAATGGTAAAAGATGCCGTTAATTGTCATTATGATGATAGGGAAAATCGCCCTAAAATTATTCGTTTACATATTGTTAGGGATGAGGTATTTGCGGTATGAAGCTACCCAGAGATTTATCCAGTGATGACTTAATCAAAAAATTGTCTCAGTTAGGTTATGAAGTGAGTCGTCAAACGGGTAGCCATATTAGACTAACTACTTCTGAAAATGGTACACATCAGATTACTATTCCTGCTCATAATCCTGTCAAAATAGGCACTTTAAATAATATTTTGCGTGATGTCGCTCTACATTTTAATCTAAGTAGGGCTTGCTGAATAATGGTAAAACCCTTTTAAAATAAAGCTTTTGACCTGTTAAAGTCCGATGTTCATGCTGCGAAAATAGGATTGGGACTTTCAAAAACCTTGCATTCTATTAAAAATACTGTTTTAAAATGGCGATCACCTGTAGATTGAGTGCGCTCCAAGATGATCAATTATTAATTTATTTGGTTGGTGTTGGGTTGCACTTTGTTTAACTACATTTTGGGAATAAAAAAGCGATCGCTTTTATTTTAATAATCTTTCCTATTCTTCATGACTTCCTATCCACACCCAAATATAATCTTCCCCATCTTTAAAAGCTAAAGCTCTATAATTAATACCAACTCTTGCCGACCAAAACTTTCCAACTTTTTTAAAAGACAAAGAAGGATGATTTAAGTCACTCTTTAAAATCTCAAAATTCTTTCTTGCTAAAATTTGAATTGATTTAGGTAAATTATTAAAACAATTCCAAAAGCGTTGATTAGTTCGATGCACTTACAACTCCCGTAATTGATTTTTGCTTTTTTCAAATAATGCTTCTTCAATTAGAAAATCAAGTTTTCCAGCTATGGAATCTTCCTCAATTTGTTTTTCCCATTGTTGATCGTCTAAATTATTGATCCAATTTCTTAAATACAAAAATTCATCAGAAGTAAGGCTTTCAATTTCCGCTTGAATTAATTGTAACTTTGTCATCTTAGTATCTTTCCACAACAATAGTTCAAATTTGAGTTTTATATTATCATTTTTTCTGTAAAAATGGGAAGTTGCGATCGCATTTGGCAGAATATTGGAAGGGCGATCGCTTTTCTTATCGGGTGTATTAACAAAGTATAATGCGCCTTATTTATTGTCTATTGATAAAATGATCCAAAGACGTTAATTTAAAAGATTGAGGTCAGGGGAATTGGTTGGGTTGGTCTTGTGTTAAAATTAAGCTGGAGTAAATTCTAATCCCCGATTAAAATTTCAACGGAACAATCACCATGAACTTTTATACCGTTATTCTGAGAAAAAGTGCAGATTATTGGGTTTCATTATGTCTTGAAAATGGATTAGTTGGACAAGGAGAAACTCAGGAAAAAGCTATTGAGAAACTAAAAGAAGCGATTGAATCTTTTTGGGAAATTTATCATGATCAAGCCAATATCTATACCAGTCCTATTCCTATAGACGAACTTCATGAATTTTTAACTGTGGGAGATTCTGAAACTCCCGAAACTTACGAACTCAGAAAAGTTTATGCCTAATAGCTGCAAAAGAAATGTCCCCTGCTTATGTTTTACGAATTTTTAGACAATTTGGTTTTACAGATGAAGAAATAGAACATTTATTAAGTAGGGAGGCACAATTATTTGTAGGATGGGTTAGCGGTAGCGTAACCCATGCGGGCGTTGGGTTTCATGCTTCAACCCAACCTACGTTCATCTTATATTTAATTCCACCCACCCACTTAAAATAGATGATTGAATACGTTTTTTTCAAACCAATAAATTATCTATTCTACTACGCTTTATCTTAATTTTATTTCCAAAAGCTAAAATAAAGTGATAGCTAGTTTTTTAAGGTACATTAACGCGATAGTAAAACCCTCGATTGCTTGTTATCAATTGATTTAATGATTAATTTTCACCCAGTCATCGCAAATGAATTAGCCTCCCTTAAAAATAGGTAAAGTGACTATCACCATTTTGCGTAATTCTTTCGCTCTGGTAATGAACTTTTAATTATGAAATGATCCAAAGACGTTAATTTAAAAGATTGAGTTCAGGGGAGTTTGTTGGGTTGGTCTTGTGTTAAAATTGGGTTGGGGCTAATCTGAATCATTTATCCTGTACCATTTAACGGTGGAGAAAAATATGCTAAAAACCTTTAAAGCAATTTTGAAAAATAATACCCTTCAATGGCTTGATGAAACCCCTGAAATCAACTCCGAACATCCTGTTAATGTTTATATTACCTTATTAGAAGAAAATATCATTGGTGAAAATCGATCTAACGGTCAGAAAATGGCCAATGCTTTGAAAAAAATTGCTAATAATAATACTTTTACTGATGTTGATACCCAACAGTGGCAACAACAAAATAGGTGCGATCGCACTCTTCCTGATCGGGATTAAATCATGTTATTGGATAGCAATATTATTATCTATGCCGCTCAATTAGAAAATGAGTTTCTCCGGGAGTTTATTGCAGAAACTTCTCCTTATGTATCTGCTTTATCCTATCTGGAAGTTTTAGGCTACCATCGGTTAACTCATCAAGATAAAGTCTATTTTGAAGAATTTTTTAATGCTTCTCAAATCTTACCCATCTCTCAACCTGTAATTAACCAAGCAGTAACTTTAAAACAAATCAGAAAGATGTCCTTAGGAGATGCCATTATTGCGGGAACAGCTTTCGTTTATAATTTAACAATTGTAACTCGCAATATTGATGATTTTAATTGGCTTAGTAAATTAAATCTAATTAACCCTTTTCAACGGTAAAAACCTCAGGGCAAGCGCATCTTAACAATCCTTGACAAAATGAACTTTGTGTGAGTTGCTTAACCAGAAGGCGATTCAGGCATATTTGAGGAGAATTTGCCATCTCAATTGTTAAGATTTCGTAACTATTCTGATTGACTGGTATCACCTGAAATGCCCATGCGGATCACAAAATTGGCCAATTGTCAATAGCTTTTGAGATGCTCTCACCCTGTAGAAAATCAAGAATATTTTTTAGGTGGAATAGGAAGATGAAATTTATCGGTAAACCAATAAATTATCATCACCTAAACCACTTTCTAGCCTAATTAATAAGGCCATTTCCAGTTAGTAATCTCGTCCTTATCGATGCCATTGGTAAAAGCATAATCGAGATTATCGATAATAGCATTTTTCATCCGTTCTTTCACATGACCGGCAGCAGAACCTAATTTCGGCACGCGATCAATGACATCAATTACTAGATGAAAACGATCAACTTGGTTACGAATCGCTAATTCTAGGGGAGTATTAATATTCCCTTCTTCTTTGTAACCGCGCACATGAATACGTTCTTGATTGCTGCGACGGTAGGTAAGTTTATGAATCAGCCAAGGATAACCGTGGAAATTAAAGATAATTGGCTTATCAGTGGTAAATAAACTATCAAAATCCCGTTCCGATAAACCATGGGGGTGTTCACTTTCCGACTGTAATTTAAACAGATCAACCACGTTGATAAAGCGAACTTTTAAGTAAGGGAATTCCTCCCGTAGAATTGCCGTTGCCGCTAAAGATTCTTTAGTGATAATATCCCCACAGCAAGCCATAATCACATCCGGTTCATCGGGATTAGTTCCATCATCATCGTTACTGGCCCAATCCCAAATACCGATACCTTTGGTGCAGTGTTTAATTGCTTCTTCAATGGTCAAGTATTGCAGGTGTTTCTGTTTATCAGCAACGATAATATTAGTGTAATCCTTGCTCTTGAGACAGTGGTTAGCCACACTTAATAAACAGTTACCATCGGGGGGAAGATAAACCCGCACCACGTCGGCACTTTTATTGGTTACTAAATCGATAAAACCGGGGTCTTGGTGACTAAAACCATTGTGATCCTGCCGCCAAACCACCGAGGATAACAACAGATTCCAAGAGGAAACAGAAGCGCGCCAAGGCACATGATTTTTGCAGATATCGAGCCATTTAGCGTGTTGGTTGAACATGGAATCGATAACGTGAGCAAAAGCTTCGTAGGAGTGAAATAAACCGTGACGACCGGATAATAAATAACCCTCTAACCAACCGACTAAAGTATGTTCACTCAGCATCTCCATCACCCGACCATCGGGAGATAATTGGCTACCATCTAAATCCTCTGGATAGGTATCGGCTAACCAAGTTTTTTTAGTCACTTCATAGAGAGCAGCTAAACGATTAGAAGCAGTTTCATCGGGACCAAAAACGCGAAAATTAGTCATATTATTTCGCATTACATCCCGCAAAAATACCCCCATCACTCCCGTGTTTTCCGCTTCCACTTGGCCCGGGTGGGTGACAGCCACGGCATATTGACGAAAATCGGGCATTTTTAGGTCTTTACGCAGCAATCCGCCGTTAGCGTGAGGATTGGCACTCATGCGACGATGACCAATAGGAGCGAGTTCTTTAAATTCTGGCTTAAATTTACCCGTGGTATAGTCAAATAATTCCTCCGGGTTATAGCTTTTCATCCACTCCTCTAATTTTCTCAAGTGTTCGGGGTTTTCCTGCATGGCACCCATGGGTACTTGGTGAGCGCGCCAGAATCCTTCTACTTTATGACCATCAACGTTTTTCGGACCTGTCCAACCCTTGGGAGACCGGAGGATAATCATCGGCCAGGGGTAACGTTTAGCAATACCCGTGCTGCGAGATTCCTGTTGATAGGAGCGAATCTGATTGATACAGTGTTCTAGGGTAGCGGCCATTTTTTGATGGCAGTGCATGAGGTCTTCATCTTCCTTACATTCGACAATGTAGGGAGTGTAACCGTAACCGACAAAGAGACTTTCTAACTCGTGCGTCGAAATACGGGAGAGAATGGTGGGATTAGCGATTTTATAACCGTTTAAGTTTAAAATTGGCAGTACCGCACCATCGCGAATCGGGTTAAGGAATTTATTCGAGTGCCATGCGGTAGCTAAAGGACCGGTTTCTGCTTCCCCATCACCCACCACCACGGTCGTAATTAGGTCGGGATTGTCAAAAACAGAACCGTAGGCATGGGAAACACTATAACCTAGTTCGCCGCCCTCATGGATAGAACCGGGGGTTTCGGGGGTGACGTGACTGCCGATGTGACCGGGAAAAGAAAATTGTTTAAAGAATTTTTGTAATCCTTCCTCGTCTTCACTTTTATCGGGGTAAATTTCCGAATAGGTTCCTTCTAGATAAACCGGACCGAGTACCCCCGGCGCCCCATGGCCAGGACCGGCCATAAAAATCATATCGAGGTCGTATTTTTTGATTAAACGGTTGAGGTGAACGTAGGTAAAACTTAAGGCCGGACTCGCTCCCCAGTGACCAAGTAAACGATACTTAACGTGTTCGGGTTTAAGATGTTCTTTGAGCAGGGGATTATCGCGCAGATAAATCATACCTACAGCTAAATAGTTACAAGCGCGCCAATAGGCATGGGTTTTATAGAGTTCATCTTGAGAAAGGGGATTTTGTTCTGTTAAGGGTCTTTCTGGTGCGAATACCATGAATATTTCTCCAATATCTATGAAGGATGAGATTAAGAGAGTTGATAGACAATTTCTCCAGATTATCGAGAGGGTTAACCCTCGGTCAGTTTTCAAACTGTAATCAAGAGTCTAACCTTTTGGGGTGCAAAAAACTATTAAAATAAGCTATATTTTACTGATCTGACTTGGGGAATTTATGTCAGTCGGGCGGGGTTTTTAAATGGCTTTTAAAGGAAAATTAATGTCTTCTTAACTTAGGGAACAATAAATTCTCGGAAAACTTTTAATGATTTTTTAATGTCAACTTTTCCCAAAATACTATAGGATTACACCTTAGTTTGTCGGGAAGAGCCTAATTAGGCTTTCTCGATGCCGGTGGTGGGGACTACTAGGATAGCAAATTTATTATTTTTTATCTTGGAAGCACTGAAACTTAAAATCTTTCTATACTTCATCTAGCGATCAACAAAAGCTGATTAGCATATATAGTGATTCTCTACAGGCCAATCAATTCTCAAATTTTTTTTCTTGATCGTGCCTAAGCTTATCGCAGCTGCAAAGGAGTTTTTTTTCATGACAAAAGTAAGAGTCGCTATCAACGGATTTGGTCGTATCGGTCGCCTCGTTTTTAGGGCGGGTATCCAAAATCCTGATTTCGAGTTTGTTGGTATTAATGATCTCGTCCCCTCCGATAATATTGCCTATCTGCTCAAATACGACTCCACCCACGGACGTTTTCAAGGTACGGTAGAAGCGAAAGAAGATGGCATCGTCGTCGATGGCAAGTTTATCCCCTGTTACTCCATCAAAGACCCCGCTCAACTGCCCTGGGGTGCAACCGGGGCCGATTATGTGGTTGAGTCCACCGGTTTATTTACCACCGCGGAAGGGGCAGCAAAACACCTAGAAGCAGGGGCCAAACGGGTGGTTATCTCCGCACCCACCAAAGATCCCGACAAAATTCGTACTATCGTACTAGGCGTTAACGACAATGAGTACGATCCCGCTAAGGATCTGATCGTCTCTAACGCTAGTTGTACCACCAATTGTTTAGCCCCGATCACCAAAGTTATTAACGATAACTTCGGACTAGCGGAAGGATTAATGACCACGGTACACTCGATGACCGCCACTCAACCCACCGTTGATGGTCCATCGAAAAAAGATTGGCGCGGTGGTCGCGGCGCGGGTCAAAATATTATCCCCTCCTCCACGGGAGCAGCCAAAGCAGTAACCCTAGTTATTCCTTCCCTAAAAGGCAAATTAACCGGTATGGCCTTCCGTGTGCCAACTCCCAACGTTTCGGCGGTGGATTTAACCTTTAAAACCGAAAAAGCCACCAGTTACGAGGAAATCTGCGCCGCGATGAAGGCCGCCAGCGAAGGACCAATGAAAGGTATCCTCGGTTATACCGATGAGGAAGTGGTGTCGAGTGACTTTATCACCGACCCCCGTTCCAGTATCTTTGATGCTAAAGCTGGTATTCAACTTAATGCCAATTTCTTTAAGGTCGTCTCTTGGTACGATAACGAGTGGGGTTATTCCTGCCGGATGTTAGACCTGATGAAAATGATGGCAGCTAAGGAAGCAGCCTTAGTAACAGCCTAAATCAGTTATCAGTTATCAGTAAACAGTAAACAGTGAAAAGACAGCACTGTTAATGCCGTTATTAGGCTGCATCCCACATTTGCAGGAACACCGATAATCAGCAATTATCAGTGACTTTTAAATTATTACAGATATATCAGCAGCTGTCTGTAAGCATCCCACCGAAAAACTAATGCGCTCCGGGGTTTGGGGGGTAGAACCCCCCAAAAGCTTGGATTGAGCGATAAAACCGAAAGTAACGCCCGATTTTAGTAGAGAGTTTCCCTTGAAAAATCCCAACTTCGTAGATTTACAAAAATGAGATGCACCCCGTTATTACTTAATACCCAAATCTGATCACTGATAACTGATCACTGATAAGATGAATCCAAAATTTAAAGATATTACTGCTTGGGAACAGGCACAATTATTAATGCAACCGGCATTTATTCGGGTGCTGGATAATCTGCGTAAACAGTTAGAAAATTCCCTCTGGAAAGGAACCTATACAGAAATTCAAGATCCCTATCCCAGTTATCTGCTCTGTTTGACTTATCTCGATCGCTCCGTTACCGTAAATATTTGGGAACTTTGTTTTCAAGTCTGTTTTCTCGATTATCCCACCGATGAAGGAGAGAGCGTCGTCATCGATACCAGTCTCCTCGACCCCACCGGTGAACTAGATTGGCAGAGTTTGGAAACGAAAACCGAGCGTATTATTAACCGATTATTCGCTAATTTACCCCAATGAAAGCAGCGTTAGAAACGATCAAGGCAGAGTATGCCGCTAATTTTCTGAAAAATTACAGTAATGATCCCCAAAATTTAGCATCCCAAACAATTTTAATCGATCGCTCCGATTGGGGTTTATTAGAATTAAAAGGCCAAGACCGACTGCGTTTTCTCCACAATCAAACCAGTAACGCTATCGAGCGCCTGAAACCGGGTCAGGGTTGTGAGACAATTTTCCTTAACTCTACCGGTCGTACCCTCGATTTTGTCACAGTTTACGCCAGCGATGATTCCCTCCTCATCCTCGTTTCTCCCCAACGTCGTCAATTTTTACTGGAATTGATTGATCGCTATATTTTCCCCTTCGATAAGGTGGAAATTAGCGACTTAACCGATAATTTTGGCATTTTCACCCTAATTGGTACTGAAAGCGGGCAATACCTGCAAAAAATAGGCATTCCAGAGCAGATTTTAACGGGGGTGCAGCATAGTCATTATCTCCTTTCTGACCCCCCCCTGAGACTGGCCGTCGGCACCGGCTTAGACCTACCCGGATATACTTTAATCGTTGCCGCCGCCGAAGCCGGTCCCCTCTGGGAAAATTTAATTAAAAATGGCGTTACTCCCGCAGATGCACAGGTGTGGGAATACCTGAGAATCCATCAGGGCCGACCGGCAGTCGATCGAGAATTAACCGAAGATTATAACCCTTTAGAGGCCGGTTTATGGCGAGCGATCGTTTTTGATAAGGGTTGTTATATTGGTCAAGAAACTATCGCCCGTCTCAACACCTATAAAGGCGTAAAACAAAGACTTTGGGGCATAAAACTCAGCCAACCCGTCCCCAGCAATACCCCGATTATTTTAGAAGCGCAAAAAGTCGGTTTACTCACCAGTGTGCTGGAGGATTTTGGCTTGGGTTATGTGAAAACAAAAGCGGGAGGAGAGGGTTTAAAAGTACAAATCGGCGAGGCAACAGGAGAATTAATCCCTTTACCCTTCCTCTCTCACGAATACCCCTTTCAGTGAACAGTAAACAGTAAACAGTAATCAGTAAACAGTAAACAGTGACCAGTAATCAGTAAACAGTAAACAGTGAAAAGACAGTAGGAAACTTCTATTTAACACTGCTCACTTGAAAACTCAAATCTGATAACTGATAACTGATAACTGATAACTGATAACTGATAACTGAAAAAGTCCCTAACCCCAGCGACTAGCAATGGGCATTCGCCAACCAGTGCCAAAAGCGCGATCGCTAATTTTTAAGCCCGGGGGGGCTTGTTTGCGCTTAAATTCGGCATTTTTAACTAATTTAATCACTTTCTGCACAATTTCAGGCTCAAAACCGGCGGCGATAATTTGTTCGGCGGATTGATGGCGATCGATTAATAGTGCTAAAATAGCATCTAAAATCTCGTAGGGAGGCAAAGAATCTTGATCCTTCTGATTGGGTTTTAATTCAGCACTAGGAGCTTTATTAATCACATTGAGGGGAATAATTTCCCCGTGCCGATTTAACCAGCGACAGAGGGAATAAACCCTGGTTTTCGGCACATCAGCAATCACTGCTAAACCACCATTCATATCACCGTAGAGGGTGCAATATCCCACCGCCATTTCTGATTTATTGCCAGTGGATAATAGTAAATGCCCGAATTTATTAGAGAGGGCCATTAATAAATTACCGCGAATGCGTGACTGAAGATTTTCTTCAGCAATACCGAAATCAGTCCCAGCAAAAAGCCGCTCTAAAAGTTGATCATAAGCGGTCATAATTTCTTTAATTGCTAACTTCTCACTTTTGATACCTAAATTATTAACTAAAGCTACGGCATCGCTAATAGAATGGTCGGAACTATAGGGAGAAGGCATCATCACAGCGAGAACATTTTCTTTACCCAATGCGTCGGTGGCAATAGCGGCAACTAAACTGGAATCAATGCCACCACTCAAGCCAAAAATTACCCGTTTAAAACCGCATTTCTGCACATAATCTCGCACTCCTAAGACTAAAGCTCGATAAATTTCCTCATCTTCATCGATGGGTAAAGGATGAATAACTGCGGGTAACAAATCTTGATTAAACTCGATCAATTCTAGGCTAGAAGTAAATGCTTGGGCGCGATAAATCACTTCTCCTTGTCTGTTAAAAGCAACGCTATCACCATCAAAAATTAAATCATCATTACCTCCCACTTGATTGACATAAACTATAGGTAAATTATATCTAGTGGCACTATGGGATAATAAAGATTCTCGCAATTTTTGCTTACCGACACTGTAGGGAGAAGCGGAAAGATTAACGATTAAATCCACTCCCAAATTAGCTAAATCGGCGATGGGATTAACCGCGTATTGACGCTGACCCCAAAATTGTTCATCATTCCAAACATCTTCACAGATAGTCACACCGATTTTAAAATTATTTTCTGTTAGTTGAAAATATTGACTTTCTTTCCCGGAAGCAAAGTAACGATCCTCATCAAAAACATCATAGGTAGGCAATAAACGTTTAGTAAAAATTTGTTTAATTTCTTGACTTTTTAACAAAGCTATGCTATTAAATAACGGCTTTTCTCCCCGGACTGTTGCGGAGGTATTTTTTTCGACAAAACCGACTAATACAGCTAATTTTTCTGGTAATTGTTGGGACAATAATTGCAATTGTCGAGACATTTTCTCAACAAAACCCAGATTTAATAATAAGTCTCTGGGAGGATAACCACAGAGGGATAATTCCGGGGTTAAAAGTAATTCCGCTCCCCGATTAAATGCCGTTTGAGCGGCATCTAAAATCCTTTCGGCATTTCCTTCGATATCTCCAACAATGGGATTTAATTGAGCGATAGCAATTCTCATATTTTTTCCTATTTAAACAAAAACTAACGGTTGCTCTTTAAAGGGAGCAAAAGCTTCTTCATCAAAGCGATATAAACTAGCAGGACGACCAGCACCACGAGAGACTTTTAAACCCATATCCTTGAGAAATCCTAATTTCAAGAGCCGATTTCTGAAGTTGGAATAATCACTAAAATTTTTACCTAAAATTGTCTCATAAAATTGATAAAGATCATTTAAAGTAAATAATTCTGGTAAAACCTCAAAAGCGACGGGACTATATTCTACTTTATTGCGTAATCTTCGCCAGCCATATTCTAAAATTTGACCGTGATTAAAGGCTAAATTTGGCACTTTATCAATCATATACCAAGTGATATTATAATCCCGTTCAGTGATTAATTTTGCTTCTTCAAACCGCACTAAAGCGAAGTAACTCACCGATAGATAACGTTTCCCAAAACTCTCGGCCGCTGCCGGGAAATATCCCTCTGGACTGCCAAAAGTATATAACTGTTCCAGATAGAGATTATTGACGCTAATTTTCTCGGCTAAAATTCGATAGGCTGCCGTTTCCAGTGATTCCCCATTTCTCACTAAAGTACCGGGTAAACTCCAGTAATTACTAAAGGGTTCTTCCCGTCTTTTAATCAGAAGCACTAGCAGCCGATTTAATTGGGTATCAACGGAAAAGATCACGTTATCAACTCCGACTTTAAAATCAGCTAGAGATTTATTAGCTAGGGTATTTGGCAGCTTCATGCGTAAAGTTTTTGACCTTCAATATAATCTTTAATCGGTGCGGGAACAGCCTGTTTATCGCCTTTTTCTCGATAATCTGTTGAGGATACAGCCGGAGCAAATACATCGGCAATCAGACAATCACCTCCTAATGTTTGCAGTTGTTCAATATCATCTTGATTAATAGGATATCCGGGACGAGGAATCACGAGAATTTTGACTTTTTCTAGTAATTCTTGGCTGCGATACCAGTGCCTAATTTGTCCGGCTAAATCCGAACCAATGACTAGGGTATATTCCTCCTGTTCTCCCCAAATTGCTTGCGCTTTTTCTACACTAATTAAGCTCCGTCGATCGCTTAATTCTCGTCGCAGTTGTATATTATCCCTTGGGGGTTGAATATCCCCGATGAGCAAATTTAACATCCTCAGACGATGTTCGAGACTGGTTTGATGATTTTTAAAGGGATTATCGGCAGCCCAAACCGCAACGATATCGTACTGTTCCGATAACCATTTTAGTATGGCTTGATGACCGGCAGTAGGAGGATCGGCACTGGTTCCAAAAAGGGCAATTTTAAGCATAGGATTCAATTACTTGCTCCCTGAGGGATTAGTTTAAGTCTGCTCAAGCTTGGCAAAGATTAACTTCTCCCCATTATAGTTGATTTTACCAAAATAGGGCAAGAGGATCAGTAATCTCCTGCAAAAGTAAGTTATCGAGTCGCTATCGGGTCAAAATGTCTAAAACCCCGGATAAATTTGACATAATCTTAGGTTTTACGAATAGGATAGTTGTCTCTTATCTTTTGTCTGCTACTGAAGATTTTTGATTTTTGCAGGAGGTATTATTTTTTATAAAATTGGTGAACTAATTCTCAAACGTACTAACCCACAAACAGAAGGAGGCAAACCCATTACGCCGCGCTATGACTCCCGTAGCACTTAGCAGCCCAAACCACTGAATCGATTTCTCCCTTTTGGAGTTTTTCTAGCGGGGTTGCTCCGTCTAAGCGAATATCACCCGTAAGCAGAAAGATTATTTGTGTCCAAGCACCGTCTTCTTTTAAGACGGCTAACACTTGGTCTAAACCTGACAAAACTTTGCCATCAATAAATTGCCAAGCGGGATAAACTAATTCTTCGTTGACAGATAAACCTAAGACCCGATGATTGAGCCTCATAGTTTCTAATTCCAAAGAACTACAGGCTAAAACACCACAAACCTCGCTGCTGGTTAAGGTTCCTCCTTGCTTGGATAGGAACCGCTTCTTCGCTTCTTCGCCTCGTTTAATGGCAGCTGCCAACGCAGGGGCCAAAGCTAAAGGAGATTGTGTTTTTTGTATAGATTCTAACATTTTTAAGCAACTTTACTTCCGTCAACAAGGCCTGTATAAAACAAATACAAGTCTCCCTTCAAATGTTTAGTTTCTTGTATAAGCTTACGTTTATCGTCTGAATACCCAATAACCTTACCTTTCTCTGGCCAGCCATATTTGTCGCGACCAGTGATCTCTACGACCACCCATTGATCGGGGTAATCGGATGAGACATCGGCGATCCTCAAATCTTCTGTTTTGTGGCTAAGTGCTTTCATGGCTAAGGTGGCAGTTGATTTGATCAGGGTCCTTGTTTTTGTCTAGTAGTGTTTTGCTCCTCGTGTCAGGAATCCCTAACATTATTAGCTTGACTCAATCTACTAAAATGGGCTAAGATGCGGGGATGATAATGATGAGTAAAGAGCCAGAACCCGTGAGGATACTGGCTCTCTCCTAGCTTCGCATCATCGGGATTAACCCTCTCAATTAGCCCACCAGGAGACTTAAAACCTTAGTAAGTGGACTCAAGAAGCCAGGAGGTCAATCAATATGAAGAACTTACTCACTGTCATGCTCCTAAGCTCCCTTGCTTACGGCGTAGCTGTCGGGAAGATTCATCCCTAGGACTACGTTTTTATCTACACCATCAACGAACTAGCAAAACGTCAGGGTGGAGATAATCAAGACGGGAAGCGGTAGGCAGAACGTTTACTTAATTCAAGCTGGGCAGTGCGGCAACACTCGACCAGCTTTTTTGTACTGTTTCTTACTATCGCTCTATCTTCTTTAATATTATCCATAATATAATCACTTACTGTAAGGATATCAACCAATAAATATTGCAAAGTTAAACCAACAATTATTGAATTTAAACCAACAATTGTTGCAAAGTTAAACCAACAATTGTTGCTATCATTAAACAATAATTGTTGGTACTCCATTTCAAAATATGCTAACTAGCCCATCAATATATGATGCCCAAAAGCTGGCAAGAAACTGTGGTTTGGATATTTCCAAGCACTGTAAGAATCTCAACCAACAAATATTGCAAAGTTAAACCAACAATTGTTGCAAAGCTAAACCAACAATTGTTGCTATCATTAAACAATAATTGTTGGTACTCCATTCCAAAATATGCTAACTAGCTCGAAAGTACAGCCATGAAGAGAACCTTGTCAACTCCCCCATCACTATCCGATGCCCAAAAGCAGGCAAGAAACTGTGGTTTGGATATCCGCAAGCTAGAAGCTTTGTTGGAAGAAATCGAACCCCTATCTGATAAATATAGGGGAATGTTTTACCTAGCGGCTACAGGACTTTATTCCGCCGATGACTTGGCTGAAATGTTCAATCATAGCCAAAAAAATCTAAACGCGGATTTCAACAAAAATCTAGGATCCCATCTTAAGGATTACCTTGAGTTAGATGAGCGGGTGGGAATTACTTCTTTAAGAAGAGTTCTCTTTAAAAAGGGCTATTTTGTTGACATTAATGACGATGAATCAGTGAGAGTTTTGCGAACACGCTACGCTGAAAATTCTCAATTAGAGCAGTCTTTTACTGTCAGACAAAATTAGTGCGGATGAGAAGACCACCAATCAAGGAGATTGATTTAAAAATGGAAAACACCATTATTAATGGGTTGTTAGCTCAACTAGAAAAGGAACAGGATAGCGATATCCGTGCTGAAATCATAAGGAAATTAGGAGAATATCCTGATCCTCAAGTGATTAAAACACTTTGGGATTTGAGAAATAATCTCGAAAACGAATCCGATGATTTTGTGTATTACGAAATCAAGCTTAGTCTGCATAAGGTAACTACTCATCCTAGTATAAATATTGATTTTTTTCTGGATAACTTAGAGGTATTCCAATCAAAAGATAACAATTCTCAAGCTCCGAAAGTATTAATTGATGCTGATCTAATTGAAGAGTTTTTATTACGAAATCAAACGACTCTTAACGGTGAAGCTACTAGGGTTATGGGACTTGTTTTAGAGGTAAAAATTAATCCTTACATCCGCGAAATGGGATTAATACAAATTTGGCATAGTATCAAAAATCTGAAATCTCAAGAATATGCCAATCGTTCGATCATTGAACTTCTGAGTAAAATTAACGTCGGTCAAGTTAACTTGAAAAAAATTGACCTAGAAAAATATCCCAACGTTAATTTAAGAACGGCAATTCAAGTTGAGATTGCCAAGAAATATAACCTAGCGGGTATTATCACCATCGCAGATCGAGAATTCATTGCCAGTGGGTATCCTTTTGTGGGTTCTCCTTCCTTATTCTTACAGTTTTTAGGGGAAGATACCTCGCCGGCATCTATCGAAAGAACTCTCAAAAATCTCGGTAAAGCGGCAATGGAAAATGAAAAAGTAAAACTCAATCGGCTTTTAGAGAATGAATTTCAACAAAACTTATTCTTTGAAGATAATCTCGTTCTCTTTCAAGGCTGGAAAATTGAGAACTTTGAAATTCTCTGTGCTAACAACAATTTAACTTCTGCGACAGTTATCCTATGTAATACAAAAACCCAAGAGCGTTACACTGAATCGGCCTTTAAAAAAAGTCCAGTAGATGCACTTTGTACTGCCTTTGATGAGGCTCTAGCTCATTTAGTTGAAATTAAACATCACCTTAAATCTATCTATGTGGCTAACTTGACACCGGGTAAACAAGGAGCCACAACTGTCAAGGCGGTGGTTGAGTATGATGGTAAAGAAGTGATTACTATCCACACCCATGAAAATATTCTCAAGGCTTATTTTTTCGCCTACGTCAAAGCGATGATTGCCGTTTATGCACCTGATGAATATCACCCCGATATTCATAGCACAAAAGAATTGACATATTTGTACAAAATTGGCGAACGAGATTTTCATGGACTGAATTTCAGCCAAGTCAATTTAATGGATGGTGAGGCCAATCTTTCCGATGCAAAATTGATGGGATGTAACTTCAGTCAGGCTAATCTTTCGGGGGTTAATTTAACTAATGCTGATTTAACAGGAGCCGATTTAAGTCATGCCAATTTGAGTAAAGCTAATCTAACGGGAGCTAACTTGACCGATGTTAAATTAGATGAAAATAATCTAACCCTTCTTGATGGCACAATTTTGACTAACACAATTATGCCTGAAATTAACATTGAAATTATTGGCGAATCCCGTTTAGAAAAGGTTGCTCAACTACTCAAACACATTGATCCTCAAAGTGAATCTCGAATCTTGGCTATTCACTCCATGACAGATTCCATCTGGTGGGATAATCCTCTTGGTCAAAAATTCTGGGAAGTTAACGAAGAACTAATCAAAAGGGAGATTTCTATTCAACGAGTCTTTATTCTTCCTGAAGTTCCGACTCAAAAGCATTTACAAGTGATTCAGGAACAACTTAACTCTGGTATAAAAGTTGCTTGTATTTGTCATGAAAAAGCTAAAGATGTTCAAGAATATTATTGGCATAATACCAACCTATTGATTAGCGAAAACTTATCTGTGCCAAGAAATTCTTTTACAGCGAGAAGAATTATGAATGGTCAAACAGAATCAGGTTATATTTCCTATCAAACAAGAGTTGTAGAGACAGATAAAAGTCTCTTTAACGCTCTATGGGAAAAATCTGAAAAACTCTCTACTGAAGCTAATCTTCAGGAACAATTAGCAAACCTGAATACCTGACTTTCTTTCCATCTTTAACTTTTCAGACTTACCAATTCCATGAAAAGGATGCCGTTGAACTTTCTGAATCAGCTTAATGATTTTTAAAGTCTGCTTGCAGTCATACTCAACCCACCAAGCCAAATCTTCAAAAGCCAACCGATCAAATTCCAAGCTTTTAGCCATTTTCATCGGATAAATATTGAATACTGGCTTGGCTCATTTTTCCCGAACTTTATTGTTTTATTAACTGATCATCACAAGGCGATCGCTTTTTCTATTTTGTTTGCATAAAAAGCGGTCATTGGGAGGGAAATATCTCCATTTTTCAATCCTCATAATTAAACAACTATGATAGACAACTGACCATAATATTTTGGAAATTCTGGTAAACTTTGTGCTAGTCTATATTATTAGAAAAAAAGACGTAGGGAGTAATTTAAGTTGCCTGCTAGAGATTCCAGTCACGAAGCAGTTAAACAGGCTATCATTAATGACGGCTGGATAATTACGGATGATCCCTATGTTATTTCCTATGGTGATCGCTTTTTATTTGTTGATTTAGGAGCCAATCGTTTGATTGGTATTCGTCGTGGATATCAACGTATTGCCATTGAAATTAAACAATTTAAAGGTCAATCTCAGGTTACTGATTTAGATCAAGCGATTGGTCAATATTTATTGTATAAAATCTTGCTTAATCAAGTTGATCCAGACCGTGATCTCTATCTAGCGATTTCTGAAACAACCTATAATGATATATTTAGGGTCTGCTGAATAAATCTAAAAACCTTGTTGGGTAAGACTTTTAGACTTTTTGTCAATCAAAAAGTACCAGGCATGGGAGTGATCAGGGGGAAAATTCAGGTACTTT
>VYKN01000062.1_pt1 | contig 24132 bp, 25 predicted proteins | sample 5114581 | NCBI WGS metagenome assembly VYKN01 (sample SAMN12291810, study PRJNA351875) | freshwater metagenome | isolation source: freshwater lake | place: USA: Michigan, Baker Lake | collected 2011-08-08
CAGCGGCCAGCGGCCGCCCCCGCGTCCGCAGGCCCTGCGTCTGCGCCCACCGCTCCGACGCCGCCCCCGGCGGGAGCTTCACAGGAGAGTGAGATGACCACACCCAACGAGGGCGGCGGGACCGCCAGCGATGCCGTCGCCAAGGCGCGAAAGGCCGGCGCGAAGTACGCGGCGGACGTTGCGCAAGCCGCCGCAAAGGCGGTCGAGGCCGGCCTGCCGCAGGCGGAGGCCGACAAGATGGTGGCCGCTGCGCTCGAGGACGACGCCCAGGACCTCATCGCGTTCCAGGCGAAGCTGTTCGAGGCCGTGGCGGCCGCCGCCAAGGCGTCCGAGCCGGCGCCCAGCCAGACACCGAGCGCTCAAGTGACGGTCGATGCGCGCGACAAGTTCGTGAACGGGATCGCCCAGGCGGTGCTTGCCACGATCGGGATCGGCCAGCGCGACCCCGGCAACGAGTTCAACGGCGCGACGCTGTCGCGCATCGCCGAGCACTGCCTTGTGCGCGCCGGCGTGCGTCCCGGGATGAGCAAGAGCGCCATCGCCGCCCAGATCTTCAACAGCCACACGCGGACTGATTTCCCGCTCGTGCTCGAGAACATCGCGTCCAAGTCGCTGCTCAAGGGCTATGACGAGGCTCCGGAGATCTTCGACCGGTTCACGCGGCGCGGCTCCCTGCCGGACTACAAGGAGGCGGCACGGATCGACATGTCGGTGTTCGCCAACCTCGACCGGGTCGAGGAGGGCGCGGAGTACACCTACGCCACGCTCGGCGAGCGCGGCGCCCGGGTGCAGCTCGCGAAGTACGGACGCATGATCCAGATCACCGAAGAAATGGTGATCAACGACGATCAGAACGCCTTCGCCAGCATCCCGCGGAAGATGGGCTCGGCCTCGCGTCGCACGATCGGCAACCTCGTGTTCGCGATCCTGACCGGCAACCCGACGTTCAACGGCGCTGCCCTGTTCCACTCGACCAGGCAGAACCTCCTGACCGGCGCCGGCTCGGCGCTGGCTGATGCGGGTCTGACGGCTGCGTGGACCGCATTCACCACGAGGACCGATGCGCAAACCGCCGGCGGCTCGGTCGCCGAGGCGGTGCTGAACATCGAGCCGAAGTATCTGCTGGTGCCGCGGGCCCTCGATACGCAGGCTCGGCGTCTGATGTCTGCGGAGTCGGTCAACAACAGCGCCGGCGCGCTGTCCGGCACGCCGAACACGTGGCGCAATCGGTTCGAGGTCATGTCCGACGCGCGGCTCGACCGCGCCGGCGGCGGCGCGACCCGATGGTTCTTCCTGGGCGACCCGGACATCTACGACACGATCGAGGTGTCGTATCTCGACGGCAACGCGAACCCGACCCTGACCCGGGTCGAGCTCTACAAGACCGACTCGATCGACTTCAAGGTGAAGCAGATCGCCGGCGTCGCCCCGCTCGATTTCGCTGCGATGCAGCGGAACGAAGGCGCATAACGCGCCATCCCACCCTACCCGATCTGCAAAGGGGCCGCGCATGACGCGGCCCCTTTGCGTTCCGGCATCACCTCAAGGAGGGCCAGATGGCCAAGAACAAAATCGCGGACGGCGCCACGTTCACGCTGCCCGCTCCGGCCGGCGGCTGTGTCGCGGGCCGGATCTACATCTTCGGCGACCTGTTCGGCGTCGCAAAGTCGAACGCCGCTGTGGGTCAGCCCTGCGTGTTCGAGCGTCACGGCGTCTGGGAGTTTCCCAAGGCGGTGCACGCGACCGATCAGGCGTGGACGAACGGCGGGAAGCTGTACTGGGACGCGACCAACAACGTCCTGACGGTCACAGCCGCCGGCAACACCCTTGTGGCGAATGCCGCAGCCGCCGTGGGCTCCACGGTCGCTGTCGGCCGCGCTGTCCTCCGGCCTGTGGCGGGCTGATATGGCGCGTCGCCCCGCCGCCGGCGCGAAGCCGGCCATCGATGTCGGGCCGCAAGAGCCGGCCGTCACCGCGGAGGCTGCGGCGCTCGCTGCAGCCTCTCTTCCCTCGCCCGGAGCCGATCCGGAGCCGCCGATCGACGCCGGATCGCAAGAGCCGACCGAGCTCGACGACGCCGAGGATCTGCTCGTGCAGGTGATCGCGGTCGCCTACCCCGGGCTCTCGCCCGGCGTGGTCGCACACATGACGCCCGCTCAGGCGGAGATCGAGATCGCCCGCGGAACCGTCCGCCCCGTCCCCCGCCCGGACGACGATGCGGGCTGATCTCGCCGCCGAGGTGATCGACGGATTGTTCGATCACCTGGCCGACACGGCGGTCCTGACCCTGCCTGGCGGGGTCGGGGCCTCCGTGGAGCTTCTTGTCGAGGCTCCAGACGCCACCCTCAATCTCGGAGCGGGCGACATCAACGCACCCTCGATGACCGTCAGGCTTCGCGTCGCCGATGTCATCGGAACGCCGGCCGGCGCCCGGATCGACTGGGATGGCGCGTCGTGGATCGTGCACTCGGCTGCTCGGCTTGATCCTTTGCGTCGCCTGTGGACCTGCCAGCTGAGGCCGCGTCGATGAACAAGGTCGCCGCAGCCCTCAACGCAGCCTGGGCGCTGGTGCAGACCGTGGCGGCCGCCCAGGGCGCGGAGGCGGTGCGCAACCGGCTCGCCGCCATCGACGCGGCGGAGGCGACGGATCTGCAGCCGGGCTCGGATCATCCGTATCGGCTCGTGATCGAGTTCGTGGATGCGCCTCCGACAACGGTTGGCGTCACTCTGGGGCCGACCAGCTATGATCTGCTCGTGCAACCCACCGTCGCGGTCATCGTGATCGGCGATCCGAGCGACGCGGTGACCCTGACGTCCCAGTTCGCTGACGCGCTCGAAACCGCGCTCAACGCTGATCGAACCCTCGGCGGCGCGGTCGGCTGGGCCGAGATCGCGGACAACCCGGACGACGCCGAGGCTTACGAGCAGGGCGCACAAGGGTTCGCGGATCTGCTCAGCCTCGCCCTCAGCATCCCCGATGCGCGCTCGGCGCGCGGATAGGAGTTTCCTGCCATGCCGAAATCACCGCCTGCCCCGGAGCCGAAGGGCCCGGTGTCGGAGCCCCGCGCCATCGACTGGCGCGACTGCCACGTCGTCACTCACCCCGGATACGGCCTACGGCTGGGTCTGGTGCTCCTGCCGAAGGAGCCGCCGCCGGAGCTCACGCGCGTCGAGACCGATGCCGAAGGTGCGCCGGTGACCGTCGAGATCCTGCGCGCGGCAACGGCGCAAGACTGGGCCGTCGCCGGCGGCCGCTACACCGACCTCTCACAGAAGGACTGATCCGATGGCGCCCGTTTACGGCCAGCAGGCTCGCCAGCTTCTGGCGTTCCAGACCGACTTCACGTCGGCGTTCAACGCCACGGCCATGCGGCCGTTCCGGTTCATCTCGGACAGCACGTCCGTGGCGGCGGCATGGGAGCCCGATCCCGTCATCGGCGGCGCGCTCCAGAACGACTTCGACACGCCGACACTTCAGCAGAACATGGACATGGTGGAGGGTCAGCTGATCGTGCCGGTGTGCGCCCGGCAGATCGGTGATCTCCTGCGCCTGCTGCTTGGAAATCCGACGAAGTCGGGGACGACCACGATCACGCACACGTTCCTGTCCGGCAAAGACAACGCCGCGATGAGGTTCGGGAGCCTCGAGCGGCGCATCACGGCGACCCGTCACCGACGCATCAGCGGCTACGCGCTGCGCTCGATGCAGATGAGCTTCGAGAAGGGCAACGGCAACCAACAGGTGACGTTCGGCACCGCCGGCCGCTCGGAGGCGGAGGTCGCCACAGCGGCGACCACCCCGGCTGCTGAACGGACCTACACGCCGTTGCTGCGCCGATCCGCCAACTTCCTGATCAACGCGGCGGCCGCAGCCGGCGTTCAGAGCGGGGAGTTCACCTACACAAACGGCCTTGCGCCGATCCAGTATCTCGACGGCGGCAATCTGGTCTCCGCCATGGAGCTCGACGGCGACGGAACGCTCAGCGGGTCGCTGACGGTCCGCGACGACTCGACCGCATTCCATCTCCTCGCAGACGGCGGCGCGGTCCAGGCACTGCAGTTCTCAGTCGCCCAGGGCGGCAACCTGCAGCTCGTTTGCTCGATGCAGGCGCGGTTCGCAAAGACCGGCGTGCCGATCGCAGGCCGCGGCGGCCAGTCGACGCAGTTCTCGTTCACCGGACAGGCGACGGCTTCGCAGCCGATGCTGACGGTGCAGGTGGTCAACGATATCGCGGACTATGTGGTATGAGGCTGCGTCTGGCCCCGTGCCCCGAGCCGCGCGCGATCGGTCTCGGCAATGGCGTCGAGATCATGTGCCGGCCGTGCAGCTCGGTCGACATCGCTGCGGCCAACGCCAAGGCTGCGCGCGTGGTCGCCTCGGTCCTCGCTGCCCTCGATGCTGCGGAGGACTGGGGCGTCGCCTTGCTGGATCTCGAGATCGACCCTGATCGCGCGGCCGGGCTGGGACGCACGGCCATGGCGGTCGAGCTGGCCGCCATGCTCGGTCAGTCCTGGAACGTCACGGCGCCTCTGGACCGCGAAGCCTTACGGCAGGTGATGATCTGCGGCGGGGCTTCGGAGATCTTCCTCGACGGGGCGTTGCGCCACACACCGTTCACGCTGGAGCCCGACGAGGGAAACGTCTCCGGCGCCGCGCCAGATGGCGATGGGGGCGCGGCGCCCTTCGATGCTCAGGATGCCGAGCCGAAGGACGGCTCTGCCGACCGATCGGACCCGACGACGTCGACGACGACGTCGGCTGCCCCGAGCCTCTGAGCCGGCCACAGACGGCGGCGGGCGCGCTCGCCTGGCGTCTCGTCGATCGTCCGGGGCTGTGGCATCGGATGGGCGACCAAGGCGCCTTGCTAGGGCTCGATCGCGCAGGGGCCGCCAGTCTTTTCCCCGAGGATGCCGACGCAACAGAGCGTCTTGCCCTGACCGTCTGCCTCGACGCGATCGAGGCCGGCGCACTCGAGGGCGACGCCGAACGTCTGGACGACCTGCAGCGCGAGATGCGGGCACGCGAAGCGCAGGGGGCGATGCGTGGTTGACGCGAAGGTCTTCGTCGAGGACGGCGCAGCCATCGCGGTGCGGGTCGCGGCCAGCCAGCACCCTGAGATCATGGACCGGGTGGCGCGCCGCGCAGCCATGAGCGCGCGCAACGCCGTCATCGCCCAGATCCGACGCGTGTTCGCGCAAGGTCGCCGCCGCTCGGGTGGGCGCTTCGAAAAAGCGGTTCCGAAGATCCGTCGCAATCCGGTGGACTTCGGCGACGGCGCCTTCGGCTACGAGGTTCTGCACAAGGCAGACTACCGCCTGCGCCGCCGACAGGCGTTTGATCTGTTCTGGTTGTTCTCCGGCACGCCACGCACGGTGACCAGCGCGCGCGGCAAGTTCCTGACCATCCCGATCGGTGCGCCGTCTACGCCGGAATCGGTCGTGCCCTCGCGTCGCTGGGGTCGCGCCGCTTCGATCGCCTGGCCCGAGGATCTGGAAAAGCGCGGCTGGAAGTTCTGGGTGCTGTCGCCGGCACGGTCCGGCAAGCGACATCCGATCCTGATGGGCGTTCCGCCCGGCCAGAAGAAATCCAGCAGCCGGCCGATGTATCTGCTCGTGCGTCAGGTGCGCATCAACAAGCGCCTCGACCTCGCAGGCATCGCCCGGCGCACCGACGCCCGCATCCCCGCCATGATCAGCGCCGAGCTCAAGCGCGCAGAGCGCATGGAGGGGCGCACCCGCTTGCGCAGAGGCCGCCGATGACCGTGCACAAGACCTCGATCCGCTACGAGACCGAAGGCGTCTCGAAGAGCACCGGCGAGGTCATCCAGCTCACCAACGCGATGGACCGCCTTGAGAAGAAGGGGCCGGCGCTGGGTGCAGGCGCCCGGTCCGGAGCGCAGGGCGTCAATGCGCTCGACCAGGCGCTCGGCGGCCTCGGCCTCAGGCTGAACCAGACTGGCGCCCAGATCGATCCCCTGAACCGTCGGACGATGTCGATGACCCGGGCGCAAGGCGCAGCGGCCGCCAGCGCCGGCGCGCTGGCCATCGCCATGGGCGTCTCGGGTGCAGCGGCCGGCGCCTATGGCCTCACGCTGGTGGCGCTGGCGGATCGCTATGCCGCCTTGCAGGGGCGCATAAGGATCTATTCGGCGTCTGCGGCCGAGGCGGCTCGAACCGAGGCGGCGCTGTTCGCTGCGGCCCGGGAGACCCGTCAGGCCGTCGAGCCGATGGTCGCGCTCTACAGCCGGCTGCAGCCTGCGATGGCCGACATGGGTCGGAGCCAGCAAGAGACGCTCGCGTTCACGACGCTGGTCTCCAAGGCCCTCGCGACCCAAGGGGCGACCACCCAGGAAACCCAAGCGGCCACGGTCCAGCTGGCGCAGGCGCTGGCCAGCGGCGTGGTGCGCGGCGACGAGTTCCGATCCTTGATGGAGGCGGCTCCCGGCCTGATGCGCAACGTCGCGCTGGGGATGGGCGTCGGCGTGGGCGCATTGCGGGGCCTTGCCGAAGAGGGCGAGCTGACTGCCGATGTCGTGATCGCTGCGATCGAGCGGATGTCCGGCAAGATCGAGGGCGACTTCGCCAAGGCGCCGAAGACTGTCGGCCAGGCCTGGCAGGTCCTGCAGGACGCGATCATGCGGGTCGTCGGCATGGAAGCGCAGGCTACCGGCGCCCAGAGCGCTATAGCCGATGCTCTGCTCGCGGTGGCGGACGCGGCCGACGAGGTCACGGCCGCGGTGAAGCTCGCGGTGCAAGCGGCCATGGTCCTCGGCACGGGTGCGTTGGCTGCGGGCGCTGTGCGCCTCGTGGGCCACCTGCGCGCGGTCGGCCAAGCTGCGGCTGACGCGGCTGCGAAGGCCCGCGCTCTGGAGCAGATGCGGATGCAGGGCGCCGTGGCCGGCAACGCCATTGCAGCCAGCGCTGATGGCGCGGCTGCGCTGAACGCCGCCCGGATCGCCGAGGCCAACACGCGCGCCCTGCAAGAGCAGGATCGGGCGATGAAGGATCTGATCAAGAACAGCACCACCTACATCATGCAGACGCAGCAGGTCTCCCGTGAGGCAGCGCGAGAGCAGGTCGTGGCCTTCGCAGAACAGAACCGTGAAGGCCTGCTAGCCGCACGTGCCGTACAGGCGTTCAGTCAGGAGATCGCCGGGGCTTCTCGCCAGAACACGTACCTCGCGATGGCGCAGCGCGCCGCCACCTCGGCCATGAACCTGTTTCGCGGCGCAGCTGGCTTCGTTGTCTCGCTTATGGGCGGCCCGTGGGGCGTGGCGTTCGCAGCCGCCGCCGCCGCTGTCATGGCCTTCGCCTGGTGGACCGACAAGGCGCGTCATGCGCAGGACGGCTTCGCCGGTGCGCTTGCTGACACCGAGCAGATGGTGAAGGCCTATGAGAGGGCCGTCCTGCAGGCCAACAAGGCGACCGGCGAAGCGCGGGAGGCGGCCCTGAAGAACGCCGCTGCGCAACGCGAAGAGGCGTTAGCCTATTACCACAAGGCTCAGGCAGCTGTTGCAGCCGCGCGTGTGCAGGCGGCGGAATTCTCCGCCCGTGCAGCGATGCCCGACGTCAGCAGCGGCCGTCTGGACGCAGGCGCTGCTCTGACGTTCGGCGTTCAGGGCGCGCGGGCAACGAACCTCGAAAATCAGGTCGCCAACGCGGAAGGCAAGCTGCGGGCAGCCGAGCAGGCGCTCGAGCAGATGGGCGCTTTGATCACCCGCATGGGCAAGGGGCGGACGGTCGTGTCCTTCGGATCTGCCTTGGACGAGCCGCGCCAGACGGGCGGGCCTCCTGCTGCGTCCGACGCCAAGACGGCCGCCGGCGGCAACGGCGCCGCAGAGAAAGCGCGGCGGGAGGCAGAGCAGCTTGCAGAGCGGGTTGCCGACGCCCGCCGACGGATCGCAGCGGAAGGCCTCCAGCTCGAACGGCAGGAGATCGAGGCGTCGCTGCGTGACCAGGAGGACGCACAACGCCGTCACCTGGCCCGCTTCGAGCGGATGTCGCGGGACGGCAATCAGGCGGCCGCCCAGGCCAGCGTGGAGGCCTATGAGCGTGCAGGCGTGGAGATTGGTGCGATCCGCAGCCGTCTGCATCAGATCGCGCTTGCGCAGCTTCAGGCGGAGACAGAGGCGGAGAAGGTCGAACTGCAGGATCGTCTCAAGGGCGCAGCCGATCTGGCCGGCCTGCTTGAACAGCTCGAGGCGCAGCAACTCGCCAAGCGGAGCGCGCTGAACCGCGAATACAACACCGTCACCGTCCAGGAGGCTTCCGATATGGCCAAGGCCATGCAGAGGGCCCAGGAAGAGGCGCTGGCGCGTTTCCGCGAAGAGAACCGGCGGATGTATGAGGCCGGCGAGGGGATAGCCCGAGCGCTGCGCGATGGCGTTCTCAATGGCGGCAACTGGGAGAGCGTCGGCCAGGCCGTCGGCAGAACGATCCTCGAGGCGCTCTATGACGCCCTGATCGGTGATCCGCTGACCAAGATGATCCGCGGAGCAATCGACAATCTCATGCAGCCGTCCGACGGCGGTCGCAGCGGCGGCGGGATCCTGTCGGGGCTGATGTCCGTGCTCGGTTTCTTCGGCGGTGGCGGAGCCGGCCCCGGAGGCGTATCGGGGTCTGCCAGCACGAATGCGCGCAACGTCTCAGGCTCGGTGTCGTTCCCTGCCAGGCCTCAGATCGCTGGTTCGCGAGCCGGAGGCGGCGACGTGCGCGCCGGCCTGTTCTACCGGGTGAATGAGACCGAGCAGGAGTTCTTCGCGCCGCGCCGCGACGGCGCGATCTGGACGCCGCGCCAGCTCGGCGCACTGGCGGGGCGCTCGTCCGGATCCGCCGGTACGACGGTCAACATCCACAACCACACCGGCGCTGAAGCTCAGGTTCGCCGGCGGCGCGGCCCGGGTGGGCTGGAAGAGATCGATGTCATGCTGCGTGAGCGTGTCGAGGGCATGGCCCGGTCCGGCGACCTCGCGCGCTCCATGGGCATCCCGCAACCCGTTCCGGTGCAAGGATGAGCGTCGCTTGGCCAGCGGGCGTTCCCGCTCTCATCGTGCGCTCGGCCTATTCGGCCGAGCCCCCGGATCTGACGGACGGCGAGCAGACGCAGTCCGGTCTGGACAAGATCCGGCAGGTGCGAACCGCCGCTCCCGAGCCGATCACCGGGCAATGGCGCTGGACCGCGGCGCAGAAGGCCACGTTCGATACGTGGTGGCGCACGACCGCGCGCGGCGGCGCTGAGGAAATCGACTATCCGGATCCCGGCTCCGCCAACGCCCTGCGCCGGGCGATCATCGTTCCGGGGTCGCTGCGATTCACCATGCGCACCAATGGGTCTTGGGTCGTCGACTTCCAGATGAGGATCTGGCGATGACGACCCGCGCGCAAATCGAGGCCGCTCTGGCGCGCACGGGCGGCCCCGTCCCGCTCTGGCGCCTCACGATACCGCACCCTGCACAGCCGGACCCGGCGTTCCCGACACCGCAGCGCTTCGTGAAGGACGGCGCCGCCCTGACAGTCGGCGGCAATGTGTTCCAGCCGCTCGACATGGAGATCGTTCGCAGCCCGCCCGGGCAGGCCACCGGCCGGTTCACCGTCAGCATCGATACGGCGGGGTATCCGGCCCTGCGTCATGCTGCCCAGGCTGCGCGGACGCTTTCGGCGCTCCTCGAGGGGGCTTGGAGCACCGATCCCGCAAACCCGTTCTTCGTCTCTCCACCGATGCAAGCGACCGCCGCATCGTTCGCTGACGGCCGCATCTCACTGACAGGCACGGCGCGCCCGTCGCGCCAGCAAGCCGCCCAGAACAAGCTCTTCGTCCCCGCTCAATGGCCGGGCCTGTTCAGCAGGTAGACCCGGCGGCCAGGCTGGGCCCGATCCTGCCAACGGTCCTGAGCGTCCCCTACCGATCGCGCGGGCTCGACTTCAGCGGTTGGGATTGCTGGGGCTGCGCCCGCTGGGGGCTGCAGGATCTGGCGGACCTTGCACCGCCCGACGAGCCGACGCCGCCGCCGGACGCAGACGGCGGGTCCATCGCCCGCGCGTTCGCTCGCCGCCAGCGGGTCTGGCAGCCGGTGGAGCCCGGCCCCGGCACGCTGGTGCTGTTCGGACCGCGCGGCGTCCCGGTCCACTGCGGCTTTCTCGTCAGCGCGCAGATCTGTCTGCACGCCGGCGCCCGGACCGGAACGGTCCTGACCTCGATCGACCACCCCTACCTGCCGCCGCTGATCGGCGCGTGGCTGCCCCCGGACACCTGAGACCCAATGGCAAGATTGCTGATCTATCCCAACCCGCTGGCGGCGCCGGTGCGGCGGCGAACCCGCGCGCGCGCCGTCAAGGGCGGGGTCGTGACAGCGGTCGCGCACGCGCCTGAGCTGCTGGCGCCCGACGTCCTCATCGTCGCTCGCCTGAACGGGAGCGAGCTCTGTGCGGACGCATGGGACAGCACCCCGCTCAAGCCGGGCGATGTGCTCGAGGTGTTTGCCCGGCCGCAGGACTTCATCACGGCCGCCACGACAGCATGGACTGTCATCAAGGGGCTGTTCTCGGCGAAGACCTTTCTGTCTTCGGCCTGGAAGATCACTCAGTTCGCCATGGCCGCCTATTCGGTGGTCTCGCTGTTCCGGCAAGCGCCGCGTGCTCCCGGCCAGGAGGAGCGACTCTACCAGCTGACGGGCGGCTCCAATCAGGCGTTGCCGCGCGAGCGCCTGCCGATCGTGTTCGGCGAGACGCGGATGACGCCCCCGCGCGCCGCGGAGGATTTCCTCGAGTTCGTTGGCGACAACGTCTTCCTCAATGTGGCGCTGAACTGGGGGCAGAAGGACGTCGACCTCTCGGCCATCAAGATCGGTGAGACGCCGCTCGAGCAGTTTGGCGCCGACGTCGAGGTTCAGCATCATCTCAAGGCCGGCGATCCCGCACTGACCATGTGGCCGGGCGACGTCAATGACCAGTCGGTCGCCGTCGAGCTCACCGCTCCGAACGTCTGGGTCGCGCGCACCACCTCGCCCGCCACCGACCGGATCGTGCTGATCTTCGGCTTCCGGCAGGGCCTGGTCTCCATCGACAGCAAGCAGGGCCGCAACTCGATGCCGCGCGAGGTGCGGTACCGGTATCGGCCTGTCGGTTCGACAGATCCCTCGGACTGGGTGGCGGTGACTCCGACCATGCCGGCTGCAGATGCAGCCGCGCGGACGTTCCTCGGTATCGACGACCGGCTGGAAGCGGGAATCGACCTCGGAGCCTGGGCGGATGTCATCGCCGGCGGCGCCGCACCGGGTTCCGGATCGATGGTGTTCTCGGCGTCGTCAGCGCAGCCGATCACCCGGACCATCGAGCTCGCGGTGCCGCGCGGGCAATATGTGGTCGAGGTCATGGTCCCGCAGGCAGCGACGACAGCTGCCCGCGACGTGAACCGCGTCTGGTGGGAAGGGCTCCGGTCGATCACGTCGGAGAGCCCGTTCCGCGAGCCGACTGCAGCGATCTCGCTCTTCAGGATCAAGGCGACCGACCGCCTGTCCGGATCCGCACCGCCCATCTCTGGTATCGTGCAGCGACGCGCGCGCACGCGAACGGCCGCAGGCGTCTGGAGCGCCGGCATCACGGGGCCGAGCCGCAACCTTGCCGATACGCTCCTCTGGCTGCTGCAGGGGCCGCATCTTTTCCGGCCGACTCCTGACGCCGAGATCAGCTTCGCGGACCTCGAGCAGGTCTGGCAGTGGTCGCAATCCCAGGGCTTCCGGGCAGATGGGATCTACCAGGGTGAGGAGGGCCTCGAGGAGCTGGTGGAGCGCGTGGCGGCAACGGCGCGCGTTAAGGTCTACCGCACGAGTGCGGGCAGCTGGGGTTTCTCGATCGACCGGGTTCGGTCTCTGGCCACGACCCAGAGCCAGCTGATGAACGCTGCGACCTTGCACGCGCTGAGCGTGAACGTCGTCTACCCGCCGAAGGTGCACGCCCTGCGAGCGACCTTCCCGGACCGGGCCAAGGACTATGTCGAAGAGGAAATCACGGTCTATGCCGACGGGTACTCGGCCGCCAACGCTACGGTGATCGAGCGCGCGGACACGTCCTACATCGTCGACGCGGCCCATCTCACCAGCTATCTCTCGACGCAGCTGCGGCTGATGGATCAGCGGCGCCGCACGATCGTCTGCGAAGACGCGTGGGACCACCTCGTCTGCGACATCAACGATCTGGCCTTCGTCTCGCACCCGGAGCTGGGCGACGGCCTCGTGGGTGCGGAGATCCTCGCCGTCGGGTTGATTGGTGGAGCGATCGACAACCTGACGCTGTCGCATCCTGCCCCCGAAGGCGCGAGCCTCGCCATGCAATGGCGGCGGATCGAGGATGTCGGCCCGGGTGATGCTCGGGTGCGCTCTGACAGCGTGGCGCCGATCGGAGCGCTGACCCCTGATCGTCGGGTGATCTACTTCTCCCCGCGCCTCGCGACGGCGACGGGCCCGGCGGTCGGAACGACGGTGAGCATCGGACCGGCGACGGCTGTGACCGCGCCGATGGTCATCCAGAGCATAGAGCCGATCGACGAGCATCGCGCCCGGATCACCTTGATGGACTATGCCGAGGCGGCGTTGTCCGGCTCGGCAGGCGGTGCGGTGCTGGCGGGGACCGTCCGGGAGAGTGACGCGGTCGCAGCGTGCATCAGCCCCGTGATCCGACGGCTGCGCCGCGCCGTGAGCGTCGGCTTCAGCTTGTCGGCCGGCAAGCCCGTCTACGAGATCCGCGTCGGTTGGCGCCGGGCTGGTTCGACCGACGCCTGGACGTGGCAGGCGCCGCTCGGCCCGGAAGCGCGCGGCGTCACGTTCGTCTGGGACCGCGACGAGAACCCGCGCGATCTGATCATCCAGTCCATGGGGTTGGACGGTACGCCGTCGACGCCCCTGCTGGTCCTGAACCAAACGCCGACCGGCGTGCTCGACCCGCCGACGTCCTTCACGGCGAACGCTGCGGTGATCGTCTCGCCGGGGAACGCACGGGTCCCTGTTATCCAGATCGCCTGCGCGCCGATCGAAGATCTCGACGTGGACGCGGTCGGAGTCGAGATCGCAGTCTACGCGGGCGCGGTGCTCGGGCCGTGGCGCGGCGTGAAGGACCTGTCGCCGCGCAACCCGACCGGGGACATCACCGAGGTTCGACCCGGCGGCACGCACCGCGTGCGTGTCCAGACGCGTTCAGCCGCGCTTGGTCTGGCGTCCAGCTGGGTCGAGTCGGCCGACATAACGGTGGCGGATCTCGGCGCCTCGAAGCTCGGCGACATCGCGCCAACCGACATCCTGCCGATGTCGTTCGACATCGACGGGACGCTTCGCCAGTACACGGCGCTGGCGCTGGCGTTTGCAGATGCGGCCAAGAACGCCCTCTGGAACAATGTCGGTGGACGGCCGCTCAACCTGGCCGCGCTGGACCTGACAGCAAGCCAGACGCTGACGACGCTCAACCTTGCGGTGAGCTCGCCCAGCCCGAACCTGTTCGCGGAGCCGTCAGGCCGAGGCAACGCAGGTGCGGCATCGTCGGTCGGCTGGACTGGTGCAACCGGCCTGACAATGGTGACGCTGGGGCCTGCCGGCGGACCCTACTACCAGCGCATCTTCCTGAGCGCCGTCAATCTGTTCGTCCCGGATCAGACCCATGTCTTCCGGACCACGACCGGCGGCGCAGGGGCCTACACGCTGTCTTGGCATGCCTGGCGCTCGAGCGGCCTCGACGCCCGTGTGCGCCTCGTCGCCCGCGACGGCGCGGGAGCTTCTCTGGGCGCTACCGCGTGGACCACGCTGCGCATCGGGGCAGGGTCGGACACCGGCGTGGCGCGCCAGGCGCTGACCTATGCCAACACGCCGGCCGGCACGATGGCGCTGGATCTGGAGTTGAGCCTCCCGACCCAGACGCTCAACGGAAGCCACGAGCTCGGGATCCGGCAGATCAAGCTCGAGCGTGGCGCGACCGCGACCGCCTATAGCGAAGAGGCCCGGGCGCTCAACGTGGCGGCACGGGTCGAGGACGTGGCCACGGCGGCCATGAATGACACCACGGCCGTGTCCCAGCGGGTCACCAACCTCCTCAGCGATCTGCAGGGCACGGCGTCAAACCTGCACCCCAACCCGCTGCTCAGCACCGCATCGGGCCAGAGTGCAGCGGGTTTCGCGGTCCGGTCGACGCCCGGAGCGAACCCGGGCGCCGTGACCGTGACGCGTGTCGGCGTCGTGGGAGCCTATGCGATCGAGGCCACCTGGGCGGCCGCGCTCACGACCGACAACCGACCGATCATCTTCGGCGGCGTCTGCGCACTGCCAGCAGGCGCGATCGTCGCCGGTCAGCGTTACGCCCTCGGCATCGGCCTTCTCGGTCTCACCGGCACGGCCGCCGGCGTCTGGGTGCAGGGGCTCTGGCTGAACTCTTCGGGCGTGCAGGTCGGCAGCTTCATCCTTGATGCGATCGGAACGACGCCGACGTCGACGACCACTGTCGGCTCCACGACCTTCGTGTCCGGCGTAGCTCCGGCGGGCGCGGTCGACATCGCGTTCGAAGTGGTGGCCTTCAAAACCGCGCAGAGCGCCACAGGGGCTGGCAGCGTCAGGGTTGCATGGCCGATCGTGTCGCCAATCGATGCCGCCAGCCAGCGGCCTCCCCAGTGGGCAACAGGGGCAGCCACGCGCGCGGCCGCGGACGTTCTCAGGGTCGATCAGTCGCTTGCGCAGCTGCGCGGATCCTCCGCCCTGACGATGACGCAGGTCCAGGCGAAGTTCACGCCCAATCCGAACCTCTGGCCGGATCCGAGCGGCGATGGTTCCGGCGCGGCGATCTCCGCCACGGGCTGGCTCGACGGCACGGGTGCGGTCAACGGGAACGTGCAGGCCTATGGCGGCCGGGTGATCCTGCGCCAGTATCCCAGCGGCGCCACGATCGCCGCCGCGCAGTTCAGTTCGCGGCGGATCAGCGTACCGCCCAACACCGAACTCACGCTCTCTCTCACTGCCGGCCGCGGCAACTTCAACGCGTCGTGGCAAATCTACGCGCTCGATGCGTCCAACAACATTGTGCTGACCGGGCCCGCCGCCCAGACGTTCCCGAACGTGGTCGGCGGCGGCCGACAGTCCGCGACGATCACGACGCCAGCAAACGCGACCCAGATCCAGCTGTCTGTGATCATCCCGATCCAGACGACGACCGGCTACAGCGACTGGTGGATCCGTCAGATCAAGCTGGAAGTCGGCGGGATCGATACAGGCTACTCCGAAGAGGGTCGTACCGGCGCGCTCGAGAGCCGGGTCACGTCGGCTGAGGCCGTGAACACCTCCCAGGGCGCAGCGATCGCGGGCACGCAGCAGGCGCTCACTGCGGCGCGGGACGCGTTCAACCTGCTGTTCAACGGCTCGTTCGTCGTCACCGAGCCGGTGTCCGCTGGCGCGAACGACCTCGCCGGAGTGGCGGCCGGCACCCGCGTTGTGGGCTGGTGGCGTTCAGGCGGTTGGTTCGCCACTTCGGACGGCGGCGGTCACCGGGCCATGCTGTTCGAGGCCCCGAACAATTTCTACGAGCTCGTCAGCCCCTGGGCTCCGGCCGAACTTGGCGGTCCCTACAGCGCCAGCGCCGAAGTCACGAGCCTTCTCTACGGTTCGACCCTCGCACAGCTGCGGATCGACTGGGGTGACGCCGCCGGCAACGTCGTCAGCTCAGGCACGTTCGCGGACCTCAATGTCGCCCAGAACGGCAGCTGGCAGACCATCGGCATCCCCAATGGTGTCCTCACCAGCCCGAACCGACCTGCCGGCGCGACACAGGTCCGCGTGACGTTACGGGTTACCGTATCGGGCAGCTCGGCCGGCCGGTACGTTCTCGCGCGCAGGTTCATGATCACCTATGGGGCCGCGCTGCAGCCCTGGAACAACCAGGCGGACATCCGCCGGTCCGCGACGGCCGCTGTCGATTCAGAGAAGCTCGTGGCGGACGTCAACCAGGCGCTGGTTGCAGCGGGAGCCTCGGTGGCGACCCGACAGACCGCGTTCAAGGACAGCTTCGGCGCAAGCGCGATTACGTCCGAGATCCTGACAGCCTACGGCGCGACGGTTCAGAGCATCAAAACCGCGATCGAGACCGACCGGATATCGATCTCCGACGCCAAGACTATCGTCAGTGTGCTGTCAGGGACGAGCGCCTCAACGCGCGCCACCGCCCTCCAGACGATGGAGCAGCGCGCCGCGAGCTACCAGACGTTCGTGACGGCGCTGAGCGGGGACGGCTTTGGGTCCACCGTGGAAACAAAGGCTGAGGCGCTCGTCACAGCACAGCAGCGCGCCGCGAGCTACAACACGTTCATCGGGGAGCTGAAGGGCGCGAGTGTCCAGACGAAGGCCCAGGCGATTCAGACTGCAGTCGACCGGTCCGCAGCCTATCTGGTCGCGGTCGAAGGGTCGGGCGGAACCGTCACCTTCACCATGAAGTCGGACAAGACTGGCACCCGCGCCAGCCTTGAGGCGGATGAAGTCGCGCTCTTCGGTTCAGGGGCCAAGCTCACGGTTTCGAACGGTCGCGCTTTCGTGGATGGTGCATTGTCTGCACAGGCTGGCGGCGCGCGCGTGACGCTGGTCGGAGAGAGCGGCGCCGCTATCTGGATCGGGCCTGCGTCGGTGCCAGTCGGCCAAGAGACGTCCAGCAACGCGATCCTTTACGTCGACGGTACTCAGGCATTGACCTCTGGTCAGCCGATTGCCTCCGCCGCCGACAACCCGTCGCTCAGCCTGTCGGACACGGTGACGCTCAAGACCGTCTTCGGCGGCTCTGGGGCCATTCAGTCCGACGTCGTGACCGCTACCCCGCAGGGAGGCACCGGCTGGACATTCAGCTGGACGTTCGAAGCCGGTGATAGCGGGGCCACCATCACGAGTCCGTCCTCACAGGCCACCCAGTTTTCCTACAGCTTCTCAGGCAACGGCGAGCGTTCCGGCCTGTTCAGATGCACCGCGACCAACTCGGCTGGAAAAAGCGCGGCCCAGCTCGTCCAATTCGTCGCGACAAGGGAGCCGTGATGCCAGACGACATCGACTTCACACTGATGCCGCCGGCGCAGACGCTCGTCGTCCTCGCGGACGCCGCCGACTGGCTGGCGCGGCAATGGCGCAATGCACGGGCGACCATCCCGCCCGAGGTCGCCCTCGGCCGTCTCGATCGCCCCGGCGCCGACTGGGCGTGGAAGGCAGGCGAGGAGACGTTGCCACAGCTAGCGCGCATCACCCGCGGCATGGTCAGCATGCCGGTGATCGAGCCGCCCGTTGTGCCGCCGCCCGAGACCGAATGATGCATGTCACCTTCGAAACCGATCTGGTCGTGCGATGGGCCGGCCCGGACGGCAAAGGGGAGGGCGAGGACGTCCTCGCCTCACCGCTCGTCGCACGTGTAATCATAGATCACACCCCTTCGGAGCTTATCGAGATCCCCGCCGGCTTTCGCAGCGACGGCGGGTCGATCCCATGGGGAGCACGGCTGCTGATCGATCCGACGCATACCCGGCGCGCTTTCGTCCTTCACGACTGGGCTTATGCCGAGGGGCGCGATGATCATGCCGAGCTCTTCGACGCGGCACTGCGAGCCGATCGCTGCAGGCCATGGCTGCGCTGGCTCATGACGGTCGCTGTCCGCCTGCGTGGTGCTCTTCGAGAAGGATGAGAGCGATGTCGAGTTCTGATGCTCGCAGTCCTGCGAAGGCGACAAAGCGTGCCGCTGTGGCGGCGCACGTCGCTGCGAACGTCCTGCTATGTGGAGGCGCGAAATGAACCCGGTGTTGCTGATCGGCTTGATCTCGGTTGCCGTTGCGGCGCTTGCTGCATGGGCGGTCGTGTCCCGCCCTGACCGCTGGGCAGGGGCAGCTGACTATCTAGCCGCCCTTCGCGAGATCGCGGCCGCCATCGTGTCTCGCCGCAGGGCGTCGGCTCGCGCACTGGCGCGGTTGCGCTTCTGCTCGACAGCGTGCCTCGCCTGTTCCTCGGCGATGTGTGCGCTCGCCTCCTTCGCCATGCTCATCGGCTGGGGAGCGGCAACCCAGGCCTACTTCGCTGCACTCGGATGGCACCTTGCGGTGTCGGGAGCCTTCGCGCTGGCGCAGCTCCTCGGCCCCGATCTCGCTTCGGAGGCTGATCGTCATGCCTGATGCGTTCGCGCTGCTGGCGTCGGAGTATGGCGGCGCGCTTCTCTTTGGATTGGCCGGCTTCGGCGTTCGCTGGTCGGGCCTTGCCTTGCCCAATGGCGGGCGCGAGCCCCCGAACGCGCGTGCAGCGGCGATCGCGCTTTTTCGGCTCTGGGTAGAGGCCACGGCATTCAGCCTTGCCTTTGCCGCCGCTGCGTTCGCGGCCGCCGCCTGGCTGCCAGGGATCGATTCCGCCTCGGCCGTCGGCGTAGCGGCGTTCATCGGCGCCGCCCTCAGCGGCGGGTTGACGGTGCTGGTGACCCGTCCGGTCCCGGCACTGCAGCGGGTCGTCGATTGGGCTGCGAAACTCATGGGCGCTTGGCGCGGTGGAGGGCAAACATGATCACGACAGAAACTCTGCGGCGGCTCGCGCCTTCGGCTCGGCCGACGGGTGAAGCCCACGCCGTCGCGCTGGAGGCCGCACGCCGGCAAAGCACCATCACCACGCCCCGCCGGCTGGCGGCCTTCCTCGGCCAGATATTCGTGGAGACGGGCGGGTTCCGGACGCTGGTCGAGAACTTGAACTACACCCGGCCTGAACGGCTTGATTCGCTCTTCGTCCACGTGCGCGGGCTCGAGGATGCGCGCGCACTGATCCGGCGCGGGCCGGAGGCGATCGCCAACCGGGTCTACGCGAACCGGCTGGGCAACGGCGACGAGGCCAGCGGCGACGGCTGGCGGTTCCGCGGCTCGGGCCACAAGCAGCTCACCGGCCGCGCAAACTACCGGGAAATCGGCAGGCTCATTGGGATGGACCTCGAGGGCCGGCCGGAGCTGGCGCGTGAGATCGGGCCTTCGGCGCTGATCGCAGTGAAGTTCTGGGACGCTCGGCGGTGTTCGGCCGACGCCGATGTAGGCGACATCGAAGAGGTCACCCGCAAGATCAACGGCCCGGCCCGGCTAGGCCTGGCCGAGCGCCGCGCCGCCACGGTGAAGGCGCTGGGGATCTGGCGGTGATCCCGCTGCCCTTCAATCTGTGGCGGCCGGCCGCGCTCGGCCTCGGAGGTCTCGCGCTTGCCGCCACCCTGGTCGCCGGCTGGCAGTCGCTGGGCACCATCCCCGATCTTCGCAAGCGGAACCGTGAGGCCGGGGCCGCCCTGATCGCCGCCGGCGACGCGCTCAAGACCGCAGCTATCGAGATCCGCGAGCGCGGCCGCTTGATCGCGGAAAGCGAGAACCGCCGCTCGGCCGAGTTTCGCACGGCTATCGACGGCGTGGTCGCGGCCCGAGCGCGCTGCGATCGCACGGCGGCGTGGCGTGACGGGTTCGAGGCAGGCCTCATCGAAGGAGCCACACGTGAAAGCACTGATGCTGGCCGCAGCGGCGGCGATTGCCTGCACGGGCTGCGCGACGCGCTCGGTCAGCGAGACGAGGCCGAGCCTGACGCCGATCCGCCTGCCCCCTGAGGTATGCGCCCCGATCGAGAAGGAACCCGTCGCGCCTGCCGATGCGCGGCTCAACAAGGCTGCACGCCAGTTCATGGCGGCACGATACGGGCCATGGGGCCGAGAGGGCTGGGCGTTGGTCGCACGCGCCCAGGCTGTCGGGTGCGGCGCCGAGAAAATGACGCCCCGCTGAGGCGGGGGTCCAGGGCGCGCCAACGCCCTGAACCGCAGGAAGCACCCTGCACGTCCGCCGGGCGCGCGCCCGGCATCCATCCCGCCGCCTGAGCCCAGGCGAGGGGAAGGTGAAGGAACAATCCAATGAATGCGAGTCATGACGCGCGGGTTCGCCCGCTCGCCCCTTGGCTTGGCGGCAAGCGCAAGCTCGCCCGCCGTATCGTGAGCATCATCGAAAGCCGCCCGCACCACACTTACGCCGAACCTTTTGTAGGCATGGGCGGCGTGTTTCTGCGGCGGAACACCGTTGCCCGCGCCGAGGTGATCAACGACGCGAGCACCGACGTCGTGAACCTCTTCCGGGTCGTCCAGCGCCATCATCTTGCGCTGACAGACTACCTCCGCTGGAGCCTGACCAGTCGAGCGGAGTTCGAACGTCAAATGGCCCAGCCGCCAGATCTGCTCACCGACATCGAGCGGGCAGCGCGGTTCCTCTATCTGCAAAAGCTGGCGTTCGGCGGAAAGGTTGCGGGCCGCAGCTTCGGGGTAGACCGCAGATCTGCTGCGGGCTTCAACATCCTGACGCTGGCGCCGCTGCTTCAGGACGTCCACGAGCGCCTTGCGGGGGTGACCCTCGAGCGTCTGCCTTATGGCGATTTCATCCGTCGCTACGATGCGCCGGCGACGCTGTTCTACGTCGACCCGCCGTACTGGGGTTGCGAGAAGGACTACGGGCCTGGGCTCTTCTCGCCGGCAGATCATGAGCGCCTGGCCGAGAAGCTGCGATCAGCGGCCGGAGACTGGATCCTGTCGATCAACGACGTGCCCCAGATCCGGGCGCTCTACTGTGGCTGGGCATGCCTCGAGGAGGTGGAGCTGACCTATTCGATCTCGGATGGCTCGCCGACGAAGGCCCGCGAGCTGATCGTAACCCCCGACTGGCGTTGATCGCGTGCGCCACAGCGCCACTACCAATCCAACGTGGTGTCCGTGGTGTCGATCGAGCCCTGATCATCGGGCTCCGCAAGCGCTTGTACACGCGCCAAAGCCCTGAGGGCATCAAGAACCACATCCGTCGCAGCCGGTGTGGTTTCGTATACTTGAACTCGACTGACGAGGTAGGTGACTGCAGTAAGCAATTGCGGATGCCATTGCACGGCTTTGCCTCTATCGGCGGGTGCTCACAGCGACGACTGTAGCTTCGACGCGCCCATTGACTGATTTTGGTGTCGCCTCCCCGCCGCGCTGTAGTACAACGAAGCGCGGCGGGAATCTCTTTGACCAGCACTTTGGCTATGCGGCTATTGCGGCAGTGGTCGACGCCCGCTGCATATGGGTTAAGTCGCTCTCGCAGTGGCACTCGACGATGTAGGGGGACGTTCGGCCTGCCTTCGAGCGCAAGGCTTCCAGCTGCCCTGGCCACAATTCGTTCAACAGTGCCACCGCCATGCCTTCCGCATAGGGCTGAGGCGGCCCAAGCGGGCGATTGCGCCAGCCGATGGAAAGCGCGAAGGGGACCATCCGCGCCTCAAGAAGGCCAGTTATGCCAGTGATCCCCCGAGAGATCGCGAATTCTACGATCGCGATATTCAGGGCGAGGTTCACGGCCAAGTTGGTTTCGCGAGAGCGCGTGCGGCCCGGTGGCGCATGCCTTGTCCACTCCCATATATCTGGGCCGACCGGAACAGGTTCCGAACAGTACTGTGGAAACAAATCCCGCAACATGTGCCGTCGCCAGCTCGGGATCATGCGGCCCGAACCGAGAAGCTCGCCGTCGTTGTCCAACGCAAGCAGGTATGTTGCATCGAGGCCGTCAAACTCGTCGACATCGAGACCATCGGGGCTTTCGAGCGCGCGCCAACCTAACTGGCCAACGAACAGCTCGTGGCGATGTCGGTGCATCGCTTCAAGCTCGTGCAGATAGAGTGTGCGGTTGTGCTGAGAGACGATGTGAACGCGCATGGGATCGACCTCCTTGTTCGGGCATTCGGCCCGAGGTCGTTCGCATCGCCAATTCCCCAGAAATGGGGGGGTCAGAGTGAGATGAGACCTAGCGCCAGCGCTTCGATGACAGCCTGGGTGCGCGTGTGGACCCCAAGGCGCCTTTTTGCTGCGTTCATGTGATCAATCACGGTCGCTTGCGAAAGCGATAGTATCTCGCTGATTTCCCAGTCCGTTTTGCCGTAGCGCGCCCATTGAAGGCACTCGCGTTGGCGAGGTGAAAGCAACGGCCGTCGTTTCGGTGGAGCCGTTGCGTCACGAGTCAGTAGCTCTCCTTGAGCCCCAAAGTACAGGCACAGGAGATGAGCCGCTGCACGCTCGTCTGCCGAGAGGTCGAGTGTTTGCTCCGAACCCAATGAAACGCCCCACATCGATCCATCTAAGTGATGTATCGGAACGACGAATCCATCGCGAATACCAAAGTCCGCCGCTTGGTTCATGACACGTCGGGCCTCTGAATTATCAAAGTGCACCTCCGACCAGATGAAAGGACTTAGTTGTTCCATTGCGCGATCTACCATCGGATCGCGCGCGGCCAGTCCGTGCTCTGCATAGTGACGGGCCCAAGAGGGTTTGACTTCTCCCAAGAACGTTTGGCCAGAACGAATTCCTCCCGCCTGTACCCCCTCAGCAAGACAGAAGTAAGGGAAGCCCAGTTCGGCGAATGCAGTGCGATAGAGCGCAAGCAAATCGTCCGCGGCAGCCACATGCTTGCTGGCTTCAATGACCGCGATCGCCTTAGCGGCGGCGGTCATGCTACGGATACTCATCAATCAGCCCCAGACGTCCCAGCCGACCTTAGGCCGCGCCCTGTTGGGTGCAATGAGCTGTTCGGATGTCACACCGAAACATCTCGCCGATGTGAGAGGTGGTTTGCGGTTGCCCACATGCTATTCAAACGCTGTGCGTATCGCGGGCAGCGTGGCAAGTGGGATGGGACTCATCACAGGACTACGGCGGACGACCACCCGGGTTTTGGGGCTGGGTGCTCATCGCCTGTCTTCTGTTGGCCCTGACCGCACTCTTGGCGGCTGCCCAAGGTCATCGTGCTCCATGGCCGACAGATACGCCCGCGCCGCCAGCCGCAGGAACGTCTGTCGATCCCAGCCGAGCTTCGAATTGAGTGAGTCCATGCCCTCGGCCAAAGCCGAAGGAAATTGGATCGTGATCTCGATGGTGTCGCCGTTAGCTGTGTCACTCATGCAGACAATCTGGGCGCGGTCTCAAGCTGCGTCCAGTCAGGCCGGCTATCGGCGCCTCGTTCACCGCATGCGCCGCAGCGGGCACGCTCTCCCAAAAAAGGCACTGCTGCGTCGTCTGGCAGCTGATCTACGCAGACCAGGCTGCGCCGACCGCATCGCCGGCAGGTCAGGTCTATGCGCCTGACACCGAGCGATCGCATGTTCTCCAAGGTCATCATCGGCGGCGACGATAGCGCCGCAGCCGAGGTTGGCCAGTCGGAGCGACCTGCAACCGTCCCACCATCCGACGCAGCGCGTCGAGAGCCGCGATCGCAAGGCGACGGGCGACCATGGCGCGGTTGAGGCGATAGGCAGCGATTGCGGTCTGTCCCTCACGATTGGCGCTGCGTGCTTGCCCGACCCATTGCCGCGCCATGCGCTTGTGCGCACGCGCTGTGAGCGCCAAGTCACCAGGCAGGACGAACTCCGCAGGCATCATGGGGTTGACCCATAGCGGAGACAGATCCGGGATCGCAGGCAGGTGGTCGCGGCGCATCGGGAGGGCTCCTCGAAAAGATGTCCCGATGCTGGCAGTGGGCGAGATGCAAGTAAACCAGCCGCCGGCCGATGCATAGAGAAAGCATCATCATGCCTCCGGCCCCCGATCATTGGGGCATGACCACCCCATTGGGTCCTTCTGCACTGCACTATTACACGGAGGTCGCGCCCGCGCCGTCTTTCAAGTTGAGCGCTCAGAAATCATGTAAGAATTTCCGCTTCGGGAGCCCCAAAACGGCCCGCCGGAATTGTCACAAAGCGACGCTGAGCGACGCGATCTCTCGGAAAGGGCATGAATTTTCGCGCCATCGAGCGGATCAGCGCCGCGCATCAGCATTTACCTGTGGAAAAGCAGCTGCGCGGAACCGGTTCGCACGCTATGGCGGTAGGGATGCGTCGTGTGCGGGCCCCCGCACCCAGGATGAAGCGCCCGCAGGCCCCGGCCTGCGGGCGTTTTTCATCCACCGGAAAGTGGTCATGCGCCATTGCAGTGCAGCACTGCGACCATTCGGCCGGTCCAAATCGATCCGACTTGCGTAGAATGTGACCCGGGAGCCACTTATGCGCATCAGCCGCCCTGTCCTCATCGCCGGCGTCGTTCTGTGCGCCGTGGTCGGCTATTTCGTCGTGCGCGGCGTGA
>VYKN01000063.1_pt1 | contig 23905 bp, 19 predicted proteins | sample 5114581 | NCBI WGS metagenome assembly VYKN01 (sample SAMN12291810, study PRJNA351875) | freshwater metagenome | isolation source: freshwater lake | place: USA: Michigan, Baker Lake | collected 2011-08-08
CTCGAATGTGATCGTGTAGGCCCCGCGCCCGGCGGGAACGACGGGTTGCACGGAGACCCAGAGATATCCGCTGGAATGGACCGTCGTGACCACCCGGGCGTTCAGGCCCCCGCCGCTGTCGTCATCGATGAAGCATGGCGTGCGCAAAAGGCTGTTGCAGGCGCCGCTGGTCAAAAGGGCGGAGGCCGCCATCACCGGGTCGAAGGCAGTGGAGCGCACGGTAACCTGGACCCGGCGTCCTGCGGCTCCGGACAACATGTACTCGTCAAAGCGCGTTCCGTCGGTGCGGGCCTGATCGGAGTCCGCGATCACGCCCGACCTGGCCTCGCCCAGCGCGACGATCTCGGGAGACTGGGCCGCAACCCCGCCGCCCGCGAAAGCCAAAGACAGGCCCAACGCCACGCCCGCACCCGGTCGTCCCATGATCCAGCCCCTGCATCTTGCGCCCCATGGGGATCGTGCAGCGCCGGCCCAGTGGAGGCAAGCGGTTCAGCGCCCTTGCGCTGGCTGTCTACCGAAACGTATCACCTCAGAGCCATCAGGAGCGCCGTCATGTCCGCCGATCCCGTCGTCATTGTCGCCGCCGCCCGCACGCCCATGGGCGGGCTTCTGGGAGACCTTGCCGGTTTTTCCGCGTCCGACCTCGGCGCCGCCGCCGTGAAGGCCGCCGCGCTGCAGGCGCAGCTGCCCGCCGACGGCGCGGACTGGATTGTCATGGGCAATGTGCTCGGCGCCGGTCAGGGCCAGGCGCCGGCCCGTCAGGCTGCGCTCAAGGCCGGCCTTGCGCAGTCCACCGAGGCGACGACGCTCAACAAGATGTGCGGGTCCGGCATGCAGGCCGCCATCATGGGCCGCAACGCGATCCTGTCGGGCGAAGCCTCCGTCGTCATCGCCGGCGGCATGGAGAGCATGACAAACGCGCCGTTCCTGATGGCCAAGCACCGCACGGGTCAGAAGTACGGCCACGACCGGCTGTACGACCACATGGCGCTGGACGGTCTGGAAGACGCCTATGAGGGCAAGGCCATGGGCGTCTACGCCGACATGGCGGCTGCCGCCCATCAACTGAGCCGGCAAGCCCAGGACGCCTATGCGCTGGAGACCCTGGCGCGGGCGCAGGCCGCAACCGCGAGCGGCGCCTTCGCCGCCGAGATCACGTCCGTCACCCCGCCCGGCAAAGGCGCCGAACCGGTCGGCACGGACGAGCTGCCCCGCAAGGCGCGGCCCGAGAAGATCCCTGCGCTCAAGCCCGCGTTCACGCCGGACGGGACGGTGACGGCCGCCAACGCCTCGGCCATCTCCGACGGCGCCGCCGCGCTGGTGCTGATGACCCGCTCGCAGGCCGAGGCCCGGGGGCTGACCCCGCTCGCCACCATCATCGCGACCGCGGCCCACGCCCATGAGCCGCAGTGGTTCACCACCGCGCCGGTGCCGGCCATGGCCAAGCTCCTGGAAAAGGCCGGCTGGAGCGCCTCCGGCGTCGATCTGTGGGAGATCAACGAGGCCTTCGCCGTCGTGCCGATGATCGCCATGAAGGAACTCGGCATCGCCCACGACGTCATCAATGTGAACGGCGGGGCCTGCGCGCTCGGCCATCCGATCGGCGCATCGGGCGCGCGGATCATGGCGACGCTGATCCACGCCCTGAAGGCCCGCGGCGGCGGCCGGGGCGTCGCCAGCCTGTGCATCGGCGGCGGCGAGGCCACGGCCGTTGCGCTGGAGGTCTGACGATCACGCGCCCTTGAAGGCAGGCCCGCCTTAACCCATAGTGTGCCCGTCGCTTCGCGGGAGCATCCTGCCGGAGCGATTCCCCTTTTGCGGGTCTGGAACCCGCGCTGCCGATGGAGAGAAGACGATCCGACGCCCGTTTCCCGCCCAGCCCGTGAAGGATGGCCCGCGCATCAATGACGAAATCCGCGCGCCGCGGGTTCTTCTGATCGACGCTGAAGGTGAAAAGCAGGGCGAAATGCCCCTGTCCGCAGCGCTCGAGGCCGCCCAGGAAGCCGGGCTGGATCTGGTTGAGGTGGCGCCGGGCGCCGTGCCTCCAGTGGTGAAGATTCTCGATTACGGCAAGTTCAAGTACCAGGAACAGAAGAAAAAGGCCGAAGCGAAGAAGACCCAGAAGATCGTCGAGATCAAGGAGGTCAAATTTCGGCCGATGATCGACACGCACGACTACGAAGTGAAGACGCGGATGATGTCGCGCTTCTTCGAGGAAGGCGACAAGGTCAAGATCACGCTCCGGTTCCGCGGCCGCGAAATGGCGCACCAGCATCTGGGCATCGAGCTTCTGCAACGGGTCAAGCGCGACTTCGATTCCACCGCCAAAGTGGAGATGGAGCCGCGGCTGGAAGGCCGGCAGATGATCATGATCATGGCGCCGCGACCGCGCTGAGGCGGTTGAACAACGTCCTGACAGCAAGACGAAAATCCATTCGTCGCAAGGGTCTGGGAAGCGCTTTGGTGAGGGCTCTCGCCTCACCAAGCGCTTCAACAAGTGTGCGAGGGGTTCAGGGCGGGTGCAAAGCCAGCGCGCCCCCCTTCCTTGAGTTTCGCCGCGGTCGCGTCTATCCCCGGCGCTCGCCCGCAACCTTTGGTCCCCGACGGATCCCATGCACGCCTATCGCACCCACAGCTGCGGCGCCCTGCGCGCCGCCGACATCGGCTCGACCGTCCGCCTCGCCGGCTGGATCCACCGCAAGCGCGACCATGGCGGCGTGCTGTTCATCGACCTGCGCGACCATTACGGGATGACGCAGGTGGTGTGCGGGCCGTCCAATCCGGCGTTCGCGAAGCTGGAGCGGCTGCGGGCCGAGAGCGTGGTGTCGATCACCGGCGAGGTGATCGCGCGCGAGCCGGGCACCGAGAACGCCAACCTGCCGACCGGCGCGATCGAGCTGCGCGTCTCCGGCATGGAGGTCCTGTCGGAAGCCGCCGAGCTGCCGCTGCCCGTCTTCGGCGAGCCCGACTACCCTGAAGACATCCGGCTGCGCTACCGCTTCCTCGATTTGCGGCGCGACACCCTCCACCGCAACATCGTGCTGCGCAGCCAGGTGATCGCCTCGATCCGTCGCAGGATGGTCGAGCAGGGCTTCACCGAGTTCCAGACCCCGATCCTGACCGCCTCCAGCCCGGAAGGCGCGCGCGACTTCCTGGTCCCGAGCCGGCTGCATCCAGGCAAGTTCTACGCCCTCCCCCAGGCGCCGCAGCAGTTCAAGCAGCTGATCATGGTGGCGGGCTTTGATCGCTACTTCCAGATCGCGCCGTGTTTCCGTGACGAGGACGCCCGCGCCGACCGGTCGCCGGGCGAGTTCTACCAGCTCGATCTGGAGATGAGCTTCGTCACCCAGGACGACGTGTTCGCAGCGCTCGAGCCGGTGCTGGGCGGGGTGTTCGAGGAGTTCGGCGGCGACAACGCCGTCACTCCGGCCCCCTTCCCGCGCATCCCCTACCGCGAGGCGATGCTCAAATACGGCTCGGACAAGCCGGACCTGCGCAACCCGATCATCATCGCCGACGTGACCTCGGTGTTCGGCCGCGAAGACTGCACCTTCAACGCCTTCAAGGGCGTGATCGCCAAGGGCGGCGTGATCCGGGCCATTCCAGGTCCGGGCGCTGCGGCGAAGCCCCGCTCCTTCTTCGACAGGCTCAATGAGTGGGCGCGCAAGGAGATGCAGGCGCCGGGCCTGGGCTACATCACCTTCGAGGGCGGCGAGGCCAAGGGCCCGATCGCCAAGTTCCTCTCGCCGGAGGCGCTCGCCGAGCTGAAGGCGCTCGCCGGGGTCGGCGACGGGGATGCGGTGTTCTTCGCCGGCGACGCCGAAGACAAGGCCGCCAAGCTGGCCGGCGCGGCGCGAACCCAGATCGGGACCGAGCTTGGCCTGATCGAGGAGGGCCAGTTCAAGTTCTGCTGGATCGTCGACTTCCCGATGTATGAGTGGAACGAGGACGAGAAGAAGGTCGACTTCTCCCACAACCCGTTCTCCATGCCCCAGGGCGGCCTTGAGGCGTTGGAGACCAGGGACCCGCTGGAGATCCTCGCCTACCAGTACGACATCGTGTGCAACGGGGTGGAGCTGTCGTCCGGCGCGATCCGGAACCACCGGCCCGAGATCATGCTGAAGGCGTTCGAGATCGCCGGCTACGGCCCTGAAGTGGTCGAAGAAAAGTTCGGCGGCATGCTGAACGCCTTCCGCTTCGGCGCCCCGCCGCACGGCGGCTCGGCGCCGGGCATCGACCGGATCGTCATGCTGCTCGCCGGCACGCCGAACATCCGCGACGTCACCATGTTCCCGATGAACCAGAAGGCCGAGGACCTGATGATGCAGGCCCCGTCCACGGTGACGCCGAAGCAGCTGCGCGAACTGCACATCCGGCTGGCGCCGTCAGCGCAAGGCTGACGGCGCGCTCCGGGTCAGCGGCGGACCTGGGCGTCGGTCTTCTGGCGGCGGATGTCACGGCTGGCGGCGTCCTGACGCTGCTCCAGCACCAGACGCTCATGGGCGGTGAGGCCCGGCCCGTCGGCGCGCATGCGTGCTTCCTGCCGGGCGATCGAGGCTTGTTGCGCAGAGACGCGGGCGGTCTCGCGGGCGGTCAGGGCGCCGGACTGGACGCCGTGCTGGATGCGGTCGATCTGGCGGTGCTGGCGGTCGTTGATGCGCCCTTGCGCAAAGGCCGGTGCGGCGACGGCGGCGAGGGCCGCGGCGATGAGAACCGTGCGGATCATGGTATCGTCTCCTGTACAGGGCGCACCGGCACAGCACCGGCCGCCTCATGCGTCTCACGACCGGACCCGCGCTGCTCCGGCGGCGGCGCTTCATGACAAGTGCGACAGGTTTCAAACGACCCTCGCCCGGCGCGCAGGCGCAAGGGCGGATGCAAGCTTGCGGCGACCGGATAAAGGATCATAGTCATGTTCGGGTGAAACCGCCCCGCTTGGCAATCCAGTGCGAAGCGCGGCGGGACGGGGGGCAAGTTCACATGAGCAGCGACACCGGTCCGACGACGCTGGAGTTCAGGCAAACGGCGCGAAACGGCGAGTTCGTCGGTACATCCATCATCATCTGGTTGCTGAACATCGTCACACTGACGCTCTACCGGTTCTGGGCGCGGACCACGGTTCGCAAGATGATCTGGTCCAGGACGCTCCTGAACGACGAACCCTTCGAGTATACCGGCAAAGGGTCGGAGCTGTTCAAGGGCTTCCTGATCGCGTTGGCGGTGATCACGATCCCCTACCTGCTCGTGGTGTTCCTCGCACAGCTTCTGCCGCCGCTGATCGCGGCGCCGTTGGTGCTCGTCCTGGTGCTGGCGGCCTACTGGGCGATCGGGGCGGCGATCTGGCTGTCGTTCCGCTATCTGGCGAGCCGGACCACCTGGCGCGGCATCCGCTTCACGCTTGATGGCAAGCCGACGGAGTTCTCCACCTTCTACTTCATGCAGCTGATCCTGACCGCGGTCACGTTCGGGTGGTGGACCCCGCGTATGGACATCAACGTGCCGGAGTATCTGTGGGGCCATCTGCGCTACGGCGACATTGCGATCACCTACGACAAGACCGAGGCGGCGCTGGAGTCGCGCTACGGCCCGTTCGCCATCGGCTGGATTTTCACGTTTTTCGGCTACTTCGGACTTGTCGGCCTGCTCACCGGATCGATGCTGGCCAGCGGTCTCGATCCGCAGAACCCCGAGACCATGATCGGCTTCATGGCCGTGCTCTATGCGGGCGTGTTCGTTTTCCTGCTGTTGGCGGTCGTGATCTGGGCTCCCTATCAGGCTGCAGCCCTTCGGGCGGTCGTGCGCGGGCTCAAGGTCGGAAACGCGACGTTCCGACTGAACATCACCTGGACGACCATGGCTTGGCTGACCTTTTCCAACCTCCTGCTGATGGTGTTCACGCTGGGCATTGCGACGCCGGTCGTACAGGCGCGCACGGCCCGGTACCTGATCAGCCGGCTCGAAAGCGAGGGGACGGTGGACCTGTCGCGCGCCGAACAGGCCGTGCGCGGGCCGGGTCAGGCCGAGGGTCTGTCCGACGCGCTGGAGATCGGATTTGTCTGAGGCGGCCGGTGAGACCGGTCGCCGGTTCTTCGACGGGCGCACGGCGCGTGCGCAGGAAGTGAGGCTTCGGCACGGGGCCGACGGCCTGGAGCTGGTCTCCGGCGACGGCCCGCAGCGCGTCTGGCCCTACGCTGACCTTGATTGGGCGGATCGCGCGGCGATGCGGCTCAGCTGCGCGCAGGAACCCGATGCGCGGCTACAGCTGCGGACGGAAGACCTGGCGGACCTTACCGCCCGCGCGCCGCAGCTCGCCGACGACGCGCAGCGCCGCAAGACAGTCCGCCTTGTTGCGGGGCTGACCGCGGCCGGGGCGTCGGTCGCCGCCCTGGTGTTTTTCGGGATTCCCGCCGCCGCTGTTCCGCTCGCGCGGATGACCTCGCCGGACTACGAGCAGCAGCTCGGCGCAAACGTGGAGGCGCAGTTCGATCTGGCGCTCGACGCCTGCGAGCCGACGGCCGGCGAAGGGCTGGTGGCGCTGACCCGGCTGGGCGACCGGATCGCAGAGCAGGCGGACATCCCCTACCCCGTCAACGTGGCGGTGGCGGACGTGGGCATGGTCAACGCCTTCGCTCTGCCGGGCGGGCGGGTCTGGCTGACCCGCGGGCTAATCGAGGACGTTCGCGACCCCAACGAGCTTGCGGCTGTCCTCGCCCACGAGATCGCGCATGTGGAAGGCCGGGACGTTCTGGTGAACCTCTATCGCGCCATGGGCTACGGCATGGTGCTCGATGCGGTGGTCGGCGGCGGGTCGGGCGCTGGCCAGCAGATCATCATGCTCGGCGCGAACGTGACGGAGATGAAGTTCTCACGCGACGTGGAAGCGCGGGCGGACCGGCGCGGCCTCGAGCTTCTGAACGCAGCGGGTCTCGACTCCCGCGGCATGGCGACGTTTTTCGAGCGGCTGGGCAAGGTCGAGGGCGAAGGCGCTATCACGCGCTACACAGAGCTGATCAACAGCCACCCGGCGACGGCCGAACGGGCGCAGGCCGCGCGGGCGCTTCAGCGCAATGGCGAGGCCCCCTTCACGCCCGCCCAGTGGAAGGCCGTCCAGGCGATCTGCGACTGAAGCGATGGTTGCATCGGGCGACGCATTGCGCCATTGCCCTCGGCGGGCCACCCGCTCCCACCGGCGGGCGCCCATCTGTGAGGATGGGAGACATCTCGTGACGACACACGCCAAGCCGGCGATGCGCCCGGCCGACCCGCGCTTTTCCTCGGGTCCCACCAAGAAACGCCCCGGCTGGAGCCTGGATGCGCTGAACGGCGCGATCCTCGGCCGCTCGCACCGCTCCAAGCCCGGCAAGACCCGCCTGAAAGAAGCGATCGACCGCACCCGCGACGTGCTGGGCGTGCCCGACGACTATCGAATCGGCATCGTGCCGGCCTCCGACACCGGCGCGGTGGAGATGGCCATGTGGTCGATGCTGGGCGCGCGGCCCGTGACCATGCTGGCCTGGGAGAGCTTCGGCGAGGACTGGATCACCGACGTCGCCAAGCAGCTCAAGCTCGACGCGACCGTGATGAAGGCGCCCTACGGCGCCCTGCCCGACCTGTCGAAGGTCGACCCGGCGCACGACGTCGTCTTCACCTGGAACGGCACCACCTCCGGCGTGCGCGTGCCTGACGCGGACTGGATCGCGGCGGACCGTCAGGGCCTGACGATCTGCGACGCGACCTCCGCGGTGTTCGCGCAGAGGGTCGACTGGGCGAAGATCGATGTGCTGACCTACTCCTGGCAGAAGGTGCTGGGCGGGGAAGCCGCGCACGGCATGCTGATCCTCAGCCCGCGCGCGGTGGAACGCCTGACGACCTACAAGCCCGCCTGGCCGATGCCGAAGATCTTCCGCATGACCAAGGGTTCGGAGCTGATCGAAGGCATCTTCCAGGGCGAAACGATTAACACGCCCTCCATGCTGGCGGTCGAGGACTACATCGACGCGCTGAAATGGGCGCAGGGGCTCGGCGGGCTCGACGCGCTGATCGCCCGGGCCGACGCCAATCTGGCGGCCCTCGCCGAATGGGTGGACCGCACGCCGTGGGTTGCGTTCCTCGCGGCCGACCCGGCCACGCGCTCCAACACCTCGGTGTGCATCAAGGTGGTCGATCCGCGCGTGACGGGCCTGTCTGAGGACGGCCAGGCGGAGTTCGCCAAGAAGCTCAGCGCCCTTCTGGAAAAGGAAGGCGTGGCGCTGGATGCGGCGTCCTACCGCTCGGCGCCTCCAGGCCTGCGGCTGTGGTGCGGCGCGACGGTGGAGACCGACGACGTGATCGCGCTGACGCCGTGGCTCGACTGGGCGTTCGAGACCCTCGCCGCCGAACTTGAGCCCGCCTGAGCGCCCGCGGGGTTTCAGCCGATGGCCGTCATCACCCTCCGCCCGGCGACGCCGGCCGACGTGCCCATGCTTGAACGCTGGGACGAGGACCCGGTCGTGGCGGCGTCCGATCCCAATGACGACTGGGACTGGGAAACCGACACGCTGGGCGCAGAGGGCCTTGAAAACCTGATCGCGGAACGGGACGGCCGGCCCATCGGCTTTGTCCAGATCACCGATCTGATGCGGGACGCCTCGCGCTACTGGGGCGACCCGCAGCCAGGGTTCATGGCCATCGACATCTGGATCGGCGAGCCCGACGCGCGCGGCCAGGGCTCTGGCCGGGCGATGATGAAGCAGGCGATCGCCCGCTGCTTCGCCGACCCGCTCATCCACACCATCCTGATCGATCCGATCGAGACCAATACCGACGCCATCGGCTTCTATCGGCGGCTCGGCTTCACCTTCGTTGAAAACCGCCGGTTCGGACTGGACGACTGCGCCGTCCACGCCCTGCGCCGCGCCGACTGGGAAAAGGGACACACGTCATGACTGCCCCCAAAGTTCTGATCTCCGACCAGCTCTCCACCGCCGCCGTAGACATTTTCAAGCGTCGCGGCATCGACGTCGACTACCAGCCAGATCTGGGCAAGGACGCCGCGAAGCTGAAGGAGATCATCGGCCAGTACGACGGCCTCGCCATCCGCTCGGCCACCAAGGTCAAGGCCGACATCATCGCCGCGGCAGGCAATCTGAAGGTCATCGGCCGGGCCGGCATCGGCGTCGACAACGTCGACATTCCGGCCGCCACCGCCAAGGGCGTGATCGTGATGAACACGCCGTACGGCAACGCCATCACAACTGCCGAGCACGCCATCGCCATGCTGTTCGCTGCGGCCCGCCAGATCGGCGCGGCAGATGCGTCCACACAGGCCGGCAAGTGGGAAAAGAACCGGTTCAACGGCGTGGAGCTTTACGCCAAGACGCTCGGCGTCATCGGCTGCGGCAACATCGGCGCGATCGTGGCGGACCGGGCGCTCGGCCTGAAGATGAAGGTGGTCGCCTACGACCCGTTCCTCAGCCCGGAGCGTGCGGCCGAGATCGGCGTGGAAAAGGTGGAGCTGGACGAACTGCTCGCCCGCGCCGACGCCATCACCCTGCACACGCCGCTGACCGACAAGACCCGCAACATCCTGTCCGCCGAGGCGCTGGCCAAGACCCGGCCTGGCGTGCTGATCGTCAATTGCGCGCGCGGCGGGCTCGTGGATGAGGCTGCTCTTGCCGAAGCGCTCAAGAGCGGCCGGGTCGGCGCGGCGGCCTTCGACGTGTTCGTCGAGGAGCCGGCCAAGGAGAACGTGCTGTTTGGCTGCCCGAACTTCACCGCCACCCCGCACCTTGGCGCCTCCACCACCGAGGCCCAGGAAAACGTCGCCCTGCAGGTCGCCGAGCAGATGGCGGACTATCTGTTGACGGGCGCCGTCACCAACGCCCTCAACACCCCCTCGATCACCGCCGAGGAAGCGCCGAAGCTGAAGCCCTTCGCGGCGCTCGCCGAAAAGCTCGGCGCCTTCGCCGGCCAGATCGTCGATGCGGACCTGGAAGCGGTGGAGATCGAGTATGAGGGCGAGGTCTCAAGCCTCAACACCCGTCCGCTCACCGCCGCCGCGCTTGCCGGCCTGCTGCGCCCGCTGCTGCAGGAGGTGAACATGGTGTCCGCGCCCGCCATCCTGAAGGAGCGCGGCACGCCCCTCTCCGAGACCAAGCGCGAGAGCTCGCCGACCTATGACAGCCTCATCCGCATCAAGGTGAAGACCGGCGGCGGCTGGCGCACTGTGGCCGGCGCGGTGATCGCCGGCGCGCCCAAGATCGTCGAGGTGAAAGGCATGGCGCTGGAGGCCGACTTCCACGCCGCGATGCTCTATGTGAACAACCTCGACAAGCCGGGCTTCATCGGCGCGCTCGGCACCAGCCTCGGCGCAGCGGCGATCAACATCGCCACCTTCCACCTCGGCCGGGTGGCTGCAGGCGAAGAAGCGGTCGCACTCGTCGGCGTCGACCAGGCGCCGGACGCTGACCTGCTCGCACAGATCGCGGCCCTGCCGCAGGTGCGTTACGTCAAGGTCCTGAGCTTCGGGTGAAAGAAGAACCCGCCTGCACGATAAGTCTATTGGGGGTGCGTCCGTGCAGGCGGGCCGATGCGATACGCTTAAGCTACGCAACCGGTACTAGTCAGAGACGGACAGCTCGCGCCGAAGGTCCGGGCCGCACCAATAACGGGCGCCGCATGCCGTGCAACGCCCGCCAGTCGGTGACGCGGCGGGCGTCCGCAGGATGAACAACCCTATACGCTCAATTGGATACGTCTCAGGCCGCCATCACACGCTCGACCTCATGGACGAGATCGCGCAGGTGGAAGGGTTTGGACAGGACCTTGGCGTGTTCGGGCGCGCCGGAGCCGGCTCCGAGCGCCACGGCCGCAAATCCGGTGATGAACATCACGCGCATGGCCGGGTCGATTTCGGCGGCCCGGCGCGCGAGTTCGATGCCGTCGAGGCCCGGCATGACGATGTCGGTGAGGAGCAGATCGAAGACGCGGTCCTGCAGCGTTTCATATGCGCTCTCGCCGTCGCCCACATGCACGACGTCGTGCCCTGCACGCCCCAGCGCGCCCGCGAGGAACCCGCGCAGCGACTCATCATCTTCGGCGAGCAGAATTCGCGCCATCGGCGCCTCCGACAGTCCATCCAGCCTCCGTTCTATGCGCCCGGCGCGGTAAACACACCCTCAACGCGCAGCGCGTTGACGCGCCATGCTGCGGCCCCATAGTGCGATCCATGGACGAGGCCCGGGCCGCAGCTGCGCTGGAGGAGTCAGAGGCGCAAGACCGGCGCCCGCCGGCCTATCGCATCATCGCGCCGGCGCGTCAGACGGTGCCGCTGGTGTTCGCCTCGCCGCACTCAGGGCGGTTGTATCCCCCCGAACTGCTGGCCGCCTCGCGCCTCAGCGCGGCGACGCTGCGGCGCTCCGAGGACGCCTATGTGGACGAACTCGTCTCCGGCGCGTCCCAGGCCGGCGCCCCGCTTTTGTGCGCCGAGTACGCCCGGGCCTATCTCGATCTCAACCGCGAGCCCTATGAGCTCGACCCGGCGATGTATCACGAGGGCCTGCCCCCGCACGCCAACACCCGTTCGCCCCGCGTCGCGGCCGGTCTGGGTTCGATCCCGCGGGTGATCGCCGAGGGGACCGAGATCTATGCCGGCAAGCTGCCCGTGGCGGAGGCCGAGCGCCGCATCGCCAACCTGTGGCGGCCCTATCATGCTGCACTCACCCGACTGATCGACGACACCGCGGCCCGGTTCGGCTTTGCAGTGCTGATCGACGTGCATTCGATGCCGTCCGCCGGCGCCGGCGATCCGCCGGCCGACTTCGTGCTCGGCGACCGTTTCGGCGCCTCCTGCCGGGCCGAGATCACCACCGCCGCCGAGCGGACCTTGCGCAGCCTCGGCTACAAGGTGGCCCGCAACGCGCCCTACGCCGGCGGGCATGTCACCCAGACCTATGGCCGGCCGCACCGCAACCGCCACGCGCTCCAGATCGAAATCAACCGCCGCCTTTATCTCGACGAAGCCCGCGTGGAGCGCACGGACGGGTTCGAGCGGCTGCGCGACGACATGACCCGGCTGGCCCATATGCTGGCGGAAACCTGCGCGCGCCTGCGCTGAACGACCAAGGCGCGCACAGGCGCGTGTTCGCGCTTCACCCGGCTGCGGCAACCTGTCACAAACAGCCTCATGCGGTCACAAGAACCGCGCGCCGGGGAGCAACGTTACGATGGTCGACACTGCCGCCGAGGGGCGCGCGCCCGCATCCGCATCCCCCGCCCCGCTGAGCCAGGGCGCCGTGCGCTACGCGCTGTGGATGCTGCTGATCGTCTGCATCCTGAACTTCCTGGACCGCCAGATCGTCGTTTATCTTCAGGCGCCCATCAAGGAAGAACTCCACCTCTCCGACCTGCAGCTCGGGATGATGACGGGCCTCGCCTTCGCGCTGTTCTACACCATACTCGGCATCCCGATCGCACGCTGGGCGGACAATCCGAAGTCGAACCGCGTCGGCATCATCGCGGTGGCGCTGGCGGTCTGGTCCGGCTTCACCGCCCTGTGCGGCCTTGCGACCAATTTCTGGCAGCTCCTGCTCGCCCGGGTCGGCGTCGGAGTCGGCGAAGCGGGCTGCACGCCGCCCGCCCATTCGCTGATCGCCGACTATGTGGCGCCGGACAAGCGCGCGTCCGCGATCGCCTTCTACGGTCTCGGCATTCCGTTCGGGTCGCTGCTGGGCGCCGTGCTCGGCGGCGTGATCGCGGACACCTGGGGATGGCGCGCCGCTTTCTTCATCGTCGGCCTGCCGGGGGTGGCGCTCGCCGCCGTGGTCTGGTGGACGATGAAGGAGCCGCGCGCCTGGCTCGCCGCCGCAGAAGCCGCCCGCAACGCGGCCGCACCCGCCGTGCCGTTCGGCACGGCGCTGAAGGAGATCCTCGCCTCGAAAGCCTTCCTGTGGACCTGCGCGGCGGCGTCCGTCGCCGCCTGGGTCGGCTACGGGCTTGCCGCCTGGACCCCGCAGCACTTCATCCGCACCTTCGGGCTTTCCAACACCGAGGTCGGCATCTGGGTCGGCGTATCCGGCGGGGTCGGCGCGGCGCTTGGAACCTGGCTCGGCGGCGTTCTGGCGGACCGGTTCGGCAAGCAGGACATCCGTCATGTGATGACGGTGCCGGCGGTCGGCATGGCGATCGGTTCGGTAGGCGTCGCCGCCGGCCTGATGCTCGACAACTGGATTCTCGCCCTGATCGTGATCTGGCTGCCGGGCTTGCTGAATTCCATGTGGTACGGGCCGATGTTCTCCACCGTCCAGGGCGTGGTGGCGGCGCGCAACCGGGCGCTGGCGGCGGCGATCATCCTGTTCGTGCTCAATCTGATCGGGCTCGGCCTCGGGCCGACGCTGATCGGCGCGGTCTCCGACATGCTGGCGCGCGACGCCTTCGCCGCCGCCGGGGCCACCGCGGCCTTCGGCGAGGTCTGCGTGCGCGGCGGACCGGAAGCGTTCCGCGACGCGTGCCGGGCCGCGACCGCGCAAGGGCTGCAAGGCGCCATCGTGGGCGCGTCCTTCGTGGGTCTCGCCGCGGCATTCTTCATGTGGATGGCGCGCGGGCATCTGGCCGCCGACATGGCGAAGGCCAAGGCGGCCTGACGCCTTTTCATCCGGCGCGAACCCGCTACGGTCGGCGCCGAACGCAAAAACACGCGGCCGCGCGGCGGCCCAGGGAGCGACAGGTTCATGGCGACGCAAGAGGCGGCGGACATCCCCGCCAAGACGGGCGCGGAGCCCTTGTCCCCGGCCTATGTGCAATATGCGCTGTGGATGCTGCTGCTCATCTACACGCTGAACTTCCTTGACCGGCAGATCGTCAACATCCTCGCCGAGCCGATCAAGAACGACCTGAAACTCTCCGACACCCAGCTGGGGCTGATGACGGGCCTGGCCTTCGCGCTTGTCTATACCGTCCTCGGCATCCCGATCGCGCGCTACGCCGACACGTTCGGCGCCAACCGGGTGAAGGTGATCTCGATCGCTCTGGCGGTCTGGTCCGGCTTCACCGCCCTGTGCGGGGTCGCCGGCAACTTCTGGCAGCTGCTGCTCGCCCGCATCGGGGTCGGCATCGGAGAGGCCGGCTGCACCCCGCCCGCCCATTCGCTGATCGTTGATCACGTGGCCCCGGAAAAGCGCGCCTCGGCGCTGGCGCTCTATTCCATGGGCGTGCCGCTGGGTTCCCTCGCGGGCCTGATCATCGGCGGCGTCATCGCCGAACATTGGGGCTGGCGCACGGCCTTCCTCGCCGTCGGCCTGCCGGGCGTGGCGCTGGCCATCATCACCTGGCTGACCTTGAAGGAACCGCGCCGGCTCGGCCTCATCGCGCCCCCGGCGTCAGATGCGCCCAAGGTCTCCTTCGGCGATGCGCTGAAGGCTCTGGGCGCCAAGCGCGCCTACTGGATGGCGACGTTTGCGGCCGCCATGATCTCCTTCCTCGGCTATGGCCAGGCGGCGTTCCTCGGCTCGTTCTTCGCCCGGGTGCATGAGATGCCCATCGGGCAGATCGGCATCTCGCTCGGCCTGATGATCGGCATCGCCGGCACGCTGGGGACCTTCCTTGGCGGCCAGATCGCCGATCGCGCGGCCAAGAAGGACACACGCGCCTACATGACCGTTCCGGCCGTCGCCATGGTCGCGGGCGCGCCGTTCTTCGTCTGGGGCATGTTCGCGGACTCAGCCCTTCTGTGCCTGTTGCTGCTGGCGATCCCGACCTTCCTGAACTCGCTGTGGTACGGACCGGTCTATGCCGCGGTGCAAGGGCTGGCGGGTCACAAGCTGCGCGCGACCGCCGTCGCCATCATGCTGTTCGTGGTCAACATGATCGGCCTCGGCCTCGGGCCGCTGATCCTCGGCTTCATTTCCGACACCATGGCCGACACCATGGGCCCGGCGGAAGGCCTGCGCTGGGCGATCCTCGCCACCTCAGGCGTGGGCCTGATCGCCGTGGTGCTGTTCCTCATCGGCCGTCTGACGATCCGCCAGGAGCTTGAGGCCACGGCGCGGGAGGCATGACCGGGACGCCGCTCTCCTTCGCCATGGCATGGCCCATGGCGCTGATCGTGGCGAGCTTCGTGGTCTATCATCTCGTCGCCAAGGCGCTGCGGCCGGACCTCGATCCGCTCCTGTTTCTCAGCGTCACCTATCTGGCGGCGCTGGCGGGCACGCTGGCGCTGTGGGCCGGCAAGGCGCTCGGCGGCGGGGGCTCGCTGCAGGCGGGCGATCTCGGGCTCGCGCTGGCGTTCGGGCTGTGCCTGATCGGCATCGAGGTCGGCTTCATCATGGCCTACCGCGCCGGCTGGCCGGTCTCGGTCGCGCCGACCTTCGGCAATGTGACGCTGGCGCTGATGTTTCTGCCGATCGCCGCGCTCGCCTTCGGCGAGCCGATCACCCTGCGCAAGCTTGCAGGTGTCGCGGCCTGCTCGATCGGGCTGTGGCTCCTGCTGCCGCGCGCCACCTAGAGCCGGATGTAGATCCGCCGCGCCCACAGGATCGCCATCAGGCCGAGCCACAGCGCAAGATAGGCGAGCGCGAACAGCAGCGAGGCGAACTCCGGCGGGCCGAGGCCGGCGAAGACGGACTGATGGATCAGCGTCTTCAGCGCCATCGGCTCGCCCGCCGCGTTGAGGCCCGCCGGCGTCCAGGCGAGCCAGCGCGCCATCATGGACGAGCCGACATAGAGCGCGAGCGCGTTCATCCCGAACACCACGAACGGCCAGGTCCAGCCGCGCACGCCGCGCACATCGATGACCCAAAGGCACAGGCTGAGCACGAGCAGCGCCATGCCGCCCATGAACAGCGCATAGCTCGGGGTCCAGAGCGGCTTGTTGATCGGCATGACCTGGCCCCAGGCCCAGCCCAGCGCCAAGAGCCCGAAGCCCCAGACCGCAAGGCCGGCGACCGTCTCGGCCATCGGCCGCGATCCGGTCAGCCACCGTCCCGCCAGCACCCCGATCAGGGTCGTGGCGATCGCCGGCAGGGTCGAGAACAGGCCTTCAGGATCATAAACGCCTTCCGAGCCCTTCCAGACATGGGCGGGCGTGAGGATCGCCCGGTCGATCGCGCCCGACAGATTGCCCTGCGGCGTCAGATCGCCCCCAAGCGTCATGGCGACGGCGTAGACGATGCAGCAGGCCGCCGCGACCAGGCCTTGGGCGCACGCATCGCGCAGATGCAGGAAGATCAGCGCGCAGGCCGCGTAGCAAAGGGCGATGCGCTGCAGCACGCCCATGATGCGGATGTCGCCCGCCGTCACCCAGACGCCGGTCAGCCCGTTGTGAAACGGAAAGGCGTTGAGCCAGAGCCCCAGCGCGAACAGGAGCACGGTGCGCCGGGCGATCTTGAGGTGGACCTCAAGGCCTGCCGCCCCCTCCCCCGCCCTGCGGCCCAGCGCCATGGGGATCGCCATGCCGACGATCACCAGAAAGAACGGAAACACCGTGTCGGTCAGCGTCCAGCCGTGCCATTCGGCGTGGCGCAACTGCGGATAGATCGCCGCCCAGCTGCCGGGGTTATTGACCAGCACCATGCCGGCGATGGTCAGGCCCCGAAAAACGTCGAGCGCCAGCAGGCGCTCCGGCGCGGCCACTCAGCGCCCCGTCCACACCGGCGCGCGCTTCTCGGCGAAGGCGCGCGGGCCCTCTTTCAGGTCCTCGGACGCGAACAGCGCCCGCACGGCCGGATTGTCGCGCTGGCCGGCATAAGCCTCCGCCAGCGACGCCTCGTCTAGCCCGCGCATGACGGTCATCTTGGACGCCCGAATCGACAGGGGCGAGCAGGCGAGAATCTCGTCCGCCCAGCGCCGGGCGGTCGCCATCAGCTCTTCGGGCGCGGCGACTTCATTGACGAAGCCAAGGCGCATCCCCTCCTCCGCCCCGACCCGCCGGCCGGTAAGGATCATGCCCATGGCGGGCTTCAGTCCGATCTGGCGCGGCAGGCGATGCAGGCCGCCGGCGAGCGCGGCGAGCCCCACCTTCGGCTCGGGCAGTGCGAAAGTCGCGGACGAGGAGGCGATGATCAGGTCGCAGGCGAGTGCGATCTCGAACCCGCCGCCCATGGCGACGCCGTTCACCGCCGCGATCACGGGCTTGGCCAGATCATAGCGCGAGGTCAGGCCGGCAAAGCCGGTCTTCGGCACGGTGACCTTTCCGCCGGAGGCCTGGAACTTCAGGTCGTTGCCGGCGCAGAACGCCCTCGGCCCGGCGCCGGTCAGGATCGCGACCCACAGCTCCGGATCGGCGGCGAAGGCGTCGAAGGCCTGCTCCAGCTCGAAATTCGCCGGCGGATGCAGGGCGTTCATCTGGTCCGGCCGGTTGATGGTGACGATCAGCAGCCGGCCGTCGGTCTCGGTCGTGATGTGCTCATAGGCCATGGCGCGCTCCCCGATGTTGTTCTGCGCGTGTCATGGCGGGTGCGGAGCGGCGCGCGCAAGGGGGTAGAGTGATCCACTGAAACGTATGGCGCTTCCTCGTCTTGTCCCTTGCCTGCCATGCGCCGGCGAGAACGCGTCAAGGCTGCCTCACGCCGTTGGCGCTCGGCCCCGCTTCGCGGCTCGCTGCGCTCGGCCCTGACGCCCTCGCCGTCCGCATGGATTCGGCTGGCCAAGACAGGAAGCCCTGCCCCTGTTCATGAATGAACATGTGCAGTCGCACTTGGCCGACGTCCGGAGAGGTGCGCCATCGTGCGCAAGCACATGTCTGGCCTCCAGGCAGTGCATGGGCTTCCCGTTCTCAGTTCCAAACCCGCGCGGACCGGGCGCGGGTCAAGGCCGAGCGAAGCGAGCCGCGAAAGCGGCGCGCAGGGCGCGCGAGCGCCCGGAGCGGCCTTGACGCATGCGCCTGGACGCGCGGCATAAAGAACTGGAACGGGAAACCCTTTCGTTTGCTGGGCAACATGAATGCTTCCAGCCCCCGGTAGGAGCAACCGCATGACCCACAGGCTCGTCACGGTGTTCGGCGCCAGCGGGCGCCAGGGGGTGGAGCAGATCCGCGCGCTGCGCGCCAAGGGCTTTGCCGTGCGGGCGGTGACGCGCGGGCGCCTCGGCCCCGCCGACCTCGCCGACATCCCCACAGTCCCCGCCGACTATCTCGACCCCGCCTCGCTGGCTTCTGCCTGCGACGGCGCCGAGGCGGTGTTCTACACCGCGCCTGCCTTCGCGAACGCCCTGCGGGGGCTGGACTTCGCCCGCAACGTCGGCGCGGCCGCGGCGGACGCCGGCGCGCGGGTGATCTTCAACACTTCAAGCTGGGTCCCGGACGAACCGGTGGGCCAGCCGGGCTATGACGGGCGCCTCGCCATGGAGAACGCGATCGAAGCCGAAGGCGCGGCGCTCACCGTGTTCCGGCCGGTGCTGTTCATGGACAACCTGCTGACCGCCTGGGCCAAGCCATTCCTGCAGACCGAGAACGCCTTCGTCTATCCGCACCGGGCCGGGCTGGAGGCGGACTGGCTCTGCCTTGAGGATGTGGCGGCCTTCATGGTCGCGGCGCTGGATCAGGGTTGGACCGTGGGCCGGCGCGCGGTGATCGGCGGCCCGCAGACCCTCACCCCGGAGACGCTGACCGCTGCGCTGTCGGAGGTGCTCGGCCGGCCGATCACCCACCGGTTCCTGGAGCCACGCGCCTTCGGGGAGCTGATGGCGGGCCTTTTTGCGGACGTCGCCGGCGGCAAGCCGGGCTGGATCGTGAAGAGCCTCGAGGCGTTCTACACCTTCAACAACACCTCGCCGTTGAAACCCTTCCGGGCTCTGGGGGCGCTGGAGGAAGCAGCCCGCGCCGGCGTGACCCTGACCCCGTTCCGGGACTGGGCGGGGCGACAGGACTGGGCGTCGGAGGCGGGCGGGTTTTCAGGCGGGTGAGCATTCGTCTCGTCTGGCAGACGTCCGCACCATGAGAAGCGGCGCTTTGGCTTGGGACGCACTTTGGTGCGCGCTTTCGCTTCACCAAAACGCTTGCTCGATGGTGCGAGGGGTTCAGGGCCTGTCAAGGATCGATTTTCGAAGAAAATCGACCGCAAGGCGGCGCGCTTCGCGCGTCCTTGACTGGACCTGAACCCCTCTGACCATCAAGGAGATGGTCTTGCGTTAGAGCGCAGCTGTCACCAAAATCTCTCAGGTCCAAAGGGACAGTTGGTTCGCCACAGCCGTCAGTCGAAGCGCCCGCTAATCTTGCCGCCCCCCGCGCCCTATCCGCGACTCCGCACCGTCGTTGCTAACCCAAGAAACACCAGCATCGCTTAACAGAGCCGCACGGCGCACTCCTCCGGCGACCTGCCCAGCCACCCAAGTTTCGCGCGCGGAAAAGTCGGGATCGAGTTGACCACAAAGCCGGGGGCAAGCGTGGCGGGCAGGATAAGTTCTATTGATGTTTTCCAATCAAAGTTACGGGCCCGCGGAAGGCCACATACCACGCACCCCAAAATTACGCCTTCCTTTCAACTCGCCCTTCAAAACTTCCCATTCCCTTTTGAGAATACTTTGACAAACACTTACATATGCTTGATTCACAGAATCCTTTTCTTCTGTAGTTTCTACGCCTATGTATGCATACATGCATTTTTGCAGCCGTTCAAAATCAGGGTCATTGGGGTTCATCATTAGTTCGATTCTAGTACCCGCTTCGTAAAACTCTCTTTTCAATTCATGATTTAAATTTGGCGTCGCGCCGTAAGATTGAAAAACCGCCATCGCATCGCGAACATTATTTATCCAAACTTGACGCATTTCTGCAATCTTTATGGAACTCGCCGATTCAATTTGTCTTGCGAAATTCGAAGATTGCACTTTTAGGCCGAGAATAACCCCAAATAGTGCGATCAAAGCAACCACAATCGGAAACACTTCAACCAAACTCATCTGGACGCCCCCGTTGTTACATCGCAACTACACCCTCACCTTCCCTTCCACGATTCCCGCGTACACATCCCCCGTCAACGGGACATAACGCCCCTTGGAGGAATCCAGCCAATACAAGGGATCGCTCGTCATCGACGGATCGAAGCCCTCCTTCACCAGGTCCACCTTGCGGTACTTGAAGGTGCCGGTGATCTCGACCTCGGGCTTCAGGCGCAGGAAGATCGGGCGGGCGTAGCCCGGCAGTTCCCTGGCCACATGGGCGGCGAGCGCATCGAGGTCCAGGCCCTCCTCCGCCACAATGCTCGCCATGCCGGCGCGGCCGTCATGGCCCGGCACCGCCACGCCATAGACGTTGGCCTCCTTCACGCCGGGGAACACGCCGAGGGCCTCGCCCACTTCCTGGGTGGACACGTTCTCGGACTTCCAGCGGAAGGTGTCGCCGATCCGGTCGACGAAGAAATGGTAGCCGTCGGCGTCCTTCTTCATCAGGTCGCCGGTGCGGAACCACATGTCGCCCTTCTCGAAGACGTCGCGCAGCACCTTCTTGGCGTTGGCCTCGGGGTTGCCGGCATAGCCGTCGAACCGGGCGCGCAGTTCCTCGCCGATCTTGCCGATCGCCTCGCCGACCTCGCCGGGGGCGCAGGGGATGCACAGGCCGTCGGCCCCGCGCACCGGCTGCTCGGTCTCCACGTCGAACTTCACCAGTGCGGTGTTGAACACCTTGTCCATGTATTTCGGGATGCGGCCGATGGAGCCGAACCGGCCCTCGTAATTGGCCATGGCCACATTGCCCTCGGTGGAGCCGTAGAACTCCACGATGCGCGGGATGGCGAAGCGCTGCTCGAACCGCTCCCACACCTCAGGGCGCATGCCGTTGCCGAAGATGGATTTGAGCTGGTGGGCGCGCTCCTTGGGGTGGACCGGCTGGTTCACGAGGTAGCGGCACAGCTCGCCGATATAAACGAAGATGGTGCAGCGATTGTCGACCACATCGTCCCAGAAGGCGCTGGCCGAGAACTTGCGGCGCAGCACGATCGTCGAGCCGGTCATCATGGCGATGCCCACGGCGCACAGGCCCCCGGTGCCGTGATAGAGCGGCAGGGCGATGTAGATGCGCTCGTTTTCCGCCGCGCGGGTGGCGGCGATGAAGGCGCGCATCATGGTCTGGGTGCGCATGTGGGTCAGCTTGGCGGCCTTGGGGTGGCCGGTGGTGCCCGAGGTGTAGACGTAGAGCGCCAGCGCATCGGCGGTCATGCCGGCGCGGACGGCCGCCCGGTCGGGACGCACGTCGGTCTGGACCGCCAGCGCTGCATCGAGGTCACGGTCCGGGCTGTCGCCGGCGCCGAAGCGCCAAGCGGGCAGGTCGAGCCCGGCGGAGGTCCAGGCGGCGCTGAGATCGGCGTCGACGACGACGGCCTTGGCGTCAGCGATCTTCACGCAATGGGCGAGCGCGGCGCCCTGCAGGTTGGAGTTGATCAGCGCGACGACGACGCCGACTTTTGTGAGGCCCAGCCAGCAGGCCAGATACTCCGGCCGGTTCGGCATGAAGAGCGCGACGGTCTCGCCGCGGGCGAGGCCTTGCTCCTGGGCCCAGTGCGCGAAACGGTTGGAGAGCGCATCAAGTTCGCGCCAGCTCCAGGTCCGGCCCTCGAAGATGACGGCCGCGGCGACGCCCATCCGGTCCACGGTGCGCTCGAAGTCGTCGCAGACCAGGTTCTCGGACTCGGCCTTGATGTCCTTGAGCCACTTGAGCGTCTTGAACAGGCTGGACACATAGGTCAGCTCGCGCCCGATCGCGCCCATGAAGCTCATTGTCGTCCTCCCCGCCCGTCATCGACGTTGTATTGACGCCACATTGATGCGCGCTGGGGTTACGCACAAGTCACAGCTTCGCGCGTAGGGACGGTTTCAGCCAGCCCCGCCGATCACGCCCGTCAGCCGGCCCATGGAGACGGCGAACCATCCCGCGAAGGCCAGCGCCAGCAGGGCGTCGCCGACCGGCGCAGGCCGGCGCAGGCGGGCCAGACTCATGGCCAGGAACAGGAGCGCGGCGGGCTCGACATAGCGCTGCAGGGACAGGAACTGTCCGGCCTGGGCGAGCGCATAGCAGCCGTAGAGCAGCAGCTCTCCCGGGATTTCGCCGGCTTTCCGGGCGCGCCGCCAGGCGACCGCCATCATGAACAGGCCGCCGAACACCAGACCCAGTGACGACACGGGCCGGTCCAGCAGCATGGGCGAATGGTCCGACAGCACCCAGACGACGGAGTAGACCCGCCCGCCGTCCTCCTGCGGCGAGGAGGCGAGCGGCAGGCTGAGCCAGATGAGGCCCGCCAGCACCACGCACACGGCGATCTCGACCGCGACCCGGCGGCGATCAGCGAAGTCCTCAAGGCGCAGGAAGACAAGGCCGAACACCCCGAGGATCATCACGCCATGGACCGCCGCGCCAATGTTGATGGTCTGCTCGGCGCGGTGGTGGGAGAACTCCGGCGGCGACAGACCGCCCCAGATCGCAACGAACACGGCCAGGATCAGGGTCGCCGGCCCGCAGGCCAGCGCGATGCGCACAAGGTTGGCCGGCCGGAAGACGTCGCGGCCCGCCTGCAGCAGCAGCATGAGCGGATAGGCCGCCGCTGCGGGCCAGAACAGCTGGCGGGTCGCGGTCGCCACGAGCGCCCCAAACCCGAACGCCGCCGCCGCCGAGGGCGCCGGTCGCGCCATCGCCAGGGCCATGGCGGCGTAGCCGATCTGGGCCAGTCCTTCGGTGACCGGATAGGCCGCCGCAGCCCACACATAGCTGGATGAGAAGAACGGCGCGATCAGCAGGGCCGAGCGGCCGGCCGAAGCGCCCAGGCTGCGCATGGCGGCATAGAGCACGCCGAGCGTGACCGCGGTCAGCACGCCGGGGACGATGCGCGCGAGCGAGTCCGCCCGGGCGAGCGGTTGGGGCGCACCCGTTGCGTCCGCCAGGGACGCCATGAGCCAGTGGAAGGCGGGCGTCGTGGCTGTGCTCGATGCATAGTCGAAGGTCAGACCATGCTCTCGAAACCATTGAACTTGCGGCAGATGATACTGGTCGGCGTCGTTCTGCGCCCAGTAGGGCCAGACCAGGTTCGCCGACAGAACCATCAGGATGGCGACATAGGCCAGCAGCAGCGCGCCCAGGCACAGGAGGTCGGCCCTGTCGATGACGGCCGGCCGGCTTGTCGCCGGAACCGGAACGTCTGCGCGAAAGGGGATGCGCGGCCGCGGCAGGAACTGGTTCATGGCATCACCCCATCGGACCAAGCAGGTCGGTCAATCGCGCCATCGAAAGCGCAAACCAGCCTGCAAAGACCGTGCCGAGCACCACGTCCCCGAACGGCGCGGGACGGGGCAGGCGGGCGAGACTCATGGCCAGGAACAGGAGCGCGGCCGGCTCGACATAGCGTTGCCAGGACAGGGCCTGGCCTGCCTGGGCGAGCGCGATGCACAGATAGAGCAGGAGCTCGCCGGGGAATGCGCCGGTCGCGCGGGCGCGGCGCCAGGCGACCGCCATCATGAAGAAGCCGCCGAACAGGAGGCCCAGCGCCGTCAGGGGCCGGCCGGCCAGCATTGGAGCGTGCTCGGCAAGGGTCCAGACAATGGAGAAGAACCGCCCGTCCGCTTCCCCGCCCGGCGTCAGGGGCAGGACGAGCCAGACGACCAGCGCAAGCGCTGCGCATACGGCGATCTCGATCCCGACCCGGGTGCGGTCGGAAAAGTCCGACAGGCGCAGGAAGAACAGCCCGAACACCCCGAGGATCATGATCGCATGGACGAACGGCGTCGGGTTGATCAGACCGGCGGCGCGGTGGTGCGCGAACTCCGGCGGCGAGAGCCCGCCCCAGATCACGACGAACACGGCCAGAAACACGGTGGCTGGCGCGGCCGCCAGCGCCATCCGGCCGATCGTCGCCGGCCGAAACGCCCCGCGGATGTCGGTCAGCAGCAACAGGAACGGCAGGGCCGCGGTCGCCGGCCAGAAGGTCTGCCGCGCAGCGGTAGCGACGAGCGC
>VYKN01000064.1_pt1 | contig 23870 bp, 20 predicted proteins | sample 5114581 | NCBI WGS metagenome assembly VYKN01 (sample SAMN12291810, study PRJNA351875) | freshwater metagenome | isolation source: freshwater lake | place: USA: Michigan, Baker Lake | collected 2011-08-08
AATCCACGGGAGCGGGTTGGTTGTGGCGATTGATTTCCCAATACGAACAATAGTCTTTTTCCTTGCTGATGTTTTCGGCAAACTTTTGAAACATGTTCAAATTATGGTGGTTCAACCCCAGCAAGGCCCCACCAATGGCCTGATGTGAAACGTCGCGCATGCAAAACGCTTCGCGCTGTGGTAAGGCTGCTTCATACCAATAACCTACTGGGTCACTGCCATCGTGGGCAAACGAGAGTGCTTTCATTTTTGCCCATGCAAAGGCACTGTCTAGACTCACGTTGTTACTTTTAAAAGTTACTTGTGCTTGAGCATGGAGTGTACCGACAAGCAAGAAGGATGTTGATAAACTAAATGTACGCCACGCAGCAGGCAAAAAAAATTTCATTGCGTTAAATTTCGCCACGGTCTGTAAAAGCGATACTTCATTTCCCGATAGAATCAGTTTCATGAAACTCAACTTCCTGATTGAATCCGTCCGTGGCAGAATATTCGCGCATTACTTTTTTAAGTTCTCCCGATGTATCTAATTCTTTCAGGCCATCTTTGTGCATGGAATACATCATATTGTAAAACCCATCTTTGGGATCAAGTTTCGTGACCATACGATTGTAACTAAAAGAACTGTACGACACCCACAATGAATCGCCCTCTACTTTTCTCACCTTCATTAGGTAATGTTTATACGGGCCTGTTTCTTTTTCATTTTCCAGAAAATAAATATCACCCGTCTTTGGATCACTCAGATAGGCTTTTTCTTTTTCACCGTTTTGTATTCCCACATAGGTAAAAAACCCGATCGCTATCAGGATCAGCGCCAAGCCGGAAAACATATACTTAGGAATGGGTACCGCAGACTTCAGTTGTTGAGTGGCGCCTTTAGTGCCCAACGCAATGTCGGCCTCCTCTGTTTCATGCTTGCAATTCGTGCAAACGATAACGGCTGTTTTCTGATAGGGAAAAACAGGTATCCAAAAGATGTGAACATACTTAGCGAAGATGGCGATCACCGATTGCTTTTGCTGACAATTGGGGCACTCATAGTTTTCTAATGGAGCTTGTTTGATATTCTTTGCATTCCAGCCGTAGATAATCATGGTATTTTGGGTTTTATAAAACAAGATACTAGAAAGAAATAGTATGATCCAAGCAGACTCCTGCACTTCTTTAAACACAGTAGTCTTTTTTGGGCGGCAGCCGGGCTATACATTACAAGTCCTCGTGGCGCGAGGCGCGCCACTGCGGGCTTTTCATTTCTATCCCTGCCGCGGGGCGGTGCTTCGTATCAAGTATGAACTACTTTAAATACTGTTCTACCGATCCACTTAATAGTTCAATTAACGTATCATCCATGTACTGATACATAGACAGAGCAAAACCCGTCAATCTGTTATAACAACTATTGGCAGATGTAATTTGGCTCATAAAATTTCGTTGCAGATGAAACATACGCCTGACGATGAATACAAAAAGCCTACTAGTTTCTTTTCTTTTTTTCGCCGCATGCGCTCCCTATTCCAAAGGCCCCGTTTTTACTAAGGATAATGCCAAGAAGACTTTTCAACCCATCATTGAGTTTCTCGAAGTCAAGCCAGGCATGGCCGTAGCCGATGTAGGCGCAGGTTCAGGTGCGCTCACAGTAATCATGTCGACTCAGCTAGATAACTGTTCAGTTTATATTCAGGATATTGATCGGGATCTATTACAACAAAAAAATGTAGATAAAATGATTGCTTACTATTCAAAGCAATTGGGCTACCCTCTTGGCGATCGTAATCAGTTCCATCTTGTTTATGGTAGTACTACGCAATCCAATCTGCCAGATGCCTCTCTTGATCTGATTTATTCTAACGCTACAATGCATGCATTCACTGAGCCGGATGTCATGTTGCAGGACTTGCGTAAAAAGCTAAAACCAACGGGCAAAATCTTCATCCGCGATTCTTTTACAGACGATCACAATGAAGGCCCGTATTGTTCTGATAAAAAATGCGGCCGACCTCTCTACACCGTCAATCAGTTCCTTGCTAAGATGACAAAAAATGGATTTCAACTCGTCAAGCAATCACAGGATATGAGTGGCTACCCGGTGTTTGGTTTTGCGCTGCAAGACTAGACTATTTTGTATTTGATTCAACACGAAATATTTTTAGATCTTCTTCTGTGAAAGCGAAGTGTACAGGTTCCGCGCATCACGGCTTACATCACGATGAAGCTTTCGCTCGGGACCACTCATGTGTTCAAATTCTTCGAACAATACTTCCAACAAAACTTTCGCTTCTTCCTTTCTGGAATTTGCTGATAGAAAAGCACCATACGCCACCCGATGTTTAAAGTTGGTGAAGGGCTTGTTCATGTCCTGAAATACTTTCTCAGCGGCTTCCGGCTTCCCCAGATAGTGCAAGGCCCAAGCATACGAAATCTTCGCCTCTGCATTCTTAAAACTTTTTTCACTTTCTAATTTTTCACCAAGCGCGATCACTTCATCATAGCCCTTTGCCATGAAGTGTGCATCCAGCAATTTCATACGTACGCCCGGGTCGTCTTCCATAAAACCTGTTAATGTGCTTTCATAAAGCTGGATAGCATCTGCATAACGGCCTAACTCAATGTAGGCAGCGGCCAGATTGAGTTTGTTCTTGGTGTTATCGCTGAAGCGCAGTGCTTTCTCGAGTTGTTCTGTTTTGTGGTTGGAGTTAACCACTTCTTTAATCGTCTCAGTGATGGAGCTGATGTTTTTTCGATTGTAATATTGGTCAAAGAGATACAACAAGCTACCCAGCCCGGGAAAGAAAATGATAAACCAATACCAACGCTGTTCAGCATTATTGCGATAGGCCAGATAGAGCGTAACCGCTTGCAGAATCAATATAGGGGTGTAAAGCCGTAACATTTTGCGAAGTTAATAATCCGCGCGGTTTTGGCAATTGGTTGAGCAACATTCATATTGCTTGTTGGTGAAGAATACTAATAGTGGTGGAGATACCTCGCGCGCCAGCACTTCAAATTTTGTTCGGGTAGTTTCATTCAAGCATACACAATCAGCACGCGGGAGTTTTGTCGGCGCTGCGTTGTTCCAGTTGTTCAATGGCTTGTTGATAAGCGGTCTCTGGCAGACCGGGATTGAGTTCGATCATCGCCTGCGATAAGTAACGCCGTAGCACTACTTCCGATTTATTCTCGCGGCCGAGTAAGCTATTTTCTCCAAAGGTTTCATTCTTCCACGCATACTCAACCTGCCAGCCCAGTTCCTCCAGCACCTGTTGGGTGGCGGTTTCAACCAGGCCGTCTTCAGAGTATTCGTAGCTCATATTTTCTTTGAATAAGAATTGTTCAGCATGTTCAGTCGATCAAGATAGTATTTTTCATAGTTGGATTTCGACTCGTCATCAAGAAAGGAAATGCTGATCAACGTGCGAACCTTTGCATTTTCTGTCCGGTACTTTTCAAGAATTTTTTTCAGGCGGCTTTCAATCATATTGATTCGCCTACCGAATTCATAAAAATCGTCATAGGCATAGAATCCCAGTGCCTTCATGCTTTCGGTTTCGTAATTGCGGAACAATCCATCGCGCAACGCGAAGAAGGAATCGTTGGGCAGGTGGATGCGTGTGTTGATGAGGTCATAGGCTGGCGTAAGCAGGTAGTCGCCATTCACAGTCTGTTGTACTGAAAAATTTTTTAGGTGGGCATCGCCATTGCTGAAGAGGTAATTGAAAACCACCCGCTCAAAATATTTCTCAATTTCCACGGCATAGGCAGGCAGATATTTTTTCATGGTCGTGGCAATGTCTTCATAGCTGCCGCTGGTGCGATAGGTATTGGCTTCTCTTTCTTTTGAGCGCATCATAAGTGAGGCAAAGTCTTCTTGCGCAATTTTGTTTCCATCACTTGCGTAGTCAAACCTTTTGGTGAGGTAGGCGGGCTCTCCGTTCTTGAAAAAAACCAGTGCACACTCGGCTGTATTTATGCCAAAGGCTTGTTTGGCAATTTGCATAGTGAGGTGCTCGTTAGCCGGCAGTTGATCTTCGTTGCCAAAAGGTGGCCTTAGGGGGATGGGTTTTAAAATGTATTGACCCGGCTCACCCGGTTTAGTCAACCGCAATTTCTTTTTATCGAGTACCAGTGACTGTTTGAATTGCACTCCGCTGATGGAGATCGAAGTTGTGTTTAGCCTGAATTTTTCAGCAACGATTTCGTTCGTCTGCGGAGCATCAAAGTCCAATACGTGATTTACTTTTTTGCCATTGAATAAATGGCGTAAAGCAACAGGACTATAGGTGGTATAACCAACTGCCAATGTAGAAGGGCATATATTTATTTCTTCCAAACTCATGATGCCTTCTTTAATTTAACCGTTACTGCACCAATGGAATCATCGTTGGCAGTGGCAGTTAATAAACTCATCACATCGTTTTCATCGATTTTCAGGTACCGGCTTTGAACGGCCAGGTTGGTTCCCTCTGCGATCATGTTACTAAAAAATGGAAACATCACCTCGCTTTTATATTCTTGCTGAGTTTTAGGCAAAGTGAGGCTAATGGCAGGAAGCGCATGATTGGAAAAGTAAGTGTCCTCGTAGCGGAAAATATATTTGCTATGACTTTCTTCAATGAGGAAGCCCGCCAGTTTTTTATTGTAGAAAACTTCCGCGTTTCTCATTTATACTATTTTTTCACTTCGACTATTATTTCCATCCCAAGCGTTTCCGCCAGCTTTTGTAGTGTAGCTATTGTAGGGTTGCCCTTGCCGCTTTCCAGTTGTTTGAGGGTGCGTAGGCCAATGCCGGATAGCTCAGCCAACGTTTCCTGGCTTATTTTTAAGGTTTCCCGTCTCTCTTTCAACTGATGAATTAAGTTATTCATAGTGCGTTAAAATGCTCTTTTATACTCAAATATATTTAAATAAGTGCGAATTTATAGTAATAAGTGCATTATAAAGCACTAATTAATATGAAACATTAAAATAACTCTCTTCATTTTAACATTTGTGCTTTCTAATGCACTTGTGAAGCTAACTATTTCTTTTTCCTCTTATTTGGCGGTTTAGGAGGAGGCGGCGGGTTCTTTTTCGGCTTTTTAACTGGAGCATTCTTTTTCAATTTTAATTCTGTCCTGGCCGCGTTAAGATTTTCAATCTGGTGAGGATCTTTGTAGGAAGATGCCACGATAATCTTTTCAGCTTTGCTGATAGCCACTTCAATTATTTTTTTTCTTCAGCGCCAAAAATTTTGCTGCACTAAAGAGCGCAACGGATGTATGATAACCAACAAAAGGCATTTCATGTTCGCCTACTCTCTCGTCTGCGGAAGAATCGGTTTGAGAAACCAATGGCTCAAGCCCTAGCTGTAGTATGCAAAAGAGAAGTGGGTTGAGCAGCGGTTTGAATTCATCATCAAACGGGCAGTTGATAAAGACACTGTTTCCAAATGTCATATATCCTCTATGCTCAGTTAATTCTTCGTTCTACCTCACCTTGTTCGGTATGCACAATAATCTGGCTGCCTGCTTTTTTTGAAGTTCTCACAAAAGCGATGGCATCTTCCTTTTTTGGAAAATTTTTAATAGAAGCCCTACGTCTGGCGGGTACCACCTGCCATTTCTTTTTATCGATGGAGATGATGATATGGATTTTATCTGGCTGTGCTGAAATACCTCTGCCCCCTTTTGCCGGTTTCGATGTTGATGGTTTTTTGACTGCCTTTTTCCGGGTAACGATCGTTTCCATTTTTTACTAGCAAGCGGCAATTAAGATAGAAAAAATATTTCATTTTGATTGAAATAGCCTACGAAATGGTTCGGATTCAGTTACGTAAATGATTGAATCACCAATCCGATTTTTAGAAAGCCCAACTCTTGTAACAACTTTTGGGTGGCCGTTTCTAGTAAATCATCTTCGAAGCATTCGTAGATCATTCGGTCAAAGAAAGAAATTATACAATTTCTTTAAGTTTTAACTCTATCTGGGCAGATAGCAGTGTACTTCGTTGCCTTGGATCTGGATTTTTTTGGCGTTCTATGTTTTGCAAAGCATTCTCAATTGCAGTGGCTACTGTAATTTTATTTTGTTGGACTAAATTTTTGGCTGCAGCATACAATGCTACACTAGCTTGGTAACCAACAAACCAAGTTTCAGCACTGCCAACATGCTGAGAAAGCCAATTCAGATAATTAATATCAGGATACTCTTGCAATCTTGAAATTGCAATCAAGCGCTCACCAGCTGAATTACTATTAGCAAACAATGGTAGAAAAGAATCATTAGCACGGAATAAGGATTTCATTGATGATACCATGTTAGCCATGATCGAAGTGCGCTCGTTTCCATGGGACATAGTTTTCCTAATTTCTTCGTAGTCTTTCGCGATTTGAAGCAGCTTTTCAAGATTGCCCTTTTCAGTTTTTTCCGGCTCAGCACTAAATGTAGTCGAAGATATTTTCTCCACACTGTTTGCAATAGCACGCGCTAGTAACCCAATTGCCCCCCCAAACTCAGAAATAAATTTGGTGCTTTTGACTGGTGTATTAATAAAATACTTTTTCAGGTCAATATACTGGCGATTTTTCAACTCAGATGGAATAAACTCACCATGAATTAATAAGGGGAAAATCAAAGGAACAGATGGATCCTTCTCCTTATTTAGAATTGATTGAATATTTAAACTCAAGTATTTATCGTTGCGCATAGAGTTACTAAGAAGTACAAGAAACGTTTTAGACTTTTGCAATGCATTTTCCATCGAAGGTTGCCAAGAATCACCAGATGTAACCTCAGTACTGTCAACAAATATTTTTGGCTCAAATCCTAATTCGTCAAGAAGATATTCAGTTAATGCTGGCACTAACGTTTCCATTACCCATTGGTAGGCTGGTCTTGGATATATGATAAATACATCGTATTCAAATTCATTGTTTGACTCGATGTTGCTTTTTTTGCTATTTTCATATTTTTCTTTCTTTGATTGATAATATTCTTTGCCAACAAGGGATTCAATGTCTTTAAATTCGGAAGCGAGTAGGGATGATATTTTGGAATAAATGTATCCCATGCCTTCAGGATCATTTATCCCTTGCTCTACAACAGCTAATTTTTCACCGAAACTAAAATATTCAACATGAGGAATTTTTACTAACTCCAATATATATCGGGGCTCAATCCATCGAGGAAGCCAATCGCTAAAACTATCTTTCAAGATGTCTGCAATTCTATCCAGCCACTCTTGCGATTGTTTAAATTCAGCTCTCGTTCCAAAACGTGATGGAAGAGGAAGTATGGTTAAGGCCATTCGGTCCACTTCCAAATTTTGCCTAGCGGTTTGTATAAATTTAACAATATCACTAATACCAAAAAGACTTTGGTAATTTGCTGTGAACATCGGCACAAGAATGTCTGGCATTAATACAGTGCAAATGTTACTCGCATCACTTAAGCCAGTGCGGCTATCAATTAAAACAATATCGAAGTCTTGGAGCCACTGCTGCCTTAAGTTTTCTAAATGAATACCACCTTCATTTTCGCGAAAAAATTTACCCCATTCGAAATTGCCCAGCATGGCTGAATAATTCGCCGGATCTTTTTCCCTTCCGCTATGCAGAAGGGACAGCGAAATCGTAGAGTCTAAATTTATTTGCCATAGGAAATTGCGGTAGTCAGGTTCAGCGTTATTTTGATACTCATTCAGTAATTGCATCAATCCTTCTGATGAATTTTCTATTTTAAACGTACTGAAGTATTTTTCAAGACCTGGAGCCTCTAGGTCCCAATCGACCATCAACACCTTTTTACCTTTGCGGGCTAATTCCACTGCAATGTTGGCGAGGGCCATGCTTCTACCAACCCCGCCTTTGTAAGAATAAAATGTAACGATGCTGCTCATTTGCTTCCTAATTTTGGTGGAGTACTTTGTTGAATTTTATTGGCGTTATAAAAAAGATCAAAAAAATCGCCAACGGCCTCTGTTTGCCACTCCTCCTGCCATGCTGGCGCTTGTTCAATGGCATTAGCTACAATTTTCCCGAGAGGTTCCAATTTTTCATGAAATTCCTCGGCTGCTATACTGTCTTTTGCAATTGGTTTAAAATACTTCTGAATTTCTATTTTTTGAATTATCAAAAGTGGGGCGGGCATTGTTTCTCCATCATGAATTATGGTTGGGAAGACAAGGCCATTCGGCTTTTGAGCAGTACGGTATCCAGCTTTTGATTCGCGCTGTAGCATGTGGCTGATTTCACACGTGCACCAGATGCTTTTCAGATAATTTTTTGACCAGAGCGGAATGATCACTTTTGATTTCCCTAATGCATTGCCTAATGTGGCTGGCCACGTGTCTCCGAATTCTATCTGGTCATCGATAAAGACGGTTGGCTCAATGTCTATCTCTAAGAAGACAAAAAGTTTAAGTTTCGGCACAAAATATTCTTCAATCCATTTTCTGGTGAAGTCTGTTCTGCGGTAGCTGATGAAGATGTCATACTCGTATCCCATATGAATCAGTTTTGCTTAAATGATACCCTATTGCGTTGTTCTATTTTTTAACTCCCATTTTCATAAATCAATTCCGGTTCAACCGCCATACTCAACATCTCCTCTTGCACTTCTTCCACATCAATAGCGGTAACTTGAAACGGCTTGAATAACAGAGCGATCTTGAGAGTTAAAGGAAAGGAATAACTTCATAGAGTTGAGTAATGTAATTGGTTTAAGGGTATGCGGCAGAACCTCTCGTAGGTTATCATTGTCTAATTTAATACAGAAATAGATTCATCCAATAGACACTTTATGCACAAAATGAATTTCCTTGGTATTTTTAAGATAGATGGTAATGAAAACCGTGTTAGCTTCCGATGTCCAATAATAAATTGGAAAATCATTTTTGCGATCGTCACTGGATTCGGTGCCTTCAACTCCAGCAATACTTTCGACGAACCCAAAATCAAACCGGTATTCTACTAACTCAATCAGTTTCTTAAAATCCTTCGGACAATCAATCCACAACGCGATGTTATAGCCGCCATTTTCAAAATCGGTTGCAGCATTTTCATCGACTTGGAAATATGATTTTCCGATGTGAATGCTTGTCATTAGTTTATAAAAGTCTATGATGAAATTTCCTGTGACCGTTTGAATCTGGTGTTCATTTAAATAGGATGGAATGGGTACGTCATCAATTCTTAAGATAAAGAGTTTTCGAAGGCCTGTTTCGAGCTCTGAGTTTCGTACAATCTGAATTTCATTTCGAACCCATTTAGACTCAAGTGCATTTTTCGAAAGTAGTAGGATAAAGTAGTCCCTAAAATCAATGTTGCTGGCAAGTTTATTTTTCCAGTTGTCACCAGGGTCTATGGAGAACACGTCCATAAATACATCATGAGCTGAATCCATCAATTCAATGTGTTTTCTAAGACTTTCGGCATAGACAGAATCCTTGCGGGAGTAGGATAGAAAGAAGGTAGCCATATTTTTACAGATTTGAATAAATGTTCTTATACAGAATTTTAATTGACTATCGGCAAAACTGTTAGACCAAACCGTTGATGATCAGTTAATTTAACATGACAATCACCTCGAAGCCCGGATCGCCTTTTCCACCTTGCACAAGTTGAAATCTGAAATCGCGAAAGCCTTTTTTAGCTAGTATTCTTTTGACCCTAAACGCATAATTTACATGCTCATTCTTAAAGTAGAGTATGGTCATCGGCGGCCATTTTCGATTGATCGTACTTACCAGGTCAGTTGTTATATTTTCCTTTTTTAGTGAGGCAACAATCGGCTGCGCCAGGTCGGATTTTTCGCCCGTATAAGAGTATACTCCAACTTTAAATTTTAAATTTGATGATGCCTCCTGTTTTGCAAATAACTCGATGCTACGAATAACCAGCTGCCTTTCGTCAGTTGTAAGGAAAGCATCACTACGAAAGTTGTTGCGCGAATAATTCGACAGCAATAAGTCGGCTGTATTAAATGCCCACGTAGCGTTACTCTGATGAGCGGCGTAGTCTTTGGAAAGTGAATCATACTCTCTTTGCAGTACATCTCCCCTGTCTCGAATGGTTTGGGTTTCAGTCACGAGCGTATTATATCGGACACTGTCGTCAAAAAATTTCATTCTAATGCCGTTCATTGTATGCTTCGCTTGTTCTGCAACATACATTGAGTTCGCCTGTTGCTCTTTCACTTTGTCTTCACTAAAATTTGCCTTTTGTCTTTGTCTTTCTGCCTCTTTTCTTGCTTCATCTGCCAATCCCCTTTGTTTTTCTGCTTCTTTTCTTGCGACATCTGACGCTGCTTTCTCTTTTAGTGCCATAATTTCCGCTATTATCGCCCTTTCTCTTTCTATTTCTGCCTCTTTTCTTGCTTTTTCTGCCTTTTTTTGTGCTTTTTCTGCCTCTTTTTGTGCCACTACTGCCTCTTTTTGTGCTTCTCTTGCCTGCTTAGCAAAACGCCGTTCCCTTGATAAATTTAGTTGAATAAGATAGATTGCCAGTAGTGAAATCAGACTCACAGCTACCGCTGAAATTATTGCTGCCTTAAGACGTCTTTTCTTTTTAGCTTCTTGCTGCTCCAGACTGTCGTTTTCTTTAACGCTGGTATTGATGAATTCTATAAGTTCGCTAAATCTTGACGTGTAAATGCGAGACCAATTAATTGTTTTCTTCTGTTTGCCCTCCTTATATTTCGACCAATTCAAATATGAATTGAGGACTGAACCCCGAAGAAAATTTTTTTTATCTGTATAAAATTCTTGCTCACGGTCAATTAGCCTCATAAGCATTCTCTTATCCTCATCTTCTTTTTGAATCCAGTCATTCAATATGCTCCATTTTCTAATTAATGTCTCGTGAGCAATATCGATGTCGGTAGTTTCTAGTATTAATTCTTTGGGGGGTGGTAACAGAAAATTCACGCCTTCAGCACGGAAGGCATCAACTATTGTACGTACTTTTTTTGATGAACTGTTTGTTACCGCTACTAATTCGGCTAACGTTTGGCGGTTTCGTACGCCAACACCCATTGGACTTTTTTTAGTAATACGCTGAAATATATCCTGCGTCTCAAGCAAAAGACCTTGTTGACTTAATTCAGCCAAAATTTCGTTAGCATGTTTATTGATAGCGTTTTGCATGCCTCCGATGAATTGATAGGTGTCTTGTGTAATGATAGCGCCTTTTGTTTTATCTATTTTTCCGAGTTGATTCCACATACGCATTAATGCGTGTTGCAGCACGGGCAACTGGTCTGGGTCAAATTCTATATCATTCAGCATCTGTGAGACCAGTGCTGGAGATATGCTAACTCCCAATTTTTCAACTGGTTTTACGATGGCTTCTTTGAATTGTGCTCGTGTGAGCCGCGGAATAAGAAACTGTCCTTCATTAATAAGCTTCGGTAGTCCTTTGAAATCGGCACAATTACCTAAAAATTCTGAGCGCATGGTAATCAAAATGCAGATGGGCTCTTCGGATTTTGCTGCATTTACTAAGAGATTTACAAACTTGAGGGCTTCCTCAACATTTTTGGGATTTGTTTTGTTGTCTATCTGCTCATCTTTAAAGCTAAACAACTCCTCAAATTGATCTACAATCAGTAATAATTTTTTATCACTGAGGCTTTGGGAATAGGTTTCAACTATTCCGTCTGAACTTAGATTGATATTAAATCGCACCGCTTTACGAAAAGTTTCATCTATGTTGTATTCCCAGTTAAGGCCAGTTATCATGCTAATCAGATTTTCAATAGGACTTCTTTGCGGCTTCATAACACCGATTACCCAATCAAGATTTTTCAGTTCTGGAATGAGGCCGGCTTTTACAAGTGACGATTTGCCACTGCCGGAACTCCCGATAACAGCTACAAAATTTTTGGTGAGCGAGTCCTTTAAATGTTTGATTTGATCATCTCGTCCAAAGAAAAATTCCCTTTCGTTTTCTTCGAATGGACGTATCCCAGGATATGGTCTTTCGTTAGGCATAGTGCTTAATCGTTTATATAGTCCTTGATAGAGCTAATAAATTCTTCAAATGTTTTTTCCAAAAAGTCGTGACCAGGCGGCAAATGATCGTTTTCCTTAATGGATTGGATAAATTGTGCCTGATGCTCGTCTTTGATGGAGAGTCCCTTGGCAATCCATGACAATACCTTGATATTGGTTCTTCTTGATTCATCTATGGCCCACTTCCACTGCTGATCTTCAAGCGAAGCATTTATATCTGGCTTTGTCTCGTATTTCTCACTGAACATATGGATTGAGGCTTGACATGTTTTTAGAATGTTGCTGAATTCAATTTTCCACGCATCTGGATTCTTTAAATTGGGAAATAGTGTTTTCACTTTAAATCCAACCGACTCCAACTCTGTTGTTAATCGTAACTGCTCATCGTATAATTCTTTAGATGAAGCGAGAAATACCTGCCGCACGTTTTGAGCGGATTGTTGGCTTTCAATCTTTTTTAATTCTTTCTTAAGAGTGTGAGCAATGGTGAGCAAGCAATCATCCCATTCAGGGTCGTCAGGTGTAAGGGGTCTTGGGATATTGTTGTCGGTTAACTTATATAGTTTGTACCTGAATTGGCTTTTTAATTCCTCAGGCATTTGAAGTTCATCTTCTTTTTCATCGAAATATTTTATGGCAGTAATAATTCGGCTTTTTGCCGCGTTAACATCGCGCACCACATCATTGATGAAATAATCTCGTTCTTTTTTGCACCAGCCACTTTCATCCTCGAAGTACAATGGGGAAACGAGTGTGAGCAAAAACGTAGCTTCGCCAAGCGCATCTTTTATTGACTGTTCGAGATCAGTTCCACTTCGATCTCTTGTGTCTTTCCAAATGGTGAATTTTCTTCTTCCTGCTGTTACTATCGTAATCCTTTCGAGGGACTCATGGAATTTTTTAACCCAATCGTTAGGAAAAAAATTATCGGCTTGTGAATAACTTAAAAAGACCTCTGCCATATTTTATTTTTCTATATATTCTGAATCTTAGTGAATCCAAATAACATACTCGTTTCTCAGTACGTAATCAAAAGACTTTCCAACTCTTCAATAGTGTTGTGCCCTTTCAATAGAATAGCATCACTGGTTACTATCTTGAAATCACTTTCTCTTACATTTCTAAATTCCGTGGAAACAACTGTTTCATAAGCGGATTCCCGTTTCAACACTTGATCTACGATTTGTTTCGCAGCCCCTCCAAACCTACCATCCACCAGCACAGGGATTTTATTCCTAAAACACATAAGCGCTTCTTCAATTATGCCAGGCATACTGCCTTTGTAGTTTTGTGTCTTCCCACCCATCACAATCCGGCATTGAATTTTTTCTGTCATTTGCTTTCGCATTTCCGTCAAACTTTCGGCCCAGATTTGTTTAGCCTGTTCAGTTTTGCCCTCAAATAGTTCATCGAGGTATTGCTTATCTGCAAGGGGGGCGCTTTCGTAAGACACATTCAGCCAGCGATCAAAATCCTGTGATGGATTGACGGAAACAATTTTAGCCACGTTGATCAGTTCGGCTTTCCGCTTTTGAGTAATCTTGGTATACATCGGAAATGCAGAATAATTTGCAATTCTGTTTTTTAACCCACCGTAGGTCATCCCCAATTGAAATAGCAGATCAGTAAAATTGAATGGACCATCGTAATTCAAATCTCCGCCATAAGCGAGGTTATATCCTTTGCTTAGCAGGAATCGCGCAGTCTCTACCATGGCATCCTGCAAATGCACAAGCCCTAGGCCTAATTTGCCTAGTTCATCCTTATCGGGCTCGGAAATCGAAATGCCAACCGTTAAACCATTGCTTTTCATAGGTCGGTAGGTGTTAAGAATTTTATGGTTGAGTCAAACTCATGCAGTATTTCCAACTCTTCTGTTCCAAGCGGGGGGTCGGGATAAATAAACTCACCATTCAGTTTGGATTTTTTTCTTAGCACGGTGACCAACTCGGGTGGATAGCCGGATATAGACTCCTTATTCAATGGATGGCCCGGTCTTTTCTTTTGCCCAATATATTCGAGCCACAACTTCAGGAATTTCAAACGCAGCGTTTCCTTTAAAACAGCTGTGATAAGTTGTTGCCATACGTGCGTATCCTGACATCCGGTTGATCCAATATTCGCATAGTGTATTGTGAGGACGTTTGCCATGTAGGGGAAACTTCTGGACTCGCCTTTTTGAAAACAATTTACAATCACTATGGGGCGATTGTTCTCTTTGGCCAGCAGAATTTCCCTTCGGCACCATTCCCGGCTGGAGTACATATCGGTATGAAGCGCTATTACCACAGCAACAGCAATATTGTTTTTTATTTCTTCCGAGAAATCGTACCCAATGGAAATATCATTGGTATCAAAAAAAGTTTTTAAGGGTAACTGAGCATCAACATATGATTTGATTTGCCTTGCTATTTCTACCCCATCCGCTTTCGCGTGACTGATAAATAGTTTTAATGGTTTTGGTGATCGATCGGTTGGGTCAATCACTTCCTTTAGTTCATACAAATGGCGGGCGGTTTCATGGGCAATTATGCTTACTAAATATTCTTTCTTCAAGGTGCGTTCGTATAGCCGTACAAAGTTGGCATTGCCCAGACCAACGTTAAAAGCAGTTTGATCAATAGCAACAGGTATCAGCAAAGACTTGCCATGGTGTTGAGAAATAGAAACCAGAAATTCTTTGTATTCATTGTCAATTACAAATGCAGAGTCAATTAAGGCAACCGTTACCGTAAACTCATATTCCTCAAACGGAATTTCTAGCAAAGGCGTGAGGTAACGGAAATAAACGGGAATGTTCATGCCACGTGCCAATGGTGCCTTTAGGTCCCGTTTAAACTCGCTGAAAATTAGATCGGAATAGTCCTGACCTTCTTTGAACGAGGGGTGCCAGAGAACGAAAATCCCTAGAGGTGGTTTACTTGAGGTTGACATTACTTATTGAAATTTATCCATGATACTTTCGAGTGGATGTGTAGAAGTAGCAAATGATCTTAACAGGTTTTTTGATTTCATTAGAATTGATGACTGATTAGTGATTTGTGAAATAGAGTTGTTAATTGATTGAACCCCTCGAATCCTGATTGGCCGTAAAACATATTCGGGAAGATCAGTTTCTGAAATTCCTTTGAGTGTGTGAATACCTTGTTTTTTATGATGGCAAAATCTTCACTTGTATAACGTATAATAGCCATAGTAATAAATTTTATTTAATTACATCGTTTCAATTTGAGTTACACCATGCCCGTCAGCTCTATGTTCTGAGATTCGATTAAGCATGTCTTTCATTTTCTTAACTCTAAATCAAATTAACTAAATTGAAACTAATAAAAAAGTCTCTTTTTTCACTTTCCATTTTCCGCTGTTAAAAGTTTGTAAAAAAAATTTCGTGAGCGCCAATTCAAATGTTTTATTACCATCGGTACAATGCTGTTGTCCAATCATATCATCTTTTCTAATATTTGCTTAACTTTTTCAATGGAGCTTTTGATTTTCTTTGCCTTAGGAATTTGCGCAAAGGCATCTAATAAAAACTCAATGTGCTCCACTTCGGCTATTTTCTTTCCGCGCGAGCCGTATTTTTCCCACGCCTTTTTATACGGGAGTATCACTTTATTAATTTCGTCAGACTTTGCACCATCCAGTACGAACCGAGTGAAATCGATGTTAGCGCTGCTAATCAAATCCCAATAATCCATTTTTTCAGAGGGGGGAAGCGCGAATTTTAAGTTATTTAACTTCGTTGTTATTTCTTGTCGATTCGGAACATCTATTGTGATTTTGTTAACAACATGCGATTTCCCTCTAAACCACTTTCCTTGCAGGACAAGCAGATGAGATAACAAAAGAAAATTTGTTAGCGAATACGCAGGGTTCGAGTTGTGGCTAACTGCATTGGCCTGATAATAATACAAAGCCGCTTGAATATATGCACTCGTTTTGGTTGACCCTGATGCCAATACAGCTTTGCGCTTGTACGCACTACCAATTAAACAATAGCGCTCTGCAGTTTCACCTAACCGCAACAAGCTTTTAATGTCTGCTATTACATGCTCAATTTTCGTTAAATAGAATTTTTGCTTGCCAGGATTTTTGATAAAGTCTTCTACATATTGCTTGGCTCTGATGTTGCAATATTTTTCCATGGCCGAAGCCGAAAACGAAGCGTTTTCGAGATTCAGCAATTCCTCATATTTAGAAATGGCCGATGGATAATCGAAAAGATCAAAATAAATAATCGCTTCTTTTTCCGTGATATTCGCATTACGAATATCAGCCTCGTCTACAGCTTTCGAAATTGCCTCCAATCTCTTCCTAAAGCTTTCAGTTTCTACACTGCTCATTTCAATCTCACCATGCAAATTAAAAAGTGCTATTTCCGCTTCCTGCGGAATTAGGAAACTGTATTCGTACTCTTGGCTTTCTTTCGATTGGGTGGCCAACCGATAAAAGGCATCTCCATAGCACTGGTAGGCGCCCCACGTATTGGTGTGTCTGTATTTGTTATAAATTTTTATTCGTGCCCTTTGAACAGCTTTGCCAAATTGCTCACCGTCCAACATCTGCGCATAAAATTCTTCAGCAAATTCAAGCGCGGCAGCATCGTCGACAGCCCAACCGGCTACTACAACCGCTTTTACACCATTGTTGATAAGCTGTGTACCGAGGTTAGCTGCTAGTTTGTAACGATCCCTATAATATTGTTCTGCCACGCCTTCGGTTTTACCGAGGAAACAACAATTAACAAACACGAGCTCTGGCACGGTACTCATTTGATTTATTTCGCGGCTAGAAAGAAAGACGTTGTCGCCAATTACCATTCCGGATCCCTTGGTGTAGTCTTTGTTAAATATGCCGTGACCTGCCAAGTGAATTATTTTATAGTCAGTACTGAACAATGCTTTAATGATATCGGAGGCTGAACTGAACAACAAAGTATTTACCTGATACCCGCCTGATGAGAGTTGGTTAGTAACTTGCTTCCCTTCTTTGCGAGCGCCCGGTAGTTGATTTACGAATCCTTTAAGATTCGGGTCACCAACAACAAGTGCATTTGAATTAGTTACTGAATTAATTTTTCTTCGATAGTTTTGTGTGGCCAACTGTCTTACCATTCCCGCGTTTATACTCAACGGGTCTGCTTTACCAATGGTATCTTGCAGCAGTTCCCATGGATAGGCGGCAGTATCGATATCTACAATCCAATTGATGTTGCCTTGCTTCTTTATTTGTTCTTTGAAATCGGTAGGAATGAGCAGTTCAAATATCGTTTTAGCGAGAGCAGGTGTCCATTGATTTTGAGTTGAAATTTCATCGATCAGTTGTTCAATTACTTCTTTCGCAGTGTATACATCGCTTTGTTCTTCGCGTGCGCCGCCGGTAGATATATTAAAACGAAGTGACCGCACAATTTTGTCATCTTTACCGCTTTCCTTCAGGGCTACATTTATTCGTGTCCACCATTCATTGCTGGAGTCAATGGGCAATCGATCACGCGTACCAAGTCGTAGTTGGATCTTCTTCTTAGACACCACCACGTTGAAGGAGGGGTCTTTTTGCAACATATGGATCGTATGTAAGCAGCTTAAGCTTCTGTCTTTATATTGTTCAATAAATTCAACAAACTCAATCAACTTCACATTTTCTCCATATAAATCTGCTATTTTTTGATTAGCACTCGAAATACCCTGCATAATCGCACGTGTAGCAGCATCGATGGATAAACCACCGTACCCACAAGCAATAAGCAAAGCAGAAATACCATTGGAAAGTGGCTGGCCATTCTGTTTTATGGAGGAATCATTTTTGGAAACCAAATACTTAGAAACACCTTGCTCTACAGTTAATCCGAGCTGATAGGCAGTCAACTCGCCTGGTTTGCCGAGGCCAACAATTATAGCGCCATTAAAATTTTCTTTATTTGAAATTAACACTTCAGATGACCCTATTTCTCCCGGATAAATACCGAGCCTATAACGTTTCTGAAGCTCGCCACCTAAATTTTTGTCAATTGCTTTTTCTGCGTAAAGGATTCCATCATTCCAAAAATGACCTGCCAAAATTGGATAGCTGGCAAATTTGAGATCACCATTAACAACAGAAAGTTGTATGGGTGTGTCATTTCTGGATAGGTCTTCAGAAGCTAAACCTAAAAGTGTTTTTTCAATCCCTCGTTCGGAGAAATCAAAATCGGAAGAAATGGGAGTTCTAAATAGTTTTTCGCCACCTCTTACATTTGGCCTTGTTTTGCTTAACAAGTTAGTGGACCCATTGGCAAGAATTTCAGCTATCGCTCCAAAAATGGAAGGCTCATTGGCTAAGCTTCCGTGCGTTACATTTGCGTAGTAGACGGAGTTTAGGTCAATTAATTTTCTGGGTATTCCACTCTCCCAGGTTACACTTTGATCTCCTTCGGCTGTGCTGAGAAAAACCAACTCCTTTTTTCCACCGCTTAAGTTGTCAATGCGAAAACCACAAGGCGTTGACTTATCTTGACCGGCCACATACACAACATTCTTGCAATCCTCGTCTTCCACAAAGGGCTTTACTTTATCTCTATACAGTTTGAATTGTTTCAGTTCATCCTTTTCCGGCACCGGCCAATTCGCATCACCGAGGGCATTCTTCATGGCTCCCCAAGTATTCGCATCAGAAAAATCGATGGACTTATCTAAAGGAAGTAAGTTCAATAGGCCCGGAAGTTTAGAGAAAGTTTTGAGTAAATCCTTTTTGTTCTGCGTGATATCTACCCTGGCTAACTTATTGATAATATCATCCTGCCCGAAAAGGACTGCCGGTATCCGGTAAGAGCCGCCAAGTGGTGCTCCTAAGAAGATAAGCCTAAACCCATCTGTCTTGTTTAGCTGTTGCCAAGTATCGTTATGACTATTTATAAAATCTCGAACCAACACACCACCCATGGAGTGACCTATTATTTTAATGGGTTGATTGTATTTCAACAGATCTTTTATTTTAGTATTGAATACGTTTGCTGAATCCGTCAGAGGCAAGCGCCAATCAAAAGGAAATGTAACTACATCGTATGTAGCGTCTAAGTATTTAACGAGCCGGCTATACGAAGTACTGATGAGTGAGGTAGCCTCAATGTCATTAGAAGCGATATTTAGTTTCGATAATCCACCGATAATAAATTGAAGGTAGTTTATCCATAATTTCTTCTTCTTCTGTGCCAGGTTGGATCCCATTATGCCAGGCAATAAAACGACAATTGGTTTTGCTCCGGTTACAGTATCTCTAAAAACTTCGCCTCCATCTAACTTAAACAATGCATTTCTTTCGGCTGCTTCTAATTCATCTGGCCATACTTTAAAAGAAGGCACTAAACCTGGTACGGAAGTACTCAGTGCAAGTTTGATCGCATCGGTTGTTCTTTTGTTTTTAAAATAGTGAAAGTGATCTACCTCTACACCCTCGTCAAAAAAGTACTGAACAATGCCTGATCGTTTCGCTCCCTGATACATAGACTCGGTATCTACCACTAAATCATTTTTATGCTGGTAGAATATTTTGCTTACAATAACCAACAAGGCTTTTAAGTCTAACCTCATTTTACAATTGCCAGCTATAATCATGAGTGAATCATTCACTGCCACCGGATCTTTGGCATTGTTGAGTATTTTAATAAAGGCCGAGCTTGGATTCATCGCTTCTAACCCGGGCAATACATTCACATCGTTTTTACTATCAATAACAGAAACAATAAGATTCTTAAAAGCAATAAAAATAGGGTTAGCGGCTGCACCGGTTCCATAACCGAGAAGGTTAAATATTACATTTAAGTAGGTATCCAGTCTTTTGGAGGCAAGCGTAGTGCCTTGGGCAGGACAGGCGACTCTCACAAACTTCTCGATATGAATTCTTTTGTTGGAAAGCAATTCTGCAATTGCATGAATATTACTGACATCTGATTTCCGCCCTTCTTTCCTTAAATAAATTATTTCCTCTTCTGTAAATCCGGTATTATCGGTTTCGCAAAACTTTGAAAGTACGTCACCTACAAGGCCACCGCGTGAATGACTGATTACATGTAGTTTTGTGTTAGTGGGTAATTGCTTTATTAATTCGAGTGCATTTTGCAGCGGGCTCTTAGTGAGCGTTTCATGCTGAAATGCAAGTACATTCGTTGAGTATGTTTTTTGGATGTAATTCCACAAATCACTACCCATCAGTTCGCCAAAAGAACCCTTAGATGAAGAGCCTGTGCCGTGCAGAAATAGTAAGTAGGGGTTTGTAGATCGGGAAGGTGAAAATCGTTGCAATGAGAAATTGCCATCTACCGTATAAAGCCCCGATTGATTTTCAAGCTGCTTTTTTTCTAAATCTTGTGCTATCTTTTCTACCTCGAGATTAATCTTCTTTTTGGTGAAAACGTTGACTAACTTCAGCAAAATGCTGGTGACTACACCACGCTCTGAGTCAACCGACTGAAGCGCAGTAGGTATTTCAAAGGCATCCTCAGGCCCTCTACTTTTGGTTTCTGCATCGGGGTAAATTTCTCCGATTGTGTCAGGGCTGCAAAACCAAGTTGTGTTGTCATCATAAACTAACTCAATAATGGAATCGTCCTTCAAATCAATGGTGTGGCTTTCGGTAAGTGCGCGTGTGGCGCCACTAATTTTAAATGATTGAACCAATTCAATGTGTGCGTCAGTAGATTGAGCCGCATTTTCTACTGATTGAAGTTCAGCGCGGAGGGTGATTTTAGAAACTCTCATAAAGTGAATTTTTAATCTTTATTTCATCGTTTTAATTCTGCTATGGACCATTCTTTACTAATAGACATGTGCATAAGCTTCAATACTATTACGGATTCTTTTCCTGCAAACGCTTCAACACAAAGTCTTTTCCATTTTTATAAAAGAGTTGGTGGCTAAAGGTTTGTATGTCAAATGTAGCCGGAAGAGTAACGGAGCAATCATGGGCAAATGAAACAAACCGCTTTTCAAAGTGCTCGCGGAAATAAACCATCTCATCCATGGTATCGCAAATCCAAATGGGATTTATCAACCCATCGAAGTCAGAGCCGATGCATACTTGCTTGAGCACCTGGTCTACATCCAGATGTGCCCTTTGCGCCACTTTGATTAAGTGGATGATATGACCCATAAAATGTTTTAGATGATATTCGCCCAGCAGCGGATTTACCGGGCCGGCCTGCTCTACTTCTGCATTTGTAATGCACTTATTCTTGTCAAAAGCTTTCGCAAATTCTGCTTTGCTAAAGTAAATCGCTCGCTCGTTGAGCGAAAAATATTCGGCCTCCAAGGGATAGGTATTTTGCTCGGCCAACTGTTTGCCCTCCGGATCGGCATAACCTAAGATGCGTTTGTCTAAGCTTAACCCAATCATTCCACCCGACTTCACTATCTCAACAATGTCTTCGTCAAATAAATTGATGCTGGATGGATTGAATGATGGCCGTGGACTTGTGCAATACAGTGAGGGCTTACCCAAATAAATCAAACCGAAATCTTCACCAGAAAAATTTTCGTTCTTATAAATATAATCGGGAATCTCAGCGATAGAAATACCTGTGAATCCTGCGTGTGTACAAATCAAAGGTTGGTTGATGGGTGTAAAGGCGGGACCCTTTCGCAAATTGTAAAGTTGCTGTCGGGCAGTCAGGCTCATGTGTTTTACATCGATCATGATTTTGTTTTGGTAGCAGTGCTTTACAATTTCAGCACCCGCCGACGAGAGCCCTCGACCCGTTGGCTTGAAGAAATCGCTTTTAAGAAACTGCATTCCATACGCATGATTGCACAACGGAGATTGTTCCATGTGCGTAAGGTTGATGGCCAACACCGGAATTGTTGTTGACAGATCATCCATGTTTTGAATAACCTCTTCTTTGGTGATGTTGGCTAACTTGGCTGTGTTGGCCAGTGTATGGCAACCTTCTACAGAAAATACCACATAAATAGTATCGGTGCTGTTTGGATCATAATCGCTTGCCTTCTTGAGCGGCACAATTTTTTTGTTCGTAATACCAAATCGTTCAGGATGCAGCAGCGTTTCCAAATCGTCCTTCACCATCAGGTCGTACGGTTTTGGGTTGCCGTTAATGATATTTTGTATTTTTTCGTGATTCAGATATTCCTTCAGCGGTCCGTCAGCTTGTTTCAGAATCAGATCACTGGCCATTAAATTCACTTCGGGTGCATATAGCGCAATGCACACCAAATGACATTCGTTGTTCAACAGTTGATTCAAGTTTGCCTGCGACTGCAGTATGTACGGAAAATCGGTACACCATCTTAATAATGGCGGTATCGTGCGTGTGTCGAGTTTATCCCACGGGCTCTTGGTAGGGTTGCTGAATAAACTTTTTAATGTGGGGTGAATGTGAAAATCAAAATAGGGCATGGTTTCTTTAATTTATGGTGAGCTAACTCAACTTTAATTCGACGGATACCAATTTGCCGGCCTCAATAGTTGCCAAATCACCGATCTCGGTGGTTTGCCCGTCAGCTCCCTTTCCAGCGAGGGTCACAATGTGAAATCCTGGAGCCACGTTTTGAATCAGTGCCACATTACCCGTTATGGGTATGTTGGCGAGTTGATCGAGACGAAGCACCAATGAAGTAAGATTTTTCGAATTCACTATGGATACTTTAATCGCTCCCGGCGTGCCCGATAGCAATTTCGAATCGATTGACTTTTGGAGTTCGGCAATGTTATTCTGAAACTCTACCGCCCATGTGTTGGTTTCTTGTTTCACCAACTCAGCGATCAGGTTCGAAAAATCGAGGAGCAATTTCATCAGTTCCTTCACCTTCAATGGATCCAGTGCGTTTACATCGTCGTCGCCTACCTCCATTACCCATTTGATTTCAAACTCCTTAATCAGCTTTTGAATTTCGAGCTCGGAAGTTGTGTAGCGAATCCATGCGGAGGAAAAGCCAAAGTACCGATCCAATAATAACAACGTACCAGCTAGTGCAATGGCGATATACCCCCAATTGGTCACATCCACTCCAAAGATGTTTTGCTTGGAAGCTGCTCCCAGTAGCGGAAACAGCCCACCAAAACTGACCAGAATAATGGACCATCGCCTGAGTTCGCGCGATGTTTTGCTGATGGGCGCTTTCTTAGCGTTATACCATGTCGCCTGATTTTTGGCTGCACCAATTACGCTGTCGTATGTTTTTTGTAATTGACCCATCGTGTTTTCAATTTAAATGACAGCAACATTGATTACTTGTTCGGCATTGCCTTCCTGATAGGTAATCGTAAACACACGCTGTACCTCTTTGGTAAGCAAACTATTTTGTTTGGCATAGCGATGTAGGAATGAGCCCAGTGTGCGCACAAAATACGATTGCTCAGCTGGCGCAGTAAGCAAGCTGGTAGCATCGATAAAGTGATTGGCCAGCGGAGCATTTTGGTTGATCTTGCTGCTTAAATCACTCAGGCCTTTTATGAGCAACTGACAAGCCGTGAAGGGTGGGTTGGTATAAACGACATCCGCAAAACAGAAACCTTGGTTGTTGTTGCCCGCATGTTCCTCTCGATCCAATAACATTGGATCGATGTGTGGCTGGTGCCGCAGTCGTTCATACGCTTTGGCAGCCAGGGTTCTCGTCAATTGATTAGGATCGCGGAGATAATCGAGCCAGAGTGGTGCATAGGCTTCTTCGCGCGCAGAAACATCGGTACGCAGGGGATGATCTTCTGAGTAGCGAAGAGCTGCCGCCAGCGAGCGAGCCAACAATTCTTCATTTGTTTTATCCCATTGGTGCGCTCCGGCTTGCTGAATGATGGTGCGGGTGGCGAATTCTGAAAGAATGAGTTTCGATTCAAATGTCGCGCTCTTGCCTTTGATAGCGGGCAAATATTTTTGAACAACCGCATCTACATC
>VYKN01000134.1_pt1 | contig 23813 bp, 19 predicted proteins | sample 5114581 | NCBI WGS metagenome assembly VYKN01 (sample SAMN12291810, study PRJNA351875) | freshwater metagenome | isolation source: freshwater lake | place: USA: Michigan, Baker Lake | collected 2011-08-08
CACGCAGGCAAGTCATATTTAAGTTGGCGATTGTCTGCAATTACTTACGATCTTTGCCAACGTGAACGAAAAGCAAATACACGTATTGGTGGCGCCACTGGATTGGGGCCTCGGTCACGCAACGCGCTGTATGCCCATCATTCGGGAGTTGCTGGCGCGAGGTTGCCGTGTTTCAATCGCTTCGTGCGGGCTTCCACTTCGATTGCTGCGCGATGAGTTTCCCATGCTTTCTTTTTTTGAGTTGCCCTCGTATCAGCCGGTATATGTAGAGAAAGGATCGCTTATTCTCAGTTTGCTTACGCAGATACCGAAATTTGCCCATGCCATTCAAAAGGAAAAGCAGCAGATAGATAAATTGATCTACGAACACCGGATCGATGCTGTTATTTCAGACAATCGATACGGTTGCTACCATACATCTGTTAAAAGTATTTTCATCACACATCAACGCTCCATCTTATTAAAGTCCCGCTTTGGCTGGTTGGCTGGCATCGCCAATGCTGTGAATCGTTTTATGCTTCGACGGTTCGATCAATGTTGGATTCCTGATTTGACGGGAAATGTACTTTCGGGCGATTTGAGTAAAGATCAGGATGAGAAGTGCCGTATGGTGGGAATCTTATCTCGTTTCGAAAGAAATGATAACACTACGATCGAAAAAAAATGGAAAGTGCTGGCTGTTGTCTCCGGACCGGAACCACAGCGCAGTGTATTCGAAGTCATCTTACGAACTCAACTATCAAGAATCAATAAACCATCGCTGCTCGTTAAGGGCTTGCCGGGCGAATTGACCTTCACAAAGGCAAATGAATACCTGCACGAAGTCAATCATTTGAATGCTACTGAGCTACAAGCGGCATGTGAATCGGCAGAGTTTGTAATTTGCCGCTCGGGTTATAGTACTGTTATGGATTTGGCAATCGTGGGCCAACACAATTGTATCATGGTGCCCACACCCGGACAGCCGGAGCAAGAATATCTGGCCGATAAATTGAACGCAGAGCGCATTGTATATGCAGTCGCCCAACATGAATTCAATCTGGAGTCGGCTCTGCAAGTTGTCCGATCACGCAAAGGCTTTGCCCTGCCATCGTCGAAACCGCTTTTGCAACTCGCTATCGATTATTTACTCAACTCCATTCGCCATGCATAAATTTTTGAAAAGCCTTCGCGCGGCGTTGAGCGGAATTCGCTACACCATTCAGTCGGAACGCAACTTTCGCATACAGTGTGTAGTAGGAATGCTGGTGATCGGCACAGCGTTCACCTTCCGCGTAAGCGCCATCGAGTGGTGTGTGCTTTTGTTTTGTATCGCTTTGGTTTTGGGTTTGGAACTCATCAACACTTCCATCGAAGAGTTGGTCAATTTGGTTCATCCGGATTGGAGCGAAAAGGCTGGTCGTATTAAAGACATTGCCGCCGGTGCAGTATTGCTGGCTGCTTTCTTTTCTGCCGTAGCCGGACTCGTTATTTTTGTACCTTATTTACTGCGCTAAAATGAATCATTGGATCGATACCCACGCACATATTTATAACGACGAATTCAAAAACGACCGAACGGATACGATAGCTCGCGCCCGAGAGGCGGGTCTGAAGGCCATCTACATGCCTAACGTAGACCATACCTCCATTGACGGCATGTTGGAAATGGAAGCCCGACACCCAGATTTTTGTATTCCCATGATGGGCTTGCATCCATGTTCGGTCAATAAAGATTTCGAAAGAGAGTTATATCAGGTAGAAGCGTGGCTTGCCAAACGAAATTTTGCCGCAGTTGGCGAAATGGGAACGGATTTGTATTGGGACAAAACCTTTTGGGAACAACAGAAAGAAGCTTTTGATATTCAGGTGCGATGGGCCATTCAATACAACCTCCCCATTGTGCTGCACAGCCGTGAATCCATCGATGAAACGATTGCCTTATTGGAGAAGCACGCCAGCGACAAATTGCGGGGTGTTTTTCACTGCTTCTCTGGCTCGATCGAGCAAGCAAAGAAAATTACGTCCATGGGTTTTTACCTCGGACTGGGTGGTGTGTCGACATTTAAGAAAAGTGGGATGGATGAAGTGATACCTACAATCGACTTGGAAAATATCGTATTGGAAACCGACTGCCCGTATTTGGCACCGGTGCCCCATCGCGGCAAGCGAAACGAACCGGCTTATATTCCGCTTATAGCACAGAAGATTGTTGAGTTAAAAAAAATAACTTTACAGGAGCTATCACATATTACGACTGCCAACGCTAAGCGATTGTTTAGCAAACCCAACCCATGAACTACAGGAAAATTAATATCAACACCGCTTCGCCCGATCAGGCAAAATCGAGAGTGATGATCATTTATACAGGAGGTACATTTGGGATGGCCTACGATGCACAAGGTGTTTTAATTCCGTTCGACTTCTCTTTGATTTTACATCACCTGCCCACCTTGCGCAGTTTGTTGCTTGATTTAACGGTGGTTTCGTTTGAACATCCCATCGACTCTTCGAACATGGGGCCGGAGCATTGGAAAACGATCGGACAAATTATTTACGACCATTATCACCAGCAAGATGGTTTTGTGGTGTTGCATGGCACGGATACTATGTCGTTTACGGCTTCGGCACTCAGCTTCATGTTACAAGGATTGGCCAAGCCAGTGGTGCTAACAGGCGCTCAATTGCCCATTAGCGAGCCACGATCGGATGCACGCGAAAATCTGATCACTGCGTTAGAGATCGCTTCGGCGAAGAAGGAAGGCAGAGCCGTGGTGCCAGAAGTTTGTCTTTACTTTGATGATGCCCTGCTGCGAGGCAACCGCTCCAAAAAAGTAGAAAGCATGCACTTCGATGCATTTGAGTCGGGCAATTATCCACCATTGGCCAAGGCAGGCGTTGCGATCAACTATAACTATGCTGTAATCCACAAAGCAAATCCCGGAAAGGAATTCAAACTAAGGAATCATTTCGATACCCATATTTCGATTCTCAAGTTGTTTCCCGGAATTTCCGAAGCCACGGTGCAGGCCATTTTACAAACACCCGGACTAAAAGCATTGATCATTGAAACGTACGGCGCCGGCAATGCGCCATCCACCGAGTGGTTAATTCGCATTTTAAAAGAAGCCATTCAAAAAGGTATTATCATTTTAAATGTTTCCCAGTGCCCTGGAGGCATGGTCGATCAGGGTCGGTACGAAACCAGTCACCACCTCAAGGAAATTGGTGTATTGAGTGGCAAAGACATGACCACCGAGGCAGCTGTGGCCAAATTGATGATCTTATTAGGAGAGCATGGCGTTGAAAAGACCAAAGAGTTGCTTTCCCTTCCGTTGGCAGGCGAAATCACCGTTTAGTTTGATTAAATAGCCCTAGCGATTTGCATTCAGCTTGATTAATGCATTTCTTTGAGGCCCTTTTTGGAGAGGTGTCCGAGTGGTTGAAGGAGCACGCCTGGAAAGTGTGTATACTCGAAAGGGTATCGCGGGTTCGAATCCCGCCCTCTCCGCATCTATCCTCCGTAGCTTCAGCGAAGGAGGATTCCCCAACCCGTAGCTTCATCGAAGGAGGGTTCCCCAACCCGTAGCTTCAGCGAAGCAGGATTAATCCTCCGAAACTTCAGCGAAGCAGGATTTAGAAGTTCATGCCCCAGCACTTTAGTTCTCCCCAATTGAATGATTTTAACATCCATTGAGAGTAAATGCAATTCGTTTACATTTTAGAATGTTCCGACCCAACCTATTATACAGGTTGCACCAGCGACCTAGATGCCCGGTTGGTCAGACATAATTCCGGAGAAGTTCAATACACTAAGCACCGGTTGCCTGTGAGGGTTGTCTTCTTTTGTTCTTTTGAAGATAAAGGCATTTGAATTTGAAAAATATCTAAAAAGCGGCTCTGGTATTGCTTTCAGAAACAAGCATTTAATTAACCGTTTATAGCTTTACCGAGTGTACCTCCTCCGTAGCTTTAGCGGAGGAGGAAGCTTTATCGAAGAAGGATTCCTCCTCCGTAGCTTCAGCGAAGGAGGAAGCTTCAACGAAGAAGGATTCATCCTCCGTAGCTTTAGCGAAGGAGGAAGCTTTATCGAATAAGGATTCATCCTCCGTAGCTTCAGCGGAGGAGGAGGAAACCTAATCCCCGTTCGCTTTACCCAAATAATTTATCGCGATTTGGGTGACTTCCGTGACTTGTTGGTATTCTAAACCCAAAAGCAGAATAAAATTTCACTGAAATGCAGTTTTTTTTCGAAAATCTTGTTGAGAAATCGGCAAAACCTTTAATTTTGGCCACTTCAAGTTTTATCATAAACCTTAAACCATGAAAAAATTAGTAACTATTCTTGCTTTCATCGGAGTGCTTGCGTTTGGCACCTCCAAAACAATGGCTCAAGATGCCAAAACAGATTCAGCAACCACACAAGCTGCTGCTCCTGCAGAATCTTCAGTAACTGAAGCCGCTGGCGATGCCGCTGCTGCTACAGAAGAGAAAACATTCCACCAAGAACTTAAAGATCAGTTCATTGCCGGTGGTGCAGCCTTCATGTGGCCTATTCTAATTGTGTTCATTCTTGGTTTGGCGATTGCCATTGAGCGTATCATCACGCTGAACCTCGCTACCACTAACACGAAAAAATTGTTGTCTCAAATTGAAGACGCTTTGGCAAAAGGCGGAGTTGAAGCAGCAAAAGATGTTACTAAAAATACCAGAGGCCCTGTGGCTTCTATCTTTACCCAAGGCTTGATGCGCTCAGGCGAAGGTATTGACATGGTAGAAAAGTCAATCGTATCATACGGTGGCGTTGAAATGGGTCGTTTGGAGTCTGGCTTGATCTGGATTTCATTGTGTATCTCACTTGGACCTATGTTGGGATTCTTCGGAACGGTTGTGGGTATGGTGCAGGCATTCGATGCGATCGAAGCAGCCGGTGATATCTCTCCTTCAGTTGTTGCGGGTGGTATGAAAGTGGCCTTGATTACAACCGTTGGTGGTTTGATCGTAGGTATGGTGCTTCAGGTTTTGTATAACTATTGCGTATCTAAAATCGATAGCTTGGTTAACAAAATGGAAGATGCCTCTATCTCATTGATTGATATTCTAGTTAAGCATAAAAAATAATTTCGTATGGAAGATTCATTGCTTATAACCCTCATCTCTCCTGGCCTTATCGTTTGCTATGTCTGCTTAGGATTAGCATTGGTTGCCAGTGTAGGTATGCCACTGATCCACGCGGTCAGTAACCCAAAAGAGTTAGTGAAGTCACTCATTGGAGTAGTTGGTCTGGTAGTTCTTTTTGGACTTTCCTATTCACTTTCTGGTTCAGAAGTTTCTATGAAAGCAGCTGCTTTAGGGACTACTGCCGCCAGCTCAAAGATGATAGGAGCAGGCTTGATCCTATTCTATATCGTACTTCTCGCCTCGGCAGTTTTGGCAATTTACTCTTTGATTAAAGACATTATAACTGGTTAAACTTAATTTAAAATGGCACGATCGACACCAGAGATTCCGAATGCTTCGATGGCCGATATTGCATTCTTGTTGTTAACCTTCTTTTTGGTGACCACAACGATCAATAACGACAAAGGATTGAGCATCGGTTTACCTCCGCCACCGGATCCCAATAAGCAAGACGAGGTGAAAATGCAGGAGAAGAACATCTTCAAAATTCAAGTGAACTCTTCAGATGCCTTGCTGGTGGAAGGAGAGCCAATGGAGGATGTAAGTGGTTTAAAGGATATGATCATTGCCTTTATCAAAAATAAAGGGCAGGATCCAGCCAGCTCAGAAAGCCCTGAAAAGGCGATTGTCTCTTTCAAAACCGACCGTGGAACGAGCCACAAGCGATTTGTGGAAATTCTAGACATTGTGCAAGGTGCTTATTACGATATCTATGCCGAACAAGCAGGGGTAACGAATAAGGAGTTCCGCGAAGCGGCATCTCAATTGGCGGATTCGCAAAAGAAGGCACTCTATGAGCGTGGTAAGCAAGGTTATCCAATGAACATTTCTATTGCTGAACCAACCAAGGTAGGTAACTAAATATTCGGACTATGTCAAAATTTAAGAAAAAAGCAGAGGTAAAGCAGGAGATTCCTACTTCCTCTATGCCCGATGTGGTTTTCATGCTGTTGTTCTTTTTCATGGTGACAACAGAAATGAGAAAATCATCGATTGAGGTAAAACAGCAGATTCCGAAAGCTGCACAACTTCGCAAGCTTGAGCGTAAAACGCTTGTGGCGAACTTGTACATAGGTCAGCCTAACAAAATTGAATTCGGTACCGAAGAAAAAATTCAGGCGAACGACGCATTTATCAGCACGGATGACATCATCCGCTGGGTAAACGAGGAGAAGTCTAAATTGGCTGAAGATGAGCGCGAGCAATTAACCATTGCCATCAAAGGCGATAAAGATGCGAAGCGTGGCATTATTGCTGATGTAGAAACAGAGCTTCGCAAGGGCAATGCCCGCAAAGTACTCTACACAGCTGCCGACAATTCTGCGGAGAGCAAGAATTAATATTTTTCAAAAATTGATTAAAAGCCTTCCACTAAAATTGGAAGGCTTTTTATTTTATGAACAATACACCCCCTTTAACACTCAATAATCCCAAAGTAGTGAACGCCTGGTGCATGTATGACTGGGCCAACTCGGTCTACTCATTGGTGATCACCAGTGCACTCTTTCCGGTTTATTATCAAGCGGTCACAACTTCGCCCAGCGGTAGTGATCAGGTGCAATTTTTGGGATTTACCATTACCAACTCCGTTTTATACTCGTACGCTATTTCATTTTCGTTTCTGATCGTAACACCTCTGTTGCCGTTGCTATCAGGTGTAGCGGATTACGTAGGCAACAAAAAATCTTTTCTTCGATTCTTCTGCTATCTGGGAGGCTTGGCCTGCATGGGCATGTATTTTTTTAAGGCCGATACACTCGAATGGGGAATTCTCTGTGTCGTGCTGGCGAGTATCGGTTATTCGGGTAGCTTGGTTTTTTACGATGCCTTTCTGCCGGAGATCGTTAGCCCTGATCAATTGAACCGCGTGAGCGCAAAAGGTTATGCGATGGGATACTACGGTGGAGTGGTGCTGCTAATCATCAATTTGATCTTGGTATTAAAGTATCAGGTGTTTCATTTTGAATCTGATGGAGACGCTACCCGGTTTTCATTTTTACTGGTGGGCATTTGGTGGATTGGCTTTGCGCAGATACCGCTGCGGAAACTTCCGGACGCTCTCAAACGGGAAGCAAAGGGAAAATTGCTTCGCGGGTATGAGGAACTGGCCAAGGTATGGCAAGCCCTGCGTTCGAATCCAGATTTGAAGAAATACATTCTTGCCTACTTCTTTTTCAACATGGGCGTGCAAACCGTGATGTACATGGCGGCTACATTCGGATCGAAGGAATTGAAATTAGAAGATTCGAAACTAATTGCCACGGTACTGATCATTCAGTTGGTGGCTGCACTAGGCGCACATGTATTCTCACGCGTATCTCAACGGGTTGGCGACAAACCTACCTTGCTGGGCATGATTTGTTTTTGGATTCTGGTTTGTTTTGCAGCGTATCTGGTAAGAACAGAAGTGCAATTTTATTTTCTGGCGACCGCCGTTGGATTGGTTATGGGAGGCATACAATCACTATCACGTGCAACGTACTCCAAACTTATCCCTCGCGACTCCATTGACTATGCATCGTATTTTAGTTTTTTCGATTGCACGTTCAATTTATCCATTGTAGCGGGCACGTTCAGTTATGGCCTAGCCGAACATCTGACCGGAAGCATGCGGAACGGTGCGCTGGCCATTGCTACTTATTTTGTAATCGGATTTATCATACTCCGCTTGGTAAAGTCTACCATCATTCAGAAACCTGCACATGGTTGAAGTTAAAGATCTGCGTTATTCGTATGCCGGCGCACAGCACCGTGTGATGCACTTTCCTGACTTTACCATTCAGTCAGGTGAGCATAGCCTTTTGCTAGGAGAATCGGGTGGAGGTAAGACCACGCTGTTACATTTAGTAGGAGGGTTACTTCAATCGCAACAAGGGAAAATTGAAATAGATGGTAAAGATATTACTACGCTACCTCCGGCACAGCTAGATCAATTCCGCGGCCGGAAGATTGGATTTATCTTTCAGAAGAACCATCTGATCAACACCTTGACAGTAAAACAAAACTTAGAAGCTGCTACTTTTTTTGCAGGTGCGCCTCCTGATGCCGAGCGCGCTTTGGAACTGCTCGAAGCATTGGGTATGGCCGATCATCGCAATGCACGGGTAACAGAACTAAGTGTGGGGCAGGCGCAGCGTGTGGCCATTGCACGGGCACTGATGAACAAACCCGCTTTGATTCTCGCCGATGAGCCGACATCTGCTTTGGATGACAAAAATTGTGAACGTGTGATTTCGTTGTTGATGAAACTCGCTAATCATAGTTGGGCAACCTTGCTGGTAGCTACACACGATCAGCGTCTGAAAGAGCAATTTAAAAGACAGATCGAATTGGTGGTGAGTCGGCAACTCGAACAGCGTGTCGCAGACAATACAAAGGGAATTGATTTGGTGGTTGGGGCGAAGGGTAGTCCGCTGCAACTTATCCTTTGTAGTATTTTTCATATCGATTTTCCCACAGGAAATATCAACTTACGTGAAGCAGAAAAGTTGGCGAATCACCGCCTTGTAAAGAATGCCATTCCCTTAGCGTTGGGTGACAGCTATATGAACTTTCGAATCATCGGAACTTCGCAGTCGTATGCTGAATTGTATCACGCTGAATTGCAAACGGGAGATTGGTGGAAGGAAGAACTGGACGTAACACTCGGAGCAAACGTGGCCGCACAGACCAAACTTCAGGTAGGAAGTACTTTTGAAAGCGCACACGGCCTTACGAAAGAAGGACATGCCCATGAAGAAAGCAAATACAAAGTGGTGGGCATTATGAAACCAACTGGTAGCGTAATGGATAACCTGCTACTGACCCACATTACGAGTGTTTGGCACGTGCATGAAGAAGGAGAAGAAAAAATCAATCTTGCGGAGCCGCTTCACTTGAAATTGATGCCCGGTTATTTATTGCGTGATTCCACCAAAGAGATCACCTCATTGCTGATCAAGTATAAAAATCCCATAGCAGCCATTCAGTTGCCGCGGCTGATCAACACACAGACCAACATGCAGGCGGCATCACCTTCTTTTGAAACCGCGCGGTTGTTTACCATTTTAGGATCTGCTAAAACAGTGCTGATGGGTCTGGCGTATTTGCTGGTATTTATTTCAGCGCTGAGTATTTTCATTGCATTGTACAATTCACTGAAAGAACGGAAGTACGATTTGGCCATCATGCGCAGCATGGGTGCCTCCCGATTTAAACTGTGGAGTAGCATGGTGTTGGAGGGGGTAAGCCTGACGTTGATGGGAACCATCTGTGGATTAGTGCTTGCACATATCCTGTTGTTTGCCTTTATTCAAAGCATGGGTAACCAAACCGGACTGGTGGCTTTTGAATTTTATGGAGAAGAACTGGTTTTGTTGTTCGGTGGTGTTGGGTTGGGATTGCTCTGTTCATTGTTACCCGCATGGCAAGCCTATCGCACCGATATTCACCGTGTATTAGCAGGGAATTAGATCATCAAATAAACGACCAATGCAGTTGATCAAAGCAGTATTATTCGCAGCGTTATTTTTAATAGGCACACACGCATGGGCACAGCCGGAAGGTTGGTCTCTATTTGCCAAAACCAAGTTTGAAACGAAGTACAACGAGAAAGCAGCTGAGTATTTTCTTGTACCAGTTTTTACGGCGGAACTCAAAGGATTGGTGGGAAAAGAAATTACTTTGGAAGGGTACTACATGCCCATCGATGTGGAAGGCAACGCCTACATCATCTTATCGAAATATCCGTACAGCCAATGTTTTTTTTGTGGAGCTGCCGGCCCCGAATCCATAGCTGAAGTCACTTTCAAAGTTAAGCCAACCGCTAAATTTGAAGCCGATCAGTTCATCCGAATCAAAGGAAAAGTAAAACTCAACGAATCCGATTTAGAGCACGGCAATTTTTTGGTGACAGAGGCTGTGTTGATTTCTAAGTAATCGGATTTTTAGTGCTTTGAGCTACACTTCACCAAAAGATCACGCAATCATACCTTAGCTCGCAAGTGCTCCCTTCAAATATTGAGTGAGGACGTGTGATTCGAAAGAGCAATTCGCTACTTGTTCGTATTCAACTTGGCTTTACTGAATAACATGTAGTTCTGCTTCTTCGTGCTCCAGTGGTACCCCAGCGAAAAGGGCAGGTCTTTTTTGCCGCCTGCTCTGTAAGCCGAATCTAAATCCGCCTGATACAACTCTGAACTGAAATCGCTTACTGGCTTAATGTATTCGCCATAAAACAAGCCCGACCACTCTAATTTGTTTTTAAAGTATTTGTAAGGAATGCCGGTATCATCTTGAAACACATGATTGCTGTTGCTGATGATCAGCTTTTTAATTTCCGTAAACACATCTTTGTGCATCAAATACGAAGCCGACTTCACAAAGGTGTTGAAAGGCGCGCGCTGGTTTACAAACGAAACGAAGTTAGGGCGATCTTTCAGGCCGCCATTCGAAATGCTGATCGAGAAATAATACAGTGTCTTTACTTCTTGCGTAGCGCGGTCTCTGAAAACCAACTTTACACCCGGTGTTTTTTTCCAGTGAATCTGGCTGCCTTTGATTTCCACTTCCTGGCCGGCATCGTCCAATGTTATAAACTTCTGACTAAGCAATTCATGACCTGATCGCTCAATGAAGAAATAGAGCGGAGGCAACACACCTTTTACTTGCTTCAGGTCTTTCTCCATATGCGTGGTGATAAAATAACTCTTGTTGAAGATGTCGCGGAGCGATACACCCAGACTATCCAAGAAAGCATCCCTGTTCTTTTCTGAAATAGTATCCAACGGCACCACTTCACGAATAGGTTCCAGTGCAGCCAGCACATACGTTTTGGCGCGGGGAAACAAATAGAATGCATGAAGAAAGTCCGGGCCGGAAAATGGATAAAACAACGTCAGCGAGTCGTGGATGGATTTCGAGAAAGTGCTCTCTTCCCACGCCTTCATTTTACTCAGGCGTGTGTCATACATTTTCTTCCAGTTCGCATCCATCGATGTCTGGTATTCTTTCCAGTATTTATCTTCCTCCAGTTTCTTGAAAGAACTTTCTGATAGTTGCGGCAAGCCCGCAATGAAACGAGCCCCATTGTCCAGCACCGTATCTTTTTCAATGGCAATTGCCGGTGCAGCTTCACCCATTGGTGTTACCGGCTCATGCACCACCGAGTCTTCCGATGGTGGAACAGAATCCAAAGCCGACTCGGATGCTGTTCCTTTCGGAGAGTTACAAGACCAAATAAGACCAGCACCAACAATTACAAGCAAGAAGATTTTTTTCACAGACATTACTTTTTAGAAACCACAAAATAAATAATTATTCCCGGAACAACCGTAGCCAGCGAATACAAAATGATCCGAGGGTCATTCATTGTTACATAGTAGATCATCCAACAAGTACAGACCGTGAATAAAATGGGTGGCAGCGGATAAAATGGTACTTGAAAAGGTCTTTTCTCTTTTGGATATTTTCTGCGCAAGACAAAAATGCCCAACACCGTGGCCATCGAAAAAATGGACAGACTGATTGAGATGTATTGAATGATTTCTTTGAATGAACTCACCAATACTAAAAATATTGACCACCCTGCCTGTACCAAAATCGCCAGATAGGGCATATCAAATTTATTCTTGCTGGCCATCACCTTCAGGCGTGGATAATCATCGCCCATGGCCTCCAGCACGCGTGGCCCCGCAATGGTCATGGCACTGAGTGTAGAGAGCAGTGCGACACTAAACAAAGTAGAAAAAGCAAGTCCTACCTTTTCACCAAACAACTTGAACGCAACTACATTGCCAATATCATTTTTTCCACTCAACTCATCCATGGGGGCCGAGTACAAAAACATAGCATTCAGCGACAGATAAACAATCGTAACAGTCAACGTGCCGATGATGAGCGAACGTGGCAAATTCTTCGTTGGGTTCTCCAGATTTCCCGCAATGTATGCCACCGCATTCCAACCGGTGTAGGCATATACCACAAAAACCAGCGACACCGCAAAGCTGGCGCTCACGATCAAATCCCAATCGCCAGCCTTTGGTAGAAAACTTATTCCAGAAGTAATTCCTTCTGCTACAAAAAACGGAGCGATGCAGAAGAACAAAATTAAAAGCAGCTTCAACGAGGTAAGCATGTTTTGCACACGGCCTCCTGTTTTTACACCAAACCAATGTACACCCGATACCAGCACAATGGCAGCAATGGCCACCACTTTGTTAGAGATGCCTAAAAACGTAGAAGAGTATTCGCCAATGGCCAACGCCACAGCAGAGATCGCACCGGCAAAGCCCACCAGCAAACTCATCCAGCCACCGGCAAAGCCAAAGGCAGGGTGAAAGATTTTTCCCAGATAGTTGTATTCGCCTCCTGATTTCTGAAGCGTAGTGGAAATTTCTGCATAGGTAAAAGCGCCTGAGAGCGCTACCACGCCACCTACCGCCCACAGCACCAGAATGGCAAAGCCCGAAGGAATGGGTCCCACCTGATATCCAAGAGAAGTGAAAACACCGGTACCAATCATGTTGGCGATCACTAGCGTGATGCCCACCGTGAGCGTGTATTTCTTTTGATCCGTCATACGCAATTAATCAACTCGAAATATGCGCATATTTTGTTGTATCGCCAACGGCCCATTGATGCGATGAATTCCTTTTTGGGGGCATGGTGCGAGGCGCACCACCAGGCTTTTCGTTGCAAGCGCACGCATGCCAGCCGCCTTGGCCACACACGCGTTTGCTTTCCACTGCAATCCTTTGCCCATGCCTGCACGTAGCGCTTACGAACCTTCAGGGTTTATCACATTTTCCTATCATTCCGAGGTACGAGGAATCTTCTCGAGCTATCGGATATAAGTTGCCTCGTTGCTCGGCAGGACAGGGGTGGAGTAGGAGAGGAGTTTTTTTTCAACGTTTCGAAAGTGCCTTTCCTCTTTCTTTTTCTTTTCATTCCGACTCACATTCTTTTCCCTGTCATTCCGAGGTACGAGGAATCTTCTCGAGCTATCTGATAAGTTGCCTCGTTCCTCGGCAAGACAGGTGGAGGAGGAGAGGATTTTCTTCGAAACGTTTCAGCCTTTTCTTTTTCTTTTCGTTCTGAGGCGCATCTCTTTCTTGTCATTCCGAGGTACGAGGAATCTTCTCGAGCTATCGGATATAAGTTGCCTCGTTCCTCGGCAAGACAGGGTGGAGGAGGAGAGGATTTTCTTCGAAACGTTTCAGCCTTTTCTTTTTCTTTTCGTTCTGAGGCGCATCTCTTTCTTGTCATTCCGAGGTACGAGGAATCTTCTCGAACTATCGGATATAAGTTGCCTCGTTCCTCGGCAGGACAAGAATGGTTAAAGGCCTTTCTTAAAATCCTTTTTGATACCTCATCCTTGCCTTCTCCGCAAGAGAAGGAATCAGTGGAATTTTAAGAAATGCCTTTGCGGGCTTCGTGATATGGAGTCACGACACCTCCAAGATGTCAGACGCCAACTACCTTCACTCCACAAAGCTTCACAGAGAACCGCAGAGGTACATGTGCAACTTTGTGTTACTCCCTGTAACTCGGTAAAAGCACTGTAAAGTTGCCTCGTACATCGGCAAGACAGGGTTTAAGAATAAGTTGCCACCTTTGAATGACAAAGAGTGAGTGAAGAGAGGAATCTAAGCCGATTCGCGTTTGTACTTATCGATACAAATTGAAATCCAATGTGTATTCGGTGTAGGGCACTTTGGACAATCCTCGCACTTGCATGGTGACCTTCGGCTCTTTGTCCGCCCAATTAATTTTGATAAGTCCGTATGTTTTTTGAATTACGAGATCGCCTATTCGGTGCTTGTTAATCTCCACCCACGGTTCTGACCATGTGTGGGTAATGCCACTCGAAGTAAAGTCGATCAATGGATATTTCACGCCCGGCAAATCAATTTTTGAGAATTCAGCAATGTGACGGTCGCCACTCACAATCACTACTTTCTTTTTAGAAGCAGCAATCAAGTCAAGCAGCCGCTTGCGTGCAGCAGGAAAGTTAGCCCACTTTTCAAATCGATGTTCAGCTGCAATTACCTGAATGCTGGAGTTGATGATGAATAACTCCACACCGGTATTATTGAGTTCATCGGCGAGCCATTGCCACTGTGCTTCACCTAGCACATCGCCCATGGTATTGGGTTCATAGTGCGTCATCTTTTTCTTCGAGAGCGAATCGATGTAGGTTACTTTGATAATGGTATCGCGGAACGAACGAGTATCCAGATTGATGATTTTTACTTTTTGTTTCCCTATACCAACTGTTAACGCGTTGTACACGCCATCGTGTTCCCACACGGGGCTTGGCTCGGCAATGCCCAGAAAATCCAATAAGTATTTTTTGCTTTCGTTTTTCTTGCTGTATAATTTACCACCATCGTTTTCACCATAGTCGTGGTCATCCCATGTGCCAGTGATGGCACACATGCGCATTAACTTTTGGTAATCCGGATTTGATTTTTGTTTATCGTACTTGGCCTTTAATACATTCATGTCATGTGTATCGGCATACACATTGTCTCCACCCCAAATCCACACGGTCGGCTTTTGGGCAATCACTTCCTTCCACATTTCCTGCGGCTCATCTTCATCGTCGCACGACCCAAAAGCAATGATAGTTTCTTTTGACTGGGCGGCAAGCTGAAGGGTACACAACAAAACCAAAAGGCACATCGACAACGATTTCATAAGAAGCAGGTATAGATCATACAAGTATAATACGATTACTCCATCAATCCATTACCAATCCCATAAAATTCACATCACTCGCCACTGAGATACGCCATTTGCCTTTGCCCACAAAACGCAGGGGGTTGTGTTTGCCAATGGTTATTCTTACTTTTCTAATTGTTCTATTTAACTATAAATCGCATGAAGCATATCGTCCTCCTTTTCTTGCTGCTCAACACTTTTTGCTCGAGCCAGGCACAACAGCCCGACTCCGCCTATGTTCGCCAGTATTACGATAAAACCGAAGTGCAAATACCGATGCGTGACGGTATCAAATTATTCACCACTATTTACACGCCCAAAGACAAAACCAAAACCTACCCCATTCTGATGCAGCGCACCTGTTACAGCGTGGAGCCATATGGAAAAGATAAATTTGAAAAGACTCTTGGCCCTTCTAAATACCTGATGCGCGATGGATACATTTTTGTGTATCAGGATGTGCGTGGCCGTTGGATGAGCGAAGGTGTTTTCAACAACATGACCCCCAACATTCCCGGCAACGACCGTAAGAATAAAACTGATATTGACGAAGCATCGGATACCTGGGACACGATTGACTGGCTGATAAAAAATGTGAAGGGCAACAATGGCCGCGTAGGGCAGTGGGGCATTTCCTATCCCGGATATTATACCGCAGCTGCTATTCCCGATGCACACCCGGCACTCAAGGCATCATCACCACAGGCACCGATCTCTGATTTTTTCTTTGACGACTTCCATCATCAGGGTGCCTTTTTGCAAAGTTACCTTGCCGCGTTTGCGGTGTTCGGTTATCAGCACGATGGCCCTACCGACAAGAGCTGGTACGATGACAAAATTCAACGCTTCTATTCGCAGCAACCCAAAGATGGCTATGATTTTAACCTGCGCATCGGTTCGTTGAAAAACGCTACTGAAAAATATCACAACGACAATTTCTTCTGGCAACAAATTGTCGATCATCCCAACTACGACGAGTTCTGGCAGAAGCGCAACATATTGCCACATCTTACCAATGTGAAGCACGCGGTGATGACCGTAGGCGGATGGTACGATGCAGAAGATTTATATGGCCCTCTGAATATTTATAAAAAAATAGAGAGCAGCAGCCCTACCACCTACAACACCATTGTAATGGGTCCGTGGAGCCATGGCGACTGGGCACGCGAGCGTGGTTTTCAACAAATCAATCATATTTATTTTGGCGATAGCATTTCTACGTTTTATCAGCGCGAAATTGAACGCAAATTTTTTACCGCTACATTGAAGGATGGCGTGCAGCCCAAACTACCCGAGGCCTACATGTATGACTGCGGATTAAAAACTTGGAAGCAGTTTACCGAATGGCCTCCCCGCGAAATTCAGCCGTTCAAATTATACTTTGGCGACAATGGAAAATTGTCGGTGAATCGGCCAACGCGCGCCGAAGCGGTGTTTGAATATATCAGCGACCCTGCGAAGCCGGTGCCTTACACCTCGCAAACAGAAGGTTTGGTGTTTACGCCTCGCCGGTTTATGACGGACGACCAACGCCACGCGGCACATCGCCCCGACGTGATCACGTTTGAAACCGATGCACTCACTGAAGATGTAACACTGGCCGGAGAGATCATTGCCAAACTCAAAGTGAGCATGACCGGCTCCGATGCCGACTTTATTGTGAAGTTGATCGATGTGTATCCCGACAATGAACCCAACGACACCAAACACAATCCTTCCAACATTGTGATGGGAGGCTATCAGCAATTGGTGCGTCACGAAACATTCCGCGGACGTTTTCGCAATAGCTATGAGAAGCCTGAGCCATTTAAGCCGAATGAAGTAACCGATGTAAATGTGCAGCTACAGGATATTCTGCATACGTTCAAGAAAGGACACCGGGTGATGGTACAAATTCATAGTACGTGGTTTCCATACATTGACCGCAATCCACAGAAGTATGTAGAGAATATTTACAAAGCCAATGATGAAGATTTTATCAAATCCACCATTCGTGTGCATGGCGCTTCGGTGATTGAAATTGGCGGTGGCCCGAAAGCGAAAGTGGAGTTGAAGAAATAAGGTAATTACAGCTCACTTACATTATTTTTGAAATGGCTATTTCTGTGCGCTGACTCAGATGCATGTGAAATATTATTTGGTGAGATTCGTTTCTGTGAGGAAGTAATCTCGTAGAAAATTTTCTGTAAATTGGACTTTACAAAATCCATAAACTATGTTCTATCGCCTTTCCGCTTGTCTGTTTTTTTTGATCGTGATGAAAAGTGCGCTTTATGGTCAGGCCAAGTACGATACCCTTCCTAACTTACCGGAGCATTATGGGCGCCGGATGGCGATGTTTCAGGCAGAACCTGAAACACCCGGTGCCATCGTCATGCTCGGCAACAGTATTACCGAGGGAGGCAACTGGAAGAAATTGCTAGGCGACAGCACGGTACTCAACCGGGGTATTTCCGGTGATGTGACGTTTGGTGTGCTCAATCGTTTGGATGAGGTGCTGCGCCACAAGCCGTCTAAAATATTTTTACTGATCGGCATCAACGACCTCTCGCGCAATACACCCGAAGAAGTGATTATCGAAAACATATTTAGCATCGCCAAGCGCATTCATTCCCGCTCTCCCAAAACCGAAGTTTATGTGCAAAGCATTCTGCCAATCAACGAGACATTTAAAAACTATCCACCTCTCTTTCGCGACAAAAGTAAAAGCATCATCACTATCAATACCCAGCTTGCCCGCTTTGCCGGTCGTATGAAGTACCAATTCATCGATGTAGGCAATTCGTTTTCCGGTGGAGATGGGCGCATGGAGGCGAAGTATGCCACCGATGGATTGCACCTGAACCAGTTGGGTTATCAACATTGGGTTCGTATTTTGCGAACCGATTCGAAAACTAATTTAAAATGATCAACGTAACGCTCTCTGCTCTCACCTCAAAGGAGGAGGTGATGAAATCGGTTCAACAGTATTTGGCCGAAGTCGACCTTACCGTAGCTGCGCATGATTTCACGCGGCCGTGGGGAGGTTTCTTTGTAATCGACGAGAGCCTCGCCGATCGGTTTATTCAATTGTATTTTCCACACCTGAAAAAAGAAGATCTTTCCATTGCTGGAAAGCTAAGTCCTAAAATATTGATGGTGGCACCCGCTCAGCGACTGTCATGGCAATACCATCACCGTCGTGCTGAAATTTGGAAATTGATTGCCGGTGTCGCGGGTGTGATCACTAGCGAAACGGATGTAGAGGGACCACTCCACACATTTACCTTAGGCGAGATCATTCAATTGAAGCAGGGGCAACGCCATCGCCTGATTGGTTTGCCCGAAGGGTGGGGCATGATTGCCGAAATTTGGCGCCACACCGATGCGCAACATCCGTCGGATGAAAATGACATCGTGCGCGTGCAAGATGATTTTGGAAGAGGTGCCTGACCCAATCAACTTCCTTTTTTTTTAAAATAAAAAAATTAGCCACGGGCTCAAGCCTGTGGCTATTACCAAATGAACGGCCTAAAATACTTGTCTAACAACACCGTTCATGTGCGTATTGATAGAGGTGCGCTTAATCCACTTCACACCTTCAAACCAAATCACCGATACAAAACCAGTTGCAATGGAAATCAGCAATTGATTTCCACTCAGGTGATCAAATTCAAAGAAAGTTGTGATAGGATGGATGCTCAGAATCAATACCAGTAGTGCCACAGTGATGCCGATGATGAATAACACCATTGCATTTTTATACTGCAAGGTGGTGAGGATCGAATAATAGAATGAACGGTTGATTAACGTAAGAAATATGTTGGCCGTAATCAATACTGTAAATGCCATTGTGCGGGTGGTAGCTTCATTGTAACCCAGGCTGACCGAGTATTGATAAACGAACAAGATGCCCGCCGTAATCACCAATCCTTGAAGTATACTCACCGACAATTCTTTCCAGTTAAAAAAGGTTGTTGACAAAGCTTTTGGTTTTTGTTGCATGGTGTTTTCCTCCATCGGTTCATTTTCGTAGATGATGGAGCACGTAGGTCCCATGATGATCTCGAGAAAAATAATATGCACAGGCGAGAAGAGGGTAGGGTACACCCACCCCAACAAAAGCGGAATAAAAACGGTTAAGATGATAGGAATGTGAATAGAGATGATGTATTGAATCGCCTTCTTCAGGTTGGTATAAATTTTTCGCCCCATGGCAATGGCATCCACCATTTTACTAAGATCGTCTTCCAGTAAAATCAAGGATGCAGCCTGTTTTGCAATTTCAGTTCCTTTCTTGCCCATGGCAATCCCGATGTGTGCAGCTTTTAATGCAGGTCCATCATTAACGCCATCGCCTGTCATGGCTACAATTTGTTGGCTCGCCTTCAGAGCGTTGATGATTTTTAATTTTGCTTCCGGAAACATGCGTGTAAACAGGGTGGTGTTCATCACTCGTTTATTTACTTCTGCTTCGGGTAGTTGCATTAACTCATCGCCGGTCATCGTTTGCTCAAAATTGTGCATGCCAATTTGTTTTGCGATGGCCATGGTGGTGGCTGCATTATCTCCTGTGATTACTTTCACCGCAATGCCGGCTGCATAAAAATCCTCCAATACTTTTTGAATATTCTTTTTAGGTGGATCGTAGAATGCCACGATCCCTTTCAGTTGAAAAGTAAAGTCCTGCTGCCGCACGGGATAATTGGTTCCATTAAATTCGGAGACACCCACAGCCAATACGCGCAAACCATCGCTGGTTAAGTGTTGAATGGCGTCGGTCATGTGTTGTTTTTCTGCATCAGAAAGATGTGAAACTTGCATGATAGCCTCAGGAGCTCCCTTGGCGGCCACGATGGTGTGACCTTCGGCATTGGTAAACAGATGTGTCATCATGGGCGGTTTGCCCTCCAATGGATATTCGTGTGTCAATTGATAATGCAGTCGCTCATCGTTTGTAGTGGACTGGGCATACGCCTGATGCAAGGCTACCTCCATCGGGTCAAACGGAATGGGTTCGCTGGCCCACATCGCCAGAGCAATCAGCTCCCTGTCTTCGTTGGACAGTTCACCATCGGGTGGAGTGATTTTGTTCGATGCGAGCACAAACAACTTAGCCAGGGTCATTTTGTTTTCGGTGATGGTGCCGGTTTTGTCGGTGCAGATAACGGTGGCGCTGCCCAGTGTTTCTACCGTTTTCATTTGCTTTACCACAATGCCCATTTTCATCAGGCGCCACGCACCCAATGCCATGAATGTGGTAAATGCTACCGGAATTTCCTCGGGCAGAATGCTCATGGCGAGTGTGAGCGATTGCAATAAACTCTTCAGTATGTTTTGGGTGTGCCAATAGTTCAGTGCCCACACAATGGCAAAGACCACTGCGCCGGCAATTGCCATTTTCTTCACGAAGTTGGCAATCTGTATTTCGAGTGGTGTTTTTTCTTCGGTGATTCCCTCGAGGCTTGTTCCGATTTTTCCCAGTTTAGTTGCATTGCCCACGGCTGTCACCATGGCGATGGCCAGCCCGCTTGCTACCGTTGTGCCGCTGAAGATGAACTTATCTTCTTTTTCGGGATCTTTGAAAACAGAGAGTGATTCTCCCGTAAGGATTGATTCGTTGACTGAGAAGTCGTTGGAGTAAACGATGGTGCCATCGGCGGAAATGGAAGTGCCTTCTTCCACCATCAGGCTGTCGCCTACTACTACCTCTTCACTTTTAATTTCAAGTACCTGCCCGTCGCGAATCACTTTGCATTTGGGCTGCGCGAAGTCCTTTAGTTTTTCCAATGCATTTTTACTGCGCGAGGATTGATAGAGCGAAATGGAAGTTTGGAAGATAATGGCTGCGAGCAGAAACAGACCATCGCCTAGTTTGCCGCTAATAAAATAAATAGCGGCTGCGACGAGCAACAGAATCATCATCGGTTCGGTTGCTATTCGTTTGATGGTATCAAAAAGTGTGTTTTCTTTTTTATAGTCCAGACGATTGATACCGAATTTTTTACGTGCCTCTGCTGCCTGCTTGGTAGTGAGGCCGTTTACCTTAAAGTTGTTGACAATCATTGCGGCTATTAATTGAAAATGATTTGACTAAAAAAAGTAGTTTGTCGACGGATGAAGTTAGTCAATTTTTACGTCGATTGGTAAAGCGGAAAGACATCATCAGCAGATCCGATTCGGGAAGTTTCATTTCGTGGAGACACATTAATCTGTCTACAATGATCGGAGTGCCGAAGGTGGAAGTTGTTACAGAAAGTAGGGCAAGTATTTCAATATTCACAGGTATCGTTTTCAAGACAAGAAACGAGTGACTACATGAAATTTAGTAGCGAGAAAAAATGATTTGCCGAAAACTCGGATGAATTATTATTTCCCCTCAAAGTAAAGTGCGTAGTGCTTTTTGCGAGTGGGGTTGATTCGACGCGTGGCTGTTGCAGCCCAAGTATTCAGCAATGCTTAGCACATATAAAAACGCACCACAGAGAATAACCTTTGTGGTGCGCTTGCTCTGAGCAACTGCTCGGATGATCTACCTCTTTCGGCAGGTCAATTATTCTTTGATTACTAGGCGAACTACTTCTTTTTTGAATCCCTGTTCAAAATATGCGATATACAAGCCTGCTGATAATTTTGTAGTCATCTTAATTTCGAAAGGTTGACTCTCCGTACTTTCAATGTTCGCAGAGAAAACAGCTTTTCCAAGTTGGTCAAAAATGCGTAGACGAACGGGTTCCTGTTTGTCCGATGTTTCAATTCGGGCGTAAATGTTTTCTGAGTGAGTTGGATTTGGAAATAATGTGGGAACAAAAAATCCTGATACATCATCCACTTCTTCAAATACGAGCATGGAATAACTGAATTTCCCATCAACATCTACTTGCTTTAACCTATAATAGTTCATCCCTTTGGCAGGCATTCTATCAACGAATTGATAATGTGTTTCCTGTATTGTAGTACCGGCTCCCTTCACGATGGCAATGGTCTTAAACAATTCGCCCGAAGTAGAGTGTTGCAGTTCGAAGAAATCATTATTCAATTCAGATGCGGTGACCCATTTTAGGTACACAGACTGTGATTCACCTAAGCTTGCCGTAAAGTCCTTCAGAACAACGGGCAAAGGATTTACACTGTTGGAAAGTGAGCCAAATGTAAATGATCCGAATTGACTTACTACCGAAGTTGTGCTTACTGTTCCGGCGAATGCACTTGATAGTGAGCACGAACCTGTTGTACTGACAGAATTATTATTGTTTTGCCAAGCCGACCCATTGTAGCGAGCAACTCGCAAGTCGGTGGTACTACAATCGTTGATTTGACTATACTGGGAATCCTCCCAGTATAAGGTTACTGTAGCATTTCCTGAACCGACCGTTTGGTTGAGCGTCCAATATTCACGTGAACTCACGTTGTTGAAGGTGGGCAGTGGAGCAGCCGCGTTGGTGTATGTGCCAAATGGGGTAGAGAAATAACGAGCAGTAAACGTGGTTGAAGCAGACGGTGCACCAATGCCAATTCTTGCAAAACGCGTGGCACTTCCAGTAGGGAAAACAAAAGCTGTTGTCCCCGCTTTTTGGACTGGCCCATTCACGTAACTCAACGCATTAGCTCCGGTGGCTGAGGACCCTGCTAAAAATCGCAAGGTTGCATTTTGTGTTACAATACCATTTGTAAAGGTAAAGTTGTTGCTAATTTGATGAACGCCTGTTGAAATTGTTAAACCGTAAGACGAATTTATTACAACATTGTAAAGGGTCTGTGTCCCACTACAACTTAAAGTTCCTGCGTTCGAGCACCCAACAAAGTTCAGTGTGCTCGTATTTGCAATAAACGTACCGTTGTTGGTAAAATTTCTATAAACAAATAAGCGATTGCTGCCGCTAATGGTAAATGTGGCACTTGGGTTGATCGTGATGTCATAAACGCTTGCATCACTGGTAAGTGATAAGGGATTTGGAGTTCCTGAAGGTATAATTACGGATGTAAATCGATCGGGGATAATTCCTCCAGACCAGTTTCCAGTGTTATACCAATTGCCGTTAGAAGCTCCCGTCCACGTTAGTGATGCTCCAGGTCCGTTTATGGTAATCGAATTAGAAGTGTAAATAGTTGTAAAGCATCCACCTAAATTTGGGGTAAGCTCACATAGCACGATATCTCCCGGAACGAGTAAGGTATTCGTGTAAGTGTTACTTGTACCAGTTTGCATGGTCGCGCCATTCACCTTCCACGTAAAAGTCGGGCTGGTACCAGAGTTGGTTGCAGTTGCTGTAAACAATCCAGCATTAGAATTATTCACTGTCAGCGCATTCGTAACGGTACCATTGATGGTATTGATGGATACATCTACCAATAAAGGTAAAGCAGGTGTAACTCCACTCGAATAATACAAAACACCATTTCTGTAATACTTCACCACATTAGCCTCCACTGCTACCTTAAACACATCGTTGGCTGCATAACCACCAAAGGTACCTCGGGTGTTGCCTGATTCAAACACTTCCCACTGTGCATTTCCCCGCAGGTAAACGGCATATTGTATGGTGTTGAAGTTAGAGTTGGCATTGGTGGTGCTGAGCCCTACCATACGGTCTGTATTGGTTTCGGAGGCTGTGAATTGCAAGTATCCGTTATTGGAGACTCTATTCCAGGAGGCAGCGCCGCCGTCCCAATTTCCATTGGATTGGATTTTTGAAAGCGCGTTTCCGCTCGCACGAGTGTTGGCAAGATCAGAAATTTTCCAAACTACTTGTTCAATGGCTTCTGTGCATGCGGTGGTCGAGATTGTTCCTGCAACATAAAAGTCGATGCTGGTCGGAGCGGCTACGGCTTTGTTGGTGATGGAGTTGGAGGTGTATGGGGGCACGAGTGTACAACCGCCCAAGTTGGGCAGCATGGTGCAGGTGACTATATCGTTGTTGGCCAAGGAAGTATTGGTGTATGAGGATAAGGTTGCCCCACCGATTGGGTTT
>VYKN01000065.1_pt1 | contig 23530 bp, 21 predicted proteins | sample 5114581 | NCBI WGS metagenome assembly VYKN01 (sample SAMN12291810, study PRJNA351875) | freshwater metagenome | isolation source: freshwater lake | place: USA: Michigan, Baker Lake | collected 2011-08-08
CGGGATCCAGCCGGTGGCGACGTCCCGCGCGGTGTCGCGGGCGGCGCGTCCGGCGAAATCCACCCCGCGCTCGCGCCAGCTCTGTTCGGCTTCTGCCCGCGGCACGTCGAGGTCGGGCCCCAGCGCGCGGTCGAGTTCCCCGACCTCATAAGCCAGCAGATCGCAGCTGCCGGGCGGGATCGCATAGGGATCGGCGACGGCCGCCAGGGCGGGGGGGATTCGATCCTTGACGATGCCCAGATCTTCCAGCGGCGCGCGGGCCGCATCCATGGCCTCGCGCCCCATGGCGTCGCGGTGATGCGGCTGCATGCTGGCGCAGCCGGCCTGGACGAAGGCCGCGGCGGCGAGAAAAACAAGCGTTCGGGGGCTGCGGGCGAGGTGCGACATGCGGCGATCCTGCATCGGGCAAGCTGAACCTTCCGTTGACCAGTCCCGCCCGCGACGATAGCACCGCTCCCGCGTGAGCCGGTAGCTCAGTCGGTAGAGCACCTGACTTTTAATCAGGTGGTCCTGGGTTCGAACCCCAGCCGGCTCACCATAGCAGGCGCGCGCCTCAGGCCGCCGCCCTGGCCGCCTCGCCGGCGCGGGCGACGGCGGCTTCGATCCCGGCAAGCAGGCTCGCCCCGGTCACCGGCTTGGCGATGTGGCTGTCGCACCCGGCTGCGAGCGCAGCCGCCACATGCTCGGCCATCGCGTTGGCGGTCAGCATGGCGATCGGCGTGCGCGGCCGGCTCGTCGCCTGTTCCAGCGCACGGATGGCGCGGGTCGCCGCAAGACCGTCGATCTCCGGCATCATCATGTCCATCAGGACCACGTCGAAGCTCCCGACGCGCACGGCCTCAACAGCTTGCGCGCCGTTGTCGACGATCGACAGTTCAGCCCCGAAGGCGTCCAGCATCAGCCGGATGACCCGCTGGTTCACCGCATTGTCCTCGGCCAGCAGCACGCGCAACGCGCCGCCGGGGCCGGCGGCCTCGCCGGCCCCGGGCGCATCTTCAACCGGCGACAGGCTGTCGGCGGCGGATGCCCGCGGCAGGCGCAGCGAAACACGGAAGGTGCTGCCGCGTCCCTCTTCGGACGTCGCGGTGATACCGCCGCCCATCATCTCGGCCAGCGACCGGCTGATGGAAAGACCAAGGCCCGTGCCGCCAAACTTCCGGCTGATCGAGCTGTCGGCCTGCTCGAACCGTCCGAACAGGCGCGCGGCTGTCTGGGCGCTGAAGCCGATGCCGGTGTCGCGGACCTGGATCAGCACGTCCGCGGTGCCGTCGTCGGCAGGCTGGACGTCCACCTCCACCGAGATCGCGCCGGTCTCGGTGAACTTGACGGCGTTCGATGTGAGGTTTGAGACGATCTGCCGGATGCGCACCGCATCGCCGATGAAGGCGCCGTCGGCGGCCGGGGTGAAGCGCAGGTCAAAGGCCAGCCCCTTCTCTTGCGCGCGCGAGCGCATCAGATAGGCGGCGGTCTCGATCGTCTTGCGCAGGTCGAACACGCCGGGGGCGAGATCGAGCTTGCCGGCCTCGATCTTGGACGAGTCCAGCACGTCCGACACCAGCCGCTCCAACGTGTGGCCGGAGGTCTGGACCAGGTCGATGATCTCGCGTTGCGCCGGATCGGTCACGGACTTCTGCAGCACCTCGGTCAGCCCGATGATGCCGTTGAGCGGGGTGCGGATCTCATGGCTCATCGTGGCGAGGAACCGGGACTTCGCCGTGCTCGCGACCGCCACCTGGCCCAGATAGTGCACGAGCTTGCGCTCGCGCTGGTAACTCTGCCAGGCGGCGCTGGCGGCGTAGATCAGGAGCATGCTCAGACCGAGCGACGCCAGCAGGACGTCGTGCGCCGTCGCATCACCTTGGATCGCCAGGACCACCGGCACGGCCGCAATACCGAGCGCCAGCGGGATCGCCGCACACAGGAAGGCGCGGACATAGGCGATGCTGGTGGCGATCACATGGGTGAGCCCGCCGACGAGCACGGCAAGACTGACCAGAACCGGCCCGATGTCCCCCACCGTCGCCACCGACAGCGCGCCGGTGGCCCAGACGAGCCCGCCGAACACGTGATTGAGGCAGAACAGGGTGATGACCTTGTCCAGCGCCATCCGTCCGGCCCTCTGGGTCCGGCCCAGCCAGGATTCGATCCCTTCGTTGAGGAAGACGGCGGCCAGCCAGGCGCAGCCCCACGCAGGCGACACGATCGACACGACGATCGCCGTCAGGGCGAGCGCAGCCGCAAGCCGGCTGAGCAGATCCTTGCGGAGCCGCTCCACCAATTCGTCGAACGGATGAGCCGGACTGTCCGTCTGCATGTCGTTTTTGTAACGATGCGACGTTTCAGGCCCGTTAAGCGCCGTTTCCGGCCAATCCATGCGGCTGCGCCGGCAGCTTTCGAACAGGCGCGACTTCCAGGCCTCCCCTGCCCTCCAGGCGAACGGCGCCGCCTACATCAGGCCATTGACCAGGGCGCGGGCGACGGCCTGGGCGCGGGTGTCGGCCTTCAGCTTGCGCCGGGCGTTGGTCAGGTGGTCCTTCACCGTGTTGCGGCTGACGCCGAGTTCGCGCCCGATGGCGGGGTCCTCCAGACCGGCCGCAACCCAGCGCAGGCAGGCGAGCTCGCGGGCGGTGAGCGGTTCGGCAAGGGGTTCGGCCTCGTCGGCCAGGGGCCCTGCAAGCTTGCGGGCGCGCTCATGGGCGGTGCGCGAGAGGGTCGCCAGCGCGTGGCGCGCGGCGCGGTCCTCCAGCGGACGCACCCCCGCCATGGCCACAAGTCCGAAATAGCCGCCCGGACCATGGATCGGCACGCTGAAGCCGTCCGCCCAGCCGTAGTCCAGCGCCGCCTGCCAGACCCGCCGCTCGCCGGCCGACAGCCTGCGGCGCGCGAAAGCCTCCGACCAGGTGAAGGGCTCGACCGTCGCGCGCGCTTCGGCGACGCCGAAGTCGTGCTCCACGAACCCTTCGGCCATGTAGCGTTCCATCCAGTCGCGCGGCCAGTTCTGGAAGAAAAACACCGGGGCCGGCCCGAGGCGGGTCGTCACGAAGGCCCCGCAGGCCGAAGCGTTGAAGCCGTAGCGCCCGATCGCGGCGGCGAACCGGCGCTCCAGTTCGGCCATGTCCGAAGCGCCGCGCAGCCCGTCGGCGAGATCGGCGATCTCGTCTGCCCCCGTCATGTCCCACGCCCCTCGCCAAGCGCGCCGCGGACCCCTCGTCGTCCAGGCCGGCCGCATCCCCTGTCGCCGCACCCTTCATACAAAAAACAGGCGCGGCCGCGAAGGCCGCGCCTGATGACAACCAGGTCGCCCGAAAGACCGGGCGACCGGCGTCGGGGGAAGACTTCAGAACTTGAACTCGAGTTCGACGCCCCAGGTGCGCGGCGGCGCAACGGTGCCGAAGTCGACGAGCGAGTTGGTGAAGGACGAGACCTTCTGGTTGTCCGACAGGTTCTTGCCGAACAGGGTCAGGCGCGCGGTGTCGCGATCCGGCCCGCCGAAGGCGTAGGTGATGCTGGCGTCGGTGGTGGTCTGGGCCGGGATCAGGCCGCGCGGATCATTGAAGAACTCGGCGAACTGTTCATCGACATAGCGGATCGTCGCCCGGGCCGACAGCGTGCCGATGCCGACGTCGGTCTCGAAGTGCGGCGACAGCGAGGCGGTCAGTTCCGGCGTGCGCCGCAGCTTCAGCCCCGACAGATCGGCGCGCAGCAAGGTGCCGGCCGGCTGGGCCGGGGTCGAGACATACTGGGCGTTGGACACGAAGCCGATGTAGTCGGTGTATTCGGCGTCCATCCAGCCCAGCGACGCATCGACCCGGAACTGGTCGGAGAACACCGCCGAGCCCTCGATTTCCAGACCCATGATCCGCGCGCCCGAGACGTTGCGCACCGTCGTGGAGGTGAAGGTCGGCGGCGGTCCGGGCTGGATCGCCTCTTCCTGCTTGTCTGAATAGTCGTTGTAGAAAAACGCCACGTTCAGCCGGGCGCGCCGGTCGAACAGGTCGGACTTGAAGCCGACTTCATAGGCGTTGATGAACTCCGGATTGAACGGCGTCGTCACGTCCGGAACGGTGCCGGCGCGGGCCGAGAAGCCGCCGGCGTTGTAGCCCCGCGTGGCCGAGGCGTAGAGCAGGACGTTGTCGCTCATCTGGTAGTTGAGCGCGATGCGCGGCGTGAACTCCGCCCAGTCAGCCGAGGCGCCGCCCTGGGAGGTGATCGGCCGGTTCGCCGGGATGCCGGAGGCGACGTTGTAGGCGGCCGCATTGAAGCCCGCCGGGGATCCGACGAACCGGGTGAAGACCGTCTTCTCGTCCCAGCTCATCCGGCCGCCGAGCGTCAGGTTCCATTTCGGCGCGAACTGCCAGTCCATCTGCGCGAACAGCGCGGTGGTCTGGGCCTCATGGGAATCCTCGTCCCCCGAACCGGCGACGAAGGCCAGACCCAGCAGCGGCACCGGCGCGACCATCGACGCGTCGAGCTTGATCGCTTGGGCGAGGGTGTACTCGGAATGGAAGTGGAACAGGCCGGCGACGAAATTGATCGGGCCGTCGAACTTCGACGCGATCCGCACCTCGCCGCTGTACTGGCTGTATTCCTGCAGGCGCGCCACGTTGAATACGGTGCGGTTCGTGCCGTCGAAGTCGATGAACACCGACTCCTCGCTCTCCCGGTACCCGAAGATCGCAGTGACGTCATAGCTGTCGTTCGGCGACCAGTTCCCCGTCAGCGTGTAGGCCGACATGTTGGCCTTCATGAAGTGCGGGTCGGTGACGTTGGAGAACGAGAAATCGTCCTGCCGGCACGAGCCGCCGGGGATGGTGCAGAACCGGTCGGCAGGCGCACCCGGCACGACGGTCGCGGCGGTCGGGAAGGTGGTCTGGACGATCCGGTACGGCAGCGGGGTGACCGTGGCGACCCCGCGCGGGATGTAGGGCACCAGCTCGCTCGCGTCCCAGGCGACGTCATAGATGAAGTCGAGGTCGAAGGTCTCGGTCGGCGCCCAGAGCGCACGGAAGCTTGCGCCGTAGCGGTTCTTCTCGCCCGTCGCCCCGCCGGAGCGGTTGTCCCACAGCCCGTCGTCCATGAAGGAGAAGCCGGAGAGCTTCACCGACAGCGTGTCGGACACAGCGACATTGCCGATCGCCTGCGCGTCGCGCCGGCCGTGCGAGCCGAAGACCGCCTTGGCCTTCATGCCGTTCTCGCCCGTCGGCCGGGTGCGGAAGGCGTTGACCGCGCCGCCGGTGGTGTTGCGGCCGAACAGCGTGCCCTGGGGCCCGCGCAACACCTCGATGCGCTCCAGATCGAAGCCGTCGAGCAGGTTGAAGGCGGACGTGCCGAGATAGATGCCGTCGATGAAGACGCCGACCGCCGGATCGAAGCTCTTTTCCGGGTCCTGGCTGTTCACGCCGCGCAGCGAGACCTGGGTCAGGCCCGGCCCGATGCTGATCTCGCTGATCACGAAGTTCGGCACCTGGCCGGTGAGATCGCGGATGTCGCGGGCGTTGAGGTCCTCGATCATGTCGGCGTTGAGCGCCGACACGGCGAGCGGCACGGACTGGAGTTCCTGCTCCCGGCGCTGGGCCGTGACCACGATGGTCGGCACCGTCGCACGGTCGGTTTGTGCGGTCTGGCCGTCCTGCGCGACGGCTGCGGAGCCGAGCCCCCACGCTCCCGCCGCGGTCGAGGCCAACAGACTTGCCCGGATGAACTGATTGATGCGCGCCATGCGGCTCCCCCGCGTTCGTTTCCTATCGATGCGGACCGCCCGGATCGCGAAGGCCTTTCCGGCCCCTCGTCGTCCGGTGCGTGACCGCACCCCCTGTGCATGTTTTTTCACTCATGCCAAAAAGCGTCAATGGCGAACGGGCGGCGATCGTGCTTTCCATTGCGACAGGGGACCGTGGCGCGGTGATTGATCGCCCAGAGACCACGGCGGGGAGGATGGCCGGATGACCGAAGGACCGTTTCCGAACGGGCCGCAGCGAATCGCCGGGCTTGCCGACGACGCCATGAGCGCCGAGGCCCGGGCCGCGCTGGAGAGCTGGTGGCCGCCGTTCAACATCCACCGCGTGCTGGCGCACAATCCGGCGACGCTCTCGAGCTGGATCCCCTTCGGCTCGCACATCCTGCGCGGCAATCTGATGGACGTGCGGTTGCGCGAACTTGTCGTGCTGCGCGTCGGCTGGAACGCGCGCTCGTCCTATGAGTGGGGCCAGCACGCGGGCCTGTCGCGCCGGCTCGGCATTCCGGAAGCGGACATCCTGCGCGTCACGCTAGGCCCGGATGCGGAGGGCTGGACCGCGCTTGAGCGGGCGCTCCTGTCCGGCGTCGACCAGATGATGGCGCGCCAGGCGATCGACGACGCCACCTATGCCCAGATCGCGGCGCACTACGGGCCTGCCGAACTCATCGACTACGTCATGCTCGTCGCCGAGTTCATCCTGGTGGCGCTCGTCCTCAACGTGTTCCAGGTCGCGCGCGACCCGGGCCTGCCGGAGATGCCCGCGCCATGAAAGCCAGGATCGCCGCCCACGACGCGCCGTGGCCGACCGCCGGCGCCGCCGCCTACATGATGGTGGTGCTGACCGTCGCGAGCATGAACAGCTACATCGACCGGATCATCCTCAGCCTGATGATCGCGCCGATCAAACAGACCTTCGACATCTCCGACACCCAGGTCGGGCTGTTGCAGGGCGTGGCGTTCGGCCTGTTCTACACGCTGGCCGCGCTGCCCATGGGCCGGCTGGTCGACTATGCCGACCGGCGCTGGATCATCGCGCTGGGGACAACCTTCTTTTCCGCCTGCACGGTCGCCTGCGGCCTTGCGCAGTCCTATCTCCAGCTGTTTCTCGCCCGGGTCGGCGTCGGGGCCGGGGAGGCGAGCCTCAATCCCGCCGCCTACTCCATGATCGCCGACACATACCCGAAGGACCGGCTGTCGCGGGCGCTGGGGGTCTTCACCATGGGGGCTTTCGTCGGCATCGGCGGGGCGTTCATGCTGGGCGGCGCCATCGTGCAATGGGCCCTCACCGAAGGCCCGATCGCCCTGCCGGTCGTCGGCACGGTGCAGCCGTGGCAAGTCGCCTTCCTGATCGTCGGCCTGCCGGGCTTTCTGGTGGCGCTGTGGGTGGCGACCCTGAAGGAGCCGCTGCGCCGGGGCGTGACGGCGCAGGCCGACGGCGGGCTCAAGCCCCCGCCCCTGTCGGAGGTGGCCGGCCGGGTCTGGACCGAGCGCGCGCTGTTCATCCCGATGTTCGCCGGCTTCTGCATGATCACGCTCAACGGCTACGCCGGCACCAGCTGGACGCCGGAGTTCTTCCGCCGGACCTTCGACTGGTCGGCCGGCCAGACCGGCTTCTGGTACGGCCTCGTGGGCGTGATGCTGGCGAGCGTCGCGGGCGCCTTCGTCGGCGGCTGGGTCACAGACCGGGTGGGCAAGCGCCATGCGGACGCGCCGTTGCGCGTCGCGGCCCTCGCCATGCTGCTCTCCTGGATCCCGTCGGCCGTCGGCACGCTGATGCCGGATCCATGGCTGGCGCTGGGCGTGCTGGCGGTGGCGCAGTTCTTCACCACCTTCACCTTCCCGCTGGCGGCGGCGGCGATCCAACTGTCGACGCCCAACCAGCACCGCGGCCAGATGTCGGCGCTCTATCTGTTCGTGATCAATCTGTGCGGGCTGGGACTGGGGCCTGTGGTCGTCGGGCTGATGAACGACACGCTGTTTCCCGGCGCGGACGGCGTGCGCTGGTCGCTGGCCTGGGTGAACGGGGTGACCGCGCCGCTGGCGGCGCTGCTGCTGTGGATGGCGCTGAAGCCGTATCGGGAGACCCGGGCGCGGTATGAGGCGTTGGCGGGGTGAGGGTTGGCCGCGGATACGGGCTTCATCGACCGTCGCTAGGGTTGGGGAAGCGCTTTGGTGACGGCTGTCGCGTCACCACGCGCTTGTTCGATGGTGCGAGGGGTTCAGGGCGTGTCAAGGACGGCGAAGCCGCCGCTGCGCGGCAGATTTTTCTTTGAAAAATCTGTCCTTGACACGCCCTGAACCCCTCTGACGATCAAGGAGAGGTTTTGCGTGAGACGCAGCTCTCACCAAAACCTCTCAGTTCCAAAGCGACGCTCGAGCGACATGGTACTCTCAAGCCGACTGCGGACGCACACCACATCCGCTCAGCCCCCGCCCCTTACCCCGACCTTGCGCACGCCGGCATCCCCGATCACCAACGCCTGACACGCGAGCCGGGCCACGCCCCCTGCCCCCGCCAGCGTCGGGGCGAGCAAGGCCAAGGCGCCCGCCTCCAGCGGCCCAGGCGGCGCGAACGCCTCCGGCTGATCCGTCGTGAAAAAGCAGGTCCGGCACTGGGCGAACCCGCCGCACTGGCTGCGCCAGGCGAGCCCCGCCCGCCGCGCGGCGGCCAGCACCGTCTCGCCGTCTGCGACCTTCAGCGACAGGCCGGCCGGCTCGACCCGCAGCCGCGCCATCAGGACCCCAGATAGCGCGCGATGGTCGCGTGGAAGTGGCGCAGCCGGTTCTCCTGGTAGCGCGCATAGGTGACGCGGCCGGACTGGAGCGAGCGCAGGCCTTTCTGGATCGCCCACAGATTGGCGCCGTCTTGGTCGAACACCGCGGCGAGGCCGCCCAGTTCCCTGGCGTCGCTCCAGGGCTGGTCGACGGTGAGGGTCGTCAGCGGCGCGGGCTTCGGGCGCGGCTTGCCGTGCGGGACCGGAACCAGGAGATAGACCTCCTGCCAGCACCAGTCGGGGTCGGTCCCCATGGGCCGGAAGCGGTAGCAGATCGGCGCGCCGTGGCCGAACCACATCACGAGGTTCGGGAACACCCAGTACTGGATCGTGTCGATGGCCTCGCTGTCGGTGACCTTGGCGACGTCCGGCCCGAGCAGGCCGGCAAGTTGGGTCCGCTTGCGCGCCGCCATGGCCGAGCGCGCGGTCTCGCCCTCCGGCACCGTGATCGGGCCGGCGGCCGGATCGGACGATTGCAGGATCTCGTCGGGCGTCAGGCTGTCGCCCAGCGACGGCGAGGCGATGCCGCGCGGCGAGATCATCCGGCTGTAGTGATGCTTGCCCGCCCAGACGTCGTACTGGGTGTTGAAGTCGCCGATGTAGGTCGCCGCCTGCGGGTGGGTCTCGGAGACGTGGAAGCTCTCGTTGAACGCCTCGATCGCCAGTTTCCAGTTGCAGTTCAGCGGCTTGATCACATGGGCGGCGATGAAGCGGTCCTCCATCGGCCAGCGCTTGTAGATCTCCGGGATGTCTTCGAGATAGGTCTCGAGCGGCGGCGCCTCGGGGTCCATGCAGATGAACACGAAACCGCCCCAGCGCCCGACGCGCGCGCCGGGCAGCTTGTGGCTCTCGCCCGAGACGTGCGGGAAGTCCCAGGCCGCCGGCACATGCTCCAGCGATCCGTCCAGCCCCCAGGTGAAGCCGTGGAAGGCGCAGCGGAACGACGCCGCCTTGCCGCCGCAGTCGCGCAGCTGACGGCCGCGATGCAGGCAGACGTTGTAGTGGGCGCGGATCTCGTCCGGCGCGGACCGCACGACGATCAGCGACCACGGCCCGATGTCATAGACGATGTGGTCGCCGACCTCGGGAATTTCCTCCTCGCGGCAGGCGACCTGCCAGACCCGGCGCCACAGGCGCTTCATCTCGGCGTCGCACACGTCCCTGGAAAGATAGGCCTCCGCCGGCGGCCCTTCGAGGCCGAGATCGAGATAGGGCGCCGGATCGAGCTGCCAGGGCTGCTCGCGGGCGTCCTGCGCGATCAGGTCCTGCACCGTCGGGAACGGCCGGTTCAAGGGATCAGGGCGCATGTCGTCGGCCATGGGCGTTCTCCTGCGATCAGACGGTAAGGCCGCCGTCGACGCTGAACAGGGCGCCGGTGACGAAACGTGCTTCCGGCCCGACAAGCCAGGCGACAGCGCCTGCGATGTCGGTCGGCGCGCCGACAAAGCCGATGGGGTGGAGTGCAGCGGTGCGCGCCCGCGCCGCCGCCGGATCGCCGGAGGCGCTGCGCAGCGCATCCACCATCGGCGTCTCCACAGAGCCGGGCAGCACGGCGTTGCAACGGATGTTATATCCAGATCGGCCGCAATGAACCGCTACGGACCTGGTCAGGGCATGCAGGCCCGCCTTGGAGGCGCTGTAGCCCGGCATCATGGCCACGGCCCGCACCCCGGCCGCCGAGCCGATGTTGACGATGGCGCCGCCGCCCCGGTCCTTCATCAGGCGCACGCCCATGCGGCAGCCCAGGAACGCGCCGTCGAGATTGACGCTGAGGATCGTGCGCCAGCGCGCAAAGTCCATGTCCTCGATCGGGCCCGGCCCCGGATTGATCCCGGCGTTGTTCACGAGGATGTCCAGCCCGCCGCTCGCCGCCAGATCGGCCTCCAGCCCTGTCCAGACCCCTTCATTGGTCACGTCCAGCGCCACGAAGGCGCCCCCGATCGACTTGGCGGTCGCAAGCCCTGCCGGGCGATCGACGTCGGCGACGATCACATGGGCGCCGTCCTCTGCCAGCCGGGCGCAGATCGCCGCGCCGATGCCCATGGCGCCGCCGGTGACGAGCGCCCTCTTGCCAGCGAGCGCGCTCACGGGGTTCGGGCCTTGTAGGTGATCGGCAGCGTCGTCAGCCCGCGGTGCTGGGCGCTCGGCACCCGCTGCAGCGGCGCCGTCGGATCGGCAAGGCCGATCTCGTCCAGCCGGTCGAGCAGGCGGCGGAAGGCGATCTGCAGCTCCTTGCGGGCGAGACTCGCGCCGACGCAGAAGTGGATGCCGCCGCCAAACGCGAAGTGCTGGTGTGCGTTGGCCCGTTCCGGGTCGATGCGCGCGGCGTTGGGGAACATGGTCTCGTCGCGGTTGCCGGCGCCGTAGCGCAGGTGCACGACCGCGCCGGCCGGGATCGTCACCCCGCCGATCTCCACATCGACCTTCGCCTTGCGATAGTGGCCCTGCACCGGCGCCTCGGCGCGCAGCACCTCCTCGACGAAGCCGCGCAGGAGCTTGGCCTCGCCTGTCCGCAACCGATCCTGAAGGTCCGGATCGCGGGCGAGGATCCATACCCCGCTGGCGATGGTGTTGGTGGTGGTCTCGTTGCCGGCCACCATCAGCTGGATCAGGATCGACAGCACTTCCGGATCGGTCAGCCAGGCGCCGTCCTCGTCGCGCACATTGGCGAGGGCGCTGAGCAGCGTGTCGCGCGGATCGGCCCGCCGGGCGGCGACCTCGTCCAGCAGGAAACGGTGGGCCTCCTGCTGCAGCTTAGCGCATTCCACGAGCCGGTCGTCGTCGCCCATCAGGCCGAGGATCTCGATCATCGCGTCGGACCAGGCCTTGACCCGCCAGATGTCGGAGCGCGCGAGGCCCAGTTGGTCGGAGATCACCGTCAGCGGCAGTGGGGCTGCGAAGGCCTTCACGATGTCGCAGGCGCCGTCGCCGACAAAGCCGTCGATCAGACCGTCCACGATCTCATGGATGCCCGGGGCCAGCCGCTCCACCCGGTCGGCGCTGAACACGAGGTTCACCAGCGGGCGCAGCCGGGTGTGGATCGGCGGATCGGCGCCGACCAGCGTCGGCACGGGCCGAACGCCGGAGGCCATGATCGCCGCGGCCGCCGCCGGCATGCCGCCGGGCCGCAGGGTCGGCCGGTCGACGGCGGAGGAGAACCGGTCGTTGTCGCGCAGGACGTCCTGGATCTGGCGATAGCCGGCCACGATCCAGACCCCGGTGCCGTCGTCGCGCTGCACCCCGCCATGGGCCTGAAGCCGGGCGTAGTGCGGCCAGGGTTCGGCGATCACCTCCGGATCGCGCAGGGTGAAGCCGGCCTTGGCGTCAGCGGTCATCAGGTCCTCCCGGGACGACATCTTGTTTTCTACACTTGTGTAAGAAAGCTGGCGGTCAGGCGCAACCGCCTGGGGCGCTTGACGCCCGCACGCGGCGGGCCGCACCATCGCACCCGTGCCCTGAGGACGCGCCCCTGCGATGACAGACGCCCACACGCCGGACCTGCCGCCGGACCCCACGCGTCTGGCCGAAGGCGAACTGCGCAAGAGCGCGGACACGCGCCGGCGCATCCTCGAGGCGGCGGTCCATTGCCTGGCGACGTTCGGCTACGCCGGCACGAATGCGGTGACGGTGGCCGAACAGGCGCGGCTGACGCGGCCGGCGATGCTCTACCACTTCCCCACCCGCATGGCCTTGATCGAGGCGAGCGTGAACTTCGTCACCCGCGAGCGGATCGCGCAGTTCGAGGCGGCGGTGCGCGAGGTGCTGCCGCGGCGCGACAGCGTGGAGACCGCGATCGACATGGCCTGGGCCCAGAACCAGACCGCGCTCTACCGGGCCTATTGCGAACTCGCCAACGCCGCCAAGACCGACCCGGACCTCGCGGCCGTATTCGCCCCCGCCATGGCGGCCTATGACCGGGCCCGGCGCGCCACGGCGAACCAGCTGTTCAGCCCGGCTCAACAGGCTTCGACGGGCTTCCACCTGCGGCGTGATGTGGTCCGCTTCCTGCTCGACGGCGTCGCCGAGCATGGCGACATGATCGAGGATGCACAGGCGCGGCGGGCCGCGCTCATCGCATTTCTCAAGGCGCTGGTGCTGGAGCCCGAGGGCGATGCGCTGTTGCGTCGGACCCGCGAACGGCTCGGCCAGGAGCCCTGAGCCCGGTTCAGGCCGTCACGGGCTCGCCGGCGAGCGTGCGGAACCGTTCGATGTCGCGGGCGGCGTTGGCCGAGGGGACCAGCCCGTCCTCGATCAGCGAGGCGAGCTTGCCCCAGGCTTCCTTCTCGCCCTGCTTAGCCGCGGCGCGCAGCAGGGCGACGCCGCCCTCGATGTCGCTCACGCCCATCTCGCCCAGCACCTTCAGCTCGCCCAGCACCATCATTGAGCGCGAATAGCCGAGATCGGCCGCCATCTGATAGTACGCGTAAGCGCGGGCGCGATCCGGCGCATCCATCGTGTACCCATTGTAGAAGATGTCGCCCAGCACGTGCATGCACATCACCTCGCGGTTCTCCACGCCCCGGGCATACCACTTGATCGCCGTCAGGTAGTGGCCGGACATCCAAAGCGCGACTGCCAGAAGATACAGGCCCTTGGGCTGACCGAACCGCGCGGCCTGTAGCACGCCCGGATCGACCTCGACGCCGTAGCAATCGACGTCGGCATCCTCGTAGCGCGCCTGTTCCGACGCATCCGCCGGCCGGCCCGCCACATAGCCGCAGCTGGCGAAGGCGCACAGCGGATGGATGCGGTTGGCTGCTGTGAAGTCCTGCAATTCCCGGCGCAACTCGCCACGGGCGATGCCCATGAGCGTGTCGCCGCGCACCAGCGACCCTAGCGACCCGAAGGAATAACAGCACGGCTTCACGTCGCCGTTCAGGTGGATGTACAGGTCCGCCCAGGGCGAGGAGCAATCCTTGACTTCTAGCGTCATCGTTTTTCACGCGACTTTCTGTTATGCTGGCTGGTTTGCATTCCATTCAGCGAGCTCTTTATATCGCTCGGCGCTATAGACGCGGGTCCCTGCCGCGCTGCGGCAAGGCCGAGCAAGCGCTTCGCGCTCGAGCCCCTCATGCAAGAGCACGCCATGGCCCTCGATCTGGATGACGAGCGCATCGGCCCGGTCCATCGCCTGCGTCACCCAGTAGTCCGACACATCCGGGTCGCTGCGCATGTCGTTGTCGGCGTAGTTGAAGGTCCAGTTGTCGCGCCGGACATTCCACTCCTTCGGGTCGGTCATGAGCTGGACGAGGTGCTCGAAATAGACAGCATCCGCCCCGAGGCTGTGCGCCAGTTCGATGAACTCGGGCGCCTCCTCGATGTTCTCGCGCATCATCACGAAGGACGGGCGCACGATGAAATCGGCGCCGGTGCGGGTGCGCATGTCCACCAGATTGCGGATGCCGGTCAGCGACTTGGCCATGTCGTTGCCGCGGATGCGCAGGTGCGTTTCCGGCCGGGCCGCGTCCAGCGAGATGTTGACCTGGTGCAGCGGCACGCCGGCCAGCCGCTCCACATTGGCCTTGTTCATCAGGATGCCATTGGTCACGAACATCAGCTTGGGGTTCTTGCGGCCGCGCAGCGCGTCCACGATGCGCCAGAACCCGGGCGCCAGCAGAGGCTCGCCGACCCCTGTCGGCGAGATCAGCTGCATCTCGTCCAGGAACGTGATCACCTCGTCGACAAGCGTGTCGGCGACATCGCTTTGGCCCGGGTAACCTTCCGGCAGCCCGTGCGGACACATCACGCACTTCAGGTTGCAGCGGGTGGTGACCTCAAAGGTCACGCGTTCCATTGGAATGGCGTTCATGGCCTGTCTGTCGCATGGAGGCCGCGGCGCCGCAATGCGGACGATTTGGCGGCGGCGGAGAGCACCGAAAACTGCCGCGCAAAGCGCCAGCGGGAGGCTGAGAGGGCGGCGCCCGCGGGACGATGTTCGACTCGGCGGATCATAGCGGGGCGGCCGCGCGTTCGCGATACCGCTCGGCGTCGCGCACCGGATCCTTCGACGTCGCCAGCCCGTCCTCGATGAGGCGCGCCAGCACGCCCCAGGCGTCGCGTTCGCCCTGCTTGGCGGCCGCGCGCACCAATTCCACGCCGGCCTCCCGCTCCATCGGGCCGAGCACGCCGCGCGCCATCAGGTCGCCGAGCCACATCATGGAGCGCGCATGGCCGAGGTCCGCCGCCGTCTGGAACGCCCAGTAGGCCCGGCCCGGATCGGGCTTCGGGAACCCCCAGCCGAACAGCCAGGCCTCGCCGATCGAATAGAGCGAATTGACCTCATTGAGGTCCGCCCCGCGCCGGTACCACTTCAGCGCCTGCTGCCAGCGCTTGGCCTGCCACAGCGCATGGCCCAGCATGAAGATGTTCTTGGGCTGGCCGAAGCCGGCGCCCTGCACGGCGGCTGCGTCCAGCGCCAGCCCGTCCGCATCCTCGACTGCGTCGGAGAACTGGACCGCCTCGTCCCCGTCGGCCGCGCGACCGCGGATATAGGTGCAGCCGGCGAAGGCGCAGAGCGGATGGATCTTGTTGGCGAGCGTATAGGCCTGCAGCTCCGCGCGCTCCGGGCTGACGGCGATCTCGAACAGCGAATCGCCCTGCACCAGCGACCCGAAGGCGCCGAGCGAATAGCAGCACGGTTTCACATCGCCGTTGAGGTGGACATAGAGGTCGTCCCAGGGGGACGGACAGTCCCTGACCTCAAGCGACATCGGGCGCCCCCTTTGCTGCCTCGGACACCGACAGGCCGATCCGGCGCGTGCGCTCCTCGAAGCTTACGCGCGCGCCGGGATCGAGGCGGCACGGCCGGCTGTCCTGAAGCGCCTCCAGCCCCGGTTCCAGCAGGATGCCGCTGCCGTCGATCCGGATGCCGAGCGCATCGGCCCGGTCCATCGCCTTCAGGATCCAGGGATCGGATGCGGCTGCATCGCCCCGCAACTCGTTTTCGGCATAGTTGAACAGCCAGTTGCCGCGCTTGACGTTCCACGCCTTCGGGTCGGTGACCAGCGTGACCATATGCTCGAAATAGACCGCATTGGCCCCGAGGCTGTGGGCCATCTCCACGAAGGCCGGCGCCTCCTCGACGTTCTCGCGCATGATCACGAAGGCGAAGCGGATTAGAAAGTCGGCGCCCGTGCGCGCGCGCATGTCGGTGAGGTTGCGCACGCCTGCGAGGGATTTGGCCAGATCATTGCCGCGGATGCGCAGGTGGGTGTCCGGACGTGCCGCATCCAGCGAAACATTGACCTGGAACAGAGGCGCCTGTGTGAGCCGCTCGACGTTGGGCTTCGTCAGCAGGATGCCGTTGGTCACGAACATCAGCATCGGGTTGGTGCGGCCGGCCAGCGCGTCGACGATCTTCCAGAAGCCAGCCGACAAGAGCGGCTCGCCAACCCCGGTCGGCTGCAGGATCCGGGTCTTGTCGAAGTAGCGGATCACTTCGCCGATCAGCATGTCCGAAGCGTCGGACTGACCGGGCAGTCCCTCGGGCAGACCATGCGGACACATCACGCATTTCAGGTTGCACCGGGTCGTGATTTCCAGGGTCACCCGGTCGGTCCGGCCGATCGTCGACGCTTGCGGATCGAAGACCGTGTAGGTTTCTGCGGACGCGATCATGACGGGTCTGGTCGCATGTCGCCCGGCGCGCCGCAATGTTCCCCGGTGATTTCACCGACTTGTGAGCGCCCCGATGGCTCAGCCCAGCGTCCGGCCCAGCGCCAGGAACCGCTCGCGGCGCGCCTTGCGCAGCTGATCGGGCTTGAGGGACCCCAGTTCGGCCAGGGCCGCATGGATCGCATCGCCGACCGCCCGCATCGCGGCCTGGGGGTGGCGATGGGCGCCGCCGGAGGGCTCCGGGATCACCCCGTCGATCACCTTCAGCTCGGCGAGGTCCTGGGCGGTGATCTTCATGGCGGTCGCCGCATCCCGCGCCCGCGCCGAGTCGCGCCACAGGATCGACGCCGCGCCCTCCGGCGAGATCACCGAATATACCGCGTGCTCCAGCATCAGCACCCGGTTGGCCGCCGCGATCGCCACCGCCCCGCCGGAGCCGCCTTCGCCGGCGATCACCGCCACCATGGGCACGCCGAGGGTCAGGCAGCGTTCGGTCGCCCGCGCGATCGCCTCCGCCTGACCGCGCGCCTCGGCGTCGAGGCCCGGATAGGCGCCGGCGGTATCGACGAAACTGACCACGGGCAAGCCGAACCGGTCGGCCAGATCCATCAGCCGCACCGCCTTGCGGTAGCCTTCAGGCCGCGCCATGCCGAAATTGTGGGTCAGGCGCTCCTGCGTCGTGCGGCCCTTTTCATGGCCGAGGATCACGACCGGCTTGCCGCGGAACCGCGCCAGCCCGCCGAGGATCGCCGCGTCCTCGCCGAAGCAGCGATCGCCGGCGAGCTCGGTGAACTCTGTGAACAGCGTGCCGGCATAGTCGGTGAACTTCGGCCGCTCGGGATGGCGGGCTACTTGCGTCTTTTTCCACGGATCGAGGCTGCGGTAGAGATCGTCCAGCGCCCGGGCGGCCTTCTCGCGCAGCTTGGCGACGTCGTCGCGCAAGCCCCCGCCGGCCTGATCGCCTGCGCGCGACACCTCGTCGATGCGCGCCTCGAGTTCGGCGATCGGTTTTTCGAAGTCGAGGTAGGTTCGCTTGCCGTCAGCCATGGCGCCGTCATGGGTCCAGCCCCGGACCCGGAAAGAGGCGCAATGCTCTAGGCGCGGGCGGCCTCCCCCGCAAGGCCGTTGCGTCAGGCGCCCGGCGGCGGGCCGTCCGGCCGGCTCAGGATGAAGGCCGCCGAGCCCAGCATCACCATCGCCTGGATCGCCAGCACCCAGCGGTTGGCGCCGAAGGCAGCCGAAAGCCCGAGCACGCCCGCCATGCCGACAACGGCTGTGATCTTGGCGCCGCGCGAGATCGCCCCGTAGCGCCGCCAGTTCTCGATCAGCGGCCCGAACAGGCGGTGGGACAGGAGCCAGGCGTGCAGGCGCGGCGAGGACCGTGCAAAGGCGAAGGCCGCCACCAGCAGGAACGGCGTTGTCGGCAACAGCGGCAGCACCACGCCCGCCGCCGCCAGCGCCACGGCCAGCCCGCCCACGACGAGCCAGAACGGGCGGGTCAGCATGGCGCCGGCGCGTCTATTTCAGCACCCCGTCGCGCACGAGCCGGTCGATGACCTCGCGCTGTTTGGCGTTCACTGCCGGCCGCTCGATCATCCGCCCGTCCGGGGTCTTGTTGGGCGGGGCGAGGGTGGTGTCGCGGTAGGCGCGCTCGAAGGCGTCGAGCGGCAGGCGCGAGAGCACGTTGGTCATGCCGATCTTGCGGCGGGTGTCGCGCAGTGCCGCCACATCCAGCACCGCATTGGCGTTGGAGGTCTCCCCTGTGCCGGCCTCGGCGAGGATTCGGCCGTACCAGTCGAGCACGATGCTCATGCCGTCCGTCCCGTTGGGCGGGAAGTTCACCCCGAAGATGCCGGCCGAATTGGCCGACACCACATAGGCGATGTTCTCCACCGCCCGGGCCATCTTGGAGATGTGCTTCGGGGTCAGCATCGGCGCGCCGACTTCGGAGGTCGGGTGCAGCAGCACCTCTGCGCCCTTGAACACATGCATGCGGGCGATCTCCGGATAGAGGATCTCCTCGCTGGCGATGGTGCCGAGCACGCCGATCTCGGTGTCGGCGACCGGGAAGATCGCCTCCGGACCATAGGCCTCGAGATACCGGTCCCACACGTCGTAGGGCGAGGGTGTGAACAGCGAGATCATCCGCCGGTAGCGCAGCACCACATCGCCATTGGGGCCATAGACCACGTTCGCCTGGAAATAGAGGTCCGGGAACTTCGGGTCGTTCTCATAGTGGTTCGAGCACAGATAGAGCCGGTGGCGCTGGGCGATCGCGGCGATCGCGTCGCTCTCCGGCCCGTCCACATCGATGACGGCCTTGTCCTGCCACTGCTCGCGCGTCTCGCCGAACGGGAACGACGTCATCCAGTATTCCGGCAACACGACCAGCTTGACGTCATAGCCGTTGAAGCCGCGCTGGAAACCGGCGACGCCGGCCACCATGGCGCCCATGCGGGTCGTGGCCGCGGCCATGCGGGTGCGGGCGGCCTCTTTCGTAGCGTCCTGGTTCACCGCATCGCAGCGCAGCTGCAGGGCGACGGCGGTGTAGCGGGCGGGCGCGGCCGCCGGGGTCTGGGCGTCGGCGGAGCCGGCGGCGGCGGTCATGGCGAAGGCTCCGGAGGCGGCGAGCAGCTTGCGTCGGGTCATGACCCCGCTTTGCCAGCATCCCAGGCTTTCAGGAAGCGCTTCGGCGCGGCCGCCCGCCACGCGCGCATCAGCCGGTCCTTCGCCCAGTCCGGATCAAGCCTGTCCGGACGGACGAGCACGAGATTGTGGCCCCGGTAATGGTCGGTGACGAAGAAGGTCTCCGGGTCCGCCTCAATCAGGAACGCCCGCTCCTCCTTGTCCATCTTGAACACCGGGGAGTCCTCGGACGGGCTCCACCAGGCCCAGAGTTTGCCGAACGCCTTCAGCGTCGGCTGGCCCCAGCTCGTGGTCTCAACCACCTCCGGCAGGTCCAGCGACAGCGCGAGCGCGCGGAAGGCGGGCCAGTCGATCAAGGAAAGGCGTCCGCGATGGCGCCCGCACCCGCGCACCAGACCGCCTCGTCGGCGGCCAGCGCGCCCAGCATCCGCCGCAGGGCATGGATGCGGAACGGCAGGCCTGTGACCCAGGGGGTGAGCGCAAAGCCCATCGCCTGGCCGCCGCGGGCCGGCGCCTCGTCTTTCAGCAGACGGCCGGCCGCCAGGATCTGATCCGCCCACTCATCCTCCGTCTGCCGACGATCGATCAGCAGCAGCCGGTCTTCCAGCTCATTGTGCAGCGGCACGAGGCTGACGGACCCATGGGCGGTGCGCGCACGGACCGGGACCTGATCGACCTCCCAGTCGAGGCAGACGTCGAATCCATGCGCAGCGATCACATCCAGCGTGGACCGCGACTGCTGGCGGACCGGGCTCATCCAGCTGCGCGGGGTCAGGCCCGCCGCGGCGAACGCCGCGCGGGTGTCCGCCACATAGGCCTCTTCCGTCGCCGGATCGATCCCGCCCCAGTGGATCGCGTCCGTGTGCAGGCCCGCCGCCGCGATCTCGTGACCGTCCGCCGCGATCGCTTCGATCAGCGGGGCCGCACGGGTCAGCATGGCGGCGTTGACCGCAAAGGTCGCCGTCAGGCCGGCGGCCTTCAGCGCGTCCAGCAGCCGGAACGCGCCCACCCGGTTTCCATAGTCGCGCGAGGTGTAGTGGCGCAGGTCCGGATAGGGCGTGACCATGCCGCCCGGATGCCGGAACGGCTTGCCCGACGGATTGAGCATGAAGAACTCGATCGGGATCACGATCGACACTGCAACCGCCTTGCCGCCGGGCAGAGCGACCGGCGCGCGATCCTTCGCCAGCGCCCAGTCATAGCGGTCAATGTCCTGGCCATAGGCGCGTTTGGGATAGGTCAGGTGGTCTTCGGTCAGCGGCATGGGGCGTTTATGGCGCAGGCCGGCGGGGCTGTTAAGGGCGATCCGTCTCTATTATGGAAGCCGCCGCACAGGATGGCATAGCCAGCCGATGCGGTAATATCATACAGCAAAACGATGACGCATCCCAATGATCGACGCGGCCTCCGCCTTTGGCTCACTTCATCCGGATCAGTGGCTGGACATCCTCAAGCGCAGCGTCGCCGAGTCCGTGATCGACGGCGTGCCCTTCCCGCGCTTTCCGGATGAAGCGGTCCAGACCGCCTTCAACGGATCGGCCGGGCAGGCCGCCATGGTGCAGGCCCATGCGCTCTGGCTCTACGCCGACGGCCTGTCGCGCGCTCTGGGGACCCCGCTGGGCCCGCAATCGGTCGTGCTGGACATCGGCTGCGGCTGGGGTCGGATGACCCGGCAATTCATGAAGGACGTGCCGGCCGCGCAGATCTACGGGGTGGACATCAACCCGGCCGCCATCGCGTTGTGCCGGGATCTCGGCGTTCCGGGGACCTTCCTCGAGGTCACGGCCGGCGCGCCCCTGCCCTTCGGAGACGGCGCGTTCTCCACGGTGACGGCCTTCTCGGTCTTCACCCACCTTCCCGAGACGGTGGCGACCGCACTGGTGGGCGAGATCGCACGGGTGCTGCGGCCGGGCGGGCTGGCGGTGTTCACCGTGGAGGACCGCGCGTTCATCGAACTCATCGGCCATCCGGACGCCCCGCTGTGGGGCGATCGCTGGCGGCTCCTGTCGCAGCATCGCGACCGGCTGGATGACGTTTTGCAGCGCTACGGCGCCGGGGACTACATCTACCTCGTCACCAATGACGGCCCGATCCTGTCCGCCGACGTCTATGGCGACGCGGTGGTCCCCAAGGCCTGGATCGAGGCGAACTGGACGCGCTTCGCCGACGTCATCGCCTATGTCCCCTCCCGCGACCCGATCCGCCAGGCCGTGGTGGTGCTGAGGAAGCGGGGCGGCACGTGAGGCTTGAAACCGGTCGGCTTTGGCCGTGACCGGCGACCGTCACCCCGAACCGCAGCGCCGCCTCACGCGCTTGCGACCTCAAGGCTACTGGAACACCTGTTTGCGCTCTGCTTTCCTTGACACAAGTCGAGGGGAGCCTCCGCGAGGTGGTATTGGGTTAAGATGCCAACAAATGGTAACGATACTCTATCTGGAACGTCTGGAAACGACACAATAGATGGTCTTGCTGGCAATGATATCATTAATGGCCAAAGTGGCTCGGACAGCCTATCCGGCGGCGCTGGCGACGATACGATAGATGGTGGCAGCGGCCTATTCTCGAATGATACCAACATCATTGATGGCGGTGACGGCAATGATTTGATTTTTGGTAGCCTGAACTTCGACACTTTAATCGGCGGAGGGGGTAACGATACAATAGTGGATGCAGGAGGCTGGGCCACAATTATCGGCGGCGAAGGCGACGATTCGATTGTATTTTCGAGTTCTTTTTTCAATCAAGAATTCAAAACTATATCCCTTGGACCGGGTCGAGATATAATTGACATTACAAATCTTCCGAATTCAAATCATCGCATTGTTGTATACGATTATTTAGCTGGAGAAGATGTTATTGTAACTGATTTAAATTTCAATGGCTACGCACAGGGCGTTGACTTGGACGGAGATGGATTGTCCGACGATTCATACATAACTGTTGGTTCTTTTTCAAATCAGATTTACTTGATCGATTATTTACATTCGTCAATAGTTGGCACCAACGGTTCAGACTCAATTGGCGGATCGATTCTTAACGATACTATTTATGGATTCAGCGGCAACGATAGCTTAGATGGGCGTAACAACAATGATATAATCGATGGCGCACAAGGTGATGATACTATTCTTGGTAGCGGCGGCTCTGATACGATTGTTGGTGGAATAGGATCTGATATTCTAACCGGCCATAATGGTCTGGATTTGATTTTTGGAGATGGCGGCTTCGACTTCATAGAGGGGGGTGACGACGCAGACACGATTTTTGGAGGTGGAGGCAATGACACCATCATCAGCGGCAACGGGTCCGACCGCGTGACAGGCGGTCAGGGCCGCGACGTGTTCAACTTCACCAACACCAGCGGCACTGACACCATCACCGATTTCGCGCCCGGCTGGGACACGATCAACGCCATCGTCATCATCCAGAACAACAACCTCGACCTCGACGCTGACGGCCAGTTCGACGACTCCCGTATCGTCCATGCCTCCGGCACGATCGTTCTGCTCGATCAAGGCCAATCGACCAGCGCGCAGGCCGACAATCGGAACGGCACGACCAACGGCGACACGATCAACGGGCTGGGCGGCAATGACGTGCTCAACGGCATCGGCGGCAATGACGCCTTGCTGGGCGACGCCGGCGCCGACAGCCTGATCGGCGAGACCGGGGACGACTGGCTCTCCGGCGGGACCGCCAACGACACGCTCGACGGCGGCGACGGCAATGATGCGCTCTATGGCGGGGACGGCGACGACCTTCTGATCGGCTCTCTGGGCGGGGATTTCCTTGTCGGCGGCGATGGGTCCGACACCATCAGCTACGCCGAGGTGACCAACAACCTGACCATCAATCTCGCCCAGAAGATCCTGACGAGCGGCGACGGGACCTTCACGTTCCTGAACGATTTCGAAGCCTTGAGCCTGGGCGTCGGCAATGACTTCGTGATCGGCTGGGGCGGGGCCTATCAACAGCTCACCCTCGGCGAGGGCAACGACGTCTATGTGGACTATTCCAACCCCACCGCGCCCAGCGGCGCGATGAACGACACGGTGAGTGGAGGCGACGGCAATGACGCGCTCTATGGCCTTGCAGGCAATGACAGTTTGAACGGCGGCGCGGGCATCGACGTCATCATCGGCGGCGACGGGGCGGACACGCTGATCGGCGGCGCCGGCGGGGACTGGATGGGCGGCGGGGCCGGGGCGGACGTGTTCCGCTATCTCGCTGCCTCGGACTCCAACGCCGCCCAGGGCTTCGATGCGGTCGCGCAGTTCGAGACCGGCCTCGACCGGATCGACCTCGCCGCCATCGATGCGAACACCGGCGTTGCTGGCGATCAGGCCTTCACCCTCGGCGCGCTTGCAGCCGGGCAGGCCGGCCGCCTGCAGATCACCACGACCGCAGGCTACACCCTTGTCGAGGGCGATGTGAACGGCGACGGGGTCGCCGACATCGCCTTCTTCGTGTGGAGCGAGACCGGCGGGCTCGCCGCGCCCGCGACCCTCGTCGCCGGGGATTTCGTGCTGTAACGGCGCGGTTTCGGTTCTGGCCGAAACGGGCTTGCCTTCCGGCGACGGAGCGTTCAGAAGGCGCGGCCATGACCGAAACGACTGATCGGACCGCCGTTCTCAAGGCGCTGTCCTCACCTGTGCGCCGCGCCATTCTTGAACGGCTGGAAGCGGGCGAACAGGCGGCCGGCGCGCTCGGCGAGGGGCTGGGCGTGGCGCCCGCCACCCTGTCGGAGCACCTCGGCGCG
>VYKN01000070.1_pt1 | contig 22654 bp, 16 predicted proteins | sample 5114581 | NCBI WGS metagenome assembly VYKN01 (sample SAMN12291810, study PRJNA351875) | freshwater metagenome | isolation source: freshwater lake | place: USA: Michigan, Baker Lake | collected 2011-08-08
AACGAGCTGACCATCCGCGCCGACGGCCGCGTCGCCCATGTGCGCACCGGCCGGTCGATCCCGTTCGGCGAGATCGCTGCGGACGCCGGCAAGCTGACCCCGCCCGCGACCCCTGCGCTGCGCCCGGCCGCCTCGCGCCGGTATGTCGGGACCGACCAGAAGCGCCTCGACACCCCGGCCAAGGTGCGTGGAACCCATGTCTACGCCCAGGACCTGAAGCTCGACGGCATGCTTTACGCCTGCGCCCGGCTGTCGCCGGTGTTCAAGGCGGAGGTGGAGCGGTTCAATGTCGCAAGCGCCAAGGCCGTGCCGGGCGTGGTGGACGTGGTGGCCGTGCCCTGGGGCGCAGCCGTGGTCGCGACCTCCACCTGGGCTGCGATGAAAGGCGCGGATGCGCTTGAGATCTCATGGAAAGCGACCGGCAAGGAGACCGAAGACAGCGCCTCCATCTCCGCCGCCATCCGCGCAGGGCTCGATGCTGATGCCGAGGCCCGCGTATCCCGCCGCGAGGGCGATGTGGACGCCGCCTTCAAGGGCGCGGCGCGCGTGATCACGGCGGACTATGAGGTCCCCTACCTCGCCCACATGTGCATGGAGCCCTGGAGCTGCACGGCCCGATTCACCGGCGACCGGCTGGAGGTCTGGGCGCCGACGCAAGGCCAGGACCGGGTGCTGCAGGAGGCTGCGGCCGCATCCGGCCTGAAGCCCGAGGCGATCACGGTGCATTCGCTCCAGCCCGGCGGCGGCTTCGGCCTGCGGCTGGTGGCCGAACACGTGCCGGCCGCCGTCATCTGCGCGAAGGCCATGGGACGGCCGGTGAAGTACTTTCACCGCCGGGAGGACGAGATCGGCCAGGCACGCTACCGCCCCGTGATGGCGGCGCGGCTGTCGGCGGCTTTGTCGGCCGAAGGCAAGATCGTCGGGCTGACGTTCCGGTCCTGCGGGCCGTCGCTCGCGCGCCAGATCGGGGCCCGCCTGCCGGATGGTCAGGCCGACTGGGCGGCGGTGCAGAACATGGCCGACGTGCGCTATGACTGGGGCGCAGTGCGCTACGACAATGTGGTGCGCGACTTTTCCGCTCCGTTGGCGGCCTGGCGCGCGGTTGGCGCGACCCACAACGCCTGGTTCGTCGAAGCCTTTATGGATGAGCTCGCCCGCAGCGTGGGCGAGGACCCGGTGGCGTTCCGGCTGAAGCATCTGTCCGCCGACGTGCCGCGGCAGGCGCGTGCGCGCCGCGTCGTGGAGCGTGTCGCTCAAGCCTCGAACTGGAGCGCTGCGGCGCCCGACGGCCGCAAGCGGGCGATCGCCTACTTCGAAAGCTACGGCGCGTTGTGCGCCCAAGTGGCTGAAGGGTCACTGGAAAACGGCCAGATGCGTGTCCACAAGGTCACCTGCGTGCTCGACGCCGGCGAGATCGTCATGCCCGATCAGGCGCGCCAGCAGGTCGAGGGCGGGATCGTGCAGGGCCTGTCTGCCGCGCTGTTCGAGACCGCGCCGATCGCCGGAGGCCGCTCGGTCAAGTCCAACTTCGACGGCTACCGGGTCATGCGGATCAACGAGGCGCCCAAGGTCGAGACCGTGTTCATCAACTCCGGCGAGACCATCGGCGGGGTGGGCGAGCCGCCGACGCCGCCGGCCATTGCGGTGGCCGGCAACCTGATGGCGGCGCTGACCGGCCAGCCGGTGCGGTCCATGCCGCTGGTGAAGGACGCCTAAGCCGCCGGCTGGCCGATCTGAGCGGCGACTACAGGGCGTGGGCAATCGCGCCGGTCCAAGGCTCGCGTCATCTAGGCTTCGCTGCTAGAGCCCGGCCATGCCCGCCCCGTTGATCCAGCTGAAGAACGCATCCCTGCGCGTGGGCGCCCAGCAGCTGTTCCGGGGGCTCGACATCGCGTTGGCCCGCGGCGAGCGGGTGGCGCTCGTCGGCGCCAACGGCGCGGGCAAGTCCACCCTGATGCGGGTTCTGGCGGGCCTTGTGGAGCCGGATTCCGGCGAGCGCTCCACCGCATCGGGCGTACGCGCCGCCATCTCGCTGCAGGAGCCCGACCTGACCGGCCGGGCGGCGCTCGCCGACTATGCCGGCGAGGAGGTCTGGGCGGACGATCCCCAGACCCGGCGGGCGCTGGGCGCGGCCATGCTGGACCAGTTCGGGCTCGACCCCGAGCGCGCGCCCGCCGGCCTGTCAGGCGGGGAAGAGCGCCGCGCGGCGCTCGCCCGGCTGTTCGCGTCCGAGCCCGACCTGATGATGCTCGACGAGCCGACCAACCACCTCGACATCGAGGCGATCGAGCTTCTGGAGAAAAAGCTCGCCCAGTATCCCGGCGCGGTGCTGGTGGTCAGCCACGACCGGCGGTTCCTCGAGCGGATCGCCACAGCCGCCATCTGGCTGCGCGACGGAACCGCCCTGCGCATGGACGGGCCGTTTTCCGGCTTCGAGGCCTGGGCCGAGGCCATCGAGGCGGCCGAGGAGAAGGACAACCGCCGGCTCGACAAGACGCTCGAGACCGAAGCCCGCTGGCTGGCTCGCGGCGTCACCGCCAGGCGCACCCGCAACATGGGCCGCCTGCGCCGCCTGATGGCGATGCGGGAGGTCAAGCGCCAGCGGCTGATGGCGCAGAGAAAGCCGGCTGACATCACGGCGGCCTCCTCGGGAACCTCCGGCGCGCTGGTGCTGGAGGCCAAGGGCCTGTCCAAGACCTGGCCCGGCGGGGTCGCGGTGGAGAGCCTGTCCCTGCGGGTCATGCGCGGCGACCGGCTCGGGCTCGTCGGACCGAATGGTGCGGGAAAGTCCACGCTCGTCAGGCTGTTGACGGGTGATCTTGAGCCGGATGCCGGAACCGTGCGGATCGGCGCCGGCGTCGAGCTGGCGCTCGTCGATCAGGCCCGCGATGCGCTCGATCCCGCCCGGACCGTTTGGGAGACGCTGGCCCCCGACGGCGGCGATCAGGTCTCGGTGCGCGGGCGGCCTCGCCATGTGGCCGCCTATGCCCGCGACTTCCTGTTCCGCCCGGACCAGCTGCGCCAGCCGGCGGGCGCGCTGTCCGGCGGGGAGCGGCGGCGCCTGGCCCTCGCTGTGGCGCTGGCGCGGCCCTCCAACCTTCTGGTGCTGGACGAGCCCACCAACGACCTTGATGTGGAGACGCTGGACCTGCTCGAACAGGCCCTGATCGAGTATGACGGCACGGTAATCGTGGTCAGCCACGACCGGGCGTTCCTCGACGGCGTGGTGGATGCGACCCTCGCCCCGGCGGGCGACGGGCGCTGGATCGAGACCCCCGGCGGCTGGGCGGATCTGGAGACGCAAGGCATCCCGTGGCGCAAGGCTGCGCCGGTTGCAGTGGCCGCGAAGGCGACCGCGCGGGCGGAGCCGCAGCCCAAAATCCAGAAGAAACTCAGTTTCAAGGACGAGCATCGTCTGAAGGAGCTTGAGACCGAGCTGCCGCGCCTGACCGCCGAGATTGCGCGGCTGGAAGGCGTTCTGTCCGACGCCGGCCTCTATGCCCGCGACCCGGCGGGCTGGGACAAGACAAACGCGGCTCTCGACCGCGCCCGCGCTGCACTCGAGGCCGCCGAGGAGGACTGGCTACGGATCGAGACGTTGAAGGAAACGCTGGCGGGGTAGGGGGGCGACGTCGCCTGCCCGTAGGCGCTCTTTCTGGACAGGAGCCGAGAATGACCGATGCGCTTGAGCGGTTGTCGATCTGGTATCTCGCTCAATGCGAGAATGACTGGTATGAAGACAAGGGCATAAAACTGGATACGCTCGATAATCCCGGCTGGCGTATGACGATAGATATCGCATTGACGCGTTTGCAAGAGACGACATTTGCGCGCGTTGAGGTCGACCGCTCCGAGCATGATTGGGTTCGTATCTGGCGGACGGACAAGACTTTCGAGTTCGCGTGTGGTCCGCTGAATTTGCGCGAAGCGGTCGAGAGTTTTCTGGATTGGGCCGAGGAACAATAGTGCGACAGGGCGTTGCCCGAAACGCGCTGAAGGAAAAGCGTGCGAGTTGCGGGCCTACGCTGCTGTTTCGCGCTGATGGCGGGCTGCTTCACGTCCCCGAGCGAAGAAGACAGGCTGGAGCGGCGGCGCCCTCGCCGCCGTGGTCGTGTTGGGAGAAACGGCGGCGAGGGCGTCGCCGCTCCGGCTTGCGAGACCTTGGCGCACTGACGTGTGCAACGCCCCTTACGTTGCTTTTGGCGTCGTCGGCGCATACACCGGCCCCCGTCGGACAGGGTAGCAAAGCGCCGAGGATGTCGCCGAAGGTGCGCACGCACAGGTTCATTGATGAACCTGGGTAGGGCTTCCCGTTCTCAATTCCGAACCCGTCGCGGATCGGGCGCGGGTCAAGGTCAAGCGAAGCGCAGCCGCGAAGCGGCGCGAAGGGCGCAAGCCCGAAGCGGCCTTGACGCATGCGCCCGGCCGCGCGGCACAAGGAACGAGAACGGCAAAGCCGCCTCCCGCTGTTCGTCGACACCCCCGCCTTGCCCCTCCGCCCGGCCCGCGCCACAAGGGCGGCCACAGCGGGGAGCCGTCACATGCGTCAACTTCTGGCCGGCCTGGCCGTTCTGAGCCTCTCGGCCTGCGCGACCACGCCGGCGCCGACCCCGGACAAGGCCACAAGCCCGCTCGCCGCCCCGCCGCCGGAGACCTCCGTCGTCGAGGCCAAACCCGCGCCGCGCTGGACCTCCGGCGCGATGGTCGCGGCGGCCAATCCGCTGGCGGTGGAGGCTGGCCTTGAGGTGCTGCGCGCCGGCGGCTCGGCGGTGGACGCAGCCATCGCGGTGCAGACGACGCTGAGCCTCGTCGAGCCGCAATCGTCCGGCATCGGCGGCGGCGCCTTCATGCTGCACTACGACGCCGCGACCGGCGATGTCGTCGCCTATGACGGCCGGGAGGTGGCGCCTGCCGGCGCGACGCCCACCATGTTCCTGCGCGACGACGGCAAGCCGATGTCATTCTTCCAGGCGGTGCAGACGGGCCGTTCGATCGGCGTGCCCGGGGTCGTCGCCATGCTGGAACTCGCCCATGGCCGGCACGGCAAGCTGCCCTGGGCGCGCAGCTTCCAGCCGGCCATCAAGCTGTCGCGCGACGGATTTCCCGTGTCCGAGCGGCTCTCCGGCATGGTCGGCGACGTGCAGGGCTTCCTGACCCGCACGGTCGGGCCGGACGCCGCCCTCGCGCCGGACGCAGCCGCCTATCTGACCCTCGACGGCAAGACGCCTCTGCCCAAGGGTCACATCCTGAAGAACCCGGCCTATGCCGACAGTCTTGCCCTGATCGCCCGCGACGGCGCGAAGGCCTTCTACGCCGGCCCGCTCGCCGAGCAGATCGTGGCGGCCGCCCAGCGTGGGCCGACGGGCGGGACCCTGTCCATGGCCGACATGGCGGCCTATCGCGCCGGCGTGATGGAGCCGGTCTGCCGGCCCTATCGGGTCTATCTGGTGTGCGGCATGCGCCCGCCGTCCTCGGGCGGCATCGCGGTGCTGGGCATCCTCGGGGTGCTGGAAAACCTCGACATGGCTGCGACCAGCCCGCAGCGCGCCGATGGCTGGCACCGCTTCATCGAGGCAAGCCGCATGTCCTATGCCGACCGCGACATGTACGTGGCCGACGACCGGTTCGTCGCCGTGCCGATCGACGGGCTCCTGGACCGCGACTACCTGAAGGGCCGGGCCGCGCTGATCCAGCCCGATCGCGCGCTGGCGAAGGTCGAGGCGGGCGATCCGCCGGGCGCGGTGCGGCGCGGGCGGGACGCCACAGGCAACATCTTCGGCACCAGCCACTTCGTCGTGGTCGACGGCAAGGGCAACGTGGTGTCCATGACCACGACCGTGGAGGCGCCGTTCGGCTCCCAGCGCATGGCCGGCGGCTTCTTCATCAACAACCAGCTCACCGACTTCTCGTTCCGCCCGGTGGACGACCAGGGCCAGCCGATCGCCAATGCCGTCGCGCCCGGCAAGAAACCGCGCTCGTCCATGTCGCCGACCATCATCTTCGAGGACGGCGCGTTCCGGCTTGCCGTCGGCTCGCCCGGCGGCAACGCGATCATCGGCTATGTGGCCAAGACGGTCGTCGGGGTGCTGGACTGGGGGCTGACGCCGCAACAGGCCATCGACCTGCCGAACGTGGTGGCCCGCGGCGCCGTCGCGGTGGAGCGTGCGCGCATGGATCCGGCGATCCTCAAGCAGCTCCAGGACATGGGCCACCAGATCCGCGACGGGCGCGGGGCGGAGGGCTCGGGCCTGCATGCGGTCATGGTCGGTCCGGACGGCAAGCTGGTCGGCGGCGCAGACAGCCGCCGCGAAGGCGTGGCGAGGGCGCCATGACGACTTTGCCGTTTTTCCAGGTCGATGCGTTCGCCGAGAGTGCGTTCGGCGGCAACCCGGCGGCGGTCATGCCCCTGTCGGCCTTCCTGCCCGACGCGACGCTGCTTGCGATCGCCGCCGAGAACAACCTCGCCGAGACCGCCTTCATCGTGGCGCAGGGCGAGAACCGCTGGGCTCTGCGCTGGTTCACCCCGGCGCTGGAGGTCCCCCTGTGCGGCCACGCCACGCTGGCGGCCGCCTACGCCCTGTTCGAGCGCATGGGCGCCAAGGGACCGGTCCTGACCTTCTCCACCCTTTCGGGGGATCTCAAGGTGACCCGGCTCGACGACGGCCGGATGGAGATGGACTTTCCGGCCGATCCGCCGCGCCGGACCGCGATCCCGGACGGGCTGGCCGAAGCGCTCGGCGCGACGCCTAAGGAGGTCTGGGCCGGACAGTATCTCGTTGCGGTTTTCGAGACGCCGGAGGACGTGATCGCGCTGAAACCCGATCTGGCGGCGCTGGAGAAGATCGCCGGCGAGGCCACGCGCGGGCGGGGCAATCTCGCTGCGGCCGCGCCCGGCGACGGCGCGCCGCATGACGTGGTCAGCCGCTTCTTCGCGCCGGGATCGGGCATCCCGGAGGACCCGACGACCGGTTCGGCGCACTGCATCATCGCGCCCTTGTTCTCCGACAAGCTCGGCAAGCCGGAACTGTCGTGTTTTCAGGCCTATCCCGGGCGCGGCGGCGTCGTGGGCACGGCCTTGCGCGGCAACCGGGTTCTCCTGCGCGGGCGCGGCCGGCTGGTGATCGAGGGCGCCTTCCACCTGGATTGAACGTTTCGTTCGCCGGACCCGCGAATCGCCTGTTGACGAGAACAAAGAGGGAATATAGAACGCAACAGGAACACAACGGAGCCCGCCATGAACACCGTCCAGGACCTCGCCGCCTTCGCCGCCGTGATCGCCCTTTCGGTCGTCGCCTGGGGATGGATCGCCGCAATCGCCTGACGTCGGCGCCCGCGATGTGCTTGTCTCATCGGTAGGGAGAATCGCATCCATGGCCGAAGCCGCGCCTTCATTCGTTCACCTCAGGGTGCGTTCGGCCTACTCGCTGCTCGACGGCGCGATGCATGTGAAGGCCATCGTGACGGCCGCGGCCAAGGGGGCCATGCCGGCCGTCGCGATCACCGATACGGCGAACCTGTTCGGCGCGCTGGAGTTTTCCGAGGCCGCCGCCGAGAAGGGCGTCCAGCCGGTGCTCGGGATGGCTGTCGCGCTGCGGCGGGACGAGGCGCCGGCGCCCGCCGAGGTCTGGCGCGACGCGATCGCCCTCTACGCCAAGGACGATGCCGGCTGGGCCAATCTGATGGCGCTGGCGAGCGAGGCCTGGCTCGACGCGCCGCAGGGCTCGACGCCGCATGTCAGCCTGTCCCAGCTCTCCGCCCGCGCAGAGGGCCTGATCGCCCTGACCGGCGGCTGGGAAGGCCCCGTGGACGGCCTGCTGCGGGACGGCAAGCGCGATGAGGCCGCCGATCTTGTGGACGCGCTGTCGGCGCTGTTCCCGGACCGGCTCTATGTGGAGCTTCAGAGGATCGGCGCGCCGCAGGAGGCCGAGGTCGAGGCCGCGCTGCTCGACATCGCCTATGACCGCGGTCTGCCGATCGTGGCCACCAATGACGTGCGCTTCGCCGACCGCTCGCGTTTCGCCTCCCACGAGGTGCTGCTGGCGATCGCCGAGGGCGCGACCATCGCCGATGAGGACCGGCGCCGCGCGACGCCGGAATGCGGGTTCAAGTCGGCCGCCGAGATGGCGGTGCTGTTCGCCGACCTGCCCGAAGCGCTCGCCAACTCCGTGGAGATCGCCCGGCGCTGCGCGGTCCGGGCGCGCACGCGCGCGCCGATCCTGCCGCGCTTTTCGGGCGAACATGGTCGGGACGAGCCGGCCGAGCTTGCTGCCCAGGCCCGTGCAGGCCTGGAGGAGCGGCTGCGCCGGCGTGAGCCGGCCGCTGCGCCCGACGCCTATGCCGCCCGACTGGAACTCGAGATCGACGTGATCTCCCGCATGGGGTTCGCAGGCTACTTCCTGATCGTGGCGGACTTCATCAAGTGGGCGAAGCTCCAGGGCATTCCGGTGGGGCCGGGTCGCGGCTCGGGCGCAGGCTCGCTGGTGGCCTATGCGCTCACCATCACCGACCTTGATCCGTTGCGGTTCGGCCTCCTGTTCGAGCGGTTCTTGAACCCCGAGCGGGTCTCCATGCCCGACTTCGACATCGACTTCTGTCAGGACCGGCGCGGCGAGGTGATCGACTATGTGCGCGACCGCTACGGCGCGGACCGGGTCGCCCAGATCATCACCTTCGGCACGCTGCAGGCCCGCGCGGCGCTGCGCGACGTCGGCCGGGTGCTGCAGGCGCCGTTCCCGCAAGTCGACCGGCTCGCCAAGCTGGTGCCCAACAATCCCGCCGCGCCCGTTACGCTCGCCCAAGCGGTCGAGGGCGAGCCCAAGCTCCAGGAGGCGCGCGCGCGCGAGCCGGAAGTGGCCGCGATCCTTGATCACGCCATGGCGCTGGAGGGGCTCTACCGCAACGCCTCCACCCACGCCGCCGGCGTCGTCATCGGCGATCGCCCGCTCGTCGAGCTGACGCCGCTCTATCGCGATCCGCGCGGCGAAATGCCCGCGACCCAGTACAACATGAAGTGGGTCGAGCCGGCGGGTCTGGTGAAGTTCGACTTCCTGGGTCTCAAGACCCTGACCGTGATCGAGCGGGCGCTGGCCTTCATCCGGCAGGGCGGGGGCGAGGTCGACTTCGACCGGATCGGGTTCGACGACCCGGCGACCTATGCGCTGCTGGCCTCCGGCGCGACCATGGGGGTGTTCCAGCTGGAAAGCTCGGGCATGCGCGACACGCTGCGCCGGATGCGGGCGGACACGCTGGAAGACATCATCGCGCTCATCTCGCTCTATCGCCCGGGTCCGATGAAGAACATCGAGACCTATTGCGACGTGAAGTTCGGGCGTCGCGATGCGGACTACCTCCACCCCAGCCTCGAGCCGATCCTGAAAGAGACCTACGGCGTCATCATCTATCAGGAACAGGTGATGCAGATCGCCCAGGTCCTGTCCGGATACAGCCTGGGCGAAGCCGACCTGTTGCGCCGCGCCATGGGCAAGAAGAAGAAGGACGAGATGGACCGCCAGAAGGCGCGTTTCATCGAAGGAGCGACCGCCAACGGCGTGAACGCCGAGACCGCCGACCGGATCTTCGAGCTGGTCGCCGAGTTTGCCGGCTACGGCTTCAACAAGTCCCATGCCGCCGCCTACGCCGTCATCGCCTACCAGACCGCCTGGTTGAAGGCGAACCATCCGGTGGCGTTCCTTGCGGCCTCCATGAGCCTCGACATCGACGACACCGACAAGCTCGGCGCCTTCGTCCAGGAAGCCCGGCGCATGGGCGTGACCGTGCGCGCGCCGTGCCTGAACGGATCACAGGCCGACTTCAGCGTGGAGGGCGACGCGATCCGCTACGCGCTGGGTGCGGTGCGCAACGTCGGCCTTGCGGCCATGAAGGCGGTGGTCGCCGAACGGCCCGCCGGAGGATTTGCAGACCTGTTCGATCTGATCGAACGGATCGATCCGAAGGCGCTCAACCGACGGACGCTGGAGAATCTTGCCCGCGCCGGCGCGCTGGACGCGCTGGAAGCCGACCGGGCGCGGGCCTTCGCCGCAGCCGAAGTGGTCTGCGCCCATGGCCAGCGCCATGCCGGCGAACAGGCCAGCAGCCAGGTCAGTCTGTTCGCCGCCGCGCCGGGCGAGATCCGGCGCCCTGCAGTGCCGCAGGCGCGGGCCTGGTCGGCGCAGGAGCGGCTCGACAATGAGTTCGCCGCGCTTGGGCTCTATCTCTCCGGCCATCCCCTGTCGGACATTGCCGAAGCGCTGCGCCGGAACCAGACGGTGTTCATCAACGAGGCCGCCGACCGGGTCCAGGACGGCGCCGGCATGTTCCGCATGGCCGGGATCGTGCGGTCCCGGAAGGAGCGCATGTCGAACCAGGGGACCGGCAAGTTCGCCTGGGTGAGTTTCTCCGATCCGACGGGCGAGTTCGAGGCGTTCGTGGCGCCCGAAACGCTCATCCAGTTCCGTGACTTGCTGGAGCCGGGCCGGGCGGTGACGTTCCGGGCCAAGGCCCGGGCGTCGGAAGGCGAGCTGAAATTGTCGGCCGATCAGATCGAAGCGCTGGAGACGGCGAGCCATCTGGGCGCCTGTCGCGGCCTGAAAGTGTTCGTGGCGCGCGGGGCGAGCCCGGAGCCGGCGGCTGCGGCGTTGCGGGCCGTCGCCAATCAGCCCCAGCAGAAGGGCGCGCCGGTGGGCGAACTGATGCTGGTGATCCGCACGGACGCCGGGTCCGAAGTGGTGCTGCGGGCGCCGGGGCGCTGGCCAGTGGGCCTTGCTGCGCGCCAGGCGCTCAAGGGTGCGCCGGGGGTGGCGGCGGTCGCCGACTATCTGTGAGGGGCGCTGTTGCCCTTGAGGGCCTTGCAACGGGCCGGGCCCTCGCGCGGCCGGTGGCTTGATTCATCTGCGGGTCCGGGCCAGAGCAGGGCTCAAGGGTCGCGGTCGTCGGTCTCGTCTGGCCGTCCCGGCGTCTGTTGTCCTGATGCCTTCCTTTCGGCGCGGGGCTTTGTCGAAAGGCTGCGGCCGGTCACCAACGCGGCCGATCCGAAGCGAGCGCGAAGCCGGTCCTCGGCGCGTTCCAGTGCGGCCAGACGGCGCGGTGCTGCGTCGATCAGATCGCCGCGATCAGCGTCGTCGGGGTCGGTGAGTTCCGATAGCCCGACGCCGATCAACCGGTAGGCGACAGCGCCGGTTTCTGCGGCCAGCATCTCGCGCGCCGCAGCAAAAATGGTGCGGGCGAGCTGGGTCGCTTCGGAAAGCGTCCGCCGGCGGGTCACCGTCTCGAAACGGGCGGTCTTGAGCTTGAGCGTCACCACGCGCCCGGCGCAGCGGCTGTCGCGGGCGCGCCGACCGACCCGCTCGGCGAGGCTCCAGAGGATGGCCTCAAGGCTCTCGGTATCGCGCAGGTCCTGATCGAAGGTTGTCTCCGCAGAGATGCTCTTGCGGTCGCCATGGGGATCGACGGGCCGATCGTCCTCGCCGCGCGCCAGCCTGGCGAGCCGTGCGGCCTGGCCGCCCGCCAGCCGGAACAGGACATCCTGGGGCGTCGCCGCCACGTCGCCGATGGTGTCGATGCCGGCGTCGGTCAGACGTTTGGCAAGGCCGGGTCCGACGCCGCTCAGGGCCCGCACCGGCCGCGGCGCGAGGATCGCAGCTGCGTCGCGCCGTCCGATCACGGCGAAACCGCGCGGCTTGTCCATCTCGCTGGCGAACTTGGCCATGGCCTTGTTGGCGGCAAGCCCGATGGACACGGTGAGCCCGGTCTCGGTCTCGATGCGCCGCTGAAGGCCGATCAGCGTGGCGATCGGCGGGCCGCCATGCAGCCTCTCGGAACCGGAAAGGTCTAGATACGCCTCATCGATCGAGGCCATCTCCACCAGCGGCGTCAGCGCCTGCAGCATCGCGGCGATGCGCCGGCTCTCGGCGCGGTAGAGCTCCATCTGCGGGCGCACCACCACGGCGTCCGGACACAGGGCGCGCGCCTTGAACATCGGCATGGCCGAGCGGACGCCGGCGGCCCGGGCGATGTAGCAGCAGGTCGCCACAACGCCGCGCCGTCCGCCGCCCACCAGCACCGGACGATCGCGCAACGAGGGGTCGTCGCGCTTGTGGATGGCCGCGAAGAACGCGTCGCAATCCAGGTGCGCGACGGCGAGCTGCGCTGCCTCCGGGTGGCCGACGAGACGCGGCGAACCGCACGCCGGACAGCGCGCTTCAGACGCGCGGGCCTGGGAGGAACAGTCCCGGCACCAAAGGTCGGACGCCGGATCGTCGGGGCGCCTCGGGGCGTTCACATCTTCACCCATGTGGTGGCGTTTACCATGAAACCGGCTTAACGACCGTCCGCTGCGGGGCGGTGCGCGGCACACAGGTTCATAGCCTGTTAAGCGATGCGCACGCACACGGAACGAGAAACCTGAAGCCCCGCCGCGCCGGCTGCGGGCTTAGCGGGAGACATGCGCATGCCGACCACAGGCGACGATATCCTCACTGGAACGCCCGGAGCGGACTCCATCGATGCATTGGCCGGGAACGACAATGTCGCCGGTCTGGCGGGCGACGACACGCTGGTCGGCAACGACGGCGACGACACCATCAACGGCGGCGAAGGCAACGACAGCCTCGACGGCGGCGCCGGCCGCGACCTGCTCGACTTCTCGGACGCCACCTATGACGTGAGCATCCGGGTGGTGCAGAATCTCGCCGCCTCAGCGTTCGGCAACGACACGATTTCCGGCTTCGAGGCCTATCGGGGCGGCTCGGGCAATGATTCGATCATCGGCTCGGACGACATCTCCTTCATCGAGACGATCTCCGGCGGCGCAGGTGATGACGCGCTGACGGGCGGCGGCGGCGCCGACATTCTGGACGGCGGCGCCGGCAGCGATCTGATGTTCGGCTCCGACGGCACTGATGAGGTGACCTATCTGTCGTCGCTGTTCGCTGTCAGCGGAAGTCTCGACATCACCCAGTTCTTCGTCGGCGCCGATATCGATTTCATCTACTCGACCGAGATTCTCACAGGTTCCAACCTCGACGACACCATCCGCGGCTCGCTGAATGACGACCTGCTGCGCGGCGCCGGCGGGGCGGACATCCTGCGCGGCTTTGAAGGCAACGACACGCTGCAGGGCCAGGACGGCTCGGACACGCTGGAAGGCGAGGGCGGTCGCGACAGCCTGTTTGGCGGCGACGGCGCAGACAGCCTGTCGGGCGGCAACGTGCAGGACACGTTGTTCGGCGGGACCGGCAACGACACGCTGCGCGGCGACGGCGGGGCCGACAGTCTGCTCGGTGAGGATGGCAACGACCTGATCAGCGAAGAGAACACGTTCGAATTCGTCGGCAACTTCGCCAACGGCGGCGCCGGTGACGACACGATCCAGCTGAGCGGCGGCGCCGATACGATGGTCGGCGGGACCGGCGCGGACGTGTTCCGGTTCGTCGGCAATCACGGTTCGGACACGATCAACGACTTCAACCCGGCCGAGGGCGATTCGCTTGAGTTCCAGAACCTGCTCGGCGCGCTGAACGTCGAGGCCGGTCTTGATCTGGACGGCGGCGGCACGCCGAACGACAGCCGGATCACCCACTCGCTTGGCACGGTCGTCATTCTGAACGCGACCCTGCCGTACCAGACCATTCAAACCGGCACCGAATTCGCCGAAACCCTGCAAGGCGGGACGGGTTCGGATTCGATCTCCGGCTTCGGGGCGAACGACAGCCTCAGCGGCCTCGGCGGGCCGGATCTGCTGTCGGGCGGCGCCGGCGACGACACGCTGAACGGCGGCGGCGGCGACGACACGATGCAGGGCGGCGCCGGCAATGACATCGCGACCTATGCGGATGCGGCGGGCGCGGTCACGGTCAACCTTCAGACCGGCGCTTCGTCCGGCGCTGACGGCGCGGACGCCCTGACGGGTATTGAATCGGTGGTCGGCTCGGCCTTCGCCGACAGCCTGACCGGCGACAGCGCGCCCAATCGCCTTGAAGGCGGCGTCGGCGACGACACGCTGGCCGGCGGCGCCGGACCGGACACGCTCCTGGGCGGCGACGGACGCGACCGGGCGGACTACAGCGCCATAGCAGGCGCAGTGACGGTGTCGCTGGCGACCGGGCTTGCGTCTGGGGCCGCCGGCGCGGATTCGCTGGTCGGCATCGAGGATGTGCGCGGCGGCAGCGGCGCGGACGTGCTGACCGGGGACAACGCGGCCAACCTGCTTCTGGGCGAGAACGGCGCGGACACGCTGCAAGGCGGCCTCGGCGCGGATACGCTCAACGGCGGCGCCGGTCTTGATACGGCGCGCTATACCAATGCGGCGTCCGGCGTCGTGGCGGATCTCGTCACTGGCCTGGCCTCGGGCGGCGACGGCGCGGACTCGCTTGTCGACATCGAGAATGTGGACGGGTCGGCCTTCGGCGACTTCTTCGTCTCCAGCGCGACCGGCAACCGGTTCGACGGTGCGGCCGGCAGCGACGGAGTGTCCTACGCCTATGCGGCCGGCAGCGTGACGGTGGATCTGGCGGCCGGCACGGCGACCGGGCACGGCGCGGATACGCTGGTCAGCATCGAGAACGTCTATGGCGGCGCCTCCGGCGACCGGTTGTCCGGCAGCGCGGCGGCGAACCTGCTCAGCGGCGCCGGCGGCGCCGATACGCTGGTCGCGGATGCCGGCGACGACGTGATGGACGGCGAGGCCGGTATCGACACGGCGGACTTCAGCACTGTGACGGCGAACGTCGTGGCCAATCTGGCGGCCAATTTCGCCAGCTCCGCCCAGACCGGGCTTGACGCCCTGCAGTCGATCGAAGCGCTTCTGACCGGATCGGGCGCCGACACGATCGTCGCCAGCGCCGGTGCGGACTTCGTCAATGCCGGCGACGGCGCGGACTATGTGGCGGGCGGCGGCGACGCCGATACGCTGCAAGGCGGGGCCGGCATCGACCAGCTGTTCGGTGAGAACGGCGACGACAGCCTTGAAGGCGGTCAGGGCAGCGACGTCGTCAACGGCGGCGCGGGCATCGATACGGCGTCTTGGGTCGGTCTGACTTCGAACTTCGTCGGCAACGCCGCTCAAGGGATCGTCGGCAACGGCGTCGACTTCGACACGGTGTCCGAGGTTGAGGTCTGGCGGTTCGGGTCCGGCAACGACATTTTCGTCAGCTGGACCGGCACGCGCGAAGCCTTTCTCGGCGGCGGCAACGACTGGATGGCCGACTATTCCGCCGGCAACAACGACATGTTCTACGGCGAAGGCGGCAATGACGCGCTCTACGGCCTTGCCGGCGACGACAGCTTGCTCGGCGGCGCCGGCGATGACCTGGTGATCGGCGGCGACGGCTTCGATACGCTCGTCGGCGGCGACGGTTTCGACTGGATGCAGGGCGGGGCCGGAGCGGACACCTTCGTGTTCAACGCGGTGTCGGAATCGACCGTTGCAGCGCCTGACGCGATCGCGGACTTCACCCGCACCGTGGACCGGATCAACCTGTCGGCTATCGACGCCAACATCAATGCGGGCGGCGACCAGGCCTTCACCGTGGTCTCCGCCTTCACCAATGTGGCGGGCCAGCTGCGCATCCAGGGCGTCGGCGCGCCGGGCAATCCGGCGATCGTCTCTGGTGATGTGAACGGCGACGGCGTCGCGGACTTCGCCATCTATGTCTATCTGACCGGCGGCGAGACGACGATGACCGGCGGCGACTTCATCCTGTAAGGCAAGTGCGGCGGGCGGCTCAGGCCGTCCGCCGTCCGCTGTTGGCGACAAAGACGCCGGCAAGGACCAGTCCGAGAGCGGCGTAGGCCTCAAGGCCCGGCTGTTCGCCGAGGATGACGACCCCGATTCCCATGGCCCAGAGCGGCGAAAGGTACGTCACCATCGAGGTGAAGACCGGCCCGCGCCGGACCAGCAGCCACATATAGACGACCATGGCCAGCGCCGTGGGCGCGAGGCCGAGGAACGCGATGGCAGCCCAAGCTTCCGGCGCAGGGGCGGGCAGGGGGCGCAAGGCGAACGCAACCAGGGCCGCAACGCTGGCCCCGCTCAGCGTCATCATGAAGGCGCTGGCGATGGCGCCGGTGCGGGGGGCCTTGGCCGCCGCAACGTTGCCGACCGCATACAGGAATGCCCCCAGGATCGCGGCGAGCAGGGCGAGAAGTTCAACCCCGCCGCCGGACCCAAGGCCCGGACTGACCAGCACGACGAGGCCTGCAAAGCCAAGACCGACGCCAACGGCGCGCCGGGGCGTCACCCGTTCGTCCCGCATGGCGACCCAGGCCAGAAGCGCGGTGAAGATCGGCGAGCCGCCGTTGCAGATCGCCACCACGGCGCTGTCGAGGCGGGTGCTCGCCCAGGAGAACATCAGGAACGGGAATACGGTCGCCACCAGCCCGATCGGCAGCATCCAGCGCCAAGGCGAGCCCCGCGCCAGCGAGAACGGCGGCAGGCGGCCGGCGTCGCCGGTGAACGGCAGGAGCGCGCCGAGCGCCGCAACGCCGATCAGCAGCCGGATCGCTGTCACCCACATCGGATCGACGGTGGCGACGGCAGTCTTGAGCGCCGCGAAGGCGGACCCGAAGCAGACGACCAGAAGGCCGAGCGCGGCCCAGCTGCGCGCGTCTGCGCTCATCCCGGCGGCCGGCTGCGGCCGAAGTCCGGCGCGGCGATGTCCTGACCGGCCTCGATGACGCCCTTGCGCATGCGGCGGGCGCGCTCGAACGTGGCGAACAACGTGTCGCCGTCGCCCCAACGGATGGCCCGCCGCAGTGCTGTGAGGTCCTCGGAAAACCGGCCGAGCAGATCCAGCACCGCGTCCCGGTTCAGAAGGAACACATCGCGCCACATGGTCGGATCGGAGGCCGCTATCCGGGTGAAGTCGCGGAAACCGCCGGCGGAATACTTCACCACCTCGCTCTCGGTGAGCGTCTCCACATCCTCCGCCGTCGCCACGATGGTGAAGGCGATGAGGTGCGGCAGGTGGCTGGTCATGGCGAGCACGAGGTCGTGGCGCGCCGCATCCATGGTGTCGACGCGCGCGCCGAGACGGGTCCAGAACGCCGACAGGCGCGCCACTGCGTCCGGATCGGCGTCCTTCGGCGGGCACAAGATGCACCAGCGCCCCTCGAACAGGCTGGCGAAGCCTGCGTCCGGCCCGGACTGCTCCGTGCCGGCGATCGGGTGGCCGGGGATGAAGTGCACGGCCGCCGGCAGGACCGGCGTCACCGCAGCCGCCACGGCGGCCTTCACCGAGCCGACGTCAGTGACGATCGCGCCTGGCTGCAGGCCCGGCGCGACGGCTGCGGCGGCGTCGGCCATGGCCCCCGACGGCGCACACAGCACGACGAGATCGCAGCCGCGCACCGCTTCGGCCGGATCGTCGAAGACATCGCCAATGCCGATCTCGGCGGCCCGCGCCCGGACGCGCGCGTCGATGTCCCAGACATTTACGCTGCCTGCGGCCCGAGCGGCGACGCCGGCGCGGGCGATCGAGCCGCCGATCAGTCCGGCGCCGATGACGGCGATGCGGTTGAAGACCGGATCCGCGCTCATGAGCGCGCGCAGAACTGCGCCAGGACGTCCAGCACCCGGTCCGTCGCCGGCGCCGGGCCGATGGAGATGCGCAGGCACGTCGGCAGGTCGTAGCTGGCGACCTTGCGCACCGACAGGCCGTTGGCCTTGAGCGCAGCGTCGGCGCCATTCGCCAGGTCCGCGTCGCCGAAGTCCACAAGGAGGAAGTTGCACACGCTCGGCGTCACTGCGAGGCCGAGGGCGGCGAGGCCCGCGGCCAGACGATCCCGCTCGGCGGCGTTCGCCCGTACGCTCTCGGCCTCGAAGGCTTCATCGGCGAAAGCGGCGGCAGCTGCGGCAAGACCCGGACCCGATACGTTGAAGGGTCCGCGCACCCGGTCGAGCGCCGCGACGATGTCCGGATGCGCCACGGCCCAGCCGACCCGAAGCGCGGCGAGGCCGTGGATCTTGGAGAAGGTGCGCGTCATCATGACGTTGCGGCTCTCCAGCACCAGCTCAAGGCCCGCCGAATAGTCGTTTCGCCCGACATATTCGGCATAGGCGCCGTCGAGCACCAACAGCACGTCGGACGGCAAGGCGGCATGCAGCCGCCGCACCGCATCGAACGGCGCATAGGTCCCGGTCGGGTTGTTGGGATTGGCGAGGAATACGATGCGCGTGCTCGGCGTCACGGCTGCGGCCATGGCGTCCACGTCGGCGACCCGGTCGCGATCGGGAACCGTGATCACGTCCGCACCGCACTGCTGGGCGACCAGGCGATAGACCAGGAACGCGTGCTGGGACTGCACGATGGCGTCGCCGCGTCCCAGATAGGCCCGCCCCAGGAGCTGGAACGCTTCATCCGAGCCCGCCGAGCACAGGATCCAGGACGGTTCCACGCCGTGGCGGGCGCCGATCGCCGCCTTCAGGGCCGCATGGGCGCCGTCCGGGTAAAGCGCGAGATCCGCGGCAGCGGCGCGATAGGCCTCGACCGCGCGCGGCGAGCAGCCCAGCGGGTTCTCGTTGGACGCCAGCTTGTAGCTGACGCCGTCATAGGTGGGCGCGGCCTCGCCGCCCTTGTAGGGCGCGATATCGAGGATGCCGGGAAGGGGCCGGGGGCTTGCGGTCATGCAAAGGCGAATGCGCCGCAGGCCCTCGCCGCGTCAAGGCCGGGCCCAGGGCTGAGCCGAGGATCGTCCTGCGCCACGTAGCCGTCCGCCAGCACGAGCTGCAGCGGGCCGTCCTCGGCCGCCAGCATGGTGTGCAGCCCGCGTAGCGCAAGCGCGGCGCGCGGCGCGGCGCCTTCGAGAATCAGGAGGCTGTGGTCCTCGCCGGCGGCTTCCGGGGCCCGGGTCGACAGCACCAGCACGTCCGGCAGTCCGTCGGCAGGGCGCACGATCGGGGCGGCGGCGACAACGCGCAGGTCCGTGTAGCGCGGATCGCCAAGCAGCGGCCACCAGTCGTGCCCGTCGTGACGCGGGAAGGGCAGGATCGCGAGGCAGAAGTCGTCGCCGGCAGCGTGCGCCAGAGCCAGGCTTGCGGTCATGACCTGCGGCTGGGCGCCGGCCCCGAAGGCCGCGCGGGCCGCAGGCGCCGCATCGGGCGTCGCGACCACCTTGAACGGGCCTTGCTGGGCGAGGTTGGCGGCCATCAGCGCGCGCCAGATCACGGACAGGGCAGGGGGCGGGGCGCCGTCGCCGGCCTGGGCCACCAGCGCCCGCACCAACGCCAGTTCCCGTGCCGGCCTGTAGCCGAAGCCGGTTTCCCCGGCCGCCGCCTTGGCCGCGGCCATGCGTCGGCCCAGCCCGATCCGTGCGGTCACAAGCTGCAAGAGTTTTTCGTCAACCCGGTCGATTTCGGCGCGCAGCGCATCGATCGTCTCCGGAACTGTCTCGTCGCGCGCGTTCATGCCTATCCGTCCGGACCCCTGATAGGCGCTGCGCTGCAAAAGAAAAAGCCCCGCCGGCGGACCGGCGGGGCCTGTTCTTCAGCCGAGGGCGTCGATCACTCGTCGTCGCCGCCCCGGGCCGCAGCGGCCTCGGCGCTGGCAGCGAAGATTTCCTTCGCTTGCTGTTCGGCGGCGAGGCGCTCGTCGTCGAACTGGCTGGCGATGACGTCCTCGCCCTTGGCCTGACGGTCGGCTTCGTCCGGCGTGCGCGCCACGTTCATGGTCACCGTGCAGGTGACTTCGGCGTGGAGCTGCACGGTCACGACATGCAGACCGATGGTCTTGATCGGCGTGTCGAGCAGCACCTGGTTGCGGCCGACCTTGAACCCGGCGCCGACCGCGGCGTCCGCGACGTCCCGCGCTGCGACCGAACCATAGAGCTGTCCGCTCTCGCCGGCCTGACGCAGCAGGGTGAACATCTGGCCGTTGAGCTTCTCAGCATCGACGCCGGCAGCTGCGCGAGCCTCGGCGTTGCGCGCCTCGATGTCGGCCCGCTGGGCCTCGAACTTGCGCTTGTTGGCCTCGGTGGCGCGCAGCGCCTTGCCCTGCGGCAGGAGGAAGTTGCGCGCGTAGCCGGGCTTCACCCGGACCACGTCGCCCAGGCCGCCGAGCTTGCCGACGCGTTCCAGAAGGATGATGTCCATGTGGGCCTCTCCTTACTGGACGGCGTAGGGCAGGAGCGCCAGGAAGCGCGCCCGCTTGATGGCGCGCGACAGCTCGCGCTGCTTCTTGGCCGAAACCGCAGTGATGCGGGCCGGGACGATCTTGCCCTTCTCGGACAGGTAGCGCTGGAGCAGCTTCACGTCCTTGTAGTCGATCGGCGGCGAATCCGCGCCGGAGAACGGGCACACCTTGCGCCGGCGGCCGAAGGGACGGCGGGTCGGCAGGTTCGAGATGGTGAACTTCGTGGTCATCAGTATCCGCCTTCTTCCGCACGGGCCTTGGCCTTGCGCTCTTCGCGCTCACGGCGGGCAAGGATCGGGGAGGGTTCGTCGTCCGCGGTCTCCACGCGCACGGTGAGGAAGCGGATCACGTCCTCATTGATGCGCAGGCGGCGCTCGAGCTCATGGATCGCCGGCGCGGGCGCGTCGATGTTCATGAGCGCATAGTGCGCCTTGCGGTTCTTGTTCACCCGGTAGGCGAGGTTGCGCAGGCCCCAGTACTCGGTCTTGCCGACCGTGCCGCCGAGTTCCTGGATGGTGCGGGTGGTGTCCTCGATGAGGGCGTCGATCTGCTGCGGCGACACGTCGGGTCGCGCGAGCAGGATATGCTCGTAATGCGCCATAGGCTCTCCCATGTCGGATGCGGCGCAAGAGCCGGCGGGTCCCCGGCGTCTCGCGATGGATCCCGCTGCCCGCCCGGCGACGCCAGGCTAGAAAGGACGAGGGACCGCACCCTTGCGAAGGCGGGGCGTGTAGCCGTGAACGGGGGGAAAATCAACAGGCGGCCACAGCTCAGTGCGCTGCCATATCCCTATGCAGGCGCAGACTGTCGCCGCGAGTCGAGATCAGGATCAGGCTTTCGGTCGCCAGCGACACCACCGCATGGATGATCCCGGCTCCGAACCCGCGGCCCTGTTGATGCGCCTCGGCGTGGCGCAGGTGACTGTCCTCTTCGGCAAGGATGTCGCGCGTGATGCGAGCGAGCGCCGGGTCGACCCGATCCAGAAATGCGATCTGTTCGACCAGATGCCGGTGAACCGTTCGTTCCACAGCCGCCGTGCAGATGAGAACGCCGTTCCGACCCAGTGCGGCCGTCAGCGCCCCGAGCATTGCGCCGCCAATAGACCAGATCGACAGGAGCCTGCAGGGTTTAGCCGCGCGTGCCGGCATGGCCTCGCGAAAACGCGCGCGGTGCGCCTGCTCATGGGACAGCGTCTCCTCCAGCCACGGCGCAAGATCGGGAAACGCGCGTCGAGCCTGGGACAGTTGGGCGGTATAGATCGACACGGCGCCATGCTCGCCGGCGTGGTTCACCCGCAGGATGCGGCGGATCAGGCGCGCGCTCATGAACCCGAGATGGTCCGGTCCACGGCCTCGGCCAGAGCCTTCGCAAACAGGCCCGCCCCGCGCACGCCGCCGGTCCCGTCGAACGGCAGGTAGAGGTAGGGCTCGACGAGCTCCAGCTCCATCAGGAGCGGCGCGCCGCCCGGCCCGCGCACCAGATCCACCCGGGCATAAGCGAGGGGCCCTGGGATGTGTTCCAGGACGCCCAGCGCGGTCTCGATGAAGCCGTCCGGGGCGTCTGCGGCCTCCTCGCGCGCGCCATGCATCCCTTGCGTGCGGTAGTCGCCCGGTTTCGGGCGCTTGATCAGGGCATGGGAGAAGGCGCCGCCGAAGAACAGGAGCGACCACTCGCCCTCGGACTCCACCGCACTGAGGAACGGCTGGATCAGGGCTGCATCCGGCGGCAGCTGATCCGGATCGGGCAATTCCTGCCCCCGCTTCAGCCGCACCTGACGCCAGGCGCCGGCGCCGATGCTCGGCTTCACGATGATCTCGTCGCAGCCCAGCGTCTCGAAGGCGGCGGCGATGATCGTCGGCGTGACCGCTGTGATCTCGATGGTTTGCGGGACTGGCGCGCCGAGGGCGGCGAGCTGCGCCAGATAGGCCTTGTCCATGTTCCAGCCGACGACGCCGCGCGGATTGATCACGCGCACGCCCGCCGCCTCGGCCTCCGCCAGACAGGTCTGGAGCGTGAAGGGATCGCGCGGATAGTTCCACGCCGTCAGCGGCGTCACCGCATCGAACCCTGTCCAGTCGATGTCCGGGTCGGTCCAGTAAACCGGCTCCAGCGACAGCCCTTCAGCGGCGCAGGCCGGGCCGATCAGGGCGAGCTGGGCTTCCACATTGTCGCCGCGGGCGTCCGCGTCGGTCGCCGGCCAGATGCCGGGCGTCACGAGCAGCGCGACGCGCTTCACGGTTCGGCGCTGCGGCGGGTCTGGCTGATGCAGGCGTCAAGCGTGGCGCCGGAGGCGTCCGCCGCCCCGACGCGCAGGCGCCCGTCCGCGCCCTTGCCGAAGGCCAGCACCAGCGCGCAGCTGCTTTTTCGGTAGGTCCACAGGCTGCCGGACGCCTCGGCGCGCACCAGGTCCGGCGTGCCGAAACGGTCGCGCACCTGCGCCTCGTCAAGGTCGCGGATGGCGGCGGGGGCTGTGGAGACGTCGCGCGGATCCTCGGCGGTTGCGCCGGCCGGTTCGGCGCTCCAGCGCGGCG
>VYKN01000216.1_pt1 | contig 22630 bp, 25 predicted proteins | sample 5114581 | NCBI WGS metagenome assembly VYKN01 (sample SAMN12291810, study PRJNA351875) | freshwater metagenome | isolation source: freshwater lake | place: USA: Michigan, Baker Lake | collected 2011-08-08
ACGAATAGGCTTTTTCCATGTCTCACATTTTAGCATATATTTGGTAAATGCGCTAGTATTTAACGGTAAAGCCGTCGTAGAACGACGGGGTTTCAGACCCAAAATTTTCGATGACTGAGCAAGATACTGACTGGATAGGTTTGATGATCGGCAATTCTCGGCTGCATTGGGGGTATTTTTGCGGTCAAACCCTGTTAGCTTGTCTCGATACTCCCCACCTGAGGGAACCCTTAAGTAATGAATTTTTGCAACAAATTTTCCCTAAACTCTTGACAAATAAATGTGAATGTGCATTGATTGTCGCCTCCGTGGTTCCTAGCCAAAGAGAATTATGGGCAAATTATGGCAATTTACGGATAATTACTTTAAAAGATATTCCTTTACTGGATTTATATCCAACATTCGGCATCGATCGAGCTTTAGCTGTATTGGGTGCGGGAAAAAAATACGGATTTCCCTGTTTAGTAATTGATGCGGGAACAGCTTTAACTTTTACGGGAGTAGATAGGGATAAAAAGCTAGTGGGGGGGGCAATTTTACCCGGGTTAAAGGTGCAATTAGCCAGTTTAAGGGAACGGACGGCAGCCTTACCAGAGGTGTCCTTACCGGAAAGATTACCGCAGATGTGGGCAAAAGAAACAGTAGAAGGGATAAGAAGTGGGATAGTTTATACAATTTTGGCGGGAATAGAAAAATTCAGTCAGGAATGGTTGAATTTATATCCAGAGAGCGGGATAATTTTAACAGGGGGAGATGGCGACTTAATTAGGGATTACTGGCAAGAAAACGCCATTAAATCACCCCTAGTGGATAGGACGATAATTTTTGAGGGAATTGCCGCAGTTAAGGGAATCTCCTACTATTTAATTGACAAAGGGGAACATATCTAGTAGAGTCGGGGAAAGTTTTCTCAACTTGAGAAATTTCTCAACAACTAGGCAAAAAATTCAGGATATAGTTATGGCCATCGTTCTAGTAACTGGTTCTGCTGGTTTAATCGGTTCCGAATCAGTACGATTTTTTTGTGATCGGGGTTATACTGTCGTCGGTATCGATAATAATATGCGTCAGGTATTTTTTGGCGAAGACGCTTCAACGGAGTGGAATCGAGCCAAATTATCCCAAGATTACGGGGATAAATACATTCACCACGCTGTAGATATTCGCGATCATGAAGCCATTTCAGCTATATTTAAAACCTATAGTCATGATATATCCTTAATTATCCACACGGCGGCGCAACCTTCCCACGATTGGGCAGCTAAGGATCCCTATATGGATTTTAGTGTCAATGCTAACGGAACTTTAGTATTATTAGAAAATACTCGTCAACAATGTCCCCAAGCAGTATTTATTTTCTGTTCCACCAATAAAGTTTACGGGGATAGACCGAATGAATTGCCTTTAGTAGAAAAAGAATTACGTTGGGAAATCTCGGAAAATCATCCTTATTTTGCTCAAGGTATTGACGAGTTGATGAGTATTGATGCTTGTAAACATTCTTTGCTTGGTGCCTCGAAAGTGGCGGCGGATGTATTAGTACAGGAATACGGTCGTTATTTTGAATTGGCGAACTGCCTCTTTTCGCGGCGGTTGTTTAACCGGTCCAAGTCATTCGGGAACCCAATTACACGGGTTTTTATCCTACTTAATGAAATGTACGATGATCGGCAAAGAATACAGTATTTATGGGTATAAGGGTAAGCAGGTACGCGATAATATTCATAGTTACGATCTCGTCAATGCTTTCTATCATTTTTATCAGGCCCTGCGAGTAGCAGAAGTTTATAATATCGGTGGTAGTCGCTTTAGCAATTGTTCTATGTTAGAAGCTATTCAAGAATGTGAAGCGATTGCGGATAAAAAGTTAAACTGGCAGTATGTAGAGACTAATCGTATTGGTGATCATATCTGGTGGATTTCTGATGTGAGTAAGTTTAAAAATCATTATCCTGATTGGCAGTTAACCTACACAGTAACAGATATTCTCAAAGAGATTTTTAGTCAAAACGTTAGCCGTTGGATCTAGGGTAAATCAAGAATTATTCTGGTCAATTTTTATCTGCTAGTTTTCCCTCGTTACAAAAGTGATTTTTAGCAAAATATCCTGCTAGTAATTAAGGGACTCTGTTAATTAGTTAACCAGAGGACATTAATGATGTTATTAATAGAGCAATATTGACCTAGAAAAACTAAACCAGATCATGTTTTAAGAGACTATTATGTTAACTAAAATCTACAACAATAAAATTTTCCGATTTCTCATTGCTGGGGGAGTGGCATTTCTAATCAACTTATTCTTAATTTATTGGTTCATTGATGACTTGGGATTTAATACACCATTTCTGAAGAATGTTGCTAATGTCATTTCGATAGAAATATCTTTAATTGCTAGTTTCTTTATCTATAGAATCTGGGTGTGGACTGGAGGAGATTGGACAATTAGAGATGTGATTTTGATACAACTTCCTCTCTATCATCTCTCGGCAGGTTTAGCAGTTTTACTGCGAGTTTTTTTGATATTTCCCTTCTTAAACTGGTTAGGAATTAGCCCCGGAGTTAACACAATGATTGGGGTTTTACTGGGAGCTAGTATTAATTATGTTGCCAGTGATAGCCTAATTTTTAAACCTAAGAATAAGACTAATGAGACAGAAATGTACTATCCCGAAGGATTAGCACCAGCTTTCGAGATGGACGGTTACTCTCACCCACGTCAATCAAGGGATAACTATGCAGTAAAAACCCTATCAATAGTTATTCCTGCTTACAACGAAGAAGATTGCATCGAAAGCACCACTCACTTAATATCTGAACGTTTAGAAGAGGATAAAATTGATTATGAAATCCTAGTTGTTAATGACAATAGCAAAGATAACACCGAAGCAGTTCTGCAAAAAATCAACCAAGAAAATCCTCGGATTCGCTACGTCAATAACTATTATCCCAACGGGTTTGGTTTTGCGGTGCGCTGTGGATTAGAAAATTTTAGCGGTGATGCAGTGGCAGTAGTAATGGCAGATAATTCCGACTCTCCCGATAACATGGTGGACTATTATTATAAACTCCAAGAAGGCTACGATTGCGTTTTTGGTTCTCGTTTTATCAAAGGAGGAAAAGTTATTGATTATCCCAGTCACAAGTTATTCATTAATCGTTTGGCTAATCTATTCATTCAAGTTTTATTTGGGCTAAAATTTAATGATACCACTAACGCCTTTAAAATCTATCGTAAGGAGGTTATCGAAGGAATCTCACCTCTACTGTCTCACCATTTTAATTTAACAGTAGAGATGCCCTTAAAAGCAATCGTGCGAGGATATTCCTACACGACAATTCCCATCACTTGGCGCAATCGTACCACGGGGGTTTCCAAGTTAAAACTCAAGGAAATGGGCAGTCGTTATTTATTTATAGTTCTCTCTATCTGGTTAGAAAAACACCTTTCTAGAGGCGACTATAAGCGCAAAAAGAAAAAAAATCAAGTTGTTTGATAATTATTATCTAGTGGAGTATTTTTGATGAGTAGGCAAGTGTTAATTACTGGTGGTGCGGGTTTTGTGGGCAGTTCTTTAGGTTTGGGATTAGCCCAACTCTATCCCGACTGGAAAATTATCGCTTTAGATAACTTAAAACGTCGCGGTTCTGAATTAAATATTCCCCGTCTCAAACAAGCGGGAATTGAATTTGTTCATGGAGATGTCAGAAATGCGGAAGACTTAGAAGCATCCGCTTTGCCAGTGGATTTAATCCTAGAATGTTCGGCAGAACCTTCCGTTTTAGCTGGTTATACTTCCCCCAGCTACGTTTTGCAGACTAACTTAATTGGAACGATTAACTGTTTAGAATTAGCTAGACAAACCCAAGCGGATTTTATTTTTCTCTCCACCAGCAGAGTTTATCCCATTGCCTATCTTAATCAATTAAACTATACAGAAACAGATACTCGTTTTCAGTTATCTGAACAGCAAGATTTACCTGGAGTTTCTGCTTTTGGTATCAGTGAACAATTTCCCTTAGATTTACCCCGTTCTCTCTACGGTTCCACTAAGTTAGCATCGGAATTGATTATTAATGAATATGGGGATGCCTACGGATTAAGAACTTTAATTAATCGCTGTGGAGTTTTAACCGGTCCTTGGCAGATGGGAAAAGTTGATCAGGGAGTTTTTGCCCTTTGGGTGGCTAATCATTACTTTCAGAAGTCCTTAAAATATATCGGTTATGGGGGTACGGGGAAACAGGTTAGAGAATTTTGGTTCTTCAGTTTGTGTTATGCAAGGGACGGGGGTTATAAGGGATGTAACCCTTATATAGAAAGGCATTTAGCGATTTTTGTCAATTGTTTTTGATCTAGAGCGAACTAATCAGCCGAGATTTTCTTCATGTAGCTGATTTACTCGATTTAATCGATATTCAGATTGCTAATTTAGAACAATTCAAAGGGCAGACTTTTAATGTGGGGGGTGGGCAAGATTTTTCCTTGTCCCTTTATGAAACTACAAAACTATGTCAAGAAATCACGGGCAATAGTATAATGATTGAGGCAGTTCCCGAAAATCGCACCGGAGATATGCCAATTTTTATCACTGATTCTCGCCGAGTTATCGAAGCTACAGGTTGGCAGCCTCAGCGCAATGGAAAAACCCTAATCAAGGATATCTGTGATTGGATTCACACCCATGAAAAGGAACTAAAAAGTATTTTCTAGCTGCTTTCTGGTTAATATCTCTGGAAAATGGAGAATAGGGAACTCGAATCCCTGACCTCTGCGGTGCGATCGCAGCGCTCTACCAACTGAGCTAATTCCCCATATAATAGACCATAATAGCATTTTTGAGCAGAAAATACTAGGAACTGGCAAAAAATCGAGCGGCTCCTCTCTGGAAAACTTTAAAATAGAAAAAGTAATCTTGAGGATGATAATTAATGGCGATACTACGCTTAGAGAATGGGACAACCTATACCCAGTTAGCCGATATTAGTCTGGAATTGGCCAAATTAAATGTCACTTTAAACTATTGGCCGATCGAAAACGAAGCCACCCGTCAGCTACTTAAACAAGCTTCTCTCACTGACGAAGAAAAAGAAATAGTTTTAACCAGCTTAGACGGTTATTTTGAGCAACTAAAGCAAGAAGCGGGTTATCAAGCTAGAGATTTAATCGTTTTGCACCCTGAAATTCCCAATCTCGACACTTTACTGGCAAAGTTCGAGCGCTGTCACACCCACGCCGACGATGAGGTGCGTTATATCATTGATGGAGAAGGGGTTTTTGGCTTTGTCTTTGCCGATGGTTCTCAGGGGGAATTAACTATTCAACCTCAAGAATATATCAATGTTCCCGCCCAGAGCGAACACTGGTTTCACCTCACTGCCAGTAAACGAGTTAAAGCAGTGCGTTACTTCACCAGTACCGCCGGATGGGTTCCCGAATATACGGAAACTGTCATTCGTTTTCCTAGTTTAACAGCCCTGTAGCCTTTGGTTTCAGGCGAGCGCTCTCCCCATAAGACAGATGAGTTTTGCAGGGATGGCAACGCCGGCAGCAACAATCTGTTAAGCGGCAAATTTGTCCTGTTGAAAAATCTCCCGTCTAGTGCCTAGCTTGACGGGAGATTGTCTCAATTCGGGGGATTGGCGTGATAGATTTAGTCTAAGCCTAATTGATTGCCCCGTTTGTACTGTAAATAGGCGGCAACGAACAAACCCGCTAGGGTAATGGGAATTAAGCCTAGGGTAATCCCTAGCACTAAAGGTTCAATCACGTCTGTACTCCTTGGATTAGCAATTTTTCACCCGTATATTATCCTAGCAGGGGTCGCCCGCGAAAGATAGGGCGAGCAGGGGGGAGATGGGGTTTGCGGCAAAAAGTTTTTCGTGGGGGTAGTGGGGTGTTGGGGTAGTGGGGTGGTCACTGCGTGCGCGTTGCGGGGGATAGTGGGGAATTTAGCTGAAATTTCCCTAAATCCCTATCTCCCGACTCCCCAAAAGGAAAACTTCCTATCTCACCATTAAGATAACTGCTGTACTCTAGGAGCGACCGAGAAAAAATTTTCTCAATGTGCCTTTACCCCAATAGCGATCGATTTCTTGCCAGAGATTGTGGAGAAAAAAAACCACTGCTAGACAGAGAGTAACCGCAAGGATTTGAGAGAAACTTTCCCTTTGCCAAAATTTGGCCATTGCCTCCGAAATCACCCGCGTTCCCCGATAAGCTTCCAGAAAACCCTCGATCGAGCCGAGAATCAGTGCTGCTAGGGTGTAAACAAAGGTTCGATACAGAACACTAACGTAACGGGGTCGATTTTCTAACCATTCTAGCTTCATGGCTGCGTCGAGAATTGCCACGGTTTTTGCGGCAATGATCGCTCCTAAGATCGCTTTACCCAAAACGTAGGTAGTAATCGAATACTCTTCCAGAAATAATTTCATGATCAGAAGAATATAACCGAAAGCCAAGAAAAAAAACAGGGCAAGAGAACCGATTTTTTTCAATTCCTTTTTAATTGCTTCCATTGATTTTTTTTGATATTTTCTGCCAAGATAGCGGCTGCGCTGCCGGATAGTCCTATAACTATAAGCTATAGTGAATTATTTGTTGCAGCTATTCTCTCATCTCCACCAGCAAGTTTGATCGCCGATAACTTAACTGATGCTTGAAACTAATTACAGCTTGATTGTCGATAAAATGAGGATTACCGAGGGGATCGATGGCACTGAAAGCGTCAAAATAACGGCGTGCTAGGGGCGGAAAATCGCTAAAATCGAAGATTGTGTCACCTTTGGCCACATCTGCCCAAAAATTTCGTAATTTCGGCGCTAATTCCTCCGCTAGACTCACGGGAAGATTGAGGGGATGGCAGGTTAACAAACGCATCATAAAAGGATAAGAGCGATCGCCTAACCATTGCCGAGAAATAGCGGGTAAATTCTCCCATCCGGGTATATTTTGCAGATGAAAGGATTCTATGGCTAATTCTCCTGTGTTTTCGCAATATTCTAGCACCCGGTAGGGATGGGGATAACTGACGAGGGAACCGGTGGTAATTTCATAGATACCTCTAGTAAAAGCCAGATCTTGCACGTGGAGATGGCCAGTAATCAACAATTTTACGCCGTTTTCCTGTAGTATATCGAGCAGTTCTACCGCATTAGCCAACATATAGCGTTTACCTAATTCATGATTGCTTTGTCCGGGTAAATGCTCGATAACGTTATGATGGATCATCACCATCACTAGATCGTTTTTTAGCGCGGGTAAAGTCTGTTTTAACCAATGCAATTGTTCTGCATCTAAACTGCCAATTTGTTTACCTTGGTCATCAAATTGATTGGAATTAAGACCGATTAATTGCACTCCGGGTGAAATTTCTTGTTGGTAGTATATTTGTTCGGGATTGCTGTAACCAAATTGTTGATAATAAAAGGGAAAATCTGCTAAACCGATCTGGTTTTCTGTTGCGGTTAAACTCAAAACATCATGATTACCCGGCACCACATAGACGGGGAAGGGTAAAGTAGCTAAACAATCGGCTAACCAACGATGATTTTCTGGTTCACCATCTTGGGTTAAATCGCCAGCAATCAGCAGAAAATCGAGGTTAAGGGTGATGAGATGGTCTAAAACAATTTTTAAAGCGGGAATACTCACTTCCACCAGATGAAAGCGATTAGAATGGTTCAAAATGGTTGTGGGTAAAGCGATATGAGGATCGCTGAGAATGGCGAAACGGAAATTCATCGCATTAAATTGGGCTAAATATCGGTAAACTAGATCGATCGAGGAGAAATAGAGGAGAAAATATCTTTGGCTAAAGTTCGCGTTCGTCAGCACGTCAATCCCTTAAGTCATAAATATCGCCATCCGATCGCTCCCCCCGATTGGAATCAAGTTTATCAGGATATGACGCAACCTCTCCATCTTGACATTGGTTGTGCGCGGGGTAAATTTTTGTTACAAATGGCCCAAGTAGAGCCAGAAATTAATTTTTTGGGCATTGAAATTCGTCAACCTTTGGTAATTGAAGCCAATCAGGAACGGGAAAGGTTAGGATTAAGTAATCTCGCTTTTGTTTTTGGCAATATGAATGTTTCTCCAGAAATTTTCCTGCAATCTTTGCCCCCAGATAAGTTATTTTGGGTGTCGATTCAATTTCCCGATCCTTGGTTTAAACAGCGTCATAGTAAGCGTCGAGTTGTGCAGCCGGAATTAGTCATAGCTTTGGCTAAGTATATGGTAGCTGGAGGCTGGGTTTTTTTACAGTCGGATGTGGAATCGATCGCCCTAGAAATGACGGAGAGATTTCAAGCACATCCCCATTTTGTTCGGTCACATCAAACCCCCTGGTTAGAAAAAAATATTTTCCCCGTACCGACGGAAAGGGAAAAGTCCACTTATAATAAGGGTCAACCGGTTTATCGCTCGCTTTTTCGAGTTCGGTAGCTTCAGCTAAAATATCTTGGCACTGTTGCAAATCATGGTTAGAAATCTCGACTCACCCCTAATACTTGAGGATAATAATCGCCCCCCTGTCTCTCAATTGCTAGAATTTCTCTTAACAAAAGAAAAAAACACTAAAAAAACTAAAGAAAATCTTACTTTTGAGGCTTTAGTCGGTACTTGGCGATTATACTTTATCACGGGAACTCAAAAAGCTAAAAAGAGAGCGGGAATTGTTTTGGGTAAGGGTCGCTATCTACCGTCCTGGTTAAAAATTACCATCTCTTACCAAAGAAATGAGAGTTTAGAACCGGGAGAATTTATCTCTGGAAGCGTCAGCAATCAGATAGTTTTAGGGGCAGTAAAGCTATCTGTAAGCGGTTCAGTTAAGTTTTTTCCTAAAACCCGTCTTCTCGCCTTTGATTTTACCCGGCTCAACCTAACCCTATTTAATCGCTCTCTCTATTCAGGTTTTATTAGAAATGGGCAGGTAAGTGAAGCGAATTTTTATCAGGAAAGTATCAAAAAACAGGCATTTTTTGCCTATTTTCTGATCACAGAAACAATGATGGCAGCCCGGGGACGAGGGGGAGGATTAGCCCTTTGGGTAAAAGAGATAAGTGAGACAAAACTAGCTGAAAAATAAGTTATTAGAGGAGAAATAGATGGGATATTCTATCGAGGTAGATGGGACAAATTTTGACAGTGAAGTGATTGAGAAATCCTATCTAAATACAGTGATTTTAGACTTTTATGCTCTGTGGTGTGGACCCTGTAAATTGGTAAAACCAATGCTAGAAAAACTGGCAAGCGAATATAATTTTATCCTTGCCAAAATAGATATAGATAAAAATCCCGAATTAGCCGAACAATACGATGTAGAAGGAGTTCCCGATGTGCGAATTGTCAGCAAGGGAGAAGTGTTACCCTGTTTTGTCGGTGCTTTGCCAGAAGAACAAATTAGAGACTTATTTTCCCGTCTCGATTTAAAATCGGAATTAGAAACAGGATTAGCAGAAATAAAAGAAGCGATCGCCCTCGATAATTTGCCCGCAGCTAAACAATTATTCGATCATCTTTTTCCTAAATATCCCAACGAACCGCGATTAGTTATTATGGCGGTAAAATTTCTCATGCGTCTAGAAAAATGGTCTGATGCCTACCGATTAATCAGTGCTATTAAAGAAGAAAATCCCGTGATCAAAGGTTGGAAAACTCTCCTAGAATTTCAACAGTTAAAACCAGAAAATAATCACCTCGATCCGATATTTTTTACTGGGATTAATTCCGCATTAAAAGAAGATTATGCCGCCGCTTTAGAGCAACTGATCGGTCTGGTGGGAAAAAGTAGAAAATATCGTCAGGATGGGGCAAGAAAAGCCATATTAGCTATATTTCAGATTTTGGGAGTTAGTCATCCCCTCACCCAAGAATACCAAGCAAAGTTAACATTTCTGCTCTACTAGGTAGGGTTTGCGGCAAAAAGTTTGTTGGTGGGGTTAGGAGTCGGTCATCAGGAGTCAGTCTCGATGAAAAAATTTTCACCCCCACAGATGAAAGAGGTTTCCTTCCCTACACCCCACACCCCACACCCTACACCCTCTTTCAAGTCAGGAATCGGTCAAAACTAAAGCAATTCCCCAAGAAATTGCAACAAACAACTACGGCTCTTCGGTTTGTGTTATGCAATGGACGGGGGTTATAAGGGATGGAACCCTTATATAGAAAGGCATTTAGCGATTTTTATCAATTGTTTTTGATCTAGAGCGAACTAATCAACTATCGAACCATACCAAGTAACGAAGAACCACAACTACCAGGGAATTGCTAGAGACAAGATGGGGTTTATTTGTGGCGAATCATTTCATAAAGGGCAACGTATTCTTCGCCGGGACGATTCCAAGAGTAATCGCATTCCATGCCTTGAATCGCTAATTTTTGGAATTCTTCCGGTTGAGTGTACCACAATTCTAATGCCCGGGACATGGCTGATTCGAGGGCATTATTATCGGGATCAAAAAAGACAAAACCATTGCGTTCTTCGGGTTTGTGATAGGTATCATAATCGCGATCAAAAACCGTATTAACTAAACCACCAACTCCCCGGACGATGGGAACGGTTCCGTATTTTAAGCTGATTACTTGTGTCAGTCCGCAGGGTTCAAAATTACTGGGAACCACAATCATATCGGCCCCCGCATAAATGAGGTGAGATAATTCCTCATTAAAGCCCAATTCAATATGAACATCAGGGTTATTATTTAGGTGATTTTTCTCGTGCCAGAACCAGTTATTAATTAACGATTCGGTGGCGGAACCTAAGAGGACAAATTGCGCCCCGCGAGCTAAGGCATAATACATGGCATGGTGAACTAAATGTACGCCTTTTTGGTCATCTAAACGACCGACATAGCAAATTAAGGGTTTTTCTGGTTCATCTCTTAACCAGAGTCTTTCTCGCAGTGCCTTCTTATTGCGTGCCTTCTCGGAGAAGCTATCAACACCGTAGGGTGCAGCAATAAATTTATCCACCTCTGGGTTCCAGATATTGTAATCTAAACCGTTGAGAATGCCAGTAAATTTCTGTTGATGCTGGTGAATTGTATGACCTAAACCGTAACTAACCTCGGTGTGGTGTGCTTCCCAAGCATGGTGGGGTGAGACGGTATTGAAATAGTTGGAAAAGACGATACCACCTTTCATAAAATTAATCACAAAAGGATTGAAGTTATCGCGCATTCGGGCATAGCTAAAGTAGTAAGTATCGTTATTTAATCCTGTTGCCCAGAGAATTTCCGCACCAGCAAATCCTTGATGTTTAAAGTTATGGATGGTGTAGAGAACGCGCTGATTGCCCATACCATGATATTTATAAATTTCAAAAAGTAAGGGCGGAATTAAACCGGTTTGCCAGTCGTGACAATGAATTATATCGGGACGTTTATTACTTCTGAGCAAAAATTCTAAAGCGGCTTTGCAGAAGAAGGCAAAACGCATATTATCGTCCTTACAACCGTAGTAAGTACCGCGATTAAAGAAATTATCGCCCGAATTGGGTTGAATAAAGAAACACAAGCGCCCGTGTACCCAACCACAAAAAACGTTACAGTGAATTGCCCCACCGTACCAAGGTACCCACAGGTCGCGATAAGCCTCGTGTAAGCCCCAAATTTGGTCGTAGCGCATACAATCATACATGGGTAGGATTAGCTCCACGCAATGACCGCGAATTTCTAATTCTCGACTCAATCCATATACCACATCCCCCAATCCCCCAGCTTTAATCACTGGAGCGCACTCAGAGGCAATCTGAACTATATACATATATCAATAACTCCGTCGATTAATCTACAGGTCAGCTAGAAGCAATTTTTACAAAAGTATACAGTCTTCTGTGATTAATTGACTCGATCGATCGAATTAGTTGGGTGTTGGGGAAGTGGGAATTATGAATTATGAATTGGGGAGTGGGGTGTTGGGATGTTGGGGTGTTGGGGTAGTGGGGTGTTGGGGTGTTGGGGAAGTGGGGGAATTTAGCTGAAATTTCCCTATCTCCCTATCTCCCTATCTCCCTAAATCCCTATCTCCCCATCTCCCCATCTCCTGTCTCGGAGTCTCCTGAAGATTAACAGCGTTTTAACTGTCCTAGGAGCAAAATCACCTCATCAATGCCGTTTCTGAGGGTGGTGGCGGGTTGATCGCTGTTATTTACGGTTATGCTAAAGATTAGGGGTTGATTGTCGGCGGTTTCTAGATAACCCGCGAGAGCGATAACTCCGGTTAAAGTCCCGGTTTTTGCCTGTAATCGTCCTTCTAGGGGAGTCTGGCGAAATCTATTGGTTAAAGTGCCATCAATGCCGCCAATGGCTAAAGAACGACGATAATCAGGGTTTTCTGCCATTATTTGTAAAATTTGACCTAAAGTCTTGGGTTTAATTAGGTTTTGTCGTGATAGCCCCGAACCGTCGCCGATTTTATAACTATCGCTGTTAATTCCCAGTTTTGTTAAAGTTTCTTGCAATCCCGTCACACCGCCGAGCATTTGTAGTAGGGTTTCGGCTAGTAAATTATCGCTATTTTTATTGACTTTTTCCACCAAATATGCTAAGGGTTCTGATGCTAAATTGGTGATTTCATCGCCGAGAATCTGTGAACTAATTTCTGCGTTTTTAACAGTAATTCCCGCTTTTTCAAGGATATTACGCCAGCGAGCCAGGAAATATTCCGAGGGTTGGGGAATAGCTAAATTAAAATCATCTTGACTATCTATCGCCAGAGAACCAGTGATAATCAGGCGATTATTGGCTAAATTGCCCTTAATTGCCAGAGTATTCGGGCTTCCTTGCGCTGCGGTGCTGGTTTGATTCTCAATTAGCCATTGTTTAGCGGCAATGGGATCAGACCATTGTAAATCTAAGCTTTGCCCCAATTGTCGCGGTAAAAGCTTTAAAGTGACGGAATTTTCGTTTAAAACCAAGCTAGAAGCGGGTACAGCATAGTCAAAAAAGACATCTTCCCATTCCCAGGTTTTTTGACTATCGGAGACGAGAAAAGGACTAGCAACGACAATTAAGCGAGAAATTGAGTTAATTCCCTGTGCTTTTAACTTTTCTGCTAATTTTTCTAACTTTTCTGTGGTTATGGTGGCATCTCCCCTCCCGACTAAGGTTAAAGTTTCTAAATCGGGGGGATTGCCTTGGGCTAAAATGGGGGTTTTCAGACGATAATCGCGGTTAAATTTGCTAAAAGCGGCGGCAGTGGTTAATAATTTTGCGGTAGAAGCGGGAGTAAAAAAGTTATTTTCGTGGATACTATAGATATTTTGGTCAGAATTGAGGTATTTTACTAAAATTCCCCAATAAGCGCCTTGATAATCGGGTCGGGCCAAAATGCGATCGATCCTGGTGGCTAAGTCTGCGGGACAGATAAACTCGGAAGGGGGGGGATTGTCTGGACTGATGGGGGTTGCGAGGGTGACGGGATGGTTTACCCAGAGAAATAGGGAACAAGTCCCCAAGAGAAAAGATAATTTCGAGCGGCGTGTTAGCATAGAATTAAATCTTGGCCGTAGGTAAATTGACTCTAATTTAGCAGCATTAGTGACTATATTGTCCTAGTTACTCGATAGATTCAGTTAGGGATTGATCCGAGATATTCGCTCCCCTTTTTGCCCAAAAAGTTTCTTGATTACGTTAAATTTCTATTCATTTGCGAGGATGTTTTTATGAGTTATGATTTTGATTTATTGGTGATTGGTGGTGGTTCTGGTGGTATTGCCACCGCTAGACGGGCAGCCGAATACGGGGCAAAAGTGGGATTAGCAGAATACGATCGTTTGGGAGGAACCTGTGTTAATCGCGGTTGTATTCCCAAAAAATTAATGGTTTATTCTAGTCGTTTTCCGCAACTATTTAAGGATGCGGAAGGTTACGGGTGGAGTCCGGTAGAGAGTCAGTTAAATTGGCAAAAATTAATTAGTGCGGTTAATCAGGAAACTATACGTTTGAATGGCATTTATCAAAAGATGCTCGATAATTCTCAAGTGACGATTTTTCCTAATTATGCCAAGTTTATTGATACCCATACCCTAGAGGTAGGAGACGAGAAAATTACTGCCGATAAAATTTTAATTGCCGTGGGGGGACATCCCGTTAAACCTAATATTCCGGGGATTGAACATACAGTAGTTTCTGATGCCATGTTTCAACTGCCAGAACAACCAAAAAGAATTATAGTTTTAGGGGCGGGATATATTGGGGTAGAATTTGCTGGTATTATGCACGGATTAGGGACAGAAGTGGTGCAGTTAATCCGTAAAGACAAGATTTTAAGAGGGTTTGATGAGGATATCCGCGATGAGATTCAAGCGGAAATGATCCGTCAGGGAATTAAAATTATGCCCGAAACTTTCCCCACTTCGATCGAGAAAACTGCCGAGGGGTTAAAAGTACATATTCAGGGTCAAGAAACCTCAGAAATCTTATTTGTTGATGCCCTAGGATTAGCCGCTACTGGAAGAATTCCTAAGCTGGAAAAATTGGGCTTAGAGAATGTCAATGTCGAGGTAAAAAATGGGGCAATTGTTGTCAACGAGTATAGCCAAACCAGCGAAGACAATATCTATGCCGTGGGCGATTGTACCGATAAAATTAATTTAACTCCCGTGGCCATTAATGAGGGGCGCGCCTTTGCCGATACAGTCTTCGGTAATAAACCCCGGTTAATGAGTTATGAAAATGTTCCTTCGGCAGTATTTTCTACTCCTGAAGCGGCGACGGTGGGATTAACAGAATTGCAAGCAAAAAACCTATATGGTGAGACGGGGATTAAAGTTTATCGATCTAAATTCCGCCCTGGTTACAATGTTTTACCGGCCCGAGAGGACAAAACTTTGATGAAATTAGTTGTCCATCAGGAAAGTGGTAAAATTCTTGGCGCGCACATGGTAGGAGATCACGCCGCCGAAATTATTCAAGGAGTAGCCATTGCCGTAAAAATGGGGGCGACAAAAGCCGATTTTGATGCCACTGTCGGCATTCACCCCAGTGCCGCCGAGGAATTCGTCACCATGCGTTAATTAACAATTTTAGGTGTGTTAGGTTGGGTGCATCTCACACTTGCAGAAATACCGACAATCAGCAATTATCAGCGACTCTTAGATTATTACAGATATATCAGCAGCTGCCTGTAAGCATCCCACCGAAAAACTAATGCGCTCCAGGGTTTGGGGGGTTCTACCCCCCAAAAGCTTGGGTTGAGTGATAAAATCAGAAGTAACGCCCGATTTTAGCAGAGAGTTTCCCATTAAAAATCCCAACTTGGTAGATTGACAAAAATGAGATGCAGCCGTTAGGTTTGTCTAACACACCCAATCTTTATTATTAAAAATTAACCTTTTTGGCTATTGACAATTGAGCCATTTTGTGCTACTTTTTCGGCTAATTTTTGAGCAAGATTTAAGATATCGGAGGGGAGCATAATCACAGTACTGGTGTTATTTTCCGCGCCAATTTCCGTTAACATTTGTAGGCGGCGTAATTCCAAAGCGGCGGGATTTTCCATGATTAATCGGGAAGCTTCGGCTAATTTTAGCGAAGCTTCCTGTTCTGCGGCAGCTTTAATCAAACGGGCGCGTTTTTCTCGCAATGCTTCCGCTTCCTTGGCCATAGCTCGCTGCATAGCGGTGGGAATTTCCACATCTTTCATCTCCACCCGTTCGATATCAATGCCCCAGGGTTCGCTAATTTCATCGACAATTTGTTGGACTGCTTGATTAATTTTGTCTCGTTTTTGCAAGACATCATCGAGATGATTTTGACCAACTACATTTCTTAAAGTGGTCATGGCCGCTTGATAAACGGCCGTGGGGTAGGATTCGACTTTATTAATCGCTTTGTTGGGGTCGATAATGCGATAGTAGAGAACCGCATTAACCTTAATTGTGACATTATCGGCGGTGACAGTTTCTTGCGGGGCAATATCGACGGTTTTGGTGCGAATATCCACCCGCATTTTTTGGTCAACTAGGGGAATGATCCAGTACAGTCCGGGGCCTTTGGTGTCTTGATAACGCCCTAGGCGAAAGATAACACCACGCTGGTATTCTCGATCGATTTTAAAGCCATTTAATCCCAGAATGCCCGCTATCAACAGGAAGGGTGCTAAAAATTCCATATTAATTACCAGTTATCGGGTTCAAGTAATCACTGTGCGGTGACATCTCAACGACAATCTCCTCACGGCTGACCACTAATACATTCATTCTAGAGAGTAACCGGGCTGTCGGGGAAACTCATAACGAAATATTACAATTTTTAGGAATTGCCCAACCAGCAGGGTTGACTCGACTTCCAGACCCCGACCTGAGATAAACTACAGAATGTTATCAGAATTTACCTTGATATTATGAGCGTAGTTAGCCAAGTCATCCTCAAAGCCGACGACGAACTTCGTTATCCTAGTAGTGGTGAACTACAGGGTATCGGGCAATTTTTAAAAACCGGTGAGCAGAGAATTCGCATTGCCGAAACTCTCGCTGACAATGAGAAAAAAATCGTCGATCAGGCTCAAAAACAACTGTTCAAGAAACGTCCCGATTATAGAGCGCCGGGGGGTAATGCCTACGGTCAGCGTCAATATAATCAATGCTTGCGCGATTATGGTTGGTATCTGCGTCTAGTTACCTATGGGGTATTAGCCGGAGATAAGGGACCGATCGAACAAACCGGTCTGATCGGGGTCAAAGAGATGTATAACTCTCTTAATGTTCCCGTCCCCGGCATGGTGGAGGCGATTCGTTGTCTCAAAGAGGCCGCTTTAGGTCTTTTGACTCAAGAAGATGCCGTGGCAGCAGCCCCCTACTTCGACTTTATCATCCAGTATATGTCCTAAGCGATCGGGACAGTCCCAGAGGCCTGAAGTCTGAAAAGGAGCAATTTTCGTCTCTTTCAGGGTTCAGGCTTGACTTTTTTCAGTGATCAGTAATCAGTAATCAGTAATCAGTGAAAAGACAGTAGGAAACTGCCATTTGATGAGGCTCACTTAATACATACTGCTCACTTAATACTCAAAACTCAAAACTCAAAACTCACAACTTAAAACTCAAAACTGATAACCGATAACTGATAACTGATTATGTTTTGGCGCATTATACTACTGACTTTTCTGATTCCATCGGTCTATGGGGTGTTTGGCTGGTCGATCGCCCATGAGCGTTTATCATGGAGTGATTGGTTACTTGTCCGCGGTGATGAGATGAATTGGACTCTCACGAGCGAATGGCTAGAAATCATCATCTATATCCTAGCGGTAGGGGTTATCCTCTCAATTGCCCTAGGATTAACTCTGTTTAGTCACTTAATGCCGGTATTTTTCCGCAGTTGGTTTAAAAACGATATTAGCGCTGTATTATCAATTCTCGGCTGGTCTTTGGCGGTAGTCTTTATCTTCCACAAGTGGGCGGTATTTAGTCGAGTTTTAATCCTGTTAGCTGCTGCTATCCTTGGTCGTCTAGAAATTCAGGAAGCAGGTTACAATAGGTGGCAAGTTTTCCTGATGCTCACCATCCTCTGCTTAGGTAGTTTTGGCTTGGGAATTTGGGCTTATAATCTTTGGGGTCACGAATTTCATCGAGTTACTACCAATTAATCTTATCTCTAATCTTTAAAAAGTATGCCAAAAAAAAATAACGATACGCTCAAACGAGTCTTAATTGTTTCCTCTGGTTTAGTATTTCTGGCTTTAATGGTGGTGCCAACTTTAGGTTTATGGAAAAATAATAATTCTAATTCCCCCCAAGGCAATCAACCTGGGCAAGAGGCAACTATTCCTCCCGAAAAATTAGCAGAAATGGTCAAAGGTTACGAGAAAATTCTCGAACGCGAACCGGATAACCCCACTGCTTTGCAAGGACTGGCCCAAGCTCGCTTACAGTTAAAAGATTTTATCGGAGCCAGAGAACCTTTAGAAAAGTTATATCAAAAATATCCCGACAATCTGGAAGTTATGCTAGTTCTTTATGGAACAAGATTACAAACTCAAGATGTTTCTGGAGCTAAAAGTATCCTAGAAAAATTAGTCAAAAATTATCCCCAAGAACCGAAGTTTAAAGAAGAATTAACTCGCTTAAATCAAGCGATTGCGGCAGCTTCCAAACAGCAACCCCCAGAACCTAAAAAGTAATGAAAAAAGAATTAATTATTGAAGCTGGGCGAAGTGAAAGACAATATCGAGAATTTTTTATCTCTTGACTTGTTGCGATTATCGACATTGCTTGGGCATTACTGCGGCCCTGCTTCGGTAAATTAGCCCCTTTACCTAGGGTTTGCTGAATAAATCTAAAAACCTTGTTGGGTAAAACCCCACACCCCACACCCCACACCCCACACCCCACACCCCACACCCTGCCCCCAGGAAAAGCTTTTTCAGCAAACCCTAGATAAGAACTTTTTTAGGAATTATGATCGGCCTATAATAATAACTGTAGTCACCCCTATCCTTTAGCGATAATTCTTGGTTTAGGGTTGATGTCCTTCAGCGCAAGCGAGATTGGTTATGAAAATTAGCGAACTAGAAAACTACTTGGCTCAGGTTAAGTCAGAGATTGGTGACATCGATATCGTCTATCAATGTCACAGCCAGCACTATAGTTGGTTGGACAAAATGAGAAGCCATCAACTGAAAGTGTTAAAAAATACCGTAGACACTAAACTATTAATTTCTCTGCAATAGCCATTTTCTCTTGCTAGATGCCGGCAATGAAGTCCGGTCTGTCTAATCTGCTTAACAGTTTATCTTTTCTTCGCTGTCGATAGGTTCTTAAACCAGCCGCGTCGCCAAAAGAAAATGATTAAACTGAAAGCAACGGTTAGCATCAACACCCAGACGAACACATAGCCCCAATACCATTCTAATTCGGGCATATTATAGGGGGATTTATCAGGATTAAAGTTCATACCATAAATACCGACAATGAAGGTGAGCGGGATAAAAATCGTCGAGATTACCGTTAAAGTTTTCATAATCTCGTTCATTTTATTACTCACGGAAGACAGGTAAAAATCCATTAAACCATTGGCAAATTCCCGGTAATTTTCGATAACATCGAGGATTTGTACTACATGGTCATAACAGTCTCGTAGATAGGGTTTAATCGTTGTATCGATGACAATATACTCATCCCGTAAAAGCGCATTGAGGGTGTCCCTTTGTGGCCAAATTGCTCGTCGCAGGGAGAGTAATTCCTGACGTAGTTGGTAAATTTTTGATAAAGTCTGTTCCGTGGGACTAGCTAAAATTTCGTTTTCTAACTCCTCGATTCTTTCTCCGTAGGACTCTAAAACAGGAAAATAACCGTCAATAATTGCATCCCAAATCGAGTAGGCTAAATAACCCGATTTTTGCTGCCGGATGGAACCTTTATTCAAACGGATTCTTTCCCTAACTCCCTCTAAAGAATCGTATTGTCCTTCTTCCTGCACGGTTAAAATATAATTCTTCCCGACTATTAAACTGATTTGTTCTAACAAAAAACCCTGATGATCGATCAGGATGGCCATTGGCACTATAATTAAAATATAATTATCGCATTCTTCCACTTTTGGTCTTTGGGGAATACTGACTATATCCTCAAGGGTTAAGGGATGTAAATGAAAAATTTCCCCCAACTCTTGCAGTTTATCTTCATTACCCAAACCGACGATATCGATCCAAGAGATGGAATCATTGGATAAATATTTAAGACAGTCTTGAGGTAAGAGATTATTAACTATAGTGGCTTGTTGAGAATTATAATTAATTAAAAATATCTCGGTAGTAACGGCATTTTCATCGATGGTGATTAACCCCGGCATCGTCCCGGGTTGGTTATAGTGGTAATCGTAAAGGTGGGGTTTTGTCTGGGAGGATTTTCGCCCTTTTTTATACCTAGTTAATCTTTTGTTATTGCTCATAGTTGAGATCGATCGCTGTTTGCCTTTTTCTTAGCATTGATCGCTCAAACATTCCTCAATTTTTAGCTAACTTTAAGATTGTCCAAGATTGTTAAAAAACGAATATTAAACGTAAATGCCAATTATTAGCCGTTTCCCTCTCGATTTCGATGTGACGGATAAACTCGCGAAAATAAAAACGGCGCTCGATTTCCGATAAATCTCGCCAAAATTGCGGAAAAGCAACGGCACGAGCGATAATAGTCAGGTTATCGGGGGGTAATTGGTCTAAACGTCCTTGAATCTGCGCGATCTCGTTTTTCAGTTTATAGGCCCGTAGATTAGCCGTTTCTTGATCTAAAATTCCGGCCGCTTCTAGGGAGGGCAATTGCGACAAAATATCGTTTTTTTGCCCTATTTCCTCGCTCATTCCCCGTTTGATCCCCTCTAAATCCGGTAAAGATAACTGAGCGATCGTCGGTGGTAGGTCTTGACAAATGCGCTCGATTGTGCTATCAAGAATTTTCTCATAAGCGATCGCCGAACATTTTTTTGTCCGGGGACATTGCAAAGGTCGCAAATAGAGGTATTCTGTGCCTTTTCCTCGCGCCGTCACTTTGGTAATCGTCATCCCCGATTGACATTGACTACAGAGGACTAAACCCGCTAAGGAACGCGGGGCGCTGGCACTGCGGGGGGGTAATTTGCGATTATTTCTCAGGATGCGATCGATCTGGGCCGCTTCTTCCCGGGAGATAATCGGGGTGTGGGTGTCGGGGATAATATCTTGACCGAGATAGCACAAATCGCCGCGATAAACGGGATTATTCAGCCATTTATGGGCAGTGGCTACCGATATCTTCTTGCCGTAGCGTTTTTCTAGATAGCGCACCGTGGAACGCAGGGAAGCGGAAATCAAAAAGCGATCAAAAAAGTCTTTGACTACTGGTGCGGTACTGCGATCGAGTATATAACGCTCCTTGCCACGACGATAACCGTAGGGGGCTTTTCCGGGGGGAGGCAAAGCTTGCAGACGATTGTGAGCGTGACCTGCTTTTAAACGGTTACTTAGTTCGTTTTTTGCGATTTCTTGCAGAATCTTGGCAAAATTAAGCTTATAATCCGGGTCTTCTAGGGCAATTATATCTATGTCGAGGGCTTCTAAGGATTGTAAAATTTTGCTAACTTCTGTGCCATTGTCTCCCAATTCTGCTATGCGACGCAGGATCAGCAGTCGGGGGGGAGTCCCTTGACAATCGCGGAGCAGTTGCTGTCGTTGTGAGCGATCGCCAAAATCCTGATACACTTGTTCGGGAGAATAGACCCAAATCGAGGCATCGGGGGGACTATCGAGCAGGGGATTGGTATAGGTGTAGGCGATAATTTTCATGTTTTGCCGAAATCCTCCTATAGATAAGCTGTACTGCCTTTAAACCGCGTCTTGAAAAGTTTAGTACAAATGCTCGAACTACCTCTCCCCGCTCCCAACTCCGGCGCGCATAGACAGTCTTAACCAGTAATTTAGATAGTCAACAGCTTACCCGCGGGCGAATGGAAAAGGAATTTCTGCCCATCTCCCTAACCCCCGCAAGCTGGCGATCGTTCCGCTACACTTGGCAATTTCTGGGCCGGGCGCGATTCGTCTAGGGAGAGGGTAAAGAGCGAAGGAAAACCGTGAGTATGGCGGTAATAATTGCGACGGTTACGGGGATAATCAGCGATTTCGCCCCTTTTAAATCGGATATATCCCTAACTAGCCCCGATTGTTCGTTTTCTAGCCTTTCTAACCGCTTATCCATTCCCTCGACTTTCTCGATTAATTTTGCCTGTCCTACCTCTAGTTTTGTCAGGCGATCATCGATTCGATCGATCTTTCCCTCGATCCGCGTCAGGATGGCTTCTAGGGAATAGGTGACGGTTTCTCCCGATTGACTCATAAACTAAATTCCTTGTTGCGGGGGATACTTCGCATTCTATCACTCCCGAAAGATGGCAGAATTACCAATCCAGAGGCAACGGCAACGATTATCAGCCAGCAATTCTCATTTTGAAACGATTTTGCGTTGTTTCAGCGACCTAGAGATTCGTTAAAGAATTTTAACCCCTCTAGGTGCAAGGGTTTTAATGTCATGAAACCTTAAAATGAACAATATTACTAGGCGATCGAATAATCTCCGAAATTCAGATGAGTCAATTAAGATCTATTTCTGGGAAAAAGTTCGCCAAAATTTGAGAACGTCATTGAGAATTCAAGGTAGTCATCACATTTACTGTATTACTCGTTCAGACTGTCTATGAACCATCGTCAACAATTAATTCAAGAACTCGAACAAGCACCTGATGATCTAATAGAAACCGTGTTAGATTTTTTACATCGAGTTCAGGCAACAGGCAACAGTCATCCTCTGGCCAAGTTTTCAGGCATTTTAAGCGATTCAGAGGCACAAGAACTACAACAAGCCATTAAAACAGAATGTCGTCAGTTGGTAAGGATTGCATCACCTACAAAAACAGCCTACAATATTTAGACTAAATCCAGTTATTGAAGACTAATTATTTACACAACCCCGTAGAAATGTTAGATTTTAGGAGTGGTGATAATTATCTATCCATCCCTCCCATTGATCGATCTAGGAGATAAGCATTGACATCCTCACCGCCGTAAACGGACGGTGATTCCCAAACCTCACGATTTAGGTTTCTGCTTCTTTCCCTTGCGGGGTTTCGCACCTGCCTTAACAGTTTTACTCTGTTCTGG
>VYKN01000071.1_pt1 | contig 22537 bp, 18 predicted proteins | sample 5114581 | NCBI WGS metagenome assembly VYKN01 (sample SAMN12291810, study PRJNA351875) | freshwater metagenome | isolation source: freshwater lake | place: USA: Michigan, Baker Lake | collected 2011-08-08
CTGGCGCGCGCCGTGGCGCAGCGCCCGGAACTCCTCGTCATCGGATCCTCGACGGGCGGGCCGCAGGCCTTGCGCGAAGTGGTGTGCGGACTGGCCGGCAAGGTCGCGGTTCCGGTGCTGATCGTCCAGCACATGCCGGCGATGTTCACCGCGATCCTGGCCGAGCATCTGGCCAAGGCGTCGCGCGCCGAAGTGCGCGAGGCCAAAGACGGCGACGCCCTCACGCCGGGCGTCTTCCTCGTGGCCCCCGGCGACCATCACATGGTGGTGGAAGACCGCAACGGGCGTCGGACCATACGGCTGAACCAGTCGCCGCCGATCAATTTCTGCCGGCCCGCGGTGGATCCCCTGTTCCAGACCGCCGCGCAGGCGACCGGCGGGCGGATCCTCGGCTGCGTGCTCACCGGCATGGGCTCGGACGGCCGCAACGGTTCGGACGCCATCGTGAAAGCAGGCGGCGCCGTGATCGTCCAGGACGAGCCCACCAGCATCGTCTGGGGCATGCCCGGCTCGGTCGCCAACGCAGGCCTCGCCGCCTCCATCAAGCCGTTGCGCGAGATCGCACCGGCCCTTCTCGACGTGCTCAAGGGTAATACGCCATGAAGCCTGGGGATTTTGAATTCGTGGCCGCCCTTGTGCGCGAACGCTCGGGCCTCGTGCTGACGTCGGACAAGGCCTATCTGGTCGAGAGCCGGCTTGCGCCTCTCGCCCGCAAGGAAGGCGTCGCCGACCTGTCGGCCTTCATCGCCCTGATCCGCAGCCGGCGCGAGGAGCGCCTGTTCGCGGCCGTCACCGATGCGATGACCACGAACGAGACCTTCTTCTTCCGCGACAAGACCCCGTTCGACATTCTGCGCGACGTCGCCCTGCCGGAGATCATCGCCCGCAAGAAGGGTCAGCCGATCCGGATCTGGTGCGCCGCCGCCTCCACCGGCCAGGAGCCCTACTCCATCGCCATGCTGATGGACGAGGCTGCGCCCAAGCTTGGCGGCGCCAGCGTCGAGATTTTCGGCACCGATATCTCTGACCGCTGCCTCGAGAAGGCGACGTCCGGGGTCTACACCCAGTTCGAGGTCCAGCGCGGCCTGCCGATCCAGATGCTGCTGAAGCACTTCGAGAAGAAGGACGACGTCTGGCGGATCAAGGACCGGATGCGCTCCATGGTGCGCTATCGCCGCGCCAATCTGCTGGAAGGCTTCGGCGCCTTCGGCAAGTTCGACATCGTGTTCTGCCGCAACGTGCTGATCTACTTCGATCCGCCGACCAAGAAGCAGGTGCTGGAGCGGATCGCCGCCCAGATGGTGGACCCGGGCTATCTGTTCCTCGGCGCCGCCGAGACGGTGATGGGCCTGACCGACGCCTTCAAGGCCGCGCCGAACCAGCGCGGGCTCTATGTGCGCACCGGCGCAGCCGCCGCCCGGGCCGCCTGAGCGCGCAGCGCCGTCGACGACAACGGGTTCCAGCGCGCCGGGATGTAGAGCCAGGCCGGCGCGCGCCGACCGGGCAGCGACCGGGCGTCCTCAAGCCTGAGGCGATGGTTCCAGAACACCCGCGCAAACGCCCCGAGCCTGGCCTTCGGGCCGGCGCCGGGGCGCGACACCACGCAGATCGGCGCCAGACGCACGATGTCCTGCCAGCTGCGCCAGCGCGCGAAACCGTCGAGATTGTCCGCGCCCATCAGCCAGACGAACTGCACGCCCGGATAGCGGTGGTGCAGCGCGGCCAGCGTATCGAACGTGTAGGCGGTCCCGAGCCGCGTCTCGATGTCGGTGACCACCATGTGCGGCCCGCGCGCGGCCTTGCGGGCGCTCGCTATCCGGGCCGCCAGCGGGCTTGAGCGGGTCTTCAGCGGGTTCTGCGGGGTGACGAGCCACCAGACGGCATGCAGGCCGAGCCGCCGCAGCGCGGTTTCCGCCACATGGGCGTGACCGGCATGCGCCGGATCAAATGATCCGCCCAGCAACCCGACCTTGAGGCCGCGCGCCGCGCGGGGACCCTGACGCATGCGGACGTTAGAGCCGACCGCGCGGCCGGGCGCAAATCTGAATCAAGTCAGCGGACGCACGCCTCAGCCGGCGGTCGCCTTGCTCACCCGCCAGGACAGGCGCTGGATCGCGGTGTGCGCATCGCCCCAGGTGGACTCGAACTGGGATTCCAGAATGTCGGTCTCGAACCACTTGTAGCTCAGCGTCTGCGTCGCCCCGCCCGGCGCGGTGATGGCGACATCGAAGGCCGCGCCGCCGATCCCGAAGCTCTGGAACGACAGGCCGGGCTTGTCGCCCATCTGCTTGAGCGTCGGCCGGCTCGGCTTGGCTTCGGTGACGGTCACGGCGGCGCTGTAGCCTTCGGGCAGGGCTGCGGCGACGCGGCGCATGATGGCCGCCGCCAGATAGTCCTTTTCGCGCAGGCCGTAGTCTTCAGCGAAGGTCGCCTCAGCGCCCTCCGAGAAGGTCACCGCGACGTCGGCCGCATTGGCCGTAACCGGTACGGTGAGAAGTCCGACGACGAGCAGCAGAGCTTTCATGGCGCGATCTCCTGAAGCCTGGGTGATGGTAGCCGGGCCGCGCGGTCCGTCCAGTTAAACCTGCGTGAGATGTCCCGCGAAGGCGTTTCTCCTGACGCCGCCGCACCGGGCTCAGGGCCGCGGCAGTTCGCCCATGGTCGATAAGATTCTCGTCCGACGATTGGGCTGGATTGCACACAACACAAAAGTTGATGCGGAAATAGAGATTTCTCCTGAATTGAATACTGCGGTGCATTGACTCTTGATTGCATGAATGTCGCAGTCCTGAAGCAGGATCCGAAACCGGACGCGGTCGAGGCCGCCAGCCAGGGGTGTCTCCCATGCCGACGTCAGGAAACGACACGCTGAACGGCACGACGGGCGCCGACACCATTGATGCGCTGGCGGGCAACGACAGCGTCAGCGGCCTTGACGGGAATGACAGCCTGATCGGCGGGGACGGCGACGACACGCTGCGCGGCGGGAACGGGAACGACACGCTCATCGGCGGCCTGGGATTTGATCTCCTCGACGGCGGCGACGGCATTGACCTCATCGACTATGCTGCGGCGACCAATGGGGTCTTCGTTAATATGCCGAACGGCGTCGTGATCGGCGCGGCCGGCACCGATGCGCTGATCGGAATCGAGATCGTTGCGGGCAGCGGCTTCAACGACACGCTGATCGGCTCCAACGCCGTTCGGGTCGAGTTGCTCGGCCGGCTCGGCGATGATCTTCTTCTGGCCGGCACGGCGGGCGCGACCCTGGGCGGCGGCGGTGGGAACGATACGGCGGTCGGGTCCAGCGGCGACGATGTCATCATCGGCGACGACAGCCTGTCCAACGGGGCCGACAGCCTCGACGCCGGCGGCGGGATCGATCTGCTCAGCTATCTCAACGCCGCCGTCGCGGGCGTCACGCTGGATCTGACAGCGCAGCGGGCGACCGTCTCGGGCATTGTCGACACGATCACCGGCTTTGAACAGGTGCAGGGCACGAACTTCGCCGACACCCTGCTGGGGTCGGTCGGCAACGACACGCTGGAAGGGTGGGGCGACAACGACAGTCTGGTTGGCGGCGACGGCGACGACCTGCTGCTTGGGGGGGCTGGCGCTGATACGGTGAACGGGGCCGGCGGCGCCGATGTCGTCATCGGCGACGACAGCCTGTCGAACGCGGCCGACAGCCTCGACGGGGGCGCAGGCATCGACCAGCTCAGCTATCTCAGCGCCGCCGCCGGCGTCACGCTGGATATGACGGCGCAGCGGGCGACCGTCTCTGGCATCGTCGACACCATCATCGGCTTTGAACAGGTTCTGGGCACGAACTTCGCCGACACCCTGCTGGGGTCGGTCGGCAACGACACGCTGAACGGCGGCAGCGGCGGCGATCGGCTGACCGGCGGAGCTGGCAATGATGTGATCTCGGGCGGCGCCGGCAACGACACGATCGAGGGCGGCGACGGCGATGACACTCTGAACGGCGACGGCGGGCAGTTCAACCTACTCCTTTACAGCAATGCGACGGCCGCCGTCACGGTCAGCCTCGCGGCCGGAACGGCTAGAGGCGGCGCCGGCAACGATACGATGCAGTCCTTCACTAACCTCATCGGGTCGTCGTTCAACGACCTGCTTGCGGGTAACGGGAGCGGCAACATATTGGTCGGCGACCTTGGCGACGACAGTCTATCGGGGCTCAGCGGGGGCGACACGCTGATCGGCGGAGCGGGCGATGATACGCTGGACGGCGGCGGGTCCTATGACCAAGCAGACTATAGCGGCGCCACGGCCGCGGTCACGGTCGATCTGGCTGCGGGAACAGCCATAGGCGGCGCGGGAAGTGATAATCTCGTGTCAATCGAAGAAATATTCGGAAGTCCGTTTAGCGATGTTTTCTCGTCTGGTACGATTTCTAATTTTGTAGGTGGCCTCGAATACGTACTTTATGGCCTCGACGGCGACGACATACTTATAGGTCGCAACGGCGCCGATTTACTTGTTGGTGGTTTCGGAGACGACACGCTCGAAGGCGGCGCTGGATACGATGAACTTTACGGAGAAAGCGGCAATGATCTTGTCAGTTACGCCAATGCGCCGGCCGGGGTAACCGTCAATCTGACGACAGGCCACACCATCGGCGGCGATGGTCTGGACCGGCTTTTCGACGTCGAAGCCGTGCTGGGGTCGGCGTTCGCGGACAGCCTGATTGGGAGCGCGGGCAATGAAACGCTGATCGGCGCGGCAGGCGGCGATACGCTCGCGGCAGGGGACGGCAACGACATCCTGTTCGGCGGGGCGGACAATGATTCCATTCTGGGTGAGGCCGGCGACGATTTCATGCTGGGCGGCGCAGGCGCGGACACGCTCGACGGCGGCGCGGCCGGGTTCGATGCGGCCTACTATGGCGACAGCGCGGCGGCCGTGTCGATCAACCTGACGAGCGGGACGCACACCGGCTTTGCCGCCGGGGACAGTTTCGTCGGGATCGAGGGTTATCTGCTGACCGAAGCCGGCGACACCATGACGGGCCTCGACAGCGCGTCCCTGGGCGAGGTGATCTGGGGCCTCGGCGGAAACGACAGCCTGGTCGGGCTCAACGGCTTTGACTGGCTGATCGGCGGCGACGGCGCGGACACGCTGGTCGGCGGCTTCGGCTGGGACCTGCTGATCGGCGGGGCCGGAGCGGACCGCTTCGTGTTCGAGACCGGCGGCGAGGGCGGGGTCGGCGAGGGCATCGCGGACTTCCAGGTCGGGATCGACAAGCTGGCCTTCGTGACGGCCTCCACCGGCATCACCGGCCTGACGCTCGGCCAGAACCTGTTCATCCAGAACTCCACCGTCACCACGATCACGGGGTCGCAGGGCACGACCACCGGCCCCACCCTGATCTACGACACCTCCAACGGCGCGCTCTGGTACGACACAAACGGCGCCACCGCCGGCGGGCTGATCTACCTCGTCGGCCTCACAGGCGCCCCGCTGCTCACCGCCAGCGACTTCATGGTGGTGTAAGGTTCCCATCGGCCGCTTGGCCCTGACGTCTGATCGACAACGCCTTCGAGACCACAGGACAATCCCCATGCCGACCTCAGGAAGCGACACGATCACCGGCACGACGGGCGCCGACACGATTGATGCGCTGGGGGGCAACGACAGCGTCAGCGGCCTTGACGGGAATGACAGCCTGATCGGCGGGGACGGCGACGACACGCTGCGCGGCGGGCACGGAAACGACACGCTCATCGGCGGCCTGGGCGAAGATGTGCTCGACGGCGGCGTCGGCATCGACCTCGTGGACTACGCTTCGGCGACAAATGGCGTCACAGTGGACTTGCCGAACGGCGTCGCGATCGGCGCCGCCGGGGTGGACGTCCTGATCGGCATCGAGATCGTCGCGGGCAGTTCCTTCAACGACACGATGATCGGCTCCAACACGACAGGGGTCGAGATGAGAGGCGGCGGCGGCAACGACGTCCTCGTGGCCGGCGCGGCCGGCGCAACACTCCGCGGCGGCGGCGGCTCCGATACGGTTACCGGCGCAGGCGGCAGTGACGCCGTCTTCGGCGACGACAGCCTGTCCAATGGGGCCGACAGCCTCGACGGCGGTGCAGGGTCCGATGAACTCATCTTTCTGAACGCCGCCGTCGCCGGCGTCACGCTCGACATTGCAACCCAACGGGCGACCATCTCCGGCGTCGTCGATACGATCATCGGGTTCGAGTATGTGTCGGCAACCGATTTTGCGGACACGCTGCGCGGCGGAGCCGGAAACGACCGGTTCGACAGCTGGGGCGGCAACGACAGCCTCTTCGGCGGCGACGGCGACGACGTCCTCTGGGGCGGTCTCGGCGCGGACACGATGGAAGGCGGCGCGGGCGATGACAATCTGGACGGCGGCGGCGGAACCGGCGATCTGCTCAGTTACGCCAATGCGACGGCGGCGGTGACCGTCGATCTGCTGTTGGGCCTGGCCTCCGGAGGGGCCGGCAACGATATCCTGTCGTCGTTCAGCATCGTCCTGGGATCCGGATTCAGCGACAGCCTGAGCGGAGCGAGCAGCAATGACTCCCTGATCGGCGGGGACGGGGACGACACGCTCAGCGGCCTAGGCGGCGACGATACGCTGCTGGGCGGCGGCGGGGTGAATGCGCTGAACGGCGGAGCCGGCAGCGACACGGTGACCGGCGGGGACGGCGACGATTTCATCAACGGCAGCGACGGTCCCACCCCTGCGCCTGACAGCCTCGACGGCGGCGCTGGCTCGGGCGACGGGATCACCTATGCTGAGCTGTCCGCTGTGGGGGTGACGCTGGATTTTTCGACCCAGCGCGCAACCGTATCGGGCGTCGTGGATACGATCATCGGCTTCGAGGCCGCCTACGGCTCGGCCTTCGCAGACACGCTGCGCGGCTCAGGCGCAAATGAGACGCTTTCCGGCGACAGCGGCAACGACAGCCTGTTCGCCGCGGCGGGCAATGACGAACTCGCAGGAGGCGATGGAGTTGATACGCTCGACGGGGGCGACGGCAATGACCAGATGTTTGGCGAAGCCGGCAATGATCTACTGTCCGGCGGCGCGGGCGATGACCTGATCGACAGCGGCCTCGGCAACGATGTCATGGATGGCCAGTCCGGGACGGCGGACCTTGCCTGGTATGAGAACGCAAACGGCTCGGTCACGGTCAATCTGGCGACCGGACGCGCGACGGGCGCTAGCGGCAACGACACGTTGACCGGCTTCGAAGCGGTCCGCGGGTCGAACTTCGCGGACACGATCATCGGCGGCGCCGGCAACGACACGCTGACCGGGGCCAGCGGCGCCGACTCCCTGTTCGGAGGCGACGGCGACGATGTGCTGATCAGCGACACGATCGTCCGTTTTGCCGACAGCCTGGACGGCGGCGCGGGCCTGCGCGACCGCGCCGACTACAGCGGCTTCGAGTTTTTCGGGATGACCCTGGATCTCGCCGCCGGCCGGGTGACCATTCACACGACGGTCGACACCTTGACCGGCGTCGAGTGGGTCGACGGGACCCAGCTCGCGGACACGATGGCCGGCGACAGCCTAGACAACAGGCTCTTCGGCGCGGACGGCGGCGACCGGATCAGCGGCGCCGGCGGCGTCGATACGCTGCTCGGCGATCTTGGCGACGACACGCTCACGGGCGGTGCCGGCGCCGACGTCCTGGACGGCGGGGCGGGGGCCGCGGACTGGGCGAGCTATTTCGGCGCGGCATCCAGCGTGGTGCTGTTCATCGGCAATGCGGCCGCAAGCACCGGGGACGCCGCCGGCGACACCTTCACCAGCATCGAGTATTTCGAACTGAGCAACGGCTTCGGCGACACCTTCTTCGGCGCGGGCGCGGCGGATTTCGCCTTCGGACAGGGCGGCAACGACGTTCTGTTCGGCAACGCCGGAAACGACGCGCTCTATGGCCAGGCCGGCGACGACTTCATGCTGGGCGGCGCAGGCGCAGACACGCTCGACGGCGGCGCAGGCGGGTTCGACGCGGCCTATTTCGGCGACAGCGCGGCGGCCGTGTCGATCAACCTGGCGACGGGGACCCATTCCGGTTTCGCTGTTGGCGACAGTTTCGTCGGGATCGAAGGGTATCTGCTGACCGAAGCCGGCGACACCATGACCGGCCTCGATAGCGCGTCCCTGGGCGAGGTGATCTGGGGCCTCGGCGGAAACGACAGCCTGGTCGGGCTCAACGGCTTTGACTGGCTGATCGGCGGCGACGGCGCCGACACGCTGGTGGGCGGCTTCGGCTGGGACCTGCTGATCGGAGGCGCCGGAGCGGACCGGTTCGTGTTCGAGACCGGCGGCCAGGGCGGGGTCGGCGAAGGCATCGCGGACTTCCAGGTCGGGGTCGACAAGCTGGCGTTCGTGACGGCCTCCACCGGCATCACCGGCCTGACGCTGGGCCAGAACCTGTTCATCCAGAACTCCACCGTCACCACGATCACCGGCTCGCAAGGGACCGGAACCGGCCCGACCCTGATCTACGACACCTCCAACGGCGGGCTCTGGTACGACACAAACGGCTCCACTGCCGGCGGGCTGATCTACCTCGTCGGCCTCACAGGCGCCCCGGTGCTCACCGCCAGCGACTTCATGGTGGTGTGACGGCCTACTCCGCCGCTTGGGCAAGCCCCGCCGCGACCGCGTCCTTGCGCTGGAAGGTGATGGTGGCCTCGGCGACCCGGATGCCGAACTTGCGCACGATCGCCCGGTTGATCAGCACGCCGTCCGGCTGGAGCCACATGCGGTCGTCGAACTGGGTGACAAGGCCGTTGCGCCCCACGGGCAGCCGGATCGAATAGGTCCAGGAGAGCTGGTTGCCCTGCACGATGCCGCGCGCGACGCCGATGACGTCGTCGGCCCGGCCCTCATAGGTGTTCGGGCCGGTCTTCACGATCCGCCACACCCGGCGTTCGGTCGCGCCGTCGGTGTAGGCGAAGCGTTCGTCGAGGATCAGGGTCTGACCGTCCCAGGTGGAATCGATCACCACCTTGAACTGGCGGCGCAGCGTGCCGGACCGGTCCTGGAACACGCCCCAGGCCTCCGAGCGGCCCGGGAAGTAGCTCTCGAGGCTGAAGGCCGGCAGACCTGCGGTGTCCGGCGGCTTCGGCGCTGTGGCGCACCCCGCCGCCGCGAGCAAGCTGCCCAGAACCGCAACTCCGATGGATTTGCGCGCCGCCATGCCGGGCCCTCCGTTGCGTCTTCTACGCAAGCCAGCGCGGTCCGGATGACGCGACGAGCGACATCGGTTCGGACAGTTCTGCACGGGCAGCCGCGAGAGACTGCGCCCGCGCGACGGCTCAGGTCTCGGGCGATCGCACCAGAGCGTTCAGCGCCTTCGTGGGGCTCAGTCCGAAAGCGCTGCGAAATGCGCGGGAAAAGTGCGCAGCGTCTGCGAAGCCGGCATCCAATGCTGCTGCGCCGATGCCGCTTCCGGCCATGATCTGGTCGATGGCGTGCAGCAGGCCGGTCCAGCGTTTGTAGCCGCGGAAGGTCTGACCCGTCGCAGCCTTGAACATGCGCAGCGCCGTCGTGCGCTCGACCCCCAGCCGGCGCCCGAGCTCCAGCTGCGACATGCGATGCATCGGATCGTCGGCAAGACGTTTCCGGATCGCCTCAATGGCCGGGGAGAGGGGGGCGGCGCCCTGTCCGAGCGCGCACCGCAGTTCGCGCTGCGCGTCGTCGCGCCCACGCATGGCGTCCGCAGCCAGATAGGCGAGCGGTCCGGCCACGGGCGCCGCAACCTCGCTGCCGCCCGGCCAGGAAAGCCCGCTCAGATACAAGGCGCTGAAGCCGCCCTCGGGCGCCTGGACGGCATGGTCGGCATCGGCGCGCACCAGCAAGACATCGGCTGTGATCGATCCGCCGCCCCAGGAAACCGACACCGGCGCCCGCCGGCCCGCCAGGAGGCAGGCGACCGCATTGGCGTGCGTCGCGACGTGCCTGACATCGAGCGCAAAAGCGGCTCTGGACTCCGGTGCGGGCGGGGCCGTCATGGCGCGGACTATGACGGCGCACGTTTGTTCAAGGCAAGCCGGGAGGGGGCCGTGTAGTCGATGTCCCGGTGGCCGCAACCGTCGGTCCAGCGCTGAGGACGTAGCGGTGACATCCATCCTGGCGGCAAAACTGCTCGTGTTTTCCGGCGCTTCGGCGATCGCATTCTCGTCGTTGCTGGGACTGGCGATGCTCATCCCCCTTCAAAGCTGGGGCCACAGGTTCGGCAAGGGGATGAATTTCAAGCAGGTCGGCGCGGCTCACCTCGACTGGATCATGCTGGGCCTGATGCAAGGCCTGGCGGGCGGACTGATCGCATTGTTCAGCCTCGACGTGATGACCGCTGCTGTCTGGGCGATGATCTTCGGGGCGTGGGCCAATCCGCTGCCGTATGTGTTCCGCGCCTTTGGCGTCAACGCGTTCGCCTTTGCCGGCGGCCCGGTCCAGCGCGCGGCCGCGGGCCTGGGGCTGACATCGAGCCTCGCCATTCTCTATGCTTGGTCGGTCATCCTGACCGGCGCCTTGACGGCGTGGACGGCTTGAGGCGGCCGTGTGCGCACCGACCTTGCAACCGCGCGGCGCTCCGCGACGGCCGCGCTGCATACGCTTCGTCCGCACCAGCCTGCGCGGGATAGGCACATGACACGCACGCTATCTGTTGCGCTCGCCGCGTTGTTCGCAACCGTCCTTCTCGCCGCGTCCGCCGCCCACGCCTGTCCGCCCGGGCACTACCAGATCGGCGGGGGAACCGGAGGCTGGGTCGGATGCGCGCCCATGGATGGCGGCGTGGGCGCGGGCAACAGCGCGCCGTCGATCGAGGACATGAACATCACTTTGCCCGCGCTTTCGACCTATGACGCGTCCGCCTGGCAGGATTTCTTCTCGCACGTGGCCGAGCAGACGATCGAGTCCGAACGGGGCAAGCTGAAGCCGGAGCAAAAGAAGATCTACGACGAACTGCTGGAGGGGACCTGGGCCTACGGAAAATCACGCCCGGGGGCCGGCGTGCCCATGTGCATGGCCATGTTCATGTACAAGCGCGTGACCATGTTCGGTTCATTGAACGGCGGCTTCATGTATCTCGACTGGAGCGGTGCGGAACCCGGCACCATGTTCGCCGTCTTTGACCATGCGATCCCGAAAGTGCGGAAGGTGGATCGGGTTCAGGTGCAGTTGGACCAGGACGGCGAGATCCAGGAGGTCGAGGCGTTCCACACCGGCTTTTCGATGTTCCGCGGCATGGGCATGGTGATGCTGCGCGTCCCCTCAACCGAGGCCCTTCTGTCGGCGATACAGGACCAGGGGACGTTTCGTCTTCTGATGGACGAACGCGAACTGAGCCGCAGCACGACCATCATCGGCCGGATGCGCGACCGGCGCGGGCCGACCGGCAGCTATCGCGAGGTCACCGGGCGGCGTTTCCACAGCGCGCTGGGCGCGCGCGACCAGCTTCGCGGCTGCCTGCGCGAACAGGGCAGGCTCCCCGCCGCGCGCAGGTAGCGGCGTGCCCGCCTGACGCTCAGTCGCGCTGTTTGCGGCGCTGCTCGCGGGCGTGTTCCTTGTCGGTCTTCTCGTTTTCGTCGTTGTCCACGACGGCCTCGACCACTTCGCCGGCGACCCGGATCGGCGCAGTGGCGACGGAGACCGCCGCGGTGACGCAGCCGCCCAGCGGGGCCGCAGCGAGGACCAGGAGGCCGGCGGCGAGAACCGGACGGGGCAGACGGGCGGGGATCATGCGGGCTCTCCTTGGGCGGGGGCGTCCCCGTCCGGGGTTTGCAAGGGTTCGATGGCGGGAACAAGGCCGGCGGCGTTACGCTCGCGCAAGGCGCGCAGCAGCGCTGCATCCCGGCCGAACCGGGCGGCGAGCGACAGGAGCCGTTCAATGCCGGCCGCACAGGCGGCGGCCGCGGCCTCCACCTCGGCCGGATCGGTAAAGCCGCGCTCAGGCACGCCGATGTCGAGACCCGCCGGGTGGCGCCTGATGTCGCCGGGCCGGATCTCGTAGCGCAGATTGCGCGGCGGCAGATGGATGACCAGGCCGGTCGCGCCGCCGGCCAGCAGGTTTGCGCCCTCGGCCTCGGCCCGGGCGGCGATGTCGTCCAGCCCGTCGAGCACCTCGTCGTAGCGTTCGGCGAACAGCGCCCGGCGCGCATCATTGTCCGCCCCGCGCACCGCCTCGGCCAGATCGGACGCCTCCATCACCGCATCGAGGGCGGCGTCGAGACAGCCCGCGGCCCGCTCCAGCAGCGTGATGGCGCCGTCGAGCCGTGAGAGGCTGCGATCCTGGGCGCGCTCGGCGGTGCCCTGGGCGAACCTCACCGCGCGGGCGACCATGGCGCCCGGGCTGAGCATCACCGTGGTCTCGACCACGGGGCGCTTGTCCTTCTTCTTCACAAACGGCAGCGGCATGGCGAACCCTTTTTCGGATTCACCATGCCGCGCCGGTCGTAAGCTGCACGTTAAGGCGCGTCGACCAGCACCACCTCGGAGTCTTCGGACGCCGTGATGGTCAGGGTCGTTTCCCCGGTGATCGCCGCGCCGTCGCGCTCGGCGAGCGCCACGCCGTTCACGCTCGCCGCGCCCTTGGCCAGCGCCAGATAGGCGTGGCGCTCGGGGCTTAGGGTCCAGGTCGCCGTCTCGCCGGCCTTCAGGAACGCGCCGAGCACGCGGGCGTCCTGACGGATCGGCAGCGCATCGGCGTCTTCGGCGTAGCCCGACGCCAGCACTTCGAACGCACCGGACCGGTCGCCCTTGGGGAAGGTGCGCGCGCCCCAGGACGGCTTGCCGCCCTTCTCCTTCGGCAGGATCCAGATCTGGAAAATCTTCGTGGGATCAGCTTCCAGATTGTATTCCGCATGGACGATGCCGGAGCCGGCGCTCATCACCTGAACGTCGCCCGCCTCGGTGCGGCCCTGGTTGCCCAGATTGTCCTTGTGGGTGATCGCGCCCTCGCGAACGTAGGTGATGATCTCCATGTCCGCATGGCCATGCGGGTCGAAGCCAGTGCCCGGCTGGATGATGTCGTCGTTCCACACCCGCACGGCGCCCCAACCCATCCGGGACGGGTTGTGATAGTGCCCGAACGAGAAGTGGTGCTTGGCGTCCAGCCAGTCGATGCGGAACTTGCCGAGGCTGTCGAAACTGCGCTTCTCAATCATGATCGGCCTCCTTCGGCCAGTTGGTTAGGGGTGAAGCTTCTTCGTGATCGCCGCCACATGGCCGCCCTGCGCCCGCGCGATGGCAAGTTCCCGGTCGGACGGCCGGCGCGACCCGTCGGCGCCCGCCAGCGTGCCGGCGCCATAGGCCGAACCGCCGCGCGGCTCGTCGATCTGCGTCAGCTCCGGGGTCGAGAACGGCACGCCGACGATCACCATGCCGTGGTGCAGCAGCGTGGGGTAGAAGGTCAGGGCGGTGGTCTCGTTGCCCGAACCGGTGCCCGTCGAGATGAACACCGAGGCGACCTTGCCGATCAGCGCGCCCTTGGCCCACAGACCGCCGGTCTGGTCGAGGAAGGTGCGCATCTGTCCCGACATATTGCCGAAACGGGTCGGGGTGCCGAAGATGATCGCGTCATAGTCGGCAAGCTCCGCCGGGGTCGCGATGGGCGCCGCCTGATCCACCTTCATGTGGAACTGCGTCATCAGGTCCTCGGACATGGTCTCCGGCACGCGCTTCAGCGCCACCTCGACGCCCTCCACGCCGCGCGCGCCCTCCGCCACCGCCTGCGCCATGGTTTCCACATGGCCCCAGGACGAATGATACAGCACCAGAACCTTGGTCATCTCGGTCTCTCCCGTTCGATGGGCGACAGATAGGCGCGCGCGATCGTTTCGCAAATTGCGCGATGGGAGACGGACTGTTTCGGGAAATGCGCATCCATCCAAAGGCACGCGGCGCCTGTGGAGGATTCAAGGCTGACTGCCTCGATGATCCATACATCGCTTTGGAACTGAGCGGTTTTGCTGACAGCTGCGCTGCACGCAAAACCTCTTTGCAAGGATCGGAGGGGTTCAGGGCGTGTCAAGGACAGATTTTTCAAAGAAAAATCTGCCGCGCAGCGGCGGCTTCGCCGTCCTTGACGCGCCCTGAACCCCTCGCACACTCGAACAAGCGTTTGGTGAAGCGAAAGCGCGCACCAAAATGCTTCCTGACCAAATGCGACCTTGCAGCAGCGACGCCGTCGGGCAGCACATCCACCGCCCCCGGTCGCTTCCGCCCCAAGGGATTGACGCCGCCCGCCGGGCGCCGCCTCCTTCGCCGCCATGCCGACCCGTCGCCTCGCCATCGCCTTGCCGCTCGCCGCCGTTGCGGCGCCCTCCCTCGCCCAGTCCCGGGCCACCGGCACGCTCACCGCCCGCGAGATCATAGAACGCGCCACCGCCGCCGCCGGCGGGGAAGGCTGGCGCCGGCCGCAGACCCTGTTCCTCGCCGGCTCGGCGATCTTCTGGCCGGGCGGAACGGAAGCCTCCCGCGTCGTCAACGAGCGCCACGAGATGTGGCGGGTCTATCCCCAGGAAAGTCCGCTCGCCCATGTGGCCAACGGCAAGGTGCGGATCGACGGCTGGCGCGGCGGCAAGCTGTTGTTCCAGCAGAGCTTCGACGGGGTGCAGAGCTACACCATGGCCGGGCCGACCGGCGGGGCGGCGGACAGCCGCGAATGGCGGGAGAACTTCGGTTTCGGGATCATCCGCTACGCGCTCGACCCCGGCTCGACGCTGGAGCGCCTGCCCGACGATCAGGTGGACGGCGCCCCGGCCTATATGGTGCGCGTAACCTCTGCCGGCGGGGATTCCACCCTGTTCGGCATCGGGATGCGGGACTTCCATATCCTGAAGGCCGGCTTCACCACACCGCGCGGCTGGCATGAGCGGATCTATTCGGACTTCACAAAGGATCGCCGCAGCGGCTGGCTGCAGCCCGGCCGCGTCCGGCTGTTCTACAACGGCGTAAAGCAGAACGAGATTCTGTGGACGCGTTTCGAGGTCGGCATGCCCATGCCGGATGCGCTGTTCGTCCTGCCCCAGACCACCGGCTGAACGGCGGAGGTTCACGGGACGGCAAGGAGTCCTGTGGCAGTCTGTCGTCCGGGATGGGGTGCAGTGAACCAGCTTGATTTCGCCATGGCGCAATTGGCGCGCGACCTCGATCGGCTCGGGTTGCCGATCGAGAGCGTCTACGCCGCGCCGCTGGTGCTGTTCGTCCTGATGCTGGTGTTCGAGAAGTGGCGCCATCGCGCACCGGTCGACGTGATGGCGAAGATCCAGCGCGAACGCTATGCGCTCGCCAACCGGGGGTCCTCCGGCCATGGCGTCACGGTGCTCGCCGGCTGCGCGGCGGGTCTTGCCGGCGTCTTCGCGCTGGACTGGCTGGGCGTCGGCCTCGGCTGGTGACCGCCGGCGGCGACCGCGCTACATCCCGGCCATGACCGCAGACCTCGCCGAACCGCTCGACCTTGCCCAGACCCTGATGCGCGCGCCGTCCGTGACGCCCGCCGATCTCGGCGCGCTGGACGCCCTGCAGCACGCGCTCGAAGCGCTGGGCTTTGCCTGCACCCGCCTGCCGTTCGGGGAGGTGGACAACCTCTACGCCCGGCTGGGAACGGCAGGGCCGAACCTGTGCTACGCGGGCCATACAGACGTCGTGCCCCCCGGCGACCTTGCGAGCTGGAGCGTCAACCCGTTCGCGCCCGTGATCCGCGACGGCATGCTGATCGGCCGGGGCGCGGCGGACATGAAGGCCTCGATCGCCTGCTTCGTCGCGGCCGTCGCCCGGCATCTGGCGGCCAAGGGACCGCCGAAGGGCTCGCTCAGCCTGCTGATCACCGGCGACGAGGAAGGCCCCGCGATCAACGGCACCCGCAAGGTGCTGGAGGCGCTGGCCGCCCGCGGCGAGCGGCTGGACCACTGCATCGTCGGCGAACCCACGAGCTCGAAGACCTTCGGCGACATGATCAAGAACGGCCGGCGCGGCTCGCTCAACGGCGTGGTGACCGTCCGGGGCAAGCAGGGCCATGTGGCCTATCCGGACCGGGTGGCGAACCCGATCCCGCCGCTGATCCGGTTCCTGTCCGCCATCACGGCCCGGCGCCTCGACCACGGCAGCCCTGGCTTCCAGCCCTCCAACCTCGAGGTCACCTCGATCGACGTGGGCAACACCGCCGACAACGTCATCCCGGAGACCGCGACCGCGAAGTTCAACATCCGCTTCAACACGGCCCATTCGGGCGCCAGCCTGTCGGCCTGGCTGGAGGCCGAACGCGCCGCCGCGCAGGCGGGCTTCGCCGGATCGTTCGAGCTTGCCTTGCGGATCTCCGGCGAGAGCTTCTTCACCGAGCCGGGGCCGTTCACCGATCTGGTCCAGGAGGCCGTCCGCGCCGAGACCGGCCGCACCCCCGAGCTCTCCACCACCGGCGGGACGTCCGACGCCCGGTTCATCAAGGACCACTGCCCGGTGGTCGAGTTCGGCCTCGTCGGCCAGACCATGCACCAGATCGACGAGCGGGTGGCGGTGGACGACGTGGAGGCCCTGACCCGGGTCTTCGGCCGGCTGATCGAGGGGTATTTCGCGCGCTTCGCCTGAACCGGCGGTAGTAGATTGGAGTGGTCGGCCTCTTATCGCTCCTCTTGCTGTCGCCGTGCTTCGGTAACGACAACCGGCAGTGTGGCATGGGTAACGCCAGAGGCGGATAGATCTGCGGCCAAGAAGTGTGCTGCGAGTGTCGTGCATGCGCCTTTGGCTTTGGTCGGCGACCAACGCGGCGCGTGTCGCCCGTTGCTCTCCATGCTAGTTGCCCCGCGCATGTTTCTCTCGATCGCGACCACCCACACGCCTGCGACGGACCTCGGCTTTCTGCTGATGAAGCACCCTGACCGGGTGCATGAGGTGGAGCTCGCTTTCGGCAAGGCGGTCGTGGCTTATCCCGAGGCCAGCGAGACCCGGTGCGAAGCGGTGCTTGTACTCGATCTCGATCCGGTCGGGCTGGTGCGCGGGCGCGGTCAGGGCGAGGGGCTCTTATCCCACTATGTCAACGATCGACCCTATGCGGCGACGTCCTTCCTGTCCGTCGCGTTGAACAAGACGTTCCGCACAGCGATGAACGGGGAGTCCCGGGAGCGACCGGACCTCGCCGCGTCGGCGATTCCGCTCGAGATCCGCGTCACGCCTCTTCCAGGCGGTGCAGCGATGGTGCGCGCCTTCTTCGAGCCCCTGGGCTGGGAGGTTCAGACGAACGCGGTTCCGGGGTCGGCGCGATACGTCGCGCTAACACTGCGTGGCCTGCAACGGGTCGCGGACGCGCTGGCCCAACTCTATGTGCTGATCCCGGCGCTGGATGCGGAAAAGCACTACTGGGTCGGCGACGATGAGCTTGAGAAGCTGCTGGCCAAAGCCGGCCCCTGGCTGGCGACCCATCCGGAGAAGGAACAGATCACCCGGCGCTATCTCAAGCGGCAGTCCTCTCTCGTGAAAGCCGCGCTCGCGCGCCTTGCGCCAGAGGAGGTCGATGACGCGGAAGCCGAACTGAACGAAACGCCAAAGCTTGCCCAGGAAGAGGCGCTGGAGGCGCCGACGCGCCTCAACGACACGCGCCTCGACACCGTTCACGGCGTCCTGCGAGAGTTGGGCGCATGGCGCGTCGCGGACCTGGGATGCGGGGAAGGCAAGCTGCTGCAACGTTTGGCGCAAGACCGGAAGTTCACGCAACTGATCGAACTGGACGCTGCGGCGCGCGAACTGGAGAAGGCGGAGCGGCGGCTTAAGCTTGATCGTGCGGGCGCTCCGCTCGACCGCATCACTCTGCTGCATGGCGCCCTGACCTACCGCGACGCCCGCTGGGCCGATGTCGACGCCGCCTGCCTGATCGAGGTGATCGAGCACCTCGATATGGATCGTTTGCCTGCGCTGGAGGCCGTCGTCTTCGGCGCCGCAAGGCCGCGCCATGTGGTCGTGACCACCCCCAATGTGGAGCATAATGTCCTGTTTGCAGGGATGACGCCTGACGCCTTCCGCCACCCGGATCACCGTTTCGAGTGGACGCGCGCGCAGTTCCAGGACTGGGCGGCCGGAGTCTGCGCCCGGCACGGCTATGAGGCGGCCTTCAGCGGCATCGGCGCGAATGATCCGACTCACGGACCCCCGACCCAGATGGCGGTGTTCAGCCGATGACCGCGATCTCGATCCCGGATTTCTGCCTTGTCGTGTTGATCGGCGCCACTGGCGCCGGGAAGAGCACGTTCGCGCACAGGCACTTCAAGCACACCGAGATCATTTCGTCTGATCATGCTCGCGCGCTGGTCAGCGATGATGAGAACGAGCAGCCCGTCAGCGCCGACGCCTTCGATTTGGTCGCCGCCATCGCCGAGAAGCGCCTTAAGAACCGGCGTCTCGCCGTGATCGATGCGACCAATGTGCGCGCGCCCGATCGCAAGCGATGGGTCGAACTGGCGCGGCGCTATCACGCCCTGCCGGCGGCGATCGTGCTCGACGTCGATGTCGATGACTGCATGCGGCACAACGCCGATCGGCCCGACCGACAATTCGGCCCGGGCGTGCCGCAACGCATGATCGGCGAAATCCGGCGCGGGTTGCGCGGCCTCGAACGCGAAGGCTTTCGCCAAGTCTGGCATCTGAAAGGACCGGACGACATCGCGGCCGCGACGCTCAAGCGCGAACCGCTGTGGACCGACAGGCGCGACCTGACCGGGCCGTTCGACATCATCGGCGACATCCATGGCTGTTGCGACGAGCTGGAGAGCCTGCTCGACCGGCTCGGCTATCGCGTGTCGTGGGAACCGACGCTGACCGTCACGCGCACGCATGGGCGCACAGCGGTGTTCGTCGGCGATCTCGTCGACCGGGGGCCGCGCTCGCCGGACGTGGTTCGGCTCGTCCGCCATATGGTCGATGCCGGCATGGCGTTCTGCGTCATGGGCAACCACGAACGCAAGGTCGTCAAATGGCTGCTGGGCAAGGACGTCAAGCGGACGCACGGGCTTGAACAAACCATCGCGCAGTACGACGCGCTGTGGGCGTCCGGGCATGCGGGCGGGGAAGACCGGCGCAGCGTGAAGGACTTCCTGGACGGTCTGCGGTCACACCTTTGGCTCGACGAGGGCAAGCTGTGCGTGGCCCATGCGGGCCTGAAGGAAGACATGATCGGGCGGGCCTCCGGCGCGGTCCGCGAGTTTGCGCTTTATGGCGAGACCACCGGCGAGATCGACGCCTTCGGTCTGCCGGTGCGCGCGGATTGGGCCGCGCACTACCGCGGCGCGACCTCGGTGGTCTATGGCCACACGCCCGTGCTGGAGGCCGAATGGGTCAACAACACCATCTGCATCGACACCGGATGCGTGTTTGGCGGCAAGCTGACGGCGCTGCGCTGGCCGGAACGCGAGCAGGTCAGCGTGCCGGCTGCACAGACCTACTACGAGCCGATGCGGCCGCTGGAGGCTGCCGGCGATGACCGCACCGCCCAGGCGCTTGCCGACGACATGCTCGATCTGGCGGACGTTTCGGGACGCCGCTGGATCGATACCGGGCTGATGAAGCGCGTCGTCATTGCGGAGGAGAACGCCGCAGCGGCCCTGGAAGCCATGAGCCGTTTCGCCATTGCGCCGCAGTGGCTCATCCACTTGCCGCCGACAATGAGCCCGGTGGAAACCAGCCCGCAAGACGGCTGGCTGGAGCGGCCTGAGGAAGCTTTCGCCTTCTATCGGAACCGTGGCGTGAAGACCCTTGTGCTGGAAGAAAAGCACATGGGCTCGCGCGCGCTGATCGCCCTGTGCCGGGACGCGGACGTGGCGCGGCGACGGTTCGGTGCCTCTGGCAAAGAGGCGGGCGCGATCTGGACGCGCACCGGCCGTCCCTTCTTCGGGGATGCTGCGCTGGGGCGGGCTGCACTGGATCGGCTGCGCGTCGGCGCCGATGCGGCGGGCCTCTGGGAAGAGCTGTCCACCGACTGGGCGCTCTTCGATTGTGAAATCATGCCCTGGTCGGCCAAGGCGTCGAGCCTGATCGAGGGGCAGTATGCACCCGTCGCCGCCGCCGCTGTTGCGGGCCTCGCAGCCGCCGCCCAGGCCATGGCCAAGGCCGCCGCGCGCGGTGTCGCGCTTGATCCGGCGCCCATGTCTGAACGGCTGTCGCGCGCACAGGCCTACGCAAACGCCTGGGCCCCTTATGTCTGGCCCGTGTCGGGCGTCGAGGACATCCGTATCGCGCCGTTCCACATGCTCGCCAGTGAAGGTCACGTCCACGTCGACAAGGACCATGCCTGGCACATGGGTTGGGCCCATCGCCTTGCGAACCACGCCGCGCCGACCGTGCATGCGACCGAATGGCGGACGCTGACGCTCGACGATCCGGCAGCCTGCGCGGACGCGATTTCCTGGTGGGAAGCACTCACCGCGCGCGGCGGCGAGGGCATGGTCGTCAAACCTCTGTCCTTCATTGCGCGCGGTGAGAAGGGCTTGATCCAGCCTGCCCTGAAGGTGCGCGGCCGGGAATATCTGCGGATCATCTATGGGCCGGAATACGATGCGCCGGAAAACCTGACGCGCCTGAAGCAGCGCGGCCTTGGTGGAAAACGCGCCCTGGCCCTGCGGGAATTCGCGCTCGGGATCGAGGCGCTTGAACGGTTCGTGACCGGGCAGCCGCTACGACGCGTGCATGAGTGCGTGTTTGCCGTTCTGGCGCTCGAAAGCGAGCCGATTGATCCGAGACTTTAGGGTCCATATGCACGCGCACCACGCTTAGTAGAGTTTGCGAGAGGTTCAGGGCGGGTCAAGGACGGCCCCGCGATCATCCCCATCCAGCCGCAGCGCGGCGCGGGCGCCGATGGCCCTTGCCATAACGCCCCGGCGCCGCCACCACGCGCACCGCCATGCTGCACATCGCCGACCTCACCTACGCCATCGGGCCGCGCCGTCTGTTCGACGGGGCGAACGCGGCGATTGCGGAGGGCTGGACGGTCGGGCTCGTCGGGCGCAACGGCACGGGCAAGTCGACGCTGCTCAAGCTGATCCGCGAGGGCGACGAGGCGATCCGCATCAAGGCCGGGGCGCGGCTGGGGTTCGTGGCGCAGGAGCTGCCCGCCGACGCGACCTTGCTGCTCGACGCGGTGCTGGCCGAGGACACCGAGCGCGCCGCCTTGATGGCCGAGGCCGAGACCGCGACCGACCCGCACCGGATCGGCGACATCCATGCCCGCCTCCTCGACATCGACGCCCATTCGGCCGAGGCGCGGGCCTCCGCGATCCTCACCGGGCTTGGGTTCCGGCAGTCGGACCTTGCCCGCGCCACGCAAGAGTTCTCCGGCGGCTGGCGCATGCGGGCGGCGCTGGGGGGCGTGTTGTTCTCCACCCCGGACCTGCTGCTGCTCGACGAGCCGACCAACTATCTCGATCTGGAGGGCGCGGCGTGGCTGGAAGCGCACCTGCGCAAATATCCCAACACCTGCATCGTGGTGAGCCACGACCGGGAGATGCTGAACCGCTCGGTGACGCACATTCTGGCGCTCGACGCCGGCAGGCTGGAGGTCTGCCCCGGCGGCTATGACCTCTATCTGAAGCGCAAGGCCGAGCGCGCCTCGCTCGCCGCCGCGGCCAAGGCCAAGCAGGACGTCCAGAAGGCGCATCTGCAGGCCTTCGTCGACCGGTTCCGCGCCAAGGCGTCCAAGGCCCGCCAGGCCCAGAGCCGGATCAAGATGCTGGCCAAGCTCAAGGACATCGCGGTGCCGATCGAGGAGCGGGCCATCCCGTTTCGCTTCGAGGCGGACGCCGATCTCGCCTCGCCGCTGGTGACGCTGGATGAGGCCGACCTTGGCTATGAGAACGGTTCGCCGGTGTTGCGCGGGGTGTCGTTCCGGCTCGACCAGGACGACCGGATCGTGGTGATCGGCCCGAACGGCGAGGGCAAGACGACGCTGGTCAAATCGATCGCAGGCAAGCTGTCGCTGCTCAACGGGCGGCGGGTCGCGTCCAAGGCGATGCGGATCGGCTATTTCAGCCAGGACCAGATGGATGAGCTGACGCCCGACCTGTCGGTGCTCGGCCATATCCGCGAGGTGGAGCCGGGCTGGAACCAGGCCCAGCAGCGCAGCCTCGCCGCCCGCATCGGCTTCGGGCCGCAGAAGGTCGACACGCTGGCCAAGGACCTGTCCGGCGGGGAGAAGGTGCGCCTGCTGATGGGTCTGATGGCGCACCGCAAGCCCCATGTGCTGATCCTCGACGAGCCGACCAGCCACCTCGACATCGACAGCCGCGAGGCGCTGATCTGGGCGCTGGGCGACTATCCGGGCGCGGTGATCCTGATCACCCACGACGTGTTCCTCGCAGAAGGCGTCGCCGACCGGCTGTGGCTGGTCCAGGGCGGGCGGGCCCGGGCCTATGACGGCGACCTCGACGACTACCGCGCGCTGGTGCTGGCGGCGGACCGGCCGAACGAGCGGCCGGGTCCGGGCGATGCGGTCGCGGCTGCGGCGGGTGCGGAACGGGGCGGGACTGTCCGGGGCCAGGGCGCGGC
>VYKN01000073.1_pt1 | contig 22096 bp, 33 predicted proteins | sample 5114581 | NCBI WGS metagenome assembly VYKN01 (sample SAMN12291810, study PRJNA351875) | freshwater metagenome | isolation source: freshwater lake | place: USA: Michigan, Baker Lake | collected 2011-08-08
CAAGGAAAGGGCCGGGCGGGCGGGTCAGCGCGTCGGTCGCCGCGAGCGCGATGAGGTTGTTGATGAAGTGCGCGCCAACGGCCATCTCGATGCCGCCGCGCTTCAGGCTGACCCAGGTCGCCACCATGCCGAACAGCGTGGCGAACAGCATTTCCTCCAGTCCGGTGATGTGAACGAGGCCGAACGGCAGCCCCCCGATCAGCACCAGCCAGAGCGTATTGCGGCTTCGCCGTGCGGCGGCCTGCACCAGCGCGCCGCGGAACGCCAGTTCCTCCCACAGGATCTGGATGGCGACGAACGCCGGCAGGATCGCAAGCACGCCGAACCAGAGCCAGGCCGGCCTCTCCGGCAGGCCGATGCCTTCCTCCGCCGGCAGGATCCCGAAGTGCTGCGCCGGGATGAAGGTCGCCAGCGAGACCGCGCCGAACGCCAGGCCAGCCAGAACGCACTCGCGCCACCGGAACCGCCCAAGCCCGTTGATCATCCCCGCCAGGGACCCCTTGGCCCAACGCTTGTGAAGGCGCAGGAACAGCCAGCACGTGAGGGCGAAGGCGCCGGCGTAGCTGATCAAGAGAAGGGTTTCGAACGGCGGCCCTTCGATCAACCAGGCGATCGCGGCCATGGCCACCTCGTTCGGTTCGCCGGCCGCCAGCAGCGCTTCGGCGTTCGCTGCGACCAGTCCGATCGCGCCCAGAACGGCAAACAGGATCTGCCCGGCCATCAGCACGATGAGGCAGATGACGATGGAGACGACTGCCCGGCCGGGCCACGGCGCGCCCTGGTCGAGCCAGGCGTCTGCGGGGGTGCGTTCGGCGACGTCCATGCTAGGGAGCATCCATGCGCATCGTCGCCGGACGCTTCAAGGGCCGGGCGCTCACAAGCCCGCAAGGGGCGGCCACGCGGCCGACCTCGGACCGGGCGCGGGCTGCCGTCTTCAACATGCTGGAGCATGCTCCCTGGGCCGCGCCGCTCGCCGGCGCCCGGGTGATCGACCTGTTTGCCGGGACCGGCGCCCTCGGGCTCGAGGCCCTGTCTCGTGGGGCCGGCCATGTCCTGTTCGTCGAGACCGCACCCGCTGCGCGGGCCGCGTTGCAGGCGAACGTCGCCGTGCTCGGCGTCGCCGGGTCCGTACGGGTTCTGAACCGCGACGCTGTGAAACTGGAGGGGCTCGACGGGCCGGCCTTCGACCTTGCCTTTCTGGATCCGCCCTATCGCAAGGGCCTTGCCGGGGCCGCCCTGGACCGCTTGCGCGACGGGCGCTGGCTGGCCGACGGCGCCGTTGTCGTGGTCGAGCAGGGCGCGGATGAACCCGATCTCGCGATTGCGGGGTTCGAGGTGCTGGACGCCCGACGCTACGGCGCCGCCCGCATCACTATTCTCCAGAGGGCCGGTCCATGAGCGAGGCGGGGTTGTCGTTGCGTTTGCAGGACGTGGGACTGCCGGCGGGCGCCGCCGAGGCGGTCGCTGCGAACGGACGCACCATCACGGCGCCGGCGGGCGCCGTCCTGTTTCGGCCTGGGGACCCGTGCGGCGGCTATGTGGCGCCGCTGAAGGGCGTGCTGTCGGTGGTGCTGGCAGGCGCGGGCGGGCGCGAACTTGCGCTCTACCGGGTCGGACCGGGAGACCTGTGCCTGCAGACGTTTCAATGTCTGGTGACCGGCGCAGCCTATGCCGCTGAAGGGCGGGTTGAGAGCGCGTTCGAGGCCGTGGTCGTGCCGCCGTCCCGGTTCGATGCGCTGATGGCGGCCTCGCGCCCGTTCCGCGGCTGGGTGCTGGGCCAGGTCGCTGCGCGCTTCGCCTTTCTGGCGCGCCTTGTGGAGGCTGTGGCGACAGTTCCCATCTCGCAGCGACTGGCGGCGGCCCTGCTGCGCCTGGCCGACGGAGACGGGATCGTGGTCGCCACCCATGCCGAACTCGCCGCCGAGATCGCGACCGCACGGGAGGTCGTAAGCCGGGCGCTGGCCGCCTTCGTCGCAGACGGGCTCGTGGAGACCGCGCGCGGGCGCATCGTACTGCGCGACCGCGACGGCCTGTCGCGGGCGGCCGGCGCCTCTACGGTGACTTGATCACAGACGGCTCAGGCCCTCCCGCGCGATCCTCGCGGGCGTCAGGCGGCCGCACCGGCCGCCCGCGCAAACAGGAGCTCAACCCATGTTCAAGACCAATGTCGGCGGCCTCGACCGCATCGCCCGCATCGTGATCGGGCTCGTCCTGCTGTCGCTCGTGTTCGTCGGGCCGCAGTCGCTGTGGGGCCTGGTCGGTCTCGTGCCGCTGCTGACCGGCCTGTTCGGAACCTGCCCGCTCTACACGCTGATCGGCCTCAACACCTGCCCGGCCAAGCCGCGCGCGGCGTGACCAGCCTCAGGCCGCGTCCGTATCCTGCGGCGCGGACGCGGCCGCCGCCCGTGCCATCGCGGCCTCGATGCCGGCGAACAGGCGTTGCGGGGTAAGCGGCTTGGCAATGTGGCCGTCGCAGCCGGCCGCCGTCGCAGCCCGCACATGATCGGGCATCGCATTGGCGGTGAGCATGGCGATCGGCGTGCGGGCGCGGCCGGACGTGCGTTCGAGGTCGCGGATCGCGGCGGTGGCGACGAGGCCGTCCATCTCCGGCATCATCATGTCCATCAGGACGAGGTCGAAGGGTTCCTTGCGCCAGGCTTCGAGCGCTTCCAGCCCGTTGCCCGCCAGGGTGATGACGGCGCCGGTCGGCTCCAGCAGCAGCGTGACGACCCGCTGGTTCGTCGGATTGTCCTCGGCCAGCAGGATGCGCAGGCTTTCGGCCTCGCCGAACGCGCCCTGTTGGTCGGTCAGGCCGGCGGTCGGCGCGGTGTCGCTTTCGGCGCGCTCAAGACGCAGGCGCACCGTAAAGGTGCTGCCGGCGCCCGGCGTCGACGTCGCCTCGATGGACCCGCCCATGCGCTCGATCAGGCCCTTGCAGATCGACAGGCCGAGGCCGCTGCCGCCGTAGGATCGGGCGATCGTCCCGTCGGCCTGCACAAAGCGCTGGAACAGCCGCGCGCCGGTCACTTCGTCGAAGCCGATGCCGGTGTCGGACACCTCGATGAGGATGTCGTCGCGCCCGTCTCCTGCGTCGCGCGCCTCGACGATGAGACGGACCTCGCCCTGGGCCGTGAACTTCACGGCGTTGGACAACAGGTTGGTGATGATCTGGCGCAGCGCCGTCTCATCCCCGAGATGGCGGCCCGCCGCCTCAATCCGCGCCACAAGCTCCAGGCCTTTTTCGCTGGCCCGCAGCGACATCAGCCTGCGGATGGCTTCGGCGGCCGCAGCCAGATCGAACGGGGCCTGCTCGATCACATGCCGGCCGGACTCGATGCGGGACAGATCCAGGATGTCGGAGAGGATCCGTTCCAGCGTTTCGCCGGAAGTCCGGATGAGCTCCACCATCTCGCGCTGGCCGGGGGCGAGCTCGGTCCGCTCCAGGGCGCCGACCACGCCGATGACGCCGTTCAGCGGCGTGCGAATCTCATGGCTCATGGTGGCGAGGAAGGCGGACTTCGCGTCGCTGGCGGCCTGGGCCGCGCGCTCTGCGGCCATGCGGGCGGTCACGTCCTGCAGGAAGCCGATGGCGTGGACCGGCGCGCCGGCGGCGTCACGACGGATCACCACGCTGTTCTCGATCCAGATCTCGGTCCCGTCCGGCCGCAGGATCGGGTACTGCAAGCGAAAGTCGCGCACGCCGCTGTCGCGTGCGGCGCGGAAGGCGGCGTTGATCTCGCTGCGCCACGGCTCGGGCGAGAGCGCCGCGAAGTCGGCCCCGCGCGCGATGAACGTGTCCTTGCTGATGCCGAAAACCTGGTCGAGCTGGCTCGACCAGCCGATGTGGCCTGTGGCGTAGTCGAAGTCCCAGCGCCCGCCGCGCGAAGCCTGTCCAGCCAGTTCCCACATTTCCAGCTGGGCTTCGGTGGTCCGGCGTGCCTCGGCCAGCTCCTCGCTCTGGCGCACCTGGTTGCGGATCGCGGCCGACAGGACGTTCAGCATCCCGACGAAGCCGAGAAGCCAGGCCCATTGCCCGTCCACCAGACCGGCTTCCAGGCACATCACGCCTGTCAGCACGGCCGGACCAATCTGGCAGGCGACCGCCAGCGCGGGCACGCCGCGATCATGCATCACGTTGTGGACCGCATAGGCGAGGCACAGCACGAAACCGAGCGCCTGGATCTGCGGGTCGGCCAGGATCCAGATCATCAGGCCGAGCGAGGTCCAGGCCGTATTGAAGACGACAGACAGCGCGACTTCATAGGCCAGCACGCCTTGCGTTCCCGGCTTCAGCCCGAGGCCTGCGTGGATGGCGCTGGTCCCCTCGATGAGACACCAGAGCGCCGCCGACAGCGCTATCGCCCAGGCGATCGCCGGCCAGCCGATCGCTACAAAGGCCATCGCCGCAGTGATCAGCGTGGAAACGATCCAGGTCGTCCGGGTCTTGAGGGCATGGTCGATCGACGCCTGCAGCGCTGCGGCATGGCGCGGCTTCAACGGCGCATCGAGCCAGGCCCGCAGCGCTGAGGACGATGGGTTCGACGTCATTCGGCCCATCAATGCACCGACGTGTGTGTAGGACTGGTTTACCTTGTGCTGCTTCGACTGCGGCGCGAAGCGGGATTCACGCTTGACCTTTCAGGGGTCCGGCTGTATCCCCGCCGCCTCTTGCAGGCCGGCTGCAATCTTTCGGGATTGAACGCGGTCTCGCATGGCGGGCGACGCACGGCGACAGGCCGTTGGTCCCCCGCTCTGCGACCCCTTCGCGGGGCCTTCCTGCATGTCATGTCCGGCGCGTGCGCTCCTCTACCGGTGCGGATCGGCAAGAGCTCGCGGGCCGGTTTTCGTGCGTCAATGCTCCGGCATGGGCGCACAACGAGGAAACGATGGACCAGCAAACGATCCGCATCAGGCTCAAGGCCTTCGATCACCGCGCCCTCGATCAGTCGGCGAAGGAGATCCTCAACACCGCCAAGCGCACCGGTGCGACCGTGCGCGGCCCTGTGCCGCTGCCCACCCGCATCGAGAAGTTCACCGTCAACCGCTCGCCCCACGTCGACAAGAAGTCGCGCGAGCAGTTCGAGATCCGCACGCACAAGCGCGTTCTCGATATCGTCAACTGGACGCCCCAGACCGTCGACGCCCTTGGCAAGATCGACCTCTCGGCCGGCGTCGAGATCGAGATCACGGTGTGATGATGCGTACCGGTGTGATCGCCAAGAAAGTTGGCATGACGCGGGTGTTCGCCGAAGACGGCGCGCACGTTCCCGTCACCGTGCTCTCGCTCGAGGGCTGCCAGGTCGTCGCCCAGCGCACGCAGGAGAAGGACGGCTATGTCGCCCTCCAGCTCGGCGCGGGCGCCCGCAAGGCCAAGAACGTCACCCAGCCGATGCGCGGCCATTACGGCAAGGCGAACGTTGAGCCGAAGGCGAAGCTCGTTGAGTTCCGCGTGCCGGCCGATGGTCTCGTGGACGTCGGCATGGAAATCACCGCCGACCACTTCGTGCCCGGCCAGAAGATCGACGTCGCCGGCATCACGATCGGCAAGGGCTTCGCCGGCGCGATGAAGCGCTGGAACTTCGGCGGCCTGCGCGCCACGCACGGCGTGTCGGTGTCCCACCGCTCGCACGGCTCGACCGGTCAGCGCCAGGATCCCGGCAAGGTCTTCAAGAACAAGAAGATGGCCGGCCATCTCGGCGTCGAGCGCGTCACCACCCAGAACCTCACCGTGGTTCGGGTCGACGCGACGCGCGGCCTTATCCTGGTCAAGGGCGCGGTCCCGGGCGCCGAAGGCTCCTGGGTCGAGGTGCGCGACGCCGTGAAGGCGAAGCTGCCCGCCGAGGCGCCGAAGCCGGCCGCATTCCGCAATCCCGCCGAGCGTGCGCTCGCCGCCGGCGAAACCACTGAAGGCGCCGAGGCATGAAAGTCGACGTCATCACCCTGACCGGCGGCACGGCCGGCTCCGTGGATCTCGACGAGGCCGTGTTCGGCGTCGAGCCCCGGGCCGACATCCTGCAGCGCGTGGTCAAGTGGCAGCTCGCCAAGCGTCAGCAAGGCACCCACGACACCCAGAACCGCGGCGATGTCTCGCGGTCTCACTCCAAGATGTACAAGCAGAAGGGCACGGGCCGGGCGCGTCACGGCGCGGCCAACGCCCCGATCTTCCGCGGCGGCGGCGTGGCCCACGGGCCGCACCCGCGCAGCCACGCCCATGACCTGCCCAAGAAGGTGCGGGCCCTGGGCCTGAAGATGGCCCTCTCGGCGAAGGTCAAGGCCGGCACGCTGATCGTGCTCGACCAGGCCGCGCTCGCCGCTCCGAAGACCAAGGACCTCAAGGACGCGCTCGGCAAGATCGGCGTCGCCAAGGCTCTGGTCATCGGCGGCAAGGAACTGGACGCCAACTTCAAGATGGCGGCCCGCAACATCCCGAACCTCGACGTGCTGCCGAGCGCGGGCCTGAACGTCTATGACGTGCTGCGCCGCGACACGCTGGTCCTCACCAAGGACGCGCTCGACGCCATCGCCGAACGGTTCGCCCCGAAAGCGGAGGCCGCGTGATGTCGGTCGAACCTCGCCACTACGACACCATCCTCGCGCCGTGGATCACCGAGAAGGCGACCCTGCTCTCCGAGCAGAACAAGGTCGTGTTCGAGGTGCCGCTGGACGCCACCAAGCCGCAGATCAAGGAAGCCGTGCAGGCCCTGTTCAAGGTGACGGTGACCCAGGTGAACACCATCCGGGTCGAGGGCAAGCGCAAGCGTTTCCGCGGCGTCGCGGGCAAGCGCTCGGATTTCAAGAAGGCGATCGTCACCCTGAAGGATGGCGATCAGATCGACGTGTCGACGGGGCTCTGAGATGGCTTTGAAAACCTTCAAGCCGACCTCCGAAGGCCGGCGCCACCTGGTGATTGTTGACCGCAAGGAGCTCTACAAGGGCAAGCCGGTCAAGAAGCTCACCGAAGGCCTCACCAAGTCGGGCGGCCGCAACAACCTTGGCCGCGTCACCGCGTTCCGCACCGGCGGCGGTCACAAGCGCACCTACCGGATCGTCGACTTCAAGCGGCGGACCTGGAACGTGCCGGCGACCGTGCTGCGGCTCGAGTACGACCCGAACCGCACCGCGTTCCTCGCGCTGATCGAGTATCAGGGCGGCGAGCTCGCCTACATCCTCGCGCCGCAGCGTCTCGCCGTTGGCGACACAGTGGTCGCGGGCGAGAAGGTGGACGTGAAGCCCGGCAACGCCATGCCGCTGAAGGCCATCCCGGTCGGCACCATCATCCACAATGTGGAGATGAAGCCGGGCAAGGGCGGCCAGATCGCGCGCGCGGCGGGATGCTACGCCCAGCTCGTGGGCCGCGACACCGGCTACGCCCAGATCCGCCTGATGTCGGGCGAACTGCGCATGGTTCCGGACAGCTGCATCGCCTCGATCGGCGCGGTGTCGAACCCGGACAACATGAACGAGAACTGGGGCAAGGCCGGCCGCTCGCGCTGGCTCGGCGTGCGCCCGTCCGTTCGCGGCGTCGCGATGAACCCGGTGGACCACCCGATGGGCGGCGGCGAAGGCCGCACCTCCGGCGGCCGTCACCCGACCACCCCGTGGGGCAAGAAGACCCGCGGTCCCAAGACCCGCAAGACCCAGCCGTCGGATCGTCTGATCATCCGCCGGCGCCACGAAAAGAAGGCCTGATCCGATGCCGCGTTCGGTTTGGAAAGGTCCGTTTGTCGACGGCTATCTGCTGGCGAAAGCCGAGAAAGCCGCTGGGCAGGGCCGCAACGCCGTGATCAAGACCTGGTCGCGCCGTTCCACCATCATGCCGCAGTTCGTGGGCCTGACGTTCCAGGTCCACAACGGCAACAAGTTCATCCCTGTCTACGTCACCGAGGAAATGGTGGGTCACAAGTTCGGCGAGTTCGCGCCGACCCGGACCTACTACGGCCACGGCGCCGACAAGAAGTCGAAGCGGAGGTAAGGAGATGTCGAAGCCGAAGGCTCCCCGTCGCCTGCCCGACTCCGAGGCCCAGGCCGTGCTGCGCAACCTGCGCGTCAGCCCGCGCAAGTTGAACCTCGTGGCGCAGATGATCCGCGGCAAGAAGGCCGACCGCGCCCTCGCCGAGCTGGAATTCTCGCCCAAGCGCATCGCCAAGGATGTGCGCAAGTGCCTCCAGTCGGCCGTCGCCAACGCCGAGAACAACCATGGTCTGGACATCGACGCGCTCGTCGTCGCCCAGGCCCATGTGGGCAAGAACCTCGTGATGAAGCGCATGAACACCCGCGCCCGCGGCCGCGGCGCCCGGATCGAGAAGCCGTTCTCGCAGATCACCATCGTGGTCCGCCAAGTGGAGGCCGCATAATGGGTCACAAGGTCAACCCGATCGGCCTGCGCCTGCAGATCAATCGCACGTGGGAAAGCCGCTGGTACGCCAACACCGGCGAATACGGCCGCCTCCTGCATGAAGATCTGAAGGTCCGCGCCTTCCTGAAGAAGAAGCTGAACCAGGCCGGCATCTCGCGCATCGTGATCGAGCGCCCGCACAAGAAGTGCCGGGTGACGATCTACACCGCGCGTCCGGGTCTGGTGATCGGCAAGAAGGGCGCCGACATCGACAAGCTGCGCAAGGAACTGGCCGCGCAGGTGTCCGGCGCCGACGTGGTGCTGAACCTGGTGGAAGTGCGCAAGCCGGAAGTCGACGCCCAGCTGGTGGCCGAAAGCGTCGCCCAGCAGCTCGAGCGCCGGGTCGCGTTCCGCCGCGCCATGAAGCGCTCGATGCAGTCGTGCATGCGCATGGGCGGCCAGGGCATCCGGATCACGGTGGCGGGCCGCCTCGGCGGCGCCGAAATCGCCCGGACCGAGTGGTATCGCGAAGGCCGCGTGCCGCTGCACACCCTGCGCGCCGACGTCGACTACGGCTTCGCCGAAGCCTCGACCGCCTATGGCGTGATCGGAGTGAAGGCCTGGGTGTTCAAGGGCGAGATCCTGCAACGCGACCCCTACGCCCAGGACAAGCGCGCCCAGGAAACCGGCGGCGGCGGCGATCGCCCGCGCCGGGATGATGATCGTCCGCGCCGCGACGACCGCGGCAACCGTAATGATCGCGGCGGCCGGCGCGACCGGCGCGAACGCGACAACGCGACCGCGTGAGGAGCTGACAAGCCATGATGTCGCCGAAGCGGACCAAGTTCCGCAAACAGCACAAGGGCCGGATTCACGGCGTGGCCACGGGCGGCGCGAGCCTCTCGTTCGGCTCGTACGGCCTGAAGGCGCTCGCGCCCGAGCGGATCACTGCGCGCCAGATCGAAGCGGCCCGCCGCGCGATCACCCGCCAGATGAAGCGCCAGGGCAAGGTGTGGATCCGGATCTTCCCGGACGTCCCGGTGTCGAGCAAGCCCGCCGAAGTCCGCATGGGCTCGGGCAAGGGTTCGCCGGACTTCTGGGCCGCCCGCGTGAAGCCGGGCCGGATCATGTTCGAGATCGACGGCGTGGCCGACGAGATCGCCCGCGAAGCCCTGCGCCTCGGCGCGGCCAAGCTGCCGATCGCGACGAAGGTCATCAGCCGCGCCGACTTCGGCATGGCGTGAGGGCAGGACGATGAAGATCACCGACGTTCGGGCCCTCTCGGCCGACCAGCTGCAGGACGAACTCCTGAAGCTGAAGAAAGAGCAGTTCAATCTGCGGTTCCAGCGCGCGACGGGTCAGCTTGAGAAGACCCATCGCGTCAATGAAGTTCGCAAGGACATCGCCCGGATCAAGACGGTCCTCAAGGCGAAGTCCGAAGCGGCGCAGGCGTAAGGAAGGACAAGGCCAATGCCGAAGCGCATCATGCAGGGCGTGGTCGTGAGCGACAAGGGCGACAAGACTGTCGTCGTCAATGTCGAGCGCACGTTCCTCCACCCCCTGCTCAAGAAGACCGTTCGCCGGTCCAAGCACTACCACGCTCACGACGAAGGCAACGCCTTCAAGGTCGGGGACGTGGTTTCGATCCAGGAATGCCCGCCGAAGTCCAGGCTGAAGCGGTGGGAAGTGATCGGAAACGTCGGGGCATGAGCCTCGAAACGGTCCGATACGGAGGTCTGACATGATTCAAATGCAGACGAACCTGGAGGTCGCCGACAATTCGGGGGCTCGCCGGGTCATGTGCATCAAGGTGCTGGGCGGCTCGAAGCGTCGTTATGCGACGGTCGGGGACGTCATCGTGGTCTCTGTCAAAGAGGCGATCCCGCGCGGCCGGGTGAAGAAGGGCGATGTGCGCAAGGCCATCGTCGTGCGCGTGTCCAAGGACATCAAGCGCAAGGATGGCTCCACCATCCGCTTCGACACCAACGCCGCCGTTCTGGTCAACAATTCGGGCGAGCCGATCGGCACCCGGATCTTCGGACCGGTTCCGCGCGAGCTGCGCGCGAAGAACCACATGAAGATCGTGTCGCTCGCGCCGGAGGTGCTGTGATGGCCGCCAAGATCAAGAAGGGCGACAAGGTCGTCATCCTGGCCGGCAAGGACAAGGCCAAGACCGGCGAGGTCCTCAAGGTCATCCCGACCGAGAACCGCGTGGTCGTGCAGGGCGTGAACGTGGCCAAGCGCCACGTGCGTCCGTCCGCGGCCGATCCGCAGGGCGGCGTGAAGCCGTTCGAAGCCCCGATCCACGTGTCCAACGTGGCGATCGCGGACCCGCGCGACGGCAAGCCGACCCGCGTGGGCTTCAAGACGCTGGACGACGGCCGCAAGGTCCGGTTCGCCAAGCGCTCCGGCGAGGTGCTCTCCGATGTCTGAGACCGAAACCTACGTTCCGCGGCTGAAGGCCGAGTACAAGGAGCGCATCCGCGCGGCCTTGAAGGAACAGTTCGCCTACACCAACGACATGCAGATCCCGCGCCTGGACAAGGTCGTGATCAACATGGGCGTCGGCGAAGGCGTGGGCGATTCCAAGAAGATCAACTCCGCGGTCGCCGCGCTGACGGCCATCTCCGGCCAGAAGCCTGTGGTGACCCGCGCCCGCAAGTCGATCGCCGGCTTCAAGCTGCGCGAAGGCATGGCGGTCGGCGCCAAGGTGACCCTGCGTCGCGAGCGGATGTATGAGTTCCTGGACCGGTTCGTCACGATCGCGCTGCCGCGCGTGAAGGACTTCCGGGGCCTCAACGGCAAGAGCTTCGACGGTCGCGGCAACTACGCCACCGGCCTGAAGGAGCACATCGTGTTCCCCGAGATCAACTACGACACCGTCGACGTTGTGTGGGGGATGGACATCATCGTTTGCACGACGGCGAAGACGAACGAGGAGGCCAAGGCCCTTCTCGCCGCCTTCAACTTCCCGTTCCGCAACTGACGCCCCGGAGACCAGGACCATGGCCAAGAAGGGCTCGATCAACCGTAACGACAACCGCAAGCGGCTTGTCTCCAAGTTTGCCGCCAAGCGCGCGCGCCTCAAGGCGATCGCGCTCGACGAGAACCTGCCGCTCGAGGAGCGCTTTGATGCGCGTCTCAAGCTGGCGGAGCTTCCGCGCAATTCCGCCGCCAACCGCGTGCGCAACCGGTGCGAAGTCACCGGCCGGCCGCGCGCCTACTACCGCAAGCTGAAGATGTCGCGGATCGCCCTGCGGGAGCTCGCCTCCCGCGGCCTGATCCCCGGCATGGTCAAGTCGAGCTGGTGAGGGACAGACATGAACGTCAATGATCCCATCGGCGACATGATCACCCGCATCCGGAACGCGCAGATGCGCAACCGGTCCACGGTGGTCACGCCCGCATCGAAGCTGCGCGCCCGCGTTCTCGACGTGCTCGTCGATGAAGGCTACATCCGCGGCTATTCGGAAAAAGAAGCTGACGGCAAGAAGGAGCTGGAGATCCAGCTCAAGTACTTCGACGGCGCGCCGGTGATCGAGCAGATCACCCGCATCTCGAAGCCGGGCCGCCGGGTCTATTCCGCCGTCAATGATCTCCCGCTCGTCCGCAACGGCCTCGGGATCTCGATCCTTTCCACGTCAAAGGGCGTCATGTCTGACGCTGCGGCGCGCGCCGCGAACGTGGGCGGCGAGATCCTGTGCCGGGTCTACTGAGGAACCTGCCCATGTCTCGCGTCGGCAAGAAACCGATCAGCATCCCGGCGGGCGCCCAGCTCACGGTCGACGGCGGCGTCGTCAAGGCCAAGGGGCCGAAGGGCGAACTCGCCTTCGTGCTGCATGAACTGGTGGACGTCTCCATCGACGGCGGCGCGCTCACCGTGTCGCCGAAGAACGAAACCCAGCTTGCGCGCGCCCTTTGGGGCACGACGCGCGCCCAGATCGCCAATATGGTGCAGGGCGTGACGGCCGGCTTCGAGCGCACGCTCGAGCTCGTCGGCGTCGGCTACCGCGCTGAAATGCAGGGTCCGGACCTGAAGATGGCGCTGGGCTACTCGCACCCGGTGATCGTGAAGGCCCCCAAGGGCGTGACGATCTCCGTGACCAAGCCGACCGAGATCAAGCTCGCCGGCTCGGACAAGCAGGTGCTGGGCCAGGTCGCCTCGGAACTGCGCGCATGGCGTCCGCCGGAGCCCTACAAGGGCAAGGGCGTGCGCTACCAGGGCGAGACCGTTCGCCGCAAGGAAGGCAAGAAGAAGTAAGATGGCTCTCTCCTCCTCCGAATCCCGGGCCAAGCGCGCGATGCGCGTGCGGTCGCGGCTGAAGACGGTCGGCGGCGGTCGTCCGCGTCTGTCTGTCTTCCGTTCGTCCAAGAACATCTCGGCCCAGATCATCGACGACGTGAACGGCGTCACGCTGGCGGCTGCGTCCTCGCTTGAGGCGACGCTGCGCGGCGTCGACGGCGCAAAGTCCGACGACGCGGCGGCCGTGGGCAAGCTGGTCGCCGAACGCGCGCTGGAAAAGGGCGTCAAGGCCGTCGTGTTCGATCGCGGCGGCTACATCTTTCACGGCCGGGTGAAGGCGTTGGCGGATGCCGCCCGCGCCGCCGGCCTCGAATTCTGAGGAGCCCTCCATGGCGCGTCCCCCCCGCAAGCAGCAAGACGAGCAGCCGAGCGAAATCGTCGACAAGCTCGTCGCCATCAACCGCGTCGCAAAGGTGGTGAAGGGCGGCAAGAACTTCGGGTTCGCTGCGCTCGTCGTCGTCGGCGACCAGAAGGGCCGGGCCGGTTTCGGCCATGGCAAGGCGCGCGAAGTGCCTGAAGCCATCCGCAAGGCGACCGAGGAAGCCAAGAAGAAGATGATCCGCGTGCCGCTGCGCGAAGGCCGCACCCTGCACCATGACGGCCGCGGCCGCTGGGGCGCAGGCAAGGTCGTCGTGCGCTCGGCCCCGCCGGGCACCGGCCTGATCGCCGGCGGTCCGATGCGGGCGGTGCTCGAGGTTCTGGGCATCCAGGACGTCGTGGCCAAGTCGCTCGGCTCGTCGAACCCGTACAACATGGTGCGCGCGACGTTCGACGCGCTGGCCGAGCAGGTGTCGCCCCGTCAGGTCGCCAACAAGCGCAACCTGAAGGTCGCCGACATCATCGGCCGCCGCCGCGACGGCGCCAGCGCCCCCGGCGAGACGGTGGAGGGCTGATCCATGGCCAACGTCACGATCAAGCAGACCGGTTCGCCGATCCGCCGTGAGAAGTCGCAGCGCGCGACCCTCGTCGGCCTGGGTCTCGGCAAGATGCACGCCGAGCGCACGCTCGCCGACACCCCCGAGGTGCGCGGCATGATGCGCAAGGTGGCGCACCTCATCACCATCGTGGAGGACCGCGCGTAAGCGCGGATACGCCGATGAAACTGAACGAACTTCGCGACAACCCCGGCGCCGTCAAGGAACGGATGCGCGTGGGCAAGGGCGTGGGCTCCGGCAAGGGCAAGACCGGCGGTCGCGGCGTGAAGGGGCAAAAGTCCCGGCGCGGCGTGTCGATCAACGGCTTTGAAGGCGGCCAGATGCCGATCCACATGCGGATCCCGAAGCGGGGCTTCAACGCCCTGAACTCCAAGGATCACGCCTGGGTCAACCTGTCCGGCATCGCCAAGGCGATCGCGGCGGGCAAGCTCGACGCCGGCCAGCCGATCGATGAGGCGGCTCTGGTGAAGAGCGGCCTCGTCCGCCGGGTCAAGGACGGCGTGCGCCTGCTGGCGCGCGGCGAGGTCAGCCAAAAACTGACCATCTCCGTGACCGGCGCGTCGGCCGCCGCCATCAAGGCCGTCGAGGCCGCGGGCGGCACAGTGACCGTGACGACGCCGCCGAAGGCCGCCGAGGCCTGAGGCTTGAGTTCGCCGCCGCCGCCTCCCACATGGGGGGCGGCGTCGTCGCTTATGGCGTGCAACCTTTGAAGAGGTGAGGCCTTTCGATGGCGTCAGCCGCCGAGCAGCTTGCTGCAAATCTGAGTTTCCAGTCCTTCGCCAAGGCGACGGAACTGCACAAGCGCATCCTGTTCACGCTGGGCGCGCTGATCGTCTATCGGCTCGGCACCTTCATCCCGATCCCGGGCATCGACATCGAAGCCTTCGCCCGCGCCTTCAGCCAGGCGCAGGGCGGCATCCTGGGCATGGTCAACATGTTCTCAGGCGGCGCGGTCGAACGGCTGGCGATCTTCGCGCTGAACGTGATGCCCTACATCACGGCCTCCATCATCATCCAGCTTCTGTCGTCCTTCCCTGGCCGGCTTGAGCAGCTGAAGAAGGAAGGCGGCGAGGCGGGTCGCCAGCAGCTGACCCAGTACACGCGCTATCTCACGCTCGCCTTCGCCATCGTGCAGAGCTTCGGCATCGCGGTCGGCCTGCAGAACTCCGAAGGCATCGTCCCGAACCCCGGCCCGGTGTTCCTTGCGAGCACCGTGATCACGCTGACCGGCGGCACCATGCTGCTGATGTGGATCGGCGAGCAGATCACCGCCCGCGGCATCGGCAACGGCATCTCGCTGATCATCTTCGCCGGCATCGTGGCGGAGGTGCCGCGCGCCATCTACCGGACCCTGGCGCTGGGCCAGGAAGGCTCGCTGTCGCCGGTGGCGATCCTGGTTCTGGTGCTGATCATCATCGCCGCGATCGTGTTCATCGTGTTCGTGGAACGCGCCCAGCGCCGGATCGTGGTGCAGTATCCGAAACGCCAGGTCGGCAATCGGATGTTCCAGGGCGACACCTCGTTCCTGCCGCTGAAGGTGAACACCTCCGGCGTCATGCCGCCGATCTTCGCCTCGTCCCTGCTGCTGCTGCCGGCGACGGCCGCGAGCTTCATGGCGACGAGCAACAGCCCGGAATGGCTGCAGCAGATCGTCGCGAGCCTGTCGCACGGCCAGCCGGCCTTCATGGCGCTCTATGCGCTCGGGATCATCGCCTTCTCGTTCTTCTACACGTCGATCGTGTTCAATCCCGAAGAAACGGCGGACAATCTGCGCAAGAACGGCGGCTTCCTGCCGGGCATCCGGCCGGGCTCCAAGACGGCCGAGTATCTCGACACGGTGCTCACGCGCCTGACCGTTCTGGGCGCGGCGTATCTGACCATCGTCTGTCTCTTCCCGGAAATCCTGATCGCCTACTACGGGATACCGTTCTATCTCGGCGGCACCTCGCTCCTGATCGTGGTGTCGGTGACGATCGATACGGTGGCCCAGGTCCAGTCCCATATGGTCGCGCACCAGTATGAGGGGCTGATCAAGAAGGCCAAGGTGAAGGGCAAGGGCAGGCCGCGCTGACGGCCGACGCCGCGGGGAGGGGTGTCGCGATGAATCTGATCCTGTTCGGGCCCCCGGCCGCCGGCAAAGGCACGCAAGCCAAGAGGCTGGTGGAGGAGCGCGGCTATATCCAGCTCTCCACCGGCGACATGCTGCGGGCCGCGCGCACCTCGGGCTCCGAGCTCGGCAAGCGTGTTGCGGGGATCATGGATTCCGGCGGTCTCGTCTCCGACGAGATCGTCATCGCCTTGATCGACGAGCAGCTGACGCTGCACGCCGGCGCGCCCGGCTTCATCTTCGACGGCTTCCCGCGCACCGTGCCCCAGGCCGAGGCGTTGAACGACCTGCTCGCCCAGCGCGGCATGAAGGTCGATCTGGTGATCCGTCTCGTGGTGGACGACGCCGCCCTCATCGCCCGGATCGAGAAGCGCTTTGCCGACCAGGGCCGCGCCGACGACAATCCGGACGCCTTCAAGGTGCGCCTTGCGGCCTACAACGCCCAGACCGCGCCGCTCTTGCCGTTCTATCGCGACGCCGGCCTGATCACGGAAGTGGACGGCATGGCCGCCATTGATGCGGTCTCCACCGCGATCGCGCACGCGATCGATGGGGCGACTGTCGCGGCCTGACGTGGTCGACGTCATCAAAACTTGATTTGCGATACTGGCGTTCGAGAGTGAACGTCCCGGGCGGGCGAGGGGGTGACAGGAGCACTCTCATGGCATCGACAACAGTGGTGGTGACCGGCAAGCGCATCCAGCCAACCAATGTTGGCGTGCGCATGGTCGAACAGACACTCCCGGTCAATTTCGGCCCCATTGCATTGTCGTCAGAAGATTTTCTGACCTTGAATGACGGCAGCAGTGGCGCCTACGACTGCACGCCCGAGGGCTGCCTTGCCACCATTGAAATCCGGCAAGGCCAAATCATCGTTACGGCTCTGCGCAAAGACGCGAATGGCAACTTTACAACCACCGAAGTTCGATCCTGGGGTTTCCAGAATGCCGCAGATTGGGCGGCTTTCATGAATGCCTTTGCGACGGCGACCGATGTGACGGGCTAACTTTTGACGCCTTCACTGATCCTTGATGATGATATGGGAAAGGCGCTCATGCGTGCCGCAAGCCAGCTTGAGTTGGGCGGTATCCTCTTTGATACCTACCAATTGATAGACACAGGGCTCATCAACCCAAATCCCCAGGGCTTCCGCGGCGCCGTGATCGGGACCCTCGGCGAAGCTGCGATCGTTGCGGGCGTATTTGTAGTCGTTTTCGGCGTGTTCGGTGTGACTGCCAGCGCGGCGACTGTTGGAACAGTTGCTGTTGTGACGACATTCGGAATCGTCGTCTGGGACATTTATCAAGATGGAAGCTGGCAACAGCGATGAACGCCAACGACTCAGTCCAAAAACCAAAAATAGTCGCCATACGCGCCCGTCCTTGGGGGCGGATATTCATTGGGGCCGTGACCTTCGGAGTCCCGGCCTCACTGATGTGTGTGATTGTTGGCTATCTCGCTGTAACGAACCAGCTGATATACTTTGCCGACAGCCCAGCCGAGTTCGTGCGCTTTCAGAACTTGAGGCCTCTTGGGCCCGTCGGCATAGCTGTCGGCGCACTTCTCACGTTCTGGTCCTTGCGCGTGATCTGGTTCGGTTTGACCCGGGCGGTTTCCCTGGAAGAAACCCCGGACGGCTTCCTTGTCGCCAACCATACAGACGCGCCGTGGAAGCTTGCCCCGCTGCATGTGACGGGTCCGTTTGACATCGAATGGCGCCGGGAAAGCCAGATCGTCATCAAGACGGCGAAGGGCAAGGCCCACCTCTGGCGGACATTGCTGGACAAAAGAGTCGATGTGGATGCGTGGCTGGATCACCAGCAGAAGCGGCTCGCGGCCAAAGGGCCGTGAGCCTCACGCCTCCAGCAGTTTCATGTCCCGCACGCGCGCAAGGCCCTCAGTGACGCGGGCCGGGTCCGGCGGCGTGCCGGTGAGACGCGCCATTTCGGTCGCAAGATCGAGGTGCGTGCGCGTGCCGTCCAGCAGCCTCAGGAAGGTCTGGGCCATGGGGTCGCGCATGAAGGCGGTCTCCAGCCGCAGATTGATGCACTGGCCCTCGCCGCGCTCGGCGGCCGTGACGCGCGCCAGCGCCGTTGCTCGGGGCCGTTCGCTGACGGTCGATGCGTGGCCCTGAGGGGCCGCGTAGCCGTCGATCATGCCTTGCGACCAGGCGAGGGCGCAGCAGCGCCGGGCCGCCTCCGCGCTCACGCCGGCTTCCTGCGCCACCTCGGCGATTGACAGGTCGCGCGGCCAGGCGGCTGTGACGGAGTCGACCACGGCGATGTATTCGGCGTCTGTGGTGCGCACGGTGGCGTCGCCGGTGGTTCGGATCTGGACGGCAGGATTGTCCGGCGGCGAGGGCTCGGCGCTGGACTTGCCGGCGAACAGGACGCCGTCGAACGCATCGCCCTCCAGCGGCGCCGGCGGCGCGTCGGCCCGGGTCAGCAGCGTGGTGCGGAAGGTGCGGGCATAGATCTGGTCGCGGATCGCCAGCAGCATGCCGGGGTCGCCGTCCGCCAGACCCTCCAGCCGCGCCTGACCCTCGGTGATCCGCTCGTTGAGGCAGTAGCGCGGCACCGGGTCGCCGAGCAGCTTCAGGCCGGCGGCGTTGGCGGCGTGCTCCAGTTCCAGAACCGGCACCACGCGGTAGTGCTCGGCCAGAATGTCATGCAGCGCGAAGTCCACGTCGCCCTCGGCATAGACCGAGGCCAGATGCACGATGAAGGGCTTGAGCGTCGGGTCGCCGTGCTGCTCGTTCGCCAGCGCCTTCAGGAGGCCGACGCAGGCGCGGCGCCTGCGGGACGGATCATGCTCGCCGGACAGGAGCGGCAGCAGGAGCGCGCGCAGCCCGACCTTGAGATAGCCGAGCGGCGCGGTGTCATGGCTGAGGAGCGCGACCCCGCCGGGCGCCAGCCGGCCGGCGATCAGCCGCAACAGCGCATCGCCCACCGGCGCGGGGATCCAGCTGTAGAGCCCGTGCACGATGATGTAGTCGAACTGCGGCCCGTCCGTCGGCAAGGTGGTGAGGTCAGCCGCAACCAGCTCGCAATTGGTGATCCCGGCGGCCGCGCGCCGCGCCTCGCCATAGGCGATCTGAACCGGCGCAAGGTCCAGTCCGACGCACCGGCTTTCCGGCAGGCTGGCGGCGATGGCGAGCGGGTTGAGCCCGTCCCCGCAGCCGATGTCCAGCACCCGGGGCCGAACAGGGTCCGGCGGCGTCAGGCCGAGCGCGCGCAACGACACCGCCACCAGCGGCGGGAATGTCCCGGCATGGGCGAGGCTGCGGTACGGGTAGGCGTCGTAGAGGTCCTTGATGTCCACGACGCCCCCCGGTCGTTCGATCAGCGCTGGTCGATCGGGACATAGTCCCGCGTGGTGGGGCCGGTATAGAGCTGGCGCGGCCGCCCGATCTTCTGGTGCGGGTCTTCGTTCATCTCGCCCCACTGGGCGATCCAGCCGACGGTCCGGGCAAGCGCGAAGAGAACCGTGAACATCTCCACCGGGAAGCCCATCGCCTTCAGCGTGATGCCGGAATAGAAGTCGATGTTCGGATAGAGCTTGCGCTGGACGAAATACTCGTCGCTGAGCGCGATCTTCTCCAGCTCCATCGCCACTTTCAGCAGCGGATCGTCGGTGTGGCCGACCTGCGCCAGAACCTCATGGCAGGTCTTCTGCATCACCTTCGCGCGCGGGTCGTAGTTCTTGTAGACCCGGTGGCCGAAGCCCATCAGCCGGACGTTGGAATTCTTGTCCTTCACCCTGGCGATGAAGTCCGGGATGTTGTCCACATGGCCGATGTCGGCGAGCATCGACAGCGCGGCTTCATTGGCCCCGCCATGCGCCGGGCCCCACAGCGAGGCGATGCCGGCCGCGATGCAGGCGAACGGATGGGCGCCGGACGAGCCGGCAAGCCGGACCGTGGAGGTCGAGGCGTTCTGCTCGTGGTCGGCGTGCAGGATGAAGATCTTGTCCATCGCCCGGGTCATGACCGGGTTCGGAACCCAGTCTTCCGCGGGAACGGCGAAGCACATGCGCAGGAAGTTCTCCGCATAGGAGTACTCGTTGCGCGGGGACACGAACGGCTGTCCGAGCCAGTACTTGAAGGCGCGCGCCGCGATGGTCGGCAGCTTGGCGATCAGGCGGTGCTGGGTCACCATCCGCTCATAGGGGTCGTCGACGTTCATCGAGTCCTTGTAGAAGGCCGACAGAGCGCCGACCGCGCCGACCATCACCGCCATCGGGTGCGCGTCGCGCCGGAAGCCTTCGAAGAACCGGTCGAACTGCGCATGCACCATGGTGTGATAGGTGATGTCGCGGGTGAACTTGGTCAGCTCGCCCTTGCCCGGCAGTTCGCCCTGCAGCAGCAGATAACAGACCTCCAGGAAGGTGGAGTTGTCGGCCAGTTGTTCGATCGGATAGCCGCGGTGCAGCAGCACGCCGGCGTCGCCGTCGATGTAGGTGATCTGGCTCTCGCAGCTGCCCGTGGAGGTGAAGCCGGGGTCGTAGGTGAAGACGCCGGCCTCCGCATAGAGCTTGCGGATGTCGATCACGTCCGGGCCGGTGGAGCCGCCATAGACCGGCAAGTCATAGGTCTTGCCGTTGAGCTCCAGTTTCGCGGTCCCCTTGAGCTGTCCCTTGTTTTCCATGTCGATCCTCACACGCGCTCCGCAGCCGTCGACGCGGCGTCCGCCACATCGGCGAGCCGCGCCAGCGACTCCTCTTGCCCCAGAATTCTTAATGCGACCGCCAGTTCGGGCGCCGGCGCCCCGCCGGTCAAGGCCGCCCTTAGGCTTGGTCCGATCTTGCCGAAACCGACGCCCTCCGCCGCTGCAAAGTCCGCCAGCGCGGCCTTGAGGGCATCATCGGTCCAGTCCGTGACGGTCCCAAGCGCGGCCGCAAGCCGCCCCAGCCGCGCGCGCGCCTCGGGCGGCAGCTGGTTTTGGGCCTTTTCGTCGAGCGGCACCGGGCGCGGACGGATGGCGAACCAGGCCTCGTCGGCCAGCGCCTCGATCGTGCGTGCACGTTGCGTCAGCGCAGGGACGCCGGCCCGCAGCCGCGCCTCGCCCGCCGGCGACACCGGCTTGTTGCGGCGGTCATAGGCGGCGAGCGTCAGGTCTGCGATCCGGTCCGGGTCGGCGGCGCGCAGGAAATGCTGGTTCACATGGCCGAGCTTGTCGAGATCGAGCCGGGACGGCCCGCGGCCCACGCCGGCAAGGTCGAACAGTGCAGCCGCATCCTCCTTGGACACGATGTCGAGGTCGCCGTGGCTCCAGCCCAAACGCAACAGATAGGCGCACAGCGCTTCGGGCAGATAGCCGAGGTCGCGGTACTCGAAGACCGACAGCGCGCCGTGCCGCTTGGAGAGCTTGGCCCCGTCTGCGCCGTGGATCAGCGGGATGTGGGCGTAGACCGGGACCGACCATCCCAGCGCGCGGATGATCGCGGTCTGGCGCGCCGCATTGGTCAGATGGTCGTCGCCGCGAATGACGTGGGTCACGCCCATGTCGTGGTCGTCAACGACCACAGCCAGCATGTAGGTGGGCGTGCCGTCGGTGCGCAGCAGGACGAGGTCGTCGATCTCGCGCGCCTGGACCTGCACCAGACCCTGGACCTGATCATCGATCGCGATCACGCCGTCGTCCGGCGCGCGCAGGCGCACGGTGTGCGGCCGGCTTTCGTCGCTGTCGGTGCGGTCGCGCCATGGGGAGCGAAAGGCGCGCCCCTCGCCCTTTGCGGCGTCCTTCAGCGCGGCCTCTTCGTCAGGCGTAAGGTGGCAGCGATAGGCCCCGCCGGTCGCCACTGCGGCGCGCGCGGCTTCGGCGTGACGGCCCGCGCGGGCGAACTGGAACACAGGCTCGCCGTCGCCCAGCAGGCCCAGCCAGCCCAGCCCGTCGAAGATCGCCTGAACGGCCTCCGGCGTGGAGCGCGCGCGGTCGGTGTCCTCGATGCGGACAAGATACCGCCCGCCGTGCCTGCGCGCATAAAGCCAATTGAAAAGCGCGGTCCGTGCGCCGCCAATGTGCAGATAGCCCGTCGGCGAGGGCGCGAACCGCGTCACCACCGTTCCGGCCATGGACGCGGCGTTGGAGGGCGAAGGATCGCTCATGGACCGGGCGGAACCTCGAGGACAGGCCGGGCGGGGAGACCCGGGCGAGAGGCGTTTATCACGTCTCGGAGAGGCGTCCACTGTTCGGACGGCGATGGCCGCCGCACAGTCAGCGCTCCTGCAGCTCTGGGGGCGGGAAGCCGATCGCCTGGCCCTCTGGTCGCCCGTCCTGTTCGGGGCGGGGGCGTTGGTCTGGCTCGGCCCGCTCATCGGGGCCGACCCTGCGCCGGCGATCGCGCTGGCCGCATTTTGCGCCCTTCTGGCGGTCATGTGCGGCCGTTGGGCGGGGCGCGGCAGCCTGGCGGCTGCG
>VYKN01000074.1_pt1 | contig 21536 bp, 21 predicted proteins | sample 5114581 | NCBI WGS metagenome assembly VYKN01 (sample SAMN12291810, study PRJNA351875) | freshwater metagenome | isolation source: freshwater lake | place: USA: Michigan, Baker Lake | collected 2011-08-08
GGCGCGCAGTCCCGGCGCCAGACGGCCGCGATCCGTCAGCCCGCAGGCGTCCGCCATGTTAGCCGAGACGGTCGCCATGGCGTCCGGCAGGCTCCAGCCGAACGGCTCCTCGGTCAGCATGAAGGCCGCGCGCAGCATGGACAGCGGCACATAGTCCGACGTCAGACCGTCCAGCAGGCCTTGCGCTGCGCACTCCCGCGCCGAGAGGTTGCCCGAGTGCGAGCCGCCGCGCACGAAGTTGGGCCCGCCCATGACGTTCGCAAGGCCTAGGGTGCGCGCGCGCCGCGCGGCCTCCAGCGTCACCGGGAACTCGGCGATCACGGCGCCGGCCGCATGCGCCTCGTCCACATGCTCCGCCGTCGTGTCGTCGTGGCTGGCGAGCGGGATGCCGTACTCGCGCGCAAGCGCCGCCACGGCGGTGCGGTTCGACGGCGCGATGGAGGCGTCGCGCCAGCTCTGGTTGAGCTCGAGGAACTCGTCGATCTCGGCTTCGGACTTGCCGGCCTTGGCGAGCCGCGCCTTGTAGCGGTCCACATTGGTGGTCTGGCGCTGGCCGGGCGTGTGATCCATCACCGACAGCATGCGCAGGCGCGGATTATCGATGTGCGGCTCGAGCAGCGCCAGCATTTCCCGGTTCGGGACTTCGCAGCGCAGGTGCAAAAGGTGCTCGGCGCGGAGCAGGCCCTGCGCGCTTGCCTCGTCCATTGCCGCGATCATCGGGCCGAGCGCGTCGGCGCGGTTGAGCCCGTCCTTCGCGCCATGCAGGCTGAGGCTGTCATAGACGGTGGTGATGCCGGCGGCGGCGCACTGGGCGTCGTGGGCGAGCGCAGCGCCCATGGCGTCCCACTGGGCGCCGGGGCGCGGCAGATAGTGCTTTTCCAGATTGTCGGTGTGGATGTCGATCAGGCCGGCGATGATGAGATCGTCGCCCCAGTCGTGCGCGCCGGCGGGCGCCGACGGGCAGGGCTCCACGCTGGCGATCATAGGGCCGTCGAGCACGATCTCGCCGCCGATCACGCCGTGCGGCGTGACGATCCGGCGGGAGAACAGGCGTTGTTCATGGGCGGGAGGCGCAAGATAGGGCATGGGGACCAGCTAGGCCTTCACTGCGTCACGGGGATGACGAAGCGCCGCCGGCGGCGCCGACAATCGACGACCCCGTCAAGCCGCCGCCTTGAACTGCTCCACCTCGAACAGGCGCGTCGCCACGCGGTCGCGCACGTCGAGGTCGTGGAAGATGCCGATCATCGCCGCGCCGCGGCCCAGCGCCGCCTGGATGAGTTCCACCACAATCGCTCGGTTGGCGGCGTCGAGGCTGGCGGTCGGCTCGTCCAGCAGCAGCACCGGATACTCCCGGATGAAGCTGCGGGCGATGTTCACCCGTTGCTGCTCCCCGCCGGAGAAGGTGGCGGGCGGCAGTTTCCAGTGCTCCTCCGGCAGGCGCAGGGCGGACAGGAGCGTAACCGCGCGCGCCTCGGCCTCGGCCCGGTCGACGCCGTTCTCCAGCAAGGGCTCCATCACCAGGTCCAGCGTGGGGATCCGCGGGATCACGCGCAGGAACTGGCTGACATAGCCCATGGTGCGCCGGCGGATGTCCAGCACCTGGTGGGGCGGGGCGGCGGTGAGGTCCACATAGGCGCCGTCATGCAGCACCCGCACCGCGCCGCCGGACGGCAGGTAGTTGCCGTAGATCGCCCGCATCAGGGTCGACTTGCCGACGCCGCTTGTCCCGGCCAGCACGACGCATTCGCCGGGGCGGACGGCGAGGTCCAGTCCTGCGAACACCGGAATGGTGGCGGCGTCCTGGTTGTGCAGCACGAAGGTCTTGGCAAGGCCTTCCACGATGATGCGCGGGCTCACGCTTTCCATGTCGGGGCGCCTTCAAATCTGCAGGACGGAGGAAACGAGAAGCTGGGAGTAGGGGTGCTGCGGGTCGTCCAGCACCTGATCGGTCAGGCCGGTCTCGACCACATAGCCGCCCTTCATCACCATCAGCCGGTCGGCGAGCAGCCGGGCGACCGCCATGTCGTGGGTCACGAGGATCGCCGACAGGCCGAGGTCGCGCACCAGTTCGCGCAACAGGTCGAGCAGGCGCGCCTGCACCGACACGTCGAGACCGCCGGTCGGCTCGTCGAGGAACACCAGTCGCGGCCCGTGGATCAGGTTGCGGGCGATCTGGATGCGCTGCTGCATGCCGCCGGAGAAGGTGCGCGGCTTGTCGTCAACGCGGCTGGTGTCGAGCTCCACGCGCGCGAGCCAGTCAATCGTCGCCTGGCGCATCTTGCCGTAGTGGCGACCGCCGAGGTTCATCAGCGGCTCGGCCACGTTCGCCCCGCCGGACACCCGCATCCGCAGCCCGTCGCGCGGGTTCTGGTGCACAAAGCCCCAGTCCTCGCGCTGCATCCGGCGGCGGTCAGGCTCGGACAGGGCGTAGATGTCTGACAGGCCCGAGCGGCGCGTGTCGAACAGCACCCGGCCCGAGGTCGGCGCAAGGCGCCCCGACAGGCAGTTGAGCAGCGTGGTCTTACCCGATCCGCTCTCGCCGACGACGCCGAGAACCTCGCCGGGATGCAGCTCGAACGAGACGTCGCGGCAGCCGGTGATGCGGCCATAGAGCTTGGTCAGGCCTTCGGCCCGCAGCAGCGGCCCGGCCGGTTCGGTCTTCAGTGCCGGCGCGCCCATCACGCAGCCTCCGTCTCAGGGGTGGCGAGTTGGTGGCCGGCCATGGGGCCGACATGGCCCGCCGCGCGCCGCTCGGCGCAATGGTGGCTGTCCGAGCAGACGAACATCTTGTTCCCCTGGTCGTCGAGCACGACCTCGTCGAGATAGCTGTCCTTGGCCCCGCACAGGGCGCAGGCCTCCTCCCAGCTCTGCACCTCGAACGGATAGTCCTCGAAGTCGAGGCTGCGCACCCGCGTGTGCGGCGGCACCGCATAGATGCGCTTCTCCCGGCCGGCGCCGAACAGCAGCACCGCGTCCGACATGTGCAGCTTCGGATTGTCGAACTTCGGGATCGGCGACGGGCTCATCAGGTAGCGCTCGTCCACCAGCACCGGGTAGCCTGCGCCGCCCGCGATCCGGCCGAAGGCGGAGATGTTCTCGTAGAGCGATACATATTGCAGGCCGTATTCCTCATAGGCGTGCATCGCGCGGGTCTCGGTCTCGCGCGGCTCCAGCCCACGCAGGGGTTCGGGCTGCGGCACCTGGAACACCAGCACCTGGCCCGCGGCCAGCGGGCGCTCGGGGATGCGGTGGCGGGTCTGGATGATGGTCGCCGCACCCGTGTCCTCGGTCGTGGCCACGTCGGCGACCTTGGCGAAGAACCGCCGGATCGACACCGCGTTGGTGGTGTCGTCCGCGCCCTGGTCGATGCACTTGTAGACGTCGTCCGGGCCGATGATGGCGGCGGTGATCTGGATCCCGCCCGTGCCCCAGCCATAGGGCACAGGCATCTCGCGCGAGCCGAACGGCGCCTGGTAGCCGGGGATCGCCAGCGCCTTCAGGATGGCGCGGCGGATCATCCGCTTGGTCTGTTCGTCCAGATAGGCGAAGGAATAGGCCCGTTCGGTCATTCTGCGGCTTCCTTCTGGAGGGCGGCCTGGGCGTCGGCGCGGGCGGCGGCGGCCTCGCGACGCAGGCGGCGCAGGAACTGCAGGTCCGCCTGGAAGTCGACGTAGTGCGGCAGTTTCAGGTGCTGCACGAAGCCGGAGGCCTCCACGCAGTCCGAGTGGTAGAGCACGAACTCCTCGTCCTGGCAGGGCGCCGAGACCTCCTCGCCGAACTCGCTCGCCCGCAGCGCCCGGTCGACGATCGCCATGCTCATCGCCTTGCGCTCGTTGTGGCCGAAGGTCAGCGCATAGCCGGTGGTGTATTGCGGCAGCTCGCCGTCGATCGAGGCGAAGCCCGACAGCATCAGGCATTCGGTCATCGGGATGTCGGCGAGCTCGATCTCGAAGCCAAGCTCGTCCGGCGTGAAGCCGACCGTGACCTCGCCCATGCGGATTTCGCCGCAAAGCGGGTGGGTGTTGCCCCAGCCGCGCTGGGACGAATAGGCGAGCGCCAGCAGGAAGCCTTCGTCGCCGCGGGCGAGCGCCTGCAGGCGCTGGTCGCGCCCGGCCGGAAACTCCATCGCTTCGCGGGTCAGGTCATAGGGCTCGTCCGCATCGGCGTCGCGCTTCGGCCGCTCCAGCAGGTCCTCGTGCGCGAACACCGAGGCGATGGTCGGCAGCGGGTGCGGCAGGGTCGCCTCGCTCTGCGGCGCGGGCGGCGTTTCGCCCTCGGCCGCAAGCGCGAAGTCGAGCAGGCGGTGGGTGTAGTCGAACGTCGGGCCGAGCACCTGGCCGCCGGGGATGTCCTTGAACGCCGCCGACACCCGGCGATGCACCGCCATCTGCGCGGTTTCCACCGGCGCGGCGAAGCCGAAGCGCGGCAGCGTCGTGCGGTAGGCGCGCAGCAGGAAGATCGCTTCGGGCAGGTCGCCGCGCGCCTGCTTGATGGCGAGGGCCGCAAGGTCCGGATCGTAGCAGGAGCCTTCGGCCATCACCCGGTCCACCGCGAGGGAAAGCTGCTCGCGGACCTGATCGACGCCGATCTCGCCGACCGCAGGGTCGCCCCGGCGTTCTTCGGCGAGCCAGGCATGGGCGTGGGTGATCGCGCGTTCGCCGCCCTTGACTGCAACATAAGCCATGGCGTCAGCCCTCCGAGACGTGAGCGCGCGTGGTGCGCGGCAGACAGACGAACCGGTCGCCGGCCGTCAGAATGATGTCGAGACCGCAGGGGAACAGCGGTGCGAGGTCCGCCCGCTCGGCCCAGAAGCCGGCCGGCAGGCCGACGGGCGCGATCGACGCCGCATCCAGGATGCCGGGGCCCTCGAGGCGCACCATCGGTCCGCCGTCGAGCGCGGCGAGATCCAGAACCAGCGTTGTGGAACGGTCGGGATATTTCGGATCGCCCATGGAGAAGTCGGCGAGCGCCGGCAGGTCGTCTGGCCCCGCGAGCGCAAATGCGGCCTCGGCCGCACGATCCGTCACCGGCGATCCGCAATGGAACCGCAGCCAGCCGGCCGCCTCAGCGCGGGCAAGCCGCGGCGCGAGCCACAGCGGCGTTTCCTGGTCGCACAGGGTCAAGAGCACGGCGCCGGCGGCCCGGCTGACGCCCTCCGGCGGGGCGGGCCCGTCGGCGGCCGTCTCGATCCGGCCCGGCCGGGCGGTCGCCTCCATGAGCCGGCGGAACAGGCGCTGGCTCTCAATGCCGGGATCGGAAAAGCCGGGCGACAGCCGCGCCAGGTCGAGTGCGGCGCTCATGAACGGGTCCTCCCGGTGACCATGGTGAAGAACTCGACCTTCGTGGCCGCCGCCTTGCGGGCGGCTTCGGCCTTGCGCCCCTGCGCATCCGCGGCCAGCGCCGCGATCACCGGCTCGGCGAAGGGCCGATGGGCCGGCGACTGCATCATGGCGTCGAGCGTGGCGGCGATCTCGGCGTGCTGCTTGTTGCGGCCCGCCACATAGCCGACGCCGGTCTCCCCGCTGTCGAGCCGCACGACGCAGCGCGTCACCGTCATCTCGCCGAGATTGAACGGATCGCCCGACCCGCCGGTCCGGCCGCGCACCATGACCATGCCGGTTTCAGGCGAGCGCAGCAGGGTGCGGCCGGGCGCGTCGACCGCGGCGAACTGCGCCAGGGCGGCGGTCGCCGGCGCCTTGGCCAGCACGGACAGCCACGCCTTGCGGTCGGCCGCGGCCTCGACAAATTCCTCTTGAGACGGAGCAAGCAAGGCGACAACCTCAGTATTTGTGACTTAAGCCTCTTGCATTGAATAAACGATCGAATACGATGGTGGCAACAAATTAAAAATGTCAGTTTCGTGAACGTGAATACATTTGTCGAGGCGCAAATGAAATTGCAGTCAAGCCAAGTTGTTGCGGCGATGGCGTCTGCGCCTGCCTCAGCAACCCCGCTGTGGCGGGTAATCGCGCGCGCCCTTGAATCCGACATCCGGCAACGGGTTGTTCTTCCGGGCGACAAACTCCCCACCGAGCACGAGCTGTCCGCCCGCTTCGCCGCCAATCGACATACGGTTCGACGTGCATTGGCCTGGCTGCAGGAACGCGGTCTGGTTGAATCGACGCAAGGGCGGGGCAGCTTCGTGCGCCGTCCGGCGATCCAGTTCCGCATCGGGCGCCGGACCCGATTCTCCGACGTGATCGCCCAGGCGGCCGCCGATCCGCGCACCGAAACGCTGGTGCTGGACGTGCGGGCTTGCGAGTCTCACGTGGCGGCGGCGCTGGGACTGCGGCCGGGGGCGCCGGTGGTGTTTCTGGAGCGGCTCGGGCTCGCCAACGGCGAGCCGATCGGCATCTCGCGGCACCACTTCAGCTTCGACCGGTTTCCGACCTTCGCTGAAATCTACGCCCGCTCGCGCTCCATCACCCGCACGCTGCTGGACTCCGGCGTGCCGGACTACACCCGCAAGCGCACCCGCATCTCCACCCGGCTGCCAAGCCCGCGCGAGTGCGAGCTTTTGCGGCTGCCGCGTCATGTGCCGCTGATCGTCAGCCAGAGCTGGAACGTCGACGGGCTTGACCGGCCGCTGGAGTACGGCGAGGCGCGTCTGGCGTCCGACCGCGTGGAAATCGAGATCGAGGCCGAACCGCGGCCGAGCTTGGACTGAGGACCCCCTGTCATGTCGTTGACCCTGACCAACGCCCGCATCGTCACGCCTGAAGGGGTGGTCGAGGGCGCCCTCCGGACTGATTCTGGCTGCATCGCGTCGATCGACGAAGGCCCGGCGGCCGGCGAGGACATGGAGGGCGATCTCCTGATCCCGGGCATTGTCGACCTTCATACGGACAATCTGGAGAAGCACTTCTTCCCACGCGCCAACATCGGCTGGGATCCGGTGTCCGCCGCCATCATCCATGACGGCGTGTGCATCTCTCTCGGCATCACGACGGTCTATGATTCGCTGTCCGTGGGCTCGTTCGGCTCGGCCGCGGCGCGCACCAACGAGAATCTCATGCGCCTGACCGGCGCGCTGGCCCACGCTGCCGGCGCAGGGCTGCTCAAGGCCGACCACCGCATCCACTGGCGCTGCGAGACGCCGAGCCGCGCCTTTGCGGACTGGATCGCAGAGCTTGCGCCGAACCCGCTCACCGGCCTGTTCAGCCTGATGGATCACACCCCCGGCCAGCGTCAGTATCGCAACATGCAGCGGTTCCTCGACATGTGGCGGCGCGAGGGCATGAGCGAGGGCGAGATCGAGGACCGCATGGCCGACCGCGCCGTGCTCCAGCGCGAGGTCGCCCCCGCAAACCGCGCGCTGACGGCGCAGCTGGCGCGCGCGCATGGCGTGCCGCTCGCCAGCCATGATGACGAGACCGTGGCGCACATCGACGAGGCCGCCGATCTCGGCGCCACGATCGCGGAATTCCCGGTCACCGAAGAAGCGGCGCAGCAGGCCCGCGCGCGCGGCATGGTGAACCTGATGGGCGGACCCAACCTGATCCGCGGCGGCTCCTATTCCGGCAACGTCCCGGCGGCGCGGATCGCCGAACTCGGGCTGCTGGACGGCTTTGCGTCCGACTATGTGCCGCGCAGCCTGATCGAATGCGCCTTTGCGCTGGCGGCCGATCCCTTCTCCTGGCCGATCGAACGGGCGGTGGCGACAGTGACCTCCGTGCCGGCCCGGGCGGCGGGCCTGAACGACCGCGGTGCGCTCGCGTCCGGCCTGCGCGCGGACATCATCCGTGTGCGCCTGGTTGAGGGCCGGCCGCTGGTGCGCGGGGCCTGGGTGCAGGGCGTGCGGGTCGGCTGAACCGTCACAGGCGCGACATCGGCGCACGCTAACGACGGTAAACACCTATCAAACGGAGCCGTCCATGCGCCTGCGCGCCCTTTTCGCCGCCCTTGTGGCCGTATGTGTTCCGTATGCGGCGCAGGCCGCGGCGCAGCCGCTGCCGTCGGCGAAGAACATCATCGTGATGATCTCCGACGGCCAGGGCTTCAACGGCTGGATGGCCGGCGATTTCCACCAGTCCGGCGCGACGGGGCGCCAAGCCTATCAGCAGGTCCGGCCCGGCGGCTTTGCGCCGGTGTTCGTCGGCCAGCAGACCGGCTCGATGGTCGCGGCGAACGCTGCGGGCGATACAGTGCGCATCACCAATCCGATGCAGGCCCAGGGCGCCGACGCCAACGCCGGCATGGCGCTCCGCGTCACGCCCTATGACCCGGCGCGGCGCTGGCTCAGCTTTGATGCGACGTTTCGCGAGCTGACCGACTCGGCCGCGGCCGCGACCGCCCTGTTCACCGGCGCCAAGACGCTGAACGGCCGGATCGCCATTCGCCCGGACGGGCGCGAGGTCATGTCGATCGCCGAGATCGCCGACCGCGTCGGTAAGGCGACCGGCACGGTGACCTCAGTCACCACGTCCCATGCGACGCCTGCGCCCTTCGGCGCCAAGGACGCCTCGCGCGGCGCCTATGATGAGATCTTCCGCCAGATGGCGACCGGGCACCTCGACGTGATCATGGGCGCCGGACACCCGCTGTTCGACAACGACGGCAAGCCGGTCCAGCCGAAGGACGACAAGGCCTATCAATATGTCGGCGGGCCGAAGATGTGGGAGGCGATCCGCAGCCCGGCCGGCCTCAACGGCTTTGCATTCATCGACGCCAGGGCCGACTTCGCGCGGCTGGCTGCAGGCGGGGATGCGCCCGCAAAGCTCATCGGCGTGCCGCGGGTGGCTGAAACGCTTCAGGCCAACCGGGCGGGCGGAACCGCCGGGCCGGCCGAAGCGCCCGCCAACCCGGACGTGCCGGATCTGCCGACCATGGCGCTCGCCGCCATCAATGTGCTCGACGCGGACCGCGACGGCTTCGTGCTGATGATCGAGGGCGGGGCGGTTGACTGGGTGAACCACGCCAACAACGGCGGGCGGATGATCCAGGAGCACGCCGACTTCAACCGCGCGGTCAACGCCGTGGTCGACTGGGTCGAAAAGAACTCGAACTGGAACGAGACGCTGCTCATCGTGACCGCGGACCATGAGACCGGCGCGATCTGGGGTCCTGGCGTCTGGACCGATGCGGACGGCGACAAGCGCTTCGGCGCCGGCGACGGGTTCGCCGGCTTCACGGTTCCGGTGAACAACGGGCAGGGCCGCATGCCGGGCCTGTCCTATGCGTCCGGCAACCACACCAACGAGCTTGTGCCGCTCTGGGCGATCGGGGCGGGCGCCGAGCGCTTCCGCGACTTCACCAACCGCGACGTGAAGGCGGCCGAACTGTGGAGCGCCGCCTTCGGCGGCTGGGACGGGTCCTATGTGGACAACACGACTGTCTTCACCGTCATGCATGAGGCGCTGACCGGTCGGGTGCGGTGATCGACGTTCTCTCCCTCAATTGCTGGAAGAATGAAGGCGATCTGGCGACGCGTCTGCCGCGAATCGCCGACGGGCTGGCAGGTCTTGGCCCGCACATAGCCTGTCTGCAGGAGGTCTATGCCGACACCCATGTGGACGTGGGCCGCGCTCTGTCGGCCGCAACCGGCCTGCCGGGGTTTGTCCATCCCATGCGCACCAAGGATCGCGGCGCGGGCCGGTCCACCGCAGGGCTCGCCGTGCTGACCGCGCTGCCCGTGCGCCGCGTGGAGGCGCTGGCCCTGCCGTCCAACGCCGAGGACGGGGGGCGGTTCGCCCAAGGGGTTGATCTGGACGCGCCGTTCGGCCCCTTGCGGGTGCTCAACCTGCATCTGACCCATCTGCAGCGCGGCGAGGGTCTGCGCGCGGCGCAGATGGAGGCCGCGCTCGCCTGGGCGCGGACCGGCTGGAGCGGACCCATCCTGGTGGCCGGCGATCTCAATGCGGCGGCGGACTCCCGTGCGATCGCCGCCCTGTTCGGCGCGGCCGATCTCGTCGCCCCGCCGTCGTTGCCCGCCGACGCCGGCAGCCTGCACCATCGGCCCGGCTGGGTGATCGACCATGTGGTGCTGCTCCAGGCGCCGGGCTTCACGCTCGAGCGCCGGCTGGTCTTTCAGGACGAAGAGGCTGTCAGCGACCACGCCGGGGTGCATGCCCGGGTCGCGGCGGCGACAAATCGCTGATCGGCGCCGCATGACAGGGCCGCCCTGTCATCAAACGGGCGCGGGGGAGGCGTAGTCCGGTTCGATGCACGACGAACGCGACCATCCCCACGCCGGCTTCGCCTCCTGGCGGGGAGCCTTGTCGCTGTGCGCGCGCTACTGGGTGCGCCAGCCGTCGCTGTTCGCCAGCGTGATTGCCCTGAGCATCGCGTCCACCGCCGCTTCGGTTTCGATCCCGGTGGCCGCCGGCCGGGTGGTGGAGGCGCTGGCGCGGCCAGGCGGCGGGCTCGACGCCGACGCCGCCTTTGCCGCGCTGATCGCCATGACCGCCGTCACGCTCGCCCACTTCGCCTTGCGCGACCTGACCGTGCGGCTGTGGAACCGCAAGGAAGCGCGCAACATGAAGGAGGTGCTGGACGAGGCCTTCGCCCGGGTCCAGCGCTTCTCGTCCGACTGGCACGCCAACACCTTCGCCGGGTCGACGGTGCGCAAGCTGACCCGCGGCAAGTGGGCCTATGAGCACATCTCCGACATCATCTGGATGCAGTTCTTCCCGCTCGCGCTGACGCTGATCGGCCTGACGATCGTGCTCGCGGGGCGCTATCCTGCCGTGGCCGCCGTGTTCGCCGGCGTGACCGCGCTTTATGTGGTGCTCAGCGTCGCCATGGCGCTGATCTATGTGCGCCCGGCCAATGTGCGCGCTGCGGCGGCGGATTCGGCGCTGGGCGGGTCCGTCGCGGATGCGATCTCGAACAACGCCGCGGTCAAGGCCTTCGGGGCGGAGACCCGCGAGGAGGCGCGCTTCGCGCAGGTCACCGAGCGCTGGCGCGGCCTCGCCCTGCGGTCCTGGCGTCGCGGCCTCGACATGGCGCTGGCCCAGCAGGTCCTCTGGGCGGGCCTGCAGTTTTCCATGCTGGCGCTGCTGATCGCGGCCGTCGTGCGCGGACAGGCCGGGCCCGGGGACGTGGCGTTCGTCATCGCGGCGAATTTCCAGCTCGGCGGCAATCTGCGCCAGATGGGCGATCACATCCGGATGCTGCAGCGCGCGATCGCCGAGTTCGGCGACCTTGTGGAGTTCGACCGCGCGCCGCTGGGCGTGGCCGATGGCCTGGAGGCCGCGCCCTTCACGCCGAAGCGCGGGGAGATCGTGTTCGACGCCGTCACCTTCGCCTATCCAGGTTCGACGCCGCTCTATGAGGCCTTCGACCTGCGGATCGCGCCGGGCGAACGTGTCGGGCTCGTCGGCCCGTCGGGCTCGGGCAAGTCCACCTTCGTGAAGCTGATCCAGCGGCTCTACGACGTGCAGGAAGGCGTGATCTGGATCGACGGGCAGGACGCCAGCGCGGTCGAGCAGGCGACCTTGCGCCGCGCGGTCGCGATCGTGCCGCAGGAGCCGGTGCTGTTTCACCGTACGCTCGCCGAAAACATCGCCTATGCCCGACGGAATGCGACGCCGGAGGATATCGAGGAAGCCGCCCGCCGCGCCCGCGCCCATGACTTCATCGCCCGCCTGCCGCTGGGCTACGCCACGCTCGTCGGCGAGCGCGGGGTGAAGCTGTCCGGCGGCGAGCGCCAGCGCGTCGCCATCGCCCGGGCTTTCCTCGCAGATGCGCCGATCGTCATCTTCGACGAAGCGACCTCCAGCCTCGACACCATCGCTGAACGGGACATCCAGGCGGCCATGGCCGAACTGATGGCGGGCCGCACCACGATCCTGATTGCGCACCGGCTCTCCACCGTGAAGCATTGCGACCGCATCCTGGTGTTCGACGGCGGCCGGATCGTGGAAGCGGGAGACCATGCCGACCTGATGGCGCGCGAGGGCGGGGTCTACCGCCGGTTGCATGAGGTGCAGGGCGAGGATGCGGTGATCGGATGACGGCGGACGAGGCTTTCGAGATCGCGCTCGCAGAACCCCTGTCCGCAGATGCGGTTCTGCTGGCGCCCGTCGCTCCCGATACGCCCGACCAGAAGGTGCTGGGCTTTGACGTGCGTGAGGCGACGGTGCTGGAGACCGTCGTCGCCCGGGACGGGGTGCGCCGTGCGCTGCGTCTGACCGCGAGAGCCGGTGCGCGGCCGCGCATCAGCTACCGGTTCGCGCCGGGCGGCACGGACCTACCGGATGCGGCCTATGCCGGCTTCGGCGGCCGCTTCGAGACCATGAGCGACGAACTTGCCCAGACGGCCCTGGCGCTCGCGCCGGACGGACCTGCGGCGGTGCGCGCGCCGCACCTCCTGCAGGCGCTGGCGGACCGGTTCGTCTACGGCCATCGCGAGACGCATCTGGGGACAGGGGCCGAGGCCCTGCCGGCCCTCCCGGAAGACGGCCCCGCCACAGGCTCCTGCGTCGACATCCATTCGGTGAGCGTTGCGGCCTTGCGCGCCATGGGCGTGCCCGCCGCCTACATGATCGGCGGCTATGTCGCCGACGGCGATCCGGACCGCCCGACCGGCCATTGCTGGATCCGCATCCAGGCGCCCGGCGTGCCGGCGGACTGGGACGTCTCGCACCATCTGGAGTACGGGCTCGGACCCATTGCGCCGGGGCTCAATCCGAAGCCGGGGCGGCGCTTCGCGCTGAGCTTCGGCCGGGCGCCGCTATTCGACGAAGCTGACGGCGCGGTCGAGGTGCTGCCGGCGCTTTCGGGCTTCCATCTGGCCGAGGGCGCGGAGCGGGGCCGCAAGCTGCGCACCATCGGTCGGTTCGCGTAGGCCCGCATTCGACGGCGCCGTCCGCACACACTCTGTGTCGGTTGGGGTGAGACCGCTCACCCAGTCGCCGGACGTGCCTCAAAAAATTATTGCAAAACAGACCATTGATGGCGCCGCCAAATTCGGCGCCCGGCTTGCCGTCACTCCTGTCGAAGGCGTTCACCCGCCCGGCGCGCCGCCCTCCTGCTCGGGAGCGCATGCCCGGCGGCCCCGCCATACGGAGCCAGGCGCGGTGTCTGGCTCGGGGAACTGAAGTCGGAACCGCTTGAGGAGACCAGCCATGTCCCTGCGTCAGATCGCCTTTTACGGGAAGGGCGGCATCGGAAAGTCCACCACCTCCCAGAACACCCTCGCCGCGCTTGCCGAAATGGACCAGCGCATCATGATCGTCGGCTGCGACCCCAAGGCCGACTCCACCCGCCTGATCCTGCATGCCAAGGCCCAGGACACCATCCTGTCGCTCGCTGCGGACGCGGGCTCGGTGGAGGACCTCGAGCTCGACGACGTGCTCAAGGTCGGCTTCGGCAACATCAAGTGCGTCGAATCCGGCGGTCCGGAGCCGGGCGTCGGCTGCGCCGGCCGCGGCGTCATCACCTCGATCAACTTCCTTGAGGAGAACGGCGCCTACGAGGACCTCGACTATGTGTCCTACGACGTGCTGGGCGACGTGGTCTGCGGCGGCTTCGCCATGCCGATCCGCGAGAACAAGGCCCAGGAAATCTACATCGTGATGTCTGGCGAGATGATGGCCATGTATGCGGCCAACAACATCTCCAAGGGCATCCTGAAATACGCCAATTCCGGCGGCGTGCGCCTCGGCGGCCTCGTGTGCAACGAGCGCAAGACTGACAAGGAACTGGAGCTGGCCGAGACCCTCGCCAAGCGCCTGGGCACCCAGCTCATCCATTTCGTGCCGCGCGACAACATCGTTCAGCATGCGGAGCTTCGCCGCATGACGGTGATCGAATATGCGCCCGACAGCAAGCAGGCGGACGAGTACCGTCAGCTCGCCAAGAAGGTGCACGCCAATGTGGGCAAGGGCGTGATCCCGACCCCGATCACCATGGACGAGCTGGAAGACATCCTGATGAGCCACGGCATCATCCAGGACGTGGACGAAAGCCTCGTCGGCAAGAAGGCGGTGGAAGTCGCCTGATCCGCCGGCCGCCCCGCCCGCCAATCCCTCCGGCGGGCGGGGCTCCCCGCCGCCTCACCCCCCTGCACAGCCTCTGATGGAGACCGCCATGAGCCTGGTCGAAGACACCCCCATCGAAGACGTCAAGACCCGCAACTCGGAGCTCATCCAGGAGGTCCTGAAGGTCTATCCCGAGAAGACCGCCAAGCGGCGGGCCAAGCATCTGAGCACCTATGAGTCCGGCAAGTCCGACTGCGGCGTGAAGAGCAACATCAAGTCGATCCCCGGCGTGATGACGATCCGCGGCTGCGCCTATGCAGGATCCAAGGGCGTGGTGTGGGGCCCGATCAAGGACATGATCCACATCAGCCACGGCCCCGTGGGCTGCGGCCAGTACAGCTGGGCGTCGCGCCGCAACTACTACATCGGCGTCACCGGCGTGGACACGTTCGGCACCATGCAGTTCACCTCCGACTTCCAGGAGAAGGACATCGTCTTCGGCGGGGACAAGAAGCTCGCCAAGCTGATCGACGAGGTCCAGGAGCTGTTCCCGCTCAACAAGGGCATTTCGGTCCAGTCCGAATGCCCGATCGGCCTGATCGGCGACGACATCGAGGCGGTCTCCAAGGCCAAGAGCAAGGAATATGACGGCAAGACGATCGTGCCGGTGCGGTGCGAAGGCTTCCGCGGCGTGTCCCAGTCGCTCGGCCACCACATCGCCAACGACGCGATCCGCGATTGGGTGTTCGACAAGATGGACGGCAAGCCCGCCCGTTTCGAGCCCTCGCCCTATGACGTCGCGATCATCGGCGACTACAACATCGGCGGCGACGCCTGGTCCTCGCGCATCCTGCTTGAAGAGATGGGCCTGCGGGTCGTGGCGCAATGGTCCGGTGACGGAACGATTGCGGAGCTTGAGGCGACCCCGCGCGCCAAGCTCAACGTCCTGCACTGCTACCGCTCGATGAACTACATCTCGCGGCACATGGAGGAAAAGTACGGCACCCCCTGGGTCGAGTACAATTTCTTCGGACCGTCCAAGATCGAAGCCAGCTTGCGCGAGATCGCCAGCCACTTCGACGACACGATCAAGGAGGGCGCCGAGCGCGTCATCGCCAAGTACAAGGCGCTGACTGATGCGGTGATCGCCAAGTATCGCCCCCGCCTCGAAGGCAAGAAGGTGATGCTCTACATCGGCGGCCTGCGCCCGCGTCACGTGATCGGGGCCTATGAAGACCTCGGCATGGAAGTGATCGGGACCGGCTACGAGTTCGGTCACAACGACGACTACCAGCGCACCACGCATTACGTGAAGGACGGCACGCTGATCTATGACGATGTGACAGGCTGGGAGTTCGAGCAGTTCGTCGAGAAGATCCAGCCCGATCTCGTCGGGTCCGGCATCAAGGAAAAGTACATCTTCCAGAAGATGGGCGTGCCGTTCCGCCAGATGCACTCGTGGGACTATTCGGGGCCGTACCACGGCTACGACGGTTTCGCGATCTTCGCCCGCGACATGGACCTGGCGATCAACGCCCCGGTCTGGACCTTCAACAAGGCGCCCTGGGCCACGCCCGCGGCCGCCGAATGACCCCCCGCGAACCTGAGGAGAGGGCCTGACCATGACCCAGTCCGCCGACAAGGTGCTCGAGCACATGGACCTGTTCCGTGGCGAAGAATACGTCACGATGTTCAAGAACAAGAAGGAGCAATTCGAGAATCCGCACCCTGCAGACGAGGTGGCGCGGGTGGTCGAATGGACCAAGACGCCGGAGTACCAGGAGAAGAACTTCGCCCGCGAGGCGCTCACCGTGAACCCCGCCAAGGCCTGCCAGCCGCTCGGGGCCGTGTTCGCCAGCGTCGGGTTCAAGGGGACGCTTCCGTTCGTACACGGATCGCAAGGCTGCGTGTCCTATTACCGCAGCCATTTCTCCCGGCATTTCAAGGAGCCGACCTCCTGCGTCTCCTCCTCCATGACCGAGGATGCAGCGGTGTTCGGCGGCCTGAACAACATGGTGGACGGGCTCGCCAACGCCTACAACATGTACAAGCCGGAGATGATCGCGGTCTCCACCACCTGCATGGCCGAAGTGATCGGCGACGATCTCAACGCCTTCATCAAGACCGCCCGCGAAAAGGGCTCGATCCCGCAGGACTTCAACGTCCCGTTCGCGCACACGCCGGCCTTCGTGGGCAGCCACATCACCGGCTATGACAACGCCCTGAAAGGCGTGGTCGACTATTTCTGGGGCGGAAAGGCCGGCCTTGCGCCGAAGCTGGAACGCACGCCGGACGGCTCGATCAACTTCATCGCCGGCTTCGACGGCTATGTGGTCGGCAACAACCGCGAGGTGCGCCGGATCCTCGACGCCTTCGGCGCGGAGTATCAGTTCCTGGGCGACAGCTCTGACGTGTGGGACACGCCCGCCGACGGCGCCTTCCGCATGTATGACGGCGGCACGCCGGTCGAGGAGGTGGAGAAGGCCGTCAACGCCAAGGCCACGATCGTCATGCAGGAGTACTGCGCCGAGAAGACGGCTGCGGCCATCGCCGACTATGGTCAGGAGATCGTCGCGCTCAACTCGCCCATCGGCGTGCGCGGCACCGACGCCTTCGTCCAGGCGGTCGCGCGGCTGACCGGCAAGCCGGTCCCGGACAGCCTCACGCGCGAGCGCGGGCGCCTCGTCGACGCCATCACGGACTCCGCCGCGCACCTGCACGGCAAGACCTTCGCGATCTATGGCGACCCGGACCTGTGCTACGGGCTTGCGGCGTTCCTGCTCGACCTCGGGGCCGAGCCGGTGACGGTGCTGTCCACCAACGGCGGCAAGGCCTGGGCGGCGAAGATGCAGGCGCTGTTCGACTCCTCGCCCTTCGGCAAGGACTGCAAGGCCTACGCCGGCAAGGATCTCTGGCACCTGCGCTCCTTGCTCTTCACCAGGCCCGTCGACTTCCTGATCGGCAACACCTACGGCAAGTATCTCGAGCGCGACACCGGCACGCCCCTGATCCGCCTCGGGCTTCCGATCTTCGACCGGCACCACAAGCACCGCTACCCGATCTGGGGCTACCAGGGCGGCCTGAACGTGCTCGTGACCATCCTCGACAAGGTGTTCGACGTCCTCGACGCGCGCACCAATATCGCCGGGGTGACGGACTACTCCTACGACATCATCCGCTGACGGAGCAAACCGCCGCCGCGCCTCCCGCGCGGCGGCGGAGCCGGCCGGAGCACCACGCCCATGACCACCCTCAAGGCCAAGGTCCAGGACGTCTTCAACGAGCCGGGTTGCGACAAGAACGCCGGCAAATCGGAGGCTGACCGCAAGAAGGGCTGCTCCAAGGCGCTCAAGCCCGGCGCGGCCGCCGGCGGATGCGCCTTCGACGGGGCGAAGATCGCGCTGCAGCCGATCGCGGACGTCGCTCATCTGGTGCACGGCCCGATCGCCTGCGAGGGCAACAGCTGGGACAATCGCGGTTCCAGGAGCTCCGGGCCGTCGCTCTACCGGACCGGCTTCACCACCGACATGACCGAGCAGGACATCGTCATGGGCGGGGAAAAGCGGCTCTGGCGCGCCATCAAGGAGATCGTGGAGACACGAAAGCCGCCGGCCGTCTTCGTCTATCAGACCTGCGTGCCCGCCATGATCGGCGATGACGTGGATGCGGTGTGCAAGGCGGCCAGCGCCGCCTTCGGCACGCCGGTGATCCCGATCAACGCGCCGGGCTTCGTGGGCGCCAAGAACCTCGGCAACAAGCTCGCCGGCGAGGCGCTGCTCGACCATGTGATCGGCACGAAGGAGCCGCCCGAAACCACCCCTTACGACATCAACATCATCGGCGAGTTCAATCTGGCGGGCGAGCTGTGGCAGGTGAAGCCGCTGCTCGATGCGCTCGGCATCCGGATCCTGTCCTGCATCTCCGGCGACGCGCGCTATGACGAGATCGCCTGGAGCCACCGCGCCAGGGCCGCGATGATGGTGTGCTCGCGCGCCATGATCAACGTCGCCCGCAAGATGGAGGAGCGCTGGGGCGTCCCCTTCTTCGAGGGCAGCTTCTACGGCGTGGGCGACACCTCCGACAGTCTGCGCGAGATCGTCCGCTTGCTGATCATGCAAGGCGCACCGGCGTCGCTAGAGGATCGCTGTGAGGCGCTGATCGCGGCCGAGGAAGCCGCCGTCTGGCGCCGGCTCGAGCCCTACAAGGCCCGGCTCACCGGAAAGCGCGTGCTGCTCATCACCGGCGGGGTGAAAAGCTGGTCGGTCGTGGCGGCGCTTCAGGAGTGCGGGCTGGAGATCGTCGGCACCTCCACCAAGAAATCCACCAAGGAAGACAAGGCGCGGATCCTGGAGATCATGGGCGAGGACGCGCACATGATCGATGATCTGACCCCGCGCGAAATGTACAAGATGCTGGCCGACGCGCGCGCCGACATCATGCTGTCGGGCGGTCGGTCGCAGTTCGTGGCGCTGAAGGCCAAGGTGCCCTGGCTCGACATCAACCAAGAGCGCCATGTCGGCTACGCCGGCTATCACGGCATGGTCGATCTGGTGGCGGACATCGACCGGGCCCTCTCCAATCCGGTCTGGGACGAGACAAGGCGGCCCGCTCCGTGGGAGCTGGCGCCCGCAGCCCCCGCCATCCGCGCCGTGGGGGGCTGAGGCCATGGCGACCGTCCGCACCCTGAAGAAAGCCGCCGTGGTCAATCCGCTGAAGATGAGCCAGCCGCTCGGCGGCGCGCTCGCCTTCATGGGCGTTGCGGGCGCCATGCCGCTGTTCCACGGCAGCCAGGGCTGCACGAGCTTCGCGCTCGTCCTGCTGGTGCGCCACTTCAAGGAGGCGATCCCGCTCCAGACCACCGCGATGAGCGAGGTGGCCACCATCCTCGGCGGCTATGAGAACGTGGAGGCGGCGGTCTCCAACATCGCGGCCCGGGCGCAGCCGGCCCTGATCGGCATCTGCTCGACCGGGGTGACCGAAACCAAGGGCGATGATCTGGAGGGCTTTGTCCGCCTGATCCGCCAGAACCGCCCCGATCTCGACCCCATCGCGCTCGTGCCGGTCAACACGCCGGACTTCTCCGGCAGCCACACCGACGGCTGGGTCGCGACGTGCCTGGCGCTGGTCAAGCATCTGGTCGAGGCGCCCGAGGGCCCGCGCGATCCGGCCCGGATCAATGTGTGGGCCGGCCCGCATCTCACCCCCGGCGACATCGACGAGCTGCGCGACGTCATCGAGAGCTTCGGGCTGGATCCCCTGTTCGTGCCCGATCTGTCGGGCTCGCTCGACGGGCATGTGCCGGAGGACTTCACGCCCACGACGCTGGGCGGCGCGCGCGTGGACGACGTGCGCGCCATGGGCCGCGCGGCCCATTCCATCGCCATCGGCGCCTCCATGCGGCCCGTCGCCGCCGCGATTGATGCGAAGACCGGGGCGTCCACCGCCTGTTTCGACAGCGCGACGGGTCTTGCCGCCATGGACGCGCTGATCGGCCATCTCGCCGCGATCTCGGGCCGGCCGGTCCCGAACCGGCTGCGCCGCCAGCGCGGCCAGCTCGTCGATGCGATGCTGGACGGGCACTTCCACTTCGGGCGCAAGCGGATCGCCGTGGCCCTGGAGCCGGACCTGCTGTTCGCGGTCTCGGGCCTGTTTGCGTCGCTGGGCGCTGAGATCGTCGCCGCCGTGACCACCACCGCCTCGCCGCTGAACGCGCAGGTTCCGGCGGACGCGGTGCTGATCGGCGACCTTGAGGACTTCGAGACCGCGGCGAACGCCGGCGACGCCGACCTCCTCGTCAGCCATGCCCACGCGCGCCAGGCGGCCGAGCGGCTGGGCCTGCCGCTCCTGCGCCTCGGCCTGCCGATTTTCGACCGCCTGGGCGCCGGCCACCGGGTCTGCGTCGGTTATCGCGGCGCGCGCGACCTGATCTTCGAGATCGCCAACATCTTCATGGCGCGCATCCATGAGCCGACGCCGCAGGACTGGCCGTTGCTCTCCGGTCCGCAAAAATCGGCGCCCGACTTGCCGCTGTTCGCTGAGGCCGGTGCGGCCCTGCAATGAGAAAGCGTCGCCATGAAAGTCGCCTTCGCCACCCATGATCTTGTGCATGTGGACGCCCACTTCGGTTGGGCGAAGACCCTTGCGGTCTATGACATCGACGCCGACAGCGCCCGCTTCATCGAGGTGCTGACCTTCGAGGGCGACCTCAAGGAGGACGGCAACGAGGACAAGCTGACGCCGAAGATCGAGGCGCTGGCGGATGTGTCGATCCTCTATGTCTCGGCCATCGGCGGCTCGGGCGCGGCGCGGGTCGTCGCCTCCGGCATCCACCCGATCAAGGCGAGCAACGGCGAGGCCATCGCCGATCTCGTCGCCCGGCTGCAGGGCGTGCTCGCGGGCAATCCGCCGCCCTGGCTGCGCAAGATCCTCACCCGCGGCCAGGCCCGCGCCTACGACTTCGCCGAAGGAGCCTGACATGGACGCAGCCCTTGCAGATCCCGCCCCGGTCCGCGCCGAGGACAGCGCCTTCTTCCAGGAGCTCGTCAAGCAGTGGCGCGCCCAGGACACCCACGGCCAGTGGGAGCGCAAGTCCGACCGCGAGCTGCTCGCCCCCTACGTCATCGACAAGGCGGCCCGGCGGGAGATCCCGATCATCGGCGACCCGGACCCGGAAACGCTGTGGCGGCTGGAGCTGTTCTACAACGCCGTCGGCATCGCCATCGAGCGGCGCACCGGCGCCATGGCCACGCCGATGATGAAGATGAGCCATGAGGGCTTCGGCCGCATCGTGCTGATCACCGGACGGCTGATCGTGCTCAACAAGATGCTGCGCGACGTCCATCGCTTCGGCTTCGACAGCTACGAGAAGCTCAGCGCCGAAGGCGACAGGCTGGTCCAGGGCGCCGTCGACATGATCGCGCGCTTTCCAGACGTCTCGAACTACTGAGGAGGCGACGATGGCCGATCTCGACGCCATGAAGGCCGAACTGAAGAAACTCGCCGCCCGCGCGACGCAGGCCAAGATGGATCTCCACGACCTTTCCGAGGAACTGCCGGTGGACTGGCGGCGCATCCCGGAGGTGGCCGAGCGCGCCTATTCGGCCCACGCGACGCTGGAGGCCGCCCGGGCCGAACTGAAAGCCTTTGAAACGGCGGGAGCCTGAGGCCATGGCGTCGGTTGTCACCCGCGACGGTCGCGACTGGCGGCCCGACTATCTCGTCGCCATCGATGCGGCGACCTGCATCGGCTGCGGGCGCTGCTTCAAGGTGTGCGGCCGCGACGTCTTTGCGCTGAAGGGCGTGAACGACGACGGTGAGTTCGTCGACATCGAGGATGAGGACGACGACGAGATCGAGAAGAAGGTGATGGTGCTGACCGACGCCGGCGCCTGCATCGGTTGCGGCGCCTGCGCGCGTGTATGCCCGAAGAAGTGCCAGACCCACGCCCCGGCGGGTCTGGGTTGAGGCGGCCATGGACGCCGGCGCGCTCCATCGGCGGTTGACGCAGGTCCCGGCCCGACCGGGCCTGCCGGCGTTCGAGCGCCATGCGGCGGCCTGCATCCTGGCGGTCGCGGCCGCCGACGCCGTGCGGGACGGGAGCGGCTGGGCGGC
>VYKN01000075.1_pt1 | contig 21382 bp, 16 predicted proteins | sample 5114581 | NCBI WGS metagenome assembly VYKN01 (sample SAMN12291810, study PRJNA351875) | freshwater metagenome | isolation source: freshwater lake | place: USA: Michigan, Baker Lake | collected 2011-08-08
GCGCCGGAGGTGGAGGTGCGCCTCGCCTCGGCGTCGGAGATCGCGCACGGCCTGATCGCCGGCGACATCCATCTGGGCGTCACCGGCGAGGATCTGTTGCGCGAATACGCCGCCGATCTCGACGCGCGGGTCGTGCTGGCGGCCGGCCTTGGTTTCGGCTTCGCCGACCTCGTCATCGCCGCGCCGGAGCGCTGGGCCGACGTGACGACAGTGGCCGACCTCGCCGAAGTCGCCGCCGCCTGGCGCGCGGACACCGGCCGGCGCCTGCGGGTCGCCACCAAGTTCGTGCGGCTCGTCTCGACCTTCCTCACGCAAGGCGGCGTGGCGGACTTCCGGATCGTGGAGAGCCTGTCGGCGACCGAGGGCGCGCCAGCCGCGGGGCTTGCCGAGATCGTGGCGGACATTACGACGACCGGGTCCACCCTGCGCGACAATCATCTGAAGATCCTTGCCGACGGCGTGGTGCTGCGCTCGCAGGCGACGCTCGCCTGCGCCAGGGCCGCCGACTGGAGCGCGCAGGCCCGCGCTGCTGCGGCGTCGCTCGCCGCGAAGTTGGGTCTGGACGGGCTGGCGCCCGCATGAGTTGTAGAGCCGGTCGTGCGAGGCGACTGGCGCGCGGGATAGGTCCGGACAAAGTCGCGTCTGACGTTGTGCATCTGCGAAGGCCTTGTGCGGGCGCACAAAAACATGACTGTTTTCCGACATTTGCTTGACTCCGCCGGCTGACTGCGCGACACAGGGCCTGCGGCGGGTCGTCGCAGAACGACCTACGGCAAGCGTTTCGGGGAGGAGACGCTCATCTCTGCAAAGAGATCGGGGAAGCGGGCGCGCTGGCATCGGCGCGCCCGTTTTTTTTGTTGCGCCGCACCCTGACCGGCGCGCGCGGCATGCGGACAAAATCCTGCGACCTGCACTTGCGTCTGCGCCTGCGGCCGGCTCTCCTGCGCGCCTTGTCTCACCGGACCCGATCCATGCCGAACCCCCGCCTCTTGAGCGCACTCGCCCTCGCCGCCAGCCTTGCCGGACTGACCATGACCACGCCCGCCGCCGCCCAGACCGCCGCGCCCGATCCGTTTCTCTGGCTGGAAGAGGTGGAGGGCGAGCGCGCCCTCGCCTGGGTGCGCCAGCGCAACGCCGTGACGCTCGAAAGCCTCCAGGCCGACCCGCGTTACAAGGTGCTGGAAGCGGACGCCCTGGCCATCATCCGCTCCAAGGATCGCCTGACCTTCGGCGGCTATACGCAAGGGCATGTGACGAACTTCTGGCAGGACGACCGGCATGTGCGCGGCATCTGGCGCGAGGCGCCGTTCGCCGGCTGGGCCGCCGGCAAGCCGCGCTGGACCACGATCCTCGACGTCGATGCGCTCGCCAAGGCCGAGGACCGCAACTGGGTCTATGAAGGCTCCAACTGCCTCGACCCCCATGTGCGCACCGGTCCGTGCCTGATCAGCCTGTCCAACGGCGGCAAGGATGCAGCCGTCCAGCGCGAGTTCCTGCGCGGGGAAAACCGCTTCGTCGGCGCCGGCGGGTTCGAGCTGCCGGAGGCCAAGTCCGGCGTCGCCTGGCGCGATGCGGACATGCTGCTGGTCGGAACCGACTGGGGCGCAGGAACCATGACCGAGAGCGGCTATCCGTTCGTGGTCAAGGCGCTGGGGCGCGGTCAGGCGCTGGGCGACGCGAAAGAGATCTTCCGCGGCGACGTGAAGGACGTCGGCGTGTGGCCCGGCCGGGTCGACGACGGCACGCGCTTTCGCAACGTCATCACCCGCGCGACCACCTTCTTCACCTCCGAGACCTGGCTGGTGAACGACGATCTGACCGTCACAAAGCTCGACCTGCCGCCCAAGTACGGCCTGGTGGGCCTGATGGGCGACATGGCGCTGATCTCGCTGCAACAGGCCTGGACGCCGCGCGGCGCCTCCGCCGCGCTGCCGCAGGGGGCGCTGGTCGAGGCGCCGCTCAGCCAGCTCGTGGCCCGCGAGGGCGCGATCGACGCCAAGGTGATTTACGCCCCCGGCCCGCGCGAAAGCTATCAGGGCTCTGCGGTCGCCGGCGACGGCGTCTATGCGGTGATCTCCCGCAACGTGGTGTCGGAGGTGCGCAAATACGCCCGCGCCGCCGACGGGACGTGGAGCTTCACGGTCGTGGACCTGCCGAAGAACGGCGCGGCGAGCCTTGCCGACATCGACCGGCGCGGGACCGACGCCTTCTTCAGCTATCAGGACATGCTGACCCCGCCCTCGATCCTGCGGTCGGCCGGGGGCGCTGCGCCCAAGGTGGTGCAGGCCCAGCCCGCCAAGTTCGACGCCTCGAACCTCACCGTGCAGCAGTTCGAGGCGACCTCGAAGGACGGCACGAAGATCCCCTACTTCGTTGTGCACAGGAAGGACATCAAGCTCGACGGGAACACGCCGACGCTGCTCTACGGCTATGGCGGGTTCGAGGTGTCGATGGACCCGACCTACGGCGCCATGCGCGGCAAGCTGTGGATGGAGGACGGCGGCGCCTACATCCTCGCCAACATCCGCGGCGGGGGCGAGTTCGGGCCCGCGTGGCACCAGGCGGGTCTGAAGGGCAAACGCCAGGTGATCTATGACGACTTCATCGCCGTGGCCGAGGACGCCGTCGCCCGGAAGATCACCTCGCCGCGCCGGCTCGGCATCATGGGCGGTTCGAACGGCGGGCTCCTGATGGGCGTGATGCTGAACCAGCGGCCGGACCTGTTCCGGGCCGCGGTGGTGCAGGTGCCGCTGCTCGACATGCTGCGCTTCGACAAGCTGTTGGCGGGCGCAAGCTGGGTGGACGAGTACGGCGATCCGGACGTGCCGGAGGAGCGCGCATTCCTGGAGAAGATCTCGCCCTACCAGAACCTCGCCAAACGGGCAGACTTCCCGATCCCGCTGTTCATCACCTCCACCAAGGACGATCGCGTCCACCCTGGCCACGCCCGCAAGTTCGCGGCCCGGATGGAGGCCCTGGGCATGCCGTTCTTCTACTATGAGAACATCGACGGCGGGCACTCGGCGGCGGCCAATCTGGTCGAGAGCGCCAAGCAGCGGGCGCTGGAATACGCCTATCTCGACCGCATGCTGAAGGACTGAGCCCGGGACCGGCCTGAGCCGCACGATCACGAAGCTGTCGCCGCCGGCCATGGCCGAAGGCGCGGCTTCGTGATCTGTCGGCGCGCATGAAAGCCGCCGTCCACAACAGCTACGGCCTGCCCGAAGTCGTATCGATCAAGCGTGTGCCGGACCCCGAGCCGGGGCCCGGCGAGGTGCTGGTGCGCGTGGAGGCCGGCACGGTGTGCGCGCCGGACTGGCGGTTCCGCAGCGCGAAGCCGTCCCTGGTGCGTCTCATGACCGGGCTGACCCGGCCGGCGCGGGACCGGGTGCTGGGCTTCGAGTTCGCCGGCGTCGTTGCGGGACTTGGGGCCGGCGTCACGCGTTTTGCGATCGGGGACCCGGTGTTCGGATCAACCGGGACCAGACTGGGCGCCCACGCCGAGCGTCTGACGGTGAAGGACGGCTCTTCGATCTGTCCCCGACCCGCAAGCCTTTCCGCCGCCGAGGCGGCGGCGTTGAGCTACGGCGGCGTGACGGCGCTGCACTTCCTGCGCGCCGCGGGCGCAGGTCCGGGCCAGCGCGTGCTGGTTCACGGGGCGTCCGGCGGCGTCGGCACGGCGATGATCCAGGTCGCCCGCGCGCTTGGCGTGACGGTCGCCGCCGTCGCCAGCGGCGCAAATCTGGACTTCGTGCGCATGGTCGGCGCCGATCAGGCGATCAACCGGGAGACGACCGACTTCGCCGCCGCCGGCCCGGTCTATGACATCGTCGCCGACTGCGTCGGCGGAGCGGGGCTGTCGGCCAGTCTGCGGGCGACGAAGACGGGCGGCGCGATCATCCAGGTCAACCCGACGCTGGCGGACATGGCCGCGGGGTTGTGGCGGGGCGTCTCACGCGGCGTGCGGGTGATCAGCGGCGTGGCGCTCGAGAAGCCCGGCGATCTGGAACAACTGGCGCGGTGGGCGGAGGACGGGCTGGTCAAGCCGCCGATCGGTCGGACCTTCGCACTGGATGACATCGTCGAGGCTCATCGCCTGTCGCAGTCGGGAACCAAGCGTGGTCATGCGGTCGTGATCATCGGCTGAAGTCGCCGTCACTGCCCGCCATAGACCCAGCGCTCCGCGCCGGTTTCCACCGACCCGTCGGTCCGGGTCACGCGGACCGAGAGCCGGGCGCGGCCCTGCGGAGCGTCCGCCGCCGACAGGGGCGCGGCGAACTCGATCGCCGGCCAGCGCGGGTCGAAGCGCAGCACCTCGGGTTTGATCACGGACTTCTCATCGATGCCGATCTCGGCGGTGCGCACCGGCTTGCCGTCCAGCAGGATCTCCACCTTGGCGACCCCCTGCGGCGCAACCGCCATGCCGAAGACGTTGCGCGGGCTTTCCGACAGTTTCTCCCCCGGCGACGGGCGGGCGAGATAGACGGTCGGCATCAGCGCGCAGAAGCGCGCCGGCGCCGGCGTCGCCCGGACGGTCGCGCTGTAGAGCCCGACGAACAGCCGGCCCGGTTCCATCTCCACCCGGCGGATCAGCCTTACGTCGTCGAACCGGCCGCAGGCTTCGGCGCGATGCGCGGTCTCTTCGGGCTGGTGGTAGACGTAGCTCGCATCCGGCACGACCAGCAGCACCCGGTCGCCGGGGTGATCGCGGGTGAGGGCCGCATCATCCTGGCCCCAGCGACCGCGCATCCGGCCGAAGCCGGTCTCGATGTCCATCGGGTCGGTCAGCACATAGAGCGGCGGCGGGGCGGACTCCGGGAATTCCAGCCGTACGGCATTGATGGTGCCCGATATGGCGACCGGGACCGGTTCGCCGCCGGGGCGGGCAAGATCGGCCCGGGCTTTTGCGATCGGATCCTTCAGGACCCGCCAGTCCTCCATCATCAGGCGGAAATAGTGGCGCTGGTTCACCGGCACGACGTTCGGGTGCGCCCACAGGATGTGGATCGAAAAGCCGAAGATGAGGGCCGCAACCGACCAGGCGACGCCGAGGCCGACCGCGCGGGCGCGCCAGGGCCGCTGGAAGGCGTTCCCACTGTCCACCCATGTCGCCGTTGCGCCCGGCAGGAAGGCCAGCAGCGGCACATAGGCCAGGAAGATCCAGTGCATGATGCCGTGGGCGTAGAACGGCGAGATGGCGGTGTAGAAACTCCAGACGGTCATCGCGACGATCAGGGCGAGCTTGGCCGCCGGGCCAAGGTCCCGCCAGTGGCGCAGGATCTGCCAGGCGACGACCCCGTACAGGATCAGGAACACCGGCGAGAGCAGCTGAAACTGCTCGCCCAACCGGGCCAGGAAGCCGCCGGGGTACCAGCCCCAGGTCTGGCGGGTGACGGTCTGGTAGATCACCGCGGCGAAGGCTTCGCGCAGGTTGTAGAGCACCGTCGGCAGCGCGCCGAGCGCGGCGAGCCCGCCCGCCAGCCACAGTCCCGGCCGGGCGAACTGCGCGCGCCCCGCGGTCGTCAGCACCAGGAACAGCACCACGCCGAGGCCGGGGATCGCGAAGCGATAGTGGGTGAACAGGCCGAAGGCGCCGCACAGGCCGGTCAGAAACCAGTCCGACAGCCGGTTGTCCCGCATCGCCCGCATCAAGAATGCGAGCATCAGGAACAGCATCAGCTGCAGCATCTGTTCGGGGTAATAGATCGCCCCGTTGGCCGCGAAGGGCACCAAGAACGTCGCGAAGATGCCCGCCCAGATCGCCTCGCGCGGCGCGACAAGCTGTCTGGCGTAGAACCAGACCGCCAGCGGGATGGCCTGGGCCAGGATCAGATTCGGCAGCCGCAGGCCGGCCTCTGTCCAGCCGAACAGGCCCGTGAGCGCGGCCGACAGGGCAGGCGCGCCCGGCGGAATGTCGGGATAGCCCACATCCGGATGGCGGCCGAGGACGGTGTAGTAGGCCTCCTCCCAGATCACATTGATCTGCAGGGCGAGCACCGCCTTCACGAGCGTGGTCAGGATCAACAGGATCCAGAAGACGCGCCACAGCGCGGCGTCGTCGCCGAACAGCGGCGCACGCGGGCCCGTCGGCGGCAGCGCGCCGTGGTCCCACTCCACCTCGATCTCGTTGCGTCCCATCTGCGCGCTTCACAATCGCGCGCCGCCGGGCGGGTCAAGCCGCAATGTCCCGTCCCGCTACGGAACGGTCTCGACGCGGTCGCCCGGATCGCTACCTTGCCCGCAACAACACCTCAGGAAGCGCCCCCGTGTCCCTCTCCATCCCCGTCGAGATCGCCAACCGCATCATCCATCCCGCGACGTATGCCGACCAGAAGCTGCTGGACGACACGTTCGCCTGGCTGCGCGCCAACCAGCCGCTGGGGATCGCCGAGCCCGAAGGCTTCGATCCGTTCTGGGCGGTGACCAAGCACGCCGACATTCTTGAGGTCAGCCGGCAGAACGACCTGTTCCACAACGGCGACCGCCAGACGACGCTGACGACGAAAGAGATCGACGCCAAGGTCCGCGCCCAGACCGGCGGCTCGCCGCATCTGGTGCGCACGCTCGTCCAGATGGACCCGCCAGACCACCCCAAGTACCGCCTGCTCACCCAGAGCTGGTTCATGCCGGCCAACCTGAAGAAGCGCGAGGACGCGATCCGCACCATCGCCCGGCGCTATGTGGACCGCATGGCCGACCTTGGCGGTGAATGCGACTTCGTCAACGACGTCGCGCTCTATTTCCCCCTGCAGGTGGTGATGGAAATCCTCGGCGTGCCGGAGGCCGACGAGCCGCGGATGCTGAAGCTGACCCAGGAACTGTTCGGCGCGCAGGACCCCGAACTCAACCGCACCAAGCAGGAGATGGGCGGCGCCGACGCCAATGAGGCGCTGGCCAACATCCAGGCGGTCCTGATGGACTTCTTCATGTATTTCAACGCGATCACGCTGGACCGCCGGGCGAACCCGAAGGACGACGTCGCCACCGTCATCGCCAATTCGAAGATCGACGGCGAGGAGATCGGCGGCTTCGAGGCCATGAGCTACTACGTCATCGTCGCAACCGCCGGCCACGACACCACCTCGTCCTCCACGGGCGGCGGCATGTGGGCGCTGTGCGCGTTCCCGGAGCAGTTCGCGAAGGTGAAGGCCGACCCGTCGCTGATCGGCGGGCTGGTGGACGAGAGCATCCGCTGGACCACGCCGGTGAAGCATTTCATGCGCTCAGCCACCGCCGACACCGAGCTTGCCGGCCGGAAGATCGCCAAGGGCGACTGGCTGATGCTGTGCTACCCGTCCGGCAACCGCGACGAGGAGGTTTTCGAGAACCCCTACGCCTTCGACGTCACGCGCAGCCCCAACAAGCACCTCGCCTTCGGCTACGGCGCGCATTTGTGCCTCGGCCAGCACCTGGCCAAGATGGAGATGAAGATCCTGTGGGAGGAGCTTCTGCCCCGCCTGCAGTCGGTGGCGTTCGCCGGCGATCCGAAGCTCACCAAGGCGAACTTCGTCGGCGGGCCCAAGACCCTGCCGATCCGCTACAAGTTGGCCTGATCACAGCCGCGGTCGGCTGAGCCCCTGGGCGGCGAGCGCCTTGCCGGCCGGCTCCCAGTCCAGCACGCGGCGGAAATGGGCGGTGATGTTCGGCCACTGCGTGGTCGGGCGGCTCATGCCGAGGCCCCAGCGCGCCATGGGCAGGAGGAGGCCGTCGGCCGCCGTGGGCGCGTCGCCCACCAGCCAGTCGCGGCCCGCCAGATGGGCGTCCAGCAGGTCCCAGTCGCCCCATACCCGGCGTTCGGCGGCGGCCTTGACCTCGGCGTGCATGGCTTCGGGTTCTGCGTAGCGGGCCGGGAAGAAGAACGGCCAGAAGTGCGGATGCAGCGTGCCCGACAGCCAGGCGATCCAGCGATAGAAGGCGGCGCGGTCCGGGTGGCCCACGGCAGGGCCGAGCCGGGCATCCGGCACGGTGTCGGTCAGGTGCAGCAGGATCGCCCCGGCCTCCACATGGATCACGCCGTCTTCGGCAAGCGCCGGCACCACGCCCATGGGGTTGATGGCGAGATAGTCCGGGGTGCGCAGCGCATCGCGCGCCACCTGCTCTGAACGGTAAGGCGCCCCGATCTGTTCGAGCGCCACCTGGACCCCCAGCGCGCAAGTCCCTGGCATCCAGTAAAGCGTGCGATCGACCATCCGTCCCTCCGGGCGCCGCGGCGCGCTTGCGCGCGCGGCCCCCAAGCTTTACCTCGCCAGCGACCTTTCCCCAAACGCTTCAGGTGCGCGCCCCATGGGCTTCAAATGCGGCATCGTGGGCCTGCCGAACGTCGGCAAGTCCACCCTCTTCAACGCCCTCACCCGGACGGCGGCGGCCCAGGCCGCCAACTACCCGTTCTGCACCATCGAACCGAACGTCGGCGACGTGGCCGTGCCCGAGCCGCGGCTCGGCAAGCTCGCCGAGATCGGCAAGAGCAAGGAGATCATTCCGGCGCGGATGAACTTCGTGGACATCGCCGGCCTGGTGCGCGGCGCCTCGAAGGGCGAGGGGCTCGGCAACCAGTTTCTCGCCAACATCCGCGAGACAGACGCCATCGCCTATGTGCTGCGCTGCTTCGAAAACGACGACATTACGCATGTGGAAGGCCGGATCGATCCGCTCTCGGATCTGGAAACGGTCGAGACCGAGCTGATGATCGCGGACCTTGAAAGCCTAGAGCGCCGCATCCCGAACCTTGAGAAGAAGGCCAAGGGCGCCGACAAGGACGCCAAGCAGTCGCTCGCCCTGTGCGTCGCCGCCAAGGCCCTGCTCGACGATGGCAAGCCGGCCCGCCTGCTGGACGTCGACGCCGAGGATGCGAAGGCGTTCGACATGCTGCAGCTGCTAACCGCCAAGCCGGTGCTTTATGTCTGCAACGTCGATGAAGGCACGGCCGCGACCGGCAACGCCCATTCCGATCGCGTCCTCGCCTACGCCAAGGCGCACAACGCCGAGGCGGTGGTGATCTGCGCGCAGATGGAGGCCGAACTCGCCGTCCTCGATGACGCCGAGCAGGCCGAGTATCTGGACGCCGTCGGGCTGGTGGAGCCGGGCCTCAACCGGTTGATACGGGCAGGCTATGCGCTCCTCGGCCTGCAGACCTATTTCACCGTCGGCCCGAAGGAGGCCCGCGCTTGGACGATCCACAAGGGCTGGACCGCGCCCAAGGCCGCCGGCGTCATCCACGGCGACTTCGAGAAGGGCTTCATCCGGGCCGAGACCATTGCCTACGACGACTTCGTCGCGCTGGGCGGCGAGGTCGCCGCCAAGGAAGCCGGCAAGATGCGCCTTGAAGGCAAGGAGTATGTGGTGCGCGACGGCGACGTCATGCACTTCCGCTTCTCCGGCTGAGGCGCGTCGGCGCCCGCTACCTTTCTCCGAATTCACGTGACCACAGCGCAGGCTCGCGACATATCGAGCCTCGATAAGGGGACCTGTCATGCGCACCATTCTGCTCGCCGCCGCTGCACTGTTCGCGGCTGGCTCCGCCGCCGCCCAGACGATCGATCTCGGCGATCCGACCCTTGCGATCGGCGGCGCGCTGACCACGACCCTGCTCCAGCGCGCGCCGGGCGACAGCCAGTTCGCTTCGGGTCCCGTGGCCAAAGGCGGCGTCCTGTTCTCGACCCCGGTCCGCCACATGCGCGCCGGCGTTTTGACCAATGAGGTCCGCGGCAATCGCGGCCCCGGCCGACCGACGGTCGTCTCCGCCGGAACGCCGGTCTATGCGGTGGTGCTGAACTCCTCGCGAGGGCCCCAGCGGGTCTGGTGCACGCCCAAGGCGCAAGGCGAGCTGGAAGACGACAAGCGGCTCGCCACCTGCCTCGTCGGCGCGGGCGACAATGAGGTGCGGATCGCGGACGGCCTCGGCAAACTGCTGGCGACCGGGGTGGACTTCCGCGGCTTCGGCGCGCCCGTGGCCGCCCCGATGATCGACGAGCGTCTGGTGGACTTCGGCGCGCCGATGATGCTCGGCCTTCAGTTCGAAGGCTGGCGCGGCTCCAAGCTTGAGGCCAATCTGGTCTTCAAGTCAGGCCAAGAGACCGCGACATTGCGCGAACTGACGTTCGACCGCGCCGAGAACGGCTCGGTCCTGCTGGACGTGGTGGGCGGACGCGTGCTCGTCAGTCCGACGGCGGACGGCGGCGCCCAGGTCACGGTCCTGAGCGCCCCGACGTCGGTCGGCGGCTGATCAGGCCGCGTCGTCGAGCGGAACGGCCAAGCGCGACAGCATCTCCTTCGGCACGACCTGCTGGAAGTTCGCAACTTCTGCGTCGAAGGCGTCGAGCAGTCGGCGCGCGAGGGGCGAACCCGTTCGCAGCATGTGCTGCTCGATCATCTCTTCCAGCCGGGTGCGCCAGTAGCCTGAGCCGATGCGCCGCCAGATCACCGAGTCCGGATTGATCAGCGCGGGCAGGCGGCCGTCCGGGTCGTAGACGAAGGTCATGCCGCCGGTCATGCCGGCCGCGAAATTGTCGCCCACCGGCCCGAGGATCGCGACCTCGCCGCCCGTCATGTACTCGCAGCCGTTGGCGCCGCAGCCCTCCACGACCGCGCGCGCGCCGGAGTTGCGCACCGCGAACCGCTCGCCCGCCTGACCGGCCGCATAGAGCTGGCCGGACGTCGCGCCATAGAGGCAGGTGTTGCCGATGATGACGTTGGCGTCGGTGCGCAGGCCCGAGCCCGGCGGCGGCCGCAGCACGATGGTCGCGCCCGACAGGCCCTTGCCCACATAGTCGTTGGCGTCGCCGACCACGTCCAGCGTCAGGCCCTGCACCGAGAAGGCGCCGAGCGACTGGCCGCACGAGCCCTCGAGCCGCACGGTCAGACGGCCCTCCGGCAGCGCATCCATGCCGAACCTGCGCACGATGGCCGAGGACGCCCGCGCGCCGATCGCCCGCAGCGTGTTCTTGACCCCATAGGCCAGCTGCATCTTCTCGCCGCGCTCGAAGAACGGTCCGGCGTCGCGCAGGATCTGGGCGTCCAGCGTGTCCGGCACTTCGTTTCGGCCGGTGCGGGTCGACAGCCGGCGGGCGCCCGGCGCGGGCTCGACCCGCACCAGCAGCGGGTTGAGGTCGAGGTCGTCAAGGTGCGCGGCGCCCCGGCTCACCTGCGCCAGAAGGTCGGTGCGGCCGACCACCTCGTCGAGGGTGCGGAAGCCGAGCGAGGCGAGAATTTCGCGCACGTCCTCGGCGATGAAGCTCATCAAATTGACGACCTTCTCCGGCGTGCCGGTGAACTTCGCCCGCAGCGCCTCGTCCTGGGTGCAGACCCCGACCGGGCAGGTGTTGGAGTGGCACTGGCGCACCATGATGCAGCCCATGGCCACGAGACTCGCCGTGCCGATGCCGAACTCCTCGGCGCCGAGCATCGCAGCCATGACGATGTCGCGGCCCGTGCGCAGTCCGCCGTCGGTGCGCAGCGTCACCGAGTGGCGCAGGTTGTTCAGGGTCAGGATCTGGTGGGCTTCCGACAGGCCCATCTCCCACGGGATGCCGGCGTATTTGATCGAGGTCTGTGGCGAGGCGCCCGTGCCGCCCACATGGCCGGAGATCAGGATCACGTCGGCCTTGGCCTTGGCGACCCCGGCGGCGACCGTGCCGACGCCCGACTGGGCGACGAGCTTCACGCAGACCCGCGCCTCCGGGTTGATCTGCTTCAGGTCATAGATGAGCTGGGCCAGATCCTCGATCGAGTAGATATCGTGGTGCGGCGGCGGCGAGATCAGCATCACGCCGGGCGTCGCATGGCGCAGCCGCGCGATCATCTCGGTGACCTTGAAGCCGGGCAGCTGGCCGCCCTCGCCGGGCTTGGCCCCCTGGGCGACCTTGATCTCGATCTCGCGGCACTGGTTCAGATACTCCGCCGTCACGCCGAACCGGCCGGAGGCGACCTGCTTGACGGCCGAGTTCGGGTTGTCGCCGTTGGGCAGCGGCTTGTAGCGCGCCCGGTCCTCGCCGCCCTCGCCGGACACCGACTTGGCGCCGATCCGGTTCATGGCGATGTTGAGCACGCCATGCGCTTCGGGGCCCAGGGCGCCGAGGCTCATGCCGGGCGTGACGAACCGCTTGCGGATCTCGTTGATGCTTTCGACCTCGTCCAGCGGGGCCGGCTTGGCGCTGGACCGGAAGTCGAGGAGATCGCGCGGCTGCAGCGGCGGCTGGGCGTGCAGGCTCGCGGCATAGGCCTTGTACTGGGTGAAGCTGCCCGACGTGACCGCGCCTTGCAGCATGTGGATCTGCTGGGCTTCCAGCGCATGCTTCTCGCCCGACCGGCGATAGCGGTAGAGCCCGCCCACCGGCAGGGTCGCGACAGCAGCGTCGAAGGCGGACGCGTGCAGCTTCTGGCCCTTCTTGGCGATGCCCTGCAGGCCGATGCCGGAGATGCGCGAGGCCATGCCCGGGAAGAACTGCTGCACCAGCGCGCGGCTCAGGCCGACGGCTTCGAAATTGTAGCCGCCGCGGTAGGACGAGATCACCGAGATGCCCATCTTGGAGATGATCTTGAGCAGCCCCGCCTCGATCGCCTTCTTGTAGTTCAGGCACGCCTTGCCGAGGCCGATGTCGCCCAGAAGCCCGCGCGCATGCCGGTCGGCGATGCACTCCTGCGCCAGCCAGGCGTTCACGCAGGTCGCCCCGACGCCGACGAGCACGGCGAAATAGTGCGTGTCGAGGCACTCGGCCGAGCGCACCGTGATCGAGCAGTAGGAGCGCAGGCCCTGCGCCACCAGGTGCGAATGCACCCCGCCGGTCGCCAGGATCATCGGCGCGGCCAGCCGGCCTTCGCCCATGTGCTCGTCGGTCAGCACCACATGGCCGCGGCCCGAACGCACAGCATCCTCGGCCTCGGCCTTGATGCGGTCCAGCGCCGCGCCGAGCGCTGCGCCGGCCTGCGAGATGTCCGTAGGCGGGGCGTAGCTGCAGTCGATCACCGCCACCTGGTCGCCCAGAAGGTCGAGCATGCGCACGTACATGCCCGTGGTCAGAACCGGGCTTTCCAGCACGAACACGTCGGTCTGGGTCTCGTCCTGGGCGAGCACGTTGCCGAGGTTCTTGAACCGGGTCTTCAGGCTCATCACCCGATCCTCGCGGAGCGGGTCGATCGGGGGGTTGGTGACCTGGGAGAAGTTCTGCCGGAAGAAGTGGCTCAGCGGCCGGTACTGGTCGGACAGCACCGCAAGCGGCGCATCGTCGCCCATGGAACCGATGGCTTCCTTGCCGTCCTCGGCCATGGGTGCGAGGATAAGCTCCATGTCCTCAAGGCTGAAGCCGGCGGCGACCTGGCGACGGGACAGCTCGGACTTGTCGAACAGGCGCGGTTCCGGCCCGGGCCCGATCCGGGGCTCCAGCGCCGTGATGTTGCCGAGCCACTTGCCGTAGGGGTGGGCGTCGGCAAGCTCGTCCACCACCTCCTCGTGGGTGTAGAGCCGGCCCGACGCCATATCGACCGCAATCATCTGGCCGGGGCCGACCCGGCCGCGCTCGGTGATCTCGCGCCCGTCGAGCGGGCACATGCCGGTTTCCGAGCCGACCGCCAGGATGCCGTCCCGGGTGACTGAATAGCGCAGGGGCCGCAGGCCGTTGCGATCCATGCCCGCCACCGCCCAGCGCCCGTCATAGATGGCGAGCGCGGCCGGGCCGTCCCACGGCTCCATCACCGAGTTGCAGTATGCGTAGAACGCCCTGTGGCTCTCCTTCATCGTGGCTTCGTGCTTGGCCCAGGCCTCGGGCACGAGCAGCGACTTCGCCATGGGCGCGGACCGTCCGGCGCGCACCAGCACCTCGAAGGCGTTGTCGAGCGCAGCGGAGTCCGAGCCGCCCGGCTGGATCACCGGCTTCACGTCTTCCTGCGCCTCGCCGAACGCATCCGACGCCATGCGGATCTCGTGGCTGCGCATCCAGTTGATGTTGCCCTTGATCGTGTTGATCTCGCCGTTGTGCGCCAGCATCCGGAACGGCTGGGCAAGCCGCCACTGCGGGAAGGTGTTGGTCGAGTAGCGCTGGTGGTAGATCGCGACCGCCGAGACGAAGCGCTCGTCGCGCAGGTCCGGATAGAAGCCGTCGATCTCCTCGGCGAGGAACATGCCCTTGTAGATCAGGCTCCGGGACGAGAACGAGCAGATGTAGAAGTCCGACAGGCCGCGCGCCGCGGCGGCCTTCTCGATCCGGCGCCGGCAGATGAACAGGGCGCGTTCAAGGTCCTCGGTCCCGCGTCCGCGCGGATCATGGAACAGGATCTGCTCGATCTCGGGACGGGTGGCGTTGGCCTTCTCCCCGCACACCGAGACGTCCACCGGCACCTGCCGCCAGCCATAGATGTAGAAGCCGTCGCGCAGGATCTCCGCCTCGACGATCGTGCGGGCGGATTCCTGGGCGCCGAAGTCGGTGCGCGGCAGGAAGATCATCCCGACGCAGATCGGCCCGTCGAGCGGCGTGTGGCCGGTGCGCGAGACCTGTTCCTTGAAGAAGTCCTGCGGCACGTCGACCCGGATGCCGGCGCCGTCGCCGGTCTTGCCGTCAGCGTCCACCGCGCCGCGGTGCCAGACCGCCTTCAGCGCCCGGATCGCCATGGTGACGATGTCGCGCCGCGGCTGGCCGTCGAGGGCGGCGACGAGGCCCACGCCGCAGGCGTCGCGCTCGTCCGCCGGGTCATAGGCATGGGCGGCGATCAGGCGGTCGCGCTCGGCGATGTAGTGGGCGATGGCTTGGTCGGTCATGGCGATGCCTCAGGCGAAACGGGCGTCGCAGCGGGCAAGCCAACTGCGCAGACGGGGTAGCGGTTCAAGGTCGAGCCCGGCCTCGGGGGCGAGGCGGGAGTAGGCCGCGCAGGCGATGTCCGCGACGGACGGGGCGTCGTTGGCGAGCCATTCGGCGTCCGCCAGGGCGGCATCGAGGTGGCCGAGGGCGGCGTTCGCGCGGGTCACGAGGTTGGCGTCCAGCGCATCGGGCGCAAGGCCGCGATAGACGACCTGGAACCGCGCGACCGCCACGTAAGGCTCGTGGCTGTATTGTTCCCAGAACAGCCAGGCGTCGACCTTGGCCTGCGCGAACGGATCGGCCGGAAGCAGATCAGTGCCGGCGGCGAGATAGCGGATGATGGCGTTGGACTGGGCGAGCGCGCGGCCGTCGTCCCAGCTGACAACAGGGATCTGTCCGGCCGGATTGAGCGCCAGCATCTGCGGCGTGCGCGCGCCGCCGGCCAGCACGTCCACATCCCGCCAGACATAGGCGAGCCCCAGCGTGTCCGCGGTCGTCTTGACCTTCAGGCAGTTGCCCGAGCGCAGGTCGCCATGGATCGTCATCATGGCCGCGGCTCCTCGCGCAGGATCTTTGCAGCGGCCCGCTCCTCGCGCGCCTCGCGTGCGGCGCGTCTGGCCCGCCAGTCGGCGTCCGGGCCCTTGTCGGCGACGCGGATCCGGTCCTGTGGCGAATCCGTGCGGGTGGCGCGGCGGGGCATTACTCGGCCGCCACGCGTGCGGACGCGGCCTGCACCGCCAGCGCCTGATGGATGGCGGCGGCGGCGTCGCGGCCGTCCTTGATCGCCCAGACGACGAGGGAGGCGCCGCGCACGATGTCGCCGGCGGCGTAGACGCCGGGGATCGATGTCTCGCCGGTGGTCACGTTCGCGCGGATCGTGCCCCAGCGCGAGACTTTCAGCTCCGGCGCGCCGAACAGGGCCGGGGCGTCTTCCGGATCAAAGCCCAGCGCCTTGATCACCATGTCGGCGGCGATAAGGAAGTCCTGGCCCGGCGCCTCTTCCGGCGCCTGGCGGCCGGTGGCGTCGGGCAGGCCGAGGCGCATGCGGGCCGCCCGCACCCCTTGCACGCCCGAGGCGTCGCCGAGGATGGCCTTGGGCGCGCCCAGCCACTCGAACTTCACGCCCTCTTCCTCGGCGTTGGCGACCTCGCGCAAGCTTCCCGGCATGTTCTCCCGGTCGCGGCGATAGAGGCAGGTGACGGAGGCTGCTCCCTGACGCACCGCGGTGCGCACGCAGTCCATCGCCGTGTCCCCGCCGCCGATGACGACGACGTTCTTGCCTTGCGCGTTCAGCGTGCCGTCGTCGAAGGCCGGCACCGCGTCGCCGAGGCCCTTGCGGTTGGAGGCGGTGAGGAAGTCCATCGCCGCGAACACGCCGGCCGAGCCGGCGCCGGGGCAGGCGAGATCGCGCGCCTTGTAGACGCCGATGGCGATCAGCACCGCATCGTGCTGCGCACGCAGGTCTTCCAACGAGCCGTCGCGGCCGACCTCGAAGCCGAGCCGGAAGACAACGCCGCTCTCCTCAAGCCGGGCGGTGCGACGCTGCACCACCTCCTTTTCCAGCTTGAAGTTGGGAATGCCGTAGATCAGCAGGCCGCCGGCCCGGTCGTAGCGGTCATAGACCGTGACCTGGTAGCCCTCTTTCCGAAGCTCCTCGGCCGCCGCCAGACCCGCAGGGCCCGCGCCGACGATGCCGATGCTCTGCCCGCGCTCGCGCCGGGGGCGGATCGGCTCGACCCAGCCGTTCTCCCAGGCCGTCTCGGTGATGTAGCGCTCCACCGCGCCGATGGTGACAGTGCCGTGCCCGGACTGTTCGATGACGCAGTTGCCCTCGCACAAACGGTCCTGCGGGCAGATGCGGCCGCAAATCTCCGGCATGTTGTTGGTGGCGGAGGAGAGCGCATAGGCCTCTTCCAGCCGGCCCTCGGCGGTCATTTTCAGCCAGTCGGGGATGTTGTTCTGCAGCGGGCAGTGGCTCTGGCAGAACGGAACGCCGCATTGGGAACAGCGCGAGGCCTGCTCGGCCGCCTTGGCGTCGATGAACTCGGCGTAGATCTCGTGGAAGTCGCCCCGGCGCTCCGCGGAGGCGCGCTTGTCCGGCGTCTCCTGATCCAGCGCGACGAATTTCAACATGCGTTCAACCATGGCTGCGCCTCTCGCCGGCGGGCTCCAGCCCGGGCGTGGCGGGGCTTTGACATGAACGGAGCGGCCCCGCAAGAGTGCGATGGTCTTATAGGTCCGGATATCGGACCGATATGGGCGCCGCAGACTTCTGGATGCGTCGGATACGCCGCCCGTCGGCGCTCCGCACCACGCTGCTGCGCGGTCCGCGTCGTCCTTGGCTCGCTTATAAGTCCTTTATCCGGACATATATGGCATGACGGCGAAGCGCTGGCCAAGTGCGGCGACGCGTGGCAAGCCACCAGCCTCCCGGCCGCTGGACCTCGACGCCCTTGGACTCCTCCTTCATCGACCTTCTGATCGCGGCGTTCCTCGGGGTCATCGAGGGGCTGACGGAGTTCCTGCCGGTCTCCTCCACCGGCCACCTGATCCTTGCCGAGCAGCTTCTGGGCCGCCAGACGCCCGAGCCCTTCATCGTGATGATCCAGCTCGGCGCGGTGCTGGCGATCTGCGTGGTGTATTTCCAGAAGCTCTGGGAGGTGACCCTCGGCCTGCCGACCAAGCCGGAAGCCCGGCGCTTTGCGGCCATGGTGCTGATCGCCTTCTTCCCGGCGGTGCTGCTGGGCGTGGCGTTCCACGACATCATCAAGACGGTGCTGTTCTCGCCGGTGACGGTGTCGATCGCGCTGGTCGTGGGCGGGGTGCTGATGCTGATCGCCGAGCGTTACCGCCCGGCGCCGACCATCGGTTCGGTGGACGACATCCCGCTCTTGACCGCGCTGAAGATCGGGCTGTTCCAGTGCCTTGCGCTGGTGCCGGGCGTGTCGCGCTCGGGCGCGACCATCGTCGGCGCGATGCTGCTGAAGGTCGACCGGCGGGCGGGCGCGGAGTTTTCCTTCTTCCTGTCGATCCCCACAATGCTGGGCGCCTTCGCCTATGACGGATGGCAGAGCCGCGACACGCTGCTGGCCGGCGACGTCACGGTGATCGCAGTCGGCTTCATCTTCGCGTTCCTGGCCGGCCTCGCCGTGGTGCGGCTGTTCCTCGGCATCGTGTCGCGGATGGGGTTTGCGCCCTTCGCCTGGTACCGGATCGTCGTCGGAACGCTGATGCTGTGGGTGTTCTGGCCGGGGTGAGGGGGGCGGTGACGCCTGTCACGCCAAGGCCGGACGGTTCGTGAATAGGAGCGGCGGCGCCTCGCCGCCGTCTTTCTGCATCACGTCCGCGGCGGCGGGGACGCCGCCGCTCCAGCCTGAATCCGCCCTACGCCGCCCGGCCCGCCACCGCCCGCACGCGTTGCAGGAATCCGGCGACGCCCGCGCCGCCGCCCGCATCGAGATCGTTGGAGAAGTCGCGGATCACGCCGCGGCCATCGACGACCAGGAAGCCCGGCACCCAGCGCATCTGGTAGGTCTTGTAGAGGGCGCCGTCATCGTCGAGCGCCACAGGGAAGTTCCAGCCGGTCTGCTGGAAATAAGTCTCCACCGAGCCCCAGCGCCCGAACCGGCCGCGGGTGTGGACGCCCAGAAACGCGAGGCGCCGGTCCGCCTGCATGGCGCGCACCAGGGCGGCCACATGCGGGCCGTCCTTGATGCAGTCCGGGCACCACAGGCCCCAGAACTCCATCACAAGCGTCTTGCCGCGGTAGTCCGACAGTCGCGCCCGTCCGCCGCCGACCTTGGGCAGGTCGAACGCCGGCGCCGGCTGGTTCAGGAGCGCATGGGTGGCGGGACGGGGATTGCCCTGCGCCAGCGCCGGGGTTGCGGCGGCGGCGGCGGCGAGCGCCAGAGCGGAACGGCGGGAGAGATCGTGGGTCATGGCCGCATCCCTAGCCCCGATGAGGGTTGAGGCTCAATCGGGGCGTCGGGTGAGCGCGGCTGACGACCAAACCGGGCGCGTGCGGCCTCACAGCACCCCGAGCATGCTGGCGACCAGCGGGTGGCGCACGATGTCGACCTCGGTGAGGCGCACCACCGCGATGTCGCGCACCGGCTCCAGCTTGTCGGCGATCGAGGCGAGGCCGGACAACTCCGGCAGGAGATCGCTCTGGGCCGGGTCGCCGGTCACCACCATGGTGGAGTTCCAGCCCAGCCGCGTCAGCAGCATCTTGATCTGCACATAGGTGCAGTTCTGCGCCTCATCGATCACCACGAAGGCGTTGTTGAGCGTGCGCCCGCGCATGAAGCCGATCGGCGCGATCTCGATCAGGCCTTCGGCCATCATGGTCTTCAGGCGCTTGGACGAGAGCCGGTCCTGCAGCGCGTCATAGAGCGGGCGCAGGTAGGGGGCGAGCTTGTCCTCCATGTCGCCGGGCAGGAAGCCGATGCTTTCGCCGGCCTCCACCGCCGGGCGCGACAGCACGATGCGGCCGACGCGGCCGGCCTCCAGCGCCTCGACCGCCTTGGAGATGGCCAGATAGGTCTTGCCGGTGCCGGCCGGACCCAGCGCCATCACCAGCGGAAAGGCGTCGATCGCCGCCATCAGCGCCGCCTGGCCCTCGGATCGCGGCTTGACCACCTTCAGAAAGCTCTGGTCGCGGGGTTCCTCTGCGGCCAGCGGCGACCAGGCGCCGTGTTTGGCGCCCCGGTCTCCGGAGCTGACAAGCTCCACCACGTTCTCGCGCGTTGCACGCCGGACCGCTGACCGTTTCGCCATGGGAACACCCTCCTCTGGGGCTGAAAACGACAACGCCGCCAGACCGTGCGGTCGGGCGGCGTCGTCGAAAAACTCGATGAGGTCGGCGAAGGATGCGTCGCCCGGCCCTGAGGCCGGTCCGGCTGGCGATGGGTTCCGCCGTCGCGTCACGCACCCTCCGCTACGGGCCGGCGAAACGTCGCCGCGTGCCCGCGAATCGCTGGTTACAGGGAACGATAACGCGGTAAACGAAGGGTTAGCGAGCCCGTCGCGTATTTGTCATCCGTTAAGGAGTTGGATGTGGCGATCTACAGTCTCGGGGATGCATCGGTCGTCACGCCGGAGAGCGGAAACTGGTGGGTCGCGCCGACCGCAACCGTCATCGGGCGCTGCATCCTTAAGGAAAACGCCTCGGTGTGGTGGGGCGCGGTGCTGCGCGGCGACAACTACCCGATCACGCTGGGCGAGAACACCAATGTGCAGGACGGCGCGGTGCTGCACACCGACATGGGCTGGCCCCTGACGCTGGGCGCCAACGTCACCGTCGGTCACCTCGCCATGCTGCATGGCTGCACGGTGGGCGACAATTCCCTGATCGGCATCGGGGCGGTCGTGCTCAACGGCGCGAAGATCGGGAAGAACTGCATCATCGGCGCCAAGGCGCTGATCCCGGAGGGCAAGGAGATCCCGGACAACTCCCTCGTCATGGGCGCGCCGGGCAAGGTGGTGCGCGAGATTTCGGAAGCGCAGGCGATGATGCTGGTCGGCTCGGCCCTGCACTATGTGGAGAACTGGAAGCGCTATGTGCGGGACCTGAAGCCGCAATGAAGGTCGCCCTGCTCGTCACCTGCCTGATCGACGCCTACCGGCCCTCGGCCGCGCGGGCGACGGTGAGGTTGCTGGAGCGGGCGGGCTGTCAGGTGGCGGTTCCGGTGCAGGCCTGCTGCGGCCAGCCGGCGTTCAACGCCGGGGACCGGGAGGCGGCCAAGGCCGTGGCCCGGCCGATGATCGCGGCGTTCGAGGGCTTCGATGCCGTGGTCGCCCCGTCCGGCTCGTGCGCCGGCATGGCGGCGCGGCATTGGCCGGACCTGTTCGCGGACGATCCGCCGTGGGCCGAACGGGCGCGGGCGGTTGCGGCCCGCACCCATGAGCTGACGGCGTTTCTGGTGGACGTGCTGAAGCGCCCCGACGTGGTCTCCCCTGTCGCCGGACCGGTCGCCTACCACGACAGTTGCTCAAGCTTGCGCGACTGCGGGGTGTTCGCCCAGCCGCGCGCACTGCTGGCCGCGGCCGGGGCGCAGGTTTCGGAAGTCGCCGACCCGCAGGCCTGCTGCGGCTTCGGCGGGCTGTTCTGCGTCAAGCATCCGGATGTGTCCGGCGCCATCGCCGGCAAGAAGACCGCCGCGCTGGCCGCCACGGGTGCTGAAGTCGTGCTGGCAGGCGATCTGGGCTGCCTCCTCAACATCGCGGGCAAGGCCCGGCGCGAGGGCCGGGCGTTCCAGGTCCGCCACATCGCCGAGGCGCTGGCGGGCGATCTGTCGGCCCCGCCGATCGGAGCGGACCGATGACGCTCGCGCCCACCTCCAACGCCTTCGATGCGAACGCCCGGGCGGCGCTGGCCGATCCGGTGCTGCAATCGGCGTTGGCGCGCTTTGCGCCCGGCATCACCTCGCACCGCCGCCACGCACTCGGCCGGCTGCCGGAGTTCGAGGCGCTGCGCGACGCCGCCGCCGCGATCCGTCGCCGGGTGCTCGCCGACCTGCCGGCCTGGCTGGAGGCGTTCGAGACGGCCGCCATGGCCCAAGGCGCGCAAGTCCATTGGGCGCGCGATGCGGATGAGG